>CXWL01009459.1_pt1 | contig 34632 bp, 33 predicted proteins | sample 590931 | NCBI WGS metagenome assembly CXWL01 (sample SAMEA3498368, study PRJEB10139) | groundwater metagenome | biome: water well; material: biofilm material | place: Germany | collected 2015-04-27
GACTTCGCGTCAGTGGTCCGTCGCGAGTCCCACAGGAAAATTCACCTAAAGCAACAGTATTGATCCCTGACCTGTGCCAGACGCTGTGGCGGGTGTTGCCGGCCAACCCGGTGTTCCATCGCGGCGGCGACTTTCGGGAGCTGGCCCAGACGCAGCTGGACCGCGTCGCGCGACAGGCAGCGAAGACGATGGAGTCAAGCGCCTCCGAGAGTCGTGTTGCCCTTCCTACGGGCCGGTTGCGGCTGACGGTCGACGACAGCGCCGTGGTCACGGTGTCCGGCGTCGAGGCAGACGCTGCGACCATCGCCACGCTGCCCGAGCTGCTTGATCTGCTGAACGCCGTCGCGCCTGCGCAGCTTGACGATCTGCCCGCCGAACTGGCCGCGTTGTGGCAGCTGCGCTTGCTGGCGTGGCACCTGTTGGCCAAGGGCGCCGTGGTGCCTGAGCTGATGCTGCTGGCCCCTCACACGGTGGCCCTGCGCTGGCTGCCGGCCGAACTCGACGCCACGGTGCGCGACATCGTGCAACGCGCAGCCACCGGCGTGCCGGCCGGCCTGCTGCAGCGCAGGCAAGGTCGCAAGTCCACCGCGCTGGCGGCAATGCGGCAAACCCAGTTGCTGCTCTCGCTGCTGTTGGACCACGGCGTGTTCGCGGACACTGGGCCCGGACACAAGGCCCGGAAGGGGCTTGTGCCTGGCGAAGGCCCGAACGCGATTTCACGCGTGAGGGCTGAAGCGGCTGGGGCCAAGGCCAAGGCGATGGACGGCAAGATTCCCCAGCTCTTCTTCGGCAGCGGGCGCGGCAGCTTCGACGGCCCTGGCGAGACCGCCTGGCCGGGCAGCATCCAGACCTGGCTGTCGCGCCTGCACCTGGCGCGGCAGCCGATGGCACCCGTGCTGCAACTGGACGAGGCGGCCAGTGGCGACGGCTTCGCACTGTCGATCGCCGTGGCCGACGAGGCGCAGACGCTGCACAAGCCCACGCCCCTGGCCAAGGTGATGAAGGCGCCGGCCTGGCAGGCGCGGCGCATGGCGGTGCTGCAGACCGTGGCGCTGCTGGCGGAGTTTCATCCGCCGCTGGCCGGCTATGTGCGTTCAGGCGCGCGCGAGCCCTTGCCGCTGGGGCCGTCTGAGCTGCCCGCCTTCTTGTTCGAAGCCCTGCCGGCGATCCGCCTGCTGGGCATCCGGGCGCTGTGCCCCAAATCGCTGGACCGGCTGCTGCGCCCGCGGCTGGCGATGCAGATCAAGGCCACGGCCGGTGTCGCGCCGTCGTTCCTGAAGGCCGGCCAGATCTTCTCGTTCGACTGGCAGGTGGCGCTGGGTGAACAAACGCTGACGCCCAAGGAATTCGAGCGTTTGCTAGGCAAGGCCACGGGCGTGGTGCGCTTCAAGGGCGAATACGTCTATCTCGACCCCGCCGCCATCGAGCTGTTGCGCCAGCAACTGGCCAAGCCGCCGCGCCTGGGGGCGCAGGACCTGCTGCGCGTGGCCCTGGCCGGCAGCTTCGAGGGCGCGCCGGTGGGCCTGGACAAGGCGGCGCGCAAGCTGCTGGATGAGCTCAAGGGCAGTGCCCCGATCGCCCTGCCAAAGGGGCTGCAGGCCGCCATGCGGCCCTACCAGTCACGCGGCTTTGAGTGGCTGGCACGCAATGCCCGGCTTGGCCTGGGCAGCGTGATCGCCGACGACATGGGCCTGGGCAAGACGCTGCAGGTGATCGCGCTGCTGCTGCATCTGAAGGAGCGCGGCGAACTGGACGGCGGCCGGGCGCTGGTGGTCGTGCCCACCAGCCTGCTGACCAACTGGCAGAAGGAGGTGGCGCGCTTCGCGCCGGCGTTGTCGGTCGAGATCTACCACGGCAGCAAGCGGGCCCTTGCCGTGGAGGCCGTTGGCAAGGCGCGCGCCGATGTGCTGCTGACGACCTACGGTGTGGCGCGCGCCGAGTCGGCCCGGCTGAAGGCTTTGCCTTGGCGCATCGTGGTGGTGGACGAAGCGCAGAACCTGAAGAACCCGGCAGCGGCGCAGACGAAGGCGGTCAAGGCGATCGGCGCGGCCACGCACGTGGCGATGAGCGGAACACCGGTGGAGAACCGCTTGTCGGACTACTGGTCGATCGTCGACTTCGTGCAGAGTGGCTACCTCGGCGGGCTCGCGCACTTCGGCCGCGAGTTCGCCACGCCGATCCAGACCGACCGCGACGCTGCCGCGGCCGAGCGGCTCAAGCGTGTGCTGGCGCCCTTGCTGCTGCGGCGATTGAAGAGCGACAAGACCATCATCAACGACCTGCCCGACAAGATCGAGCAGAACCAGCACTGCACGCTCTCCAAGGCGCAGGTGGCGCTCTACGAGTCGGTCGTGCGCGAAGGGCTGGCCAGCATCGCCGGGCAGTCCGACACCTTCCGGCGCCAGGGCCTGGTGCTGCAGATGATCCTGGCGCTGAAGCAGGTCTGCAACCACCCGGCACAGTACCTGAAGCAGGGCGGCGACGATCCGCTGGCCTCGGGCAAGGTCGAACGGCTGTTCGACTTGCTCGACGAGATCGAGGCCGCGCGCGAAAAGGTGCTGGTCTTCACCCAGTTCCGCGAGATGGGCGACTTGCTGCAGCGCTGGCTGCGCGAACGACAGGCGCGCGAGCCGCAATTCCTGCACGGTGGCGTGCCGCGCGCGCGACGCGACAAGATGGTCGAGCGCTTTCAGGCTGAACCTGCCGAGCGCGTCTTCCTGCTGTCGCTGAAGGCCGGCGGCACGGGCCTGAACCTGACTGCGGCCAGCCACGTGCTGCACTTCGACCTCTGGTGGAACCCCGCCGTCGAAGCGCAGGCCACCGACCGCGCCTACCGCATCGGACAGCAGCGCAACGTGCAGGTGCACCGCTTCATCACCCGCGGCACCTTCGAGGAACGCATCGACGCCATGATCCGCAGCAAGCGCGAGCTGGCCGAGATGGCCGTGGGCACCGGCGAGACGTGGATCGGGCAACTGCCCGAGCAGGAGCTCAAGCGTTTGTTCGAATTGGGACAGCGTGCCTGACCAACGCCTGTATCGACGAGGCGAACGGGGGCCAGCGCTCCGTAGACTGGTGCTTTGAGGCCGGCAATAAACTACATCAAGCAAGTAATTTGCATAAACTGGCCTTAGCCAGTAAAATGCTTGCCCAGGTGAGAGCCGATCCCACGACCATGAGTTTTCCTCTCCGCATTGCAGATCAATTGAAGCCACATCTGCGGGCGCTGCGCAAGAGCCTTGGGCTGACGCAGTCCCGGTTGGGTGTCTTGGTCGGCGTCAAGCAGGCGCGCATTGCCGAGATCGAGGCCAATCCTGGCGCCGTCAGCCTGGACCAACTCACGAAGGTACTGGCGGCGCTGGGCGCAACCTTGCATCTGCACAGCGCCGACATTGCAGGACCCGAATGCGGGGTGGTGCCAGCCGCAGTGCCGAAGAAGCCGCAACCAGCGCCCAGGTCGGCAGCGAAGCAGGCTCCAAACGCTGTGGTGCGCCGTAGTCCATCGCTGGCTACCAAGTCTGCACCGCGCACCGGCATCGTGATTCGTCCGAAGAAGGGCGCCTGGTGACGACAGCGCTCAATGCCTGGATGAACGGCGAGTTGGTGGGCACCTGGACTGTCGGCCGTGCCACGCACTCTTTCGTCTACGACGCTTCTTGGCTCAAGTCGCCCAAGGTCAGATCGCTGTCGCAGTCACTGCCCATCACCACCTCGCGTGAGGTCCGCGGCGCTGCCGTCGCCAACTACTTCGACAACCTGCTGCCGGACAACGACAGGATCCGTGAACGTCTGAGCCGCCGCTTCAAGACGAAGGGCGCCGATGCCTTCTCGCTGCTCGAGGCTATCGGCCGGGACTGCGTCGGTGCGGTTCAGTTGCTGCCCGAGGGGACGGCACCGAAAGGATGGAACCGCGTTGACTGCGAACCCCTCGACGAGGGGCAGATCGCCGAGATCCTGCGGGCTGTTCCCGCCGACGTGGGCCCCGGCTCGCTACGCCAGCCCGACGACGATCTGTTCCGCATCTCGATCGCCGGTGCCCAGGAGAAGACGGCGTTCACTCGGGCCGGCGGGCGCTGGTGCCGGCCGCACGGTGCGACGCCGACGACGCACATCTTCAAGCTGCCGCTGGGCCTGGTTGGCGGTTCGCGCCGTGTCGACCTCTCCGATTCAGTCCGGAACGAGTGGGTCTGTGCCCAGATCGTCTCGGAACTCGGCCTGCCAGTGGCGCCGACCACGATGGCAACATTCGATGACCAGACCGTCCTGGTTGTCGAGCGCTTTGACCGCGCGTGGATGGAGGACGGCGCCTGGATCGCGCGGCTGCCGCAGGAAGACTTCTGCCAGGCGCTGGGGGTCTCGCCGAAGCAGAAGTACGAGCACGATGGCGGGCCCGGTATGGCGAAGTGCCTGCAGTTGCTCACCGGCAGCGCCGATCCGCAGCAGGACACGCTGGCGTTTCAGCTGACGCAACTGGCCTTCTGGCTGATGGCGGCCACCGATGGCCACGCCAAGAACTACTCGATCTTTCTGCAGTCTGGCGATAGCTACGTCATGACGCCACTCTACGACATCCTTTCGATGTGGCCCTACTTCGGCAAAGGCCCGAACCAGTACAACCGCCGGCAGGCGGGCTTGGCCCTGGCGATGCGGTCCAAGAACGCCCACTACCGCTTCGACACCATCCAGACGCGGCATTGGCACCACCTGGCCATGAAGAACGGCGGGCCTGCGGTATGGGATGCCATGGTGGGCTTGGTCGAGCAAGTCGGGCCCGCGTTGCTGGCGGTCGAGGCGCGCTTGCCCAAGGATTTCCACGGCAGGTCATGGGACGCCATCTCGAAGGGCATGAAGGCCGAGGCCGAGCGGTTCTTGGTCGGCGCGGATGGGCTCTGAAGTGCAGCCATTGCTGTGCGACTCTTGCGCGACTTACCTAGGCGCTCCTGGTCACTTCCATGCGGAAGAGCGGGTTGAGGGCGCCGCCAAGTCATTGATGTCATTGAGCCCCATTCGACTATCGGCGGGTGGGCGCGCTGAAAAGCTGACACCGGCATGGATCCTGGGGCACTGGCGGAAGGGGCGTCCGTCTCCGCCATAGTATTCGCCGTCGCAAGCCGCATCAAGTTAGCGACCATTCGTCAATTAAGCCCGGTGCCACCTAGCGATCATTCTATCGTCTTGATTTAGCCCATCGCACGGCGTACCATCCAAGCGCAATTCCTTTGTGGGGTTGGATGGAGGGTTGAAAATGCCGAGGATCGCTGAAGAACTCGGGCCGCTGGCCGTCAAGAGGCTGACCGCCGCTGGCCTGCACCCGATAGGCGGCGTGGCCGGCCTGATGTTGCAGGTGTCCAAGACCGGCACGAGGTCCTGGCTGCTGCGCATAAAGGTGGGCGACAAGCGACGCGAGATCGGGCTGGGTGCATATCCCGGGGTGGGCGTGGCGCTGGCGCGTGAGAAGGCGCAGCAGACCCGCGACGATGTTGCAGCAGGCATCGACCCGGTGCTCCAGCGTGCAACGGCGCGCCAGACCATCGTCGAGCAGCAGATCGAGGCCAAGGCGCTGGATTGGACGTTCCGGCGCTGCGCCGAGGCGTACATCAAGGCCAAGAAGCCCGGCTGGCGCAGTGCGAAACACGGCGAGCAGTGGCAGAACACGCTGGCGACCTACGTCTATCCGGCCATCGGCGATCTGCTGGTGCGCAATGTCCGCATCGAGCACATCACCAACATCGTCGAGCCGCACTGGGCGACCAGGAACGAGACCATCAACCGCGTGCGCAACCGCATCGAGCTGGTGCTGGACTGGGCGGCCGTGCGCAAGTACCGCAGCGGCGACAACCCGGCACGATGGAAGGGCAACCTGGACAAGCTGCTGGCCAATCGCGCCACCGTTGCACCAGTCACCGGGCACCGTGCATTGCCTGCCGGCGCGCTCTACGGGTTCATGCAGGCGCTGCGCGCGGTGGCCGGCACATCCGCACGCTGCCTTGAATTCGTTGTGCTGACGGCGTGCAGGTCCGGCGAGGCGAGGCTGGCGACGTGGGCCGAGATCGACTTGCGGACCAAGACGTGGTCGATCCCTGGCCCGCGTATGAAGTCGGGCCGGCCCCATAGCGTGCCGCTGTCTGACGAGGCCCTCGCGCTGCTGGATGCCCTGCCGCGCATGGCCGGCACCGATCTGGTGTTCCCCGGCGCGCGGGCAGGCAAGCCGCTGTCCGATATGAGCCTGAGTGCCGTCATGCGGCGCATGGAAGTTGACGCTGTCCCGCACGGGTTCCGGGCGAGTTTCAGTAGCTGGTGCGCCTCATCGACGGCGTACCCGATGGAAGTGCGTGAGATGGCACTGGCGCACGCAATTGGTGACGCCACCGCCGCCTCATATCAGCGCAGTGACTTGTTCGAGAAGCGACGCAATTTGATGGCCGATTGGGCGAAGTTTGTAAACACGGCGCCAGTAGTCGGCGACAACGTGGTCGCAATACGGGGTGCCGCGTAATGGCCGAGATTCAACACCTTGACGACGGGTTCGCGCGGCTATATCTGAGGAACACGCTTGAAGGAGTCCTTGAAGACGTAACCGAGCTTCTTAGTCACCTGAAAGTCACAGCCGACGAATTAATCCGGGTCAGAGAAGGCAGCGACGAATACATCAATCTGCGCTTGAAGCCCACCAAGCGCGAGTGGACCACCCTTCTACTGGATCAGGCGAAAGGGGTCGCCGAGTACTGCCTGGCAGAGATCGACTCTCAGGGGGAGGATGCTGTCGCCGCCATCGCAATATTCACATCTGTGGCTCAGTTTATGGTGACTCGGGCGGCTGGGCAGTGCCTAGGTGTTGAGCTAGCCCGAGGCGCAGATGCCGCGTTGATGCAACGCGCAGCGGGTTCCGAAGGCGGGCGCAAGGGAGCACAGACAAGGCAGGCAAAGGCGATAAAGCCTGAGTCGGTGGTCGCTGCAGCCAAGGAGTTGGGGTGGCCGGACAAGAAATCAGGCATTAACAAACTGCTGTCGAAGCAGTTTCCATGCGACCCCGATCATATTGGAAGGATTCTCAGGAACTCAAATTCCGGCCTGAAGGGGGGTTCATGCTGATTTCAATAGCAGAGATATGGTATTGGTAGCGTCATGACACGGGCAAACCCTAACTACTATCACATAGAATTCACGCCATCGCATCAAACCCCATCCTGCATTAGTGGTTTGCACCCGCAACCACGGCGCAGAAAGGCAATATGCGCAGGAGGCTTCGATGGCGCAGCGAGTTGGACGAATTACCGAGGTGGCAAGCACCCGGAATAAGCAGGGGATGGTTCCGGTTAGCCCGGCTACATGGTGGCGTTGGGTGAAGGAGGGCAAGGCGCCGGCTCCGTTCAAACTGGGTCCGAACACTACAGTTTGGGACCTGGACCAGGTCGATGCCTGGCTGGCGCAGCAAGCCGCGGGGGGTGCCGCGCAATGATCGCCAGCATTCAATACATTGCGCTGCGTATTTGGTGCGCGGTCCCGCGCCGGTGGTTTCGGAGGACGTCCAAATGACGCGCCGAAAATGCGAAAGGGCTGGCGATTGCGGCGCCGGCCCTTCCAAGACTTACCCAAACGAACGCCGCGATTTTATCAGCAGGAACGCCCGGCCGCATCCGCTGTTGCAGTCCTGCCGCTGCGGCCTTGCACCGAGCGCGCTCTGCATCACTTGCGCACGCTGGCGGCGGCATTACCGGATGGTGACGGCGCGGTGCCTGGCCTGGGGGTCGGCATCATGAGCGCCGACAAGTTGCTTTCCCGCCTGCAACGCGTCAGGCGCGTCGGCCCCGGCAAGTGGGCTGCCAGTTGTCCGACACGCGAGGACAAAAGCCCGTCGCTGTACGTCACGGAGAAGGACGACGGCACCGTGCTGCTGCACGACTTCGGCGGCGATAGCGTCGAGGCCATCCTGGGCGCTGTGGGCCTGTCGTTCGCCGACCTGTACCCAGACAGGCCCGGACACTTCGCAAAGCCCACCAGGCGCCCGTTTAACGCGTCTGACGTGGTGTCGATGGTGGCCTTCGAGTCCACCGTGGCCGTGCTGGTGATCTCGGACGTGGTGAAGCGCGAAGGCGCCACCGAGGAAGACCTGGCCCGCCTGCTGGTGGCGGCGCAGCGCCTGGGCAACGCAGCGGAGGTGTGCATTGGACCGCGTTGATGTTGCGAAGCTGGCTGCCACCGCCGAGAGGTTGCAGGCGATTGCCGATGACGACCTGCGCCAGCAGATGCCATCGGCGCAGCCATTGCGGGCCCTGAACGTCATGGAACTGGGCGCGCACCAGTTTCCCGAGCGCGTGCAGCTGCTGGGGCCGTTGATCCACGCGGGCGACCTGGCGATGGTGTTTGCAGGCCGTGGCGTAGGCAAGACGCAAGTCTGTCTGTCTATCGGTGCGGCGCTGGCCTTCGGCACTGTGTTCCTGCGCTGGAAGGCAACGCAGCCTGTCGGCGTGCTGTATCTCGACGCCGAAATGGCCGGCGCCGTCATGCAGCAGCGCGTTGCGTCATTCATCCCTGCCGACGCAGGCGACGACCTGGCCGACAACTTCCGCTTGTTCACGCCGGACCTGCTGCCCGAGGGCCAGCCGCTGCCTGACCTATCCACCGTGGCGGGCCAGCAGATGGTCGAGCCGCTGATTGACGACAACACCCGCGTCATCGTCATCGACAACCTGTCGGCGTGGTGCCGCACCGGCAAGGAGAACGAGTCCGAAAGTTGGACACCGGTTAGCAATTGGCTGCTGACGCTGCGCAGGCGTGGCATTGCCGTTTTGCTAGTGCATCACGCTGGAAAAAACGGCGAGCAGCGCGGCAACAGCAAGAAGGAGGACTTGCTCGACATCGTCATCCAGTTGAAGCGCTCAGGCGACTATGACCCAAGGACCGGCGCAGCATTCACCTGGGCAATCACCAAGGGCCGCCACATGGTCGGCGACGACGCCGCCGAACTCGACCTGACCTTGACCATCACCGACGGCGTGGCAAGCTGGAAGTTCAAGGAGGCCGAGGCGTCGAGCACCGAGCGCATCACCGCGCTGGCCGACGAAGGGTTGACCGGGCCGATGATCGCGGAGGAGTTGGGCATCAACCGCAGCACGGTGTGGCGGGCTTTGAAGAAGGCCGGCAAGCTGCCCGTGAAGGCCGGCACCGTGCGCGCCGACCAGGAGGCGCACTGATGGGCCTGCGCGACCGCTACCTGTCGGCTCTTGTTGCGCGTTGCGTCGTTGCAGTGCCTAGGGAATGCAACACGCAACAGCCCGCCAAGTTGTTGCGCGTTGCAGCGCCTAGGGAAACGCAACACGCAACAACCGACCCGGCACTGCCGGCGCCCGTCATCGTTGCCCCGTTGCACGCAACAAACGACGCAACAGCCACGCAACACGCGCAACAGGCCGACCACGAAGCCAAGGTCGAGCGCAGCGCCATCATCAGCGCCGACGGCGCGCCGTATTGGGACGCCGACGACCTGGCGGGCCTGCCGAAGTGGACCGACGCCGAGATCGTCACGTTCGAGAAGCGCGTGGCGCGCAGCACATGGTTGGGCTACACCGACGCCAAGGGCCGCGCCGAGAAGCTGCTGCACCGCGACCGTGACGCCGACGACCGCCGCATGTGCGTTGAGTGCCAGCACGCCGGGCCTGCCTGGCGCTGCGCCAAGCGCGAGGCGTTCCTGCTCGCCCAGTTGCAGCGCTGCCCCATGTTCAAGGAGAAGCCGTTATGACCCAACCGATAGACGACCGTAAGAAATCCGACCGAGGCCAGCATGGCAGGTTTGCACCGGGCAACAAGGCGTCCCCTGGCCGACCGGCTGGGCGTGGGCCTGTCGCCGAGATGCGCGTCAAGCTGGCGACCGATCTCGACAAGATCATCGACACGCTCAAGGCGCAGGCGCTGGCGGGCGATGCGCAGGCCATCCGCATCATTCTCGACCGCGTGCTGCCGGCGCTGCGCCCGGTGGACATGCCGACGATGCTGGCGCTGCCTGTGGGCGGCACGCTGGCCGACCAGGCCCGTGCTGTCGTGCAGGCTGCTGCCGACGGCGACCTGGCACCGGCGCAGGCCGCGCAGATCATCACCGCGCTGGGCGGCGTGGCCAAGATCGTCGAGACCACCGAGCTGCTCAGGCGCATCGAGGTGCTGGAGGACAAACATGCCGTCAAGTCTTGATCGTCGATTGGAGGACATGGAGCGTTGGCTCGGGGTCGCCGACAAGAACCCCGAGGAGATGACACTCGCCGAGCTGCACGCCGCTGCCGTGGCTGCCGCGCGTGAGGAACCAGGCAACGAGCGGTTGCAGCGCGGTATCGAGGCGCTGGCGGCGCAACTGCGCAGGGCGAGGGGGTAGGCCATGACCGGATCAATTGAGCGGCGGATAGAGGCGCTGGAGGCCAACGAGGAACAGCCCTGGCGCTGCGTGTGGCGGCACGAAGGGGAGACTGTCGAGCACGCCATTGAGCGTGAGGGCATCCGGCCTGAAGAGCGCGTGTACGTCTTTTCGTGGGTGGAGAACGCCCTGTGAGTCCGCCACTTCAGCGGCGCATCGAGGCGCTGGAACATCCCCACGGTCAGACCTGCCTATGCTGCGAATTGGCGAAGCTGAACGGCAAGGCCCTGGCCCAATGCGCGCACCCCGCCGGCAACTCGCTGGCTGATGCGCTCAGGGCCATAGACCGCAAGGAGCTGGGCGATGGCAAACACTGAGCAACGAGTCGCGGCGCTGGAGGCAGCGGCGGCGGCCGTCGATCACTCTGTGCTCGTAGTCATCGCCGAGAGCGGCGAGACCGCCGACCAGGCCCAGCAGCGCGCGGGTGTCGAGCCCGGCCAGCAGCGCGTCATCGTGGTGACGTTCGACTAGCCCCGGAAGGGCACGAAATAGGGCAACGGCGGACGAATACTCCGCCATGCTCACCTATACCGCACGAGGCCGCTAGCGTCACAACCCCACATCCTACCCGCCATCCAGCAAAGTGCTTGAACATCCTTCGCGCGCGCGGATTGGTTCAAAGCTCGGATTTTCCCGACTTACGCAAGCGCGAATTCTTTGGCGGGTTCTATGTGGGGTAGAGCTTGACTTCTCTGCGTTCTCATAGGTGAACTGGCGGAAGGGGCGGGATTCGAACCCGCGGGGGGCTGTTAACCCCCACACGCTTTCCAGGCGTGCGACTTAAACCGCTCATCCACCCTTCCGGAGCCGGCACGGATTCTAGCGTTCGGGTGCAGGCGCCACGGCGTGCTGGCGCAGCCACTCCATCAAGACAAATTCGAGCGCCCGGGCCTGCGTGCTTTCGAGTATCACCGGGGGTGCGCAGCCGGCCTCATAGGCCTCGCGCCAGCGCAGCGCGCAGACGCACCAGCGGTCGCCCGGCTTCAGGCCGCGAAAGCGTTGTGCCGGGCGCGGCGTGATGAGGTCATTGCCGCGCTCCATCTGGAAATTGAGAAATTCCACGGTCATGCGGGCGCAGACCACGTGGCTGCCCTGGTCGTGGCTGCCGGCGTCGCAGCAGCCGCTGCGCGACCAGCCAGTGAGCGGGTCGTAGGAGCAGGCCACCAGCGGCGTGCCCAGGACGTTGAGCGACGGGCTGCTCATGGCCGAAATTCCCCGCTCAGCGCGTACAGGGCGCCCGGGTGGACCAGGCGCGCGATGGTGATGGGCGCCTGGCGCGTGAAGGTACGCCGGACCATGATCAGGCACGGCTCATCGGCGGCGATGCCCAGCAGCTGGGCCTCTTGCCCGGTGGCGCACGCGGCCTCGATGGAGTACTGCGCCCGCCACAGCGCGGTGCTGTCGAAGAGCACGTGGGTGGGCGTCTTGCGCGTGAAATCGGCCTGCAGGTAGGCGGGCGCGCAGGCCGGGTTGACATAGCGGTCTTCGCACTGCAAGGCAATACCGTTCTCGAAGTGCACGATCAGGGTGTGAAAGACCCGCGCGCCTCGCGCCACGCCCAGTTGGGCGGCCAATGGCGCCGCCGCCGCCTCGGCCCGCTGCACGTGCACGACGGCATGGTGGGTGTGGCCGCGCGCCACGATCTCATCGTGCAGGTCATGGATCTTGAGCGTGCTGGACACCTTGTGCAGCAGCGCCGCAAAGGTACCCACACCCTGCGTGCGCACCACCAGCCCCTGGTCCTGCAGCTCGCGCAGCGCGCGGTTCACCGTCATCCGGCTGACGCCGAACCTGGCCACCAGCTCGGCCTCGGACGGCATCAGCGTGCCAGCGGGCCAGCGGCCCGCGGCCAGGCCGTCCCGAAGGTGCTGCTTGACCTTGGCGTAGGGGGGGCGGGACGCCGCGGTAACCATGCATGGAATGGTACTTGCACCGACTTGTCTAGACAAGTAGAGTGCGACCCTGCCCAGACGATGGAACTTGCCATGACCGACCTCTCTGCCTTGCACCAGATCGCCCAACCGCGCCCGGTGCGTGCGCCACGCGGCAGCCAGCTCAACTGCGCCAATTGGTTGATCGAAGCCGCCTGGCGCATGCTGCAAAACAACCTCGACCCCGAGGTGGCCGAGAACCCGGATGCCCTGGTGGTCTATGGCGGCATTGGCAAGGCGGCGCGCAACTGGGATTGCTTCGAGGCCATCCTGGCCAGCCTGCGCCAGCTCCAGGAAGACGAGACCCTGCTCGTGCAGAGCGGCAAACCGGTGGGCGTCTTCCGCACCCATGCCGATGCGCCGCGCGTGCTCATCGCCAACTCCAACCTGGTGCCCAAGTGGGCCACCTGGGAACACTTCGACGAGCTCGATCGCAAGGGTCTGATGATGTACGGCCAGATGACCGCCGGCTCGTGGATCTATATCGGCAGCCAGGGCATCGTGCAGGGCACCTATGAGACGTTCGTGGAGGCCGGCCGACAGCACTTCGGTGGCAGCCCGAGCGCCGGGCCGTCCCAAGCCTGGCAGCGTCCCCTCGGGGGACCGGACGCCGTACCCGGCGGCCGAGGGGTTGGATGGGCCGGCCGCTGGATCCTCACCGCAGGCCTCGGCGGCATGGGCGGCGCGCAGCCGCTGGCGGCCAGCTTCGCCGGTGCCTGTTCGCTGAATATCGAGTGCCAGCAGAGCCGCATCGACTTTCGCCTGCGCTCGCGCTACCTCGATGAGCAGGCAGCGGATCTGGACGACGCGCTGCTGCGACTGGCGCGCTATACGGCGCAGGGGAGGGCGGTGTCGATCGGCCTGCTGGGCAACGCCGCCGAGTTGCTGCCCGAGATGGTGCGCCGCGGGGTCAGGCCCGATCTGGTCACCGACCAGACCAGTGCCCACGACCTGGTCAACGGCTATCTGCCGCCGGGCTGGAGTGTCGAGCGCTGGCGTGCCGCGCAGGCCGACCCATCGCAGCACGCGGCGCTGCGTGCCGCCGCCGCGCGCGGCTGCGCTGTGCATGTGCAGGCGATGCTCGACTTCCAGGCCATGGGCGTGGCCGTGGTGGACTACGGCAACAATATCCGCCAGGTGGCGCTGGATGCGGGCGTGAAGAACGCCTTCGCCTTCCCTGGTTTCGTGCCGGCCTATATCCGGCCGCTGTTCTGCCGCGGCAAGGGCCCGTTCCGCTGGGTCGCGCTGAGCGGCGACCCGGAAGATATCCGCAAGACCGATGCGAAGATGAAGGAGCTGTTCCCGGCGCATCTGGAAGACCACGCGCATCTGCACCGCTGGCTCGATATGGCGCACGAGCGCATCGCCTTCCAGGGCCTGCCGGCGCGCATCTGCTGGATCGGCCTGGGCGAGCGGCACCGTGCCGGCCTGGCTTTCAATGAGATGGTCAGAAGCGGCGAGCTCAAGGCGCCGATCGTGATCGGTCGTGACCACCTCGACAGTGGCTCGGTGGCCAGCCCCAACCGCGAGACCGAGGCCATGCGCGACGGCAGCGATGCCGTCAGCGACTGGCCGCTGCTGAATGCCCTGCTCAATACCGCCAGCGGTGCCACCTGGGTCAGCCTGCACCATGGCGGCGGGGTCGGCATGGGCTACTCGCAGCACGCCGGCGTGGTGGTCGTCTGCGACGGCAGCGATGCCGCCGCGCGGCGCATCGAGCGTGTGCTCTGGAACGACCCCGGCACAGGGGTCATGCGGCATGCCGATGCGGGCTACGAGGATGCCGTGGCCTGCGCCCGGCAGCAAGGCCTGAAATTGCCGATGGTGACACGCTGATGCTGCTGCGCCCCGGGTTGCTCACCCTCGACGAGCTGCAGGTCATCCACGCTGGCGTGCCGGGCGGCCAGCACGCGCTGGCCATCGACCTGCAGGCCCTGCCCGCGATCCTGGCCAGTGCCGCCGTGGTGCGGCGCGCGGCCGAAGGTACGGCACCTGTATATGGCGTGAATACCGGCTTCGGCAAGCTGGCCAGCACGCGCATCAGCGAGGCCGATCTGGCCACGCTGCAGCTCAACCTGATCCGCTCGCACAGCGTCGGCGTGGGTGCGCCGCTGCCGGCACCGGTCTTGCGTCTGATGCTCGCGCTGAAGGCGGCGAGCCTGGCGCGCGGCTATTCGGGCGTGCGCCCGGTGGTCATCGATACGCTGCTGGCGGTGCACAACGCCGGTCTGGTGCCGTATGTGCCGTGCCAGGGTTCGGTTGGCGCCTCGGGCGACCTGGCGCCGCTGGCGCACATGACGCTGGCGTTGATGGGCGAGGGCGAAATGCTGATCGACGGCAAACGCCGCTCGGCAGCGCATGCGTTGCATGCCGCCGGCATCGCACCGCTCGTGCTGTCGGCCAAGGAGGGGCTGGCGCTGATCAACGGCACCCAGACTTCCACCGCGCTGGCGCTGCATGCGCTGTTCCGGTTCGAGCCGGTGCTCGAAGCCGCGCTGGTGGTGGGCGCCCTCACGGTGGATGCGGCGCGCGGCAGCGACGGGCCCTTCGATCCCCGCATCCATGCCCTGCGCGGCCAGCCGGGGCAGATCGACGTGGCGCAGTACTACCGCCAGCTGCTGGCCGGCAGCGCCATCCGCGTCAGCCACCTGGTCGGCGACGACCGCGTGCAAGATCCGTACTGCCTGCGCTGCCAGCCGCAGGTGGTGGGTGCCTGCCTGGATCAACTGAGGCACGCCGCGCTGGTGCTGCTGCGCGAGGCGAATGCGGTCACCGACAACCCGCTCGTCTTCGCCGAAGATGAAGCCATGATCTCGGGCGGCAATTTCCACGCCGAACCGGTGGCGCTGGCCTGCGACGCGATGGCCTGCGCGATGGCCGAGGTGGGCGCCATCGCCGAGCGCCGCATTGCGATGCTGATCGACAGCAGCGTGTCGCGCCTGCCGCCGTTTCTCACCGCCCACGCCGGCCTCAACAGCGGCTACATGATCGCGCATGTCACCGCTGCCGCCCTGGCCAGCGAAAACAAATCGCTGGCCCACCCGGCCAGCGTGGACAGCCTGCCGACCAGCGCCAACCAGGAAGACCACGTCAGCATGGCCACCTTCGCGGCGCGGCGTTTGCAACCCATCATCGCCAACGTGGCGCACATCATCGGCATCGAGTTCCTGGCGGCTGCGCAGGGCATCGAGTTCCTGCGCCCGCTGGCCAGTTCGCCCGCGCTCGAGCAGGCACATGCGCTGCTGCGCGAGTGCTGCCCGGCGATGATGCAAGACCGCTATATCGCGCCCGATATCGAGGCGGCAAGCGAGCTGGTGCAAGACGGCACGTTGGCGCGCGTGCTGCGCACGCTGCCGGGCCTGCCCTCGTTGTGGATAGCCGCCCGAAACGCCCGCCGCAAAATGCGGGCATGAAAAGCATCCTCGCCACCTGCCTGCTCGTGCTGGCCCAGGCAACCGGGGCGGCGCAGGCGGCCGACGCATTGGTGGTCGGCTCCAAGCGCTTTACCGAGTCGTACATCCTGGGTGAGATCGTGCGCCAGACGCTGGTGGCCGCCGGCGTGCCGGCCGAGCACCGGCCTGGGCTTGGAAACACCGCCATCCTGGAGCAGGCGCTGGCCAGCGGGGCTGTCGATATCTACCCCGAGTACACCGGCACCATCGTGCGCGAACTGCTCAAGCGAGAGGGCAACCCGACGCTCGCCGAGCTCAACCAGTGGCTGGCGCCACGCGGCCTGAAGGCGGCGGTGCCGCTGGGCTTCAACAATACCTACGCGCTGGCGCTGCGCGAGAGCGTCGCCCAGCGCCTGGGGCTGAAGCGCATCTCCGATCTCGCGCGCTTGCCTGCCGATGCAATCAGGCTCGGCCTGTCGCATGAATTCCAGGCCCGCGCCGACGGCTGGCCGGCGCTGCAGCGCGCCTACGCGCTGCCGCAGGCGCCCGGCGCGGCGCTCGATCACGGCCTGGCCTATGAGGCGGTGCAGGCCGGCCAGGTGGACCTCATCGATATCTATTCCACCGACGCCAAGGTCGGCCGCTACAAGCTGCGCGTGCTGGTTGATGACCGCCGCTTCTTCCCGCGCTACGACGCCGTGCTGCTGATGCGCGCCGGCGTCGATGCCGCGCCGCTGCAGGCCTTGAGCGGGCGCATCGACGAGGCCGCCATGATCGCGCTCAACGCGCAGGTCGAGTTGGATGGGGTGACCTTTGCCGACGCCGCGCGCCGCCTCATTGCCGGCCCGTCCGGTGCCGCCGGTTCGCGCCAGGGCTTCATGGCGCGGCTCTTTGCGCCTGATCTGTGGCGGCTGACCTCGCAGCACCTGCTGCTCGTCTTTGGCTCGCTGGCGCTGGCGGTGGCGGTGGGCGTGCCGCTGGGTGTGCTGGCCTGGCAGCGGCCGCGCCTGGCAGGCGGGCTGCTCGCTGCGGTGGGCGTGCTGCAGACCGTACCCTCGCTGGCGCTGCTGGCCTTTCTCATCGCGCTGCTGGGTGCGATCGGGTTCGTGCCCGCGCTGATCGCCTTGTTCCTCTATGCCCTGCTGCCCATCGTGCGCAACACGCACGCCGGCCTGGTCGGCGTGCCGCAGGGCCTGACGCTGGCCGCGCGCGCGCTGGGCCTCACACCGCGCCAGGTCTTGCGCGGCGTGCAATTGCCGTTGGCGCGGCCGATGCTGCTGGCTGGCATCAAGACCGCGGCGGTCATCAATGTCGGCACGGCCACCATGGCCGCCTTCATCGGCGCCGGCGGCCTGGGCGAGCGCATCGTCGCCGGCCTGGCCGTCAACGACAGCGCCATGATGCTGGCCGGGGCCTTGCCGGCGGCGGTGCTGGCGCTGGCCGTGCAATGGCTGTTCGACGCGCTGGAGCGGCGACAATTCAGGCCCCAAGGAGCTGAATCGTCGTGACCCACATCCTGCAAACCCTGCCAGCCGGCGAACGCGTCGGCATCGCCTTTTCGGGCGGCCTGGACACCAGTGCCGCCGTGCACTGGATGCGTGCCAAGGGCGCCATCCCCTGCGCCTACACCGCCCACCTGGGCCAGCCCGACGAGAGCGACTACGACGATATCCCGCGCAAGGCGCGTGCCTACGGCGCCGATATCGCCCGCCTGGTGGACTGCCGCGCACAACTGGTGGCCGAGGGCATCGCCGCCATCCAGTGCAGCGCCTTTCATATCAGCACCGGCGGCGCGACCTACTTCAACACCACCCCGCTGGGCCGCGCCGTCACCGGCACTGCGCTGGTGGTGGCGATGCGCGATGACGGCGTCAATATCTGGGGCGACGGCAGCACCTACAAGGGCAACGATATCGAGCGCTTCTACCGCTATGGCCTGCTCGCCAACCCGGCCCTGCGCATCTACAAACCCTGGCTGGACCAGCGCTTCATCGACGAACTCGGTGGCCGCAAGGAGATGAGCGAGTACCTCGTCGCCCACGGCTTCGACTACAAGATGAGCGTCGAGAAGGCCTACTCGACCGACAGCAACATGCTCGGCGCCACGCACGAGGCGAAGGATCTGGAGTTCCTGAACGCCGGCATGCATATCGTCAACCCGATCATGGGCGTGGCCTTCTGGCGCGAAGACGTGGCGGTCAGGGCCGAGACCGTGAGCGTGCGCTTTGAAGAGGGGCTGCCGGTGGCCCTGAACGGCGCCACCTTTGCCAGCAGCGTGGCGCTATTCGACGAGGCCAACCGCATCGGTGGCCGCCACGGCCTGGGCATGTGCGACCAGATCGAAAACCGCATCATCGAAGCCAAGAGCCGCGGCATCTATGAAGCCCCGGGCATGGCGCTGCTGCATATCGCCTACGAGCGGCTGGTCACCGGCATCCACAACGAAGACACCATCGAGCAGTACCGCAGCAACGGCCGCCGCCTGGGCCGGCTGCTCTACCAGGGCCGCTGGTTCGACCCGCAGTGCCTGATGCTGCGCGAGACCGCACAGCGCTGGGTGGCGCGCGCCGTCACCGGCGAGGTGACGTTGGAACTGCGCCGCGGCAACGACTATTCGATCCTCGACACCCAGAGCCCGAACCTGACCTATCACCCCGAGCGCCTGACGATGGAGAAGGGCGCGGGCGCCTTTACGCCGGCCGACCGCATCGGCCAGCTCACGATGCGCGATCTCGATATTGCCGATACACGCGACAAGCTGGCTGTCTATACCCGTGCCGGGTTGCTCGGGGCGGGCTCCGACGGCGCGATCCCGCTGCTGGGCGGGGCGCCGCAGGCACTGCCTGGCGCCTGACGATTGGTCTTGTCAGGCCGAGGCCGCCGTGATCACGCGGCCAGCTTGAAGACCGCCATCGCGCCCACCAGCTGCTGAGCCTGCTGGTTCAGGCTCTCGGCGGCGGCGGCGCTTTCTTCCACCAGCGCCGCATTTTGCTGGGTCGTCTGGTCCATCTGGCTCACCGCCTGGCCCACCTGCGTGACGCCCGAACTCTGCTCGGCGCTGGCATGGCTGATTTCACCCACGATGGCGCTCACGCGCTGGATCGCGCCGACGATCTGATCCATCGTCGCGCCCGCCTGGTCCACCAGCAGCGTGCCCTGGTCCACCCGCTCGACGCTGGCGGTGATCAGATCCTTGATCTCCTTGGCGGCTGCGGCGGCGCGCTGCGCCAGGCTGCGCACTTCACTGGCCACGACTGCAAAGCCGCGACCCTGCTCGCCGGCACGCGCCGCTTCCACGGCCGCATTCAGCGCCAGGATATTGGTCTGGAAGGCGATGCCGTCGATCGTGCCGATGATGTCGGCCACCCTGCGCGAGCCTTCGTTGATGCCGCGCATCGTGGCCACCACCTGGCCCACCACTTCGCCGCCCTGCACCGCCAGGGCGCTGGCGCTCACCACCAACTCGTTGGCCTGATGTGCGTTGTCGGCGGTCTGGCGCACGGTCGTGCCGAGCTGGTCCATGGTGGCGGCGGTCTGCTCCAGTGCGGCGGCCTGCTGTTCGGTGCGGTTGGACAAATCGAGGTTGCCCTGGGCGATCTGCGCACTGGCGGTGGCCACGCTCTCGGCGCTCTGGCGCACGTCGTTCACCACGCGGGCCAGGCTCAGGTTCATGGTGCCCAGCGCACGCAGCAGGTGGGCCACTTCGTCGCGCCCGCGCGCCTGCACGTCGGCGCGCAGGTCGCCGCCGGCAACGGCTTGTGCCAGCCGCAGCGCCGAGGTGAGCGAGGCCGTCGTCGTGCGGGTCACCGTCCACATGATCCACAGCGCCAGCAACGCGAGCGTGGCAATGCCGCCAAGCACGGCGATCAGCCTGTTGCGCGCATGGGCGGCGCCCTGCTGCATCTGGTCGTCCAGCACCTTGAACGCCGTGTCGATGAGCTTGAACTGCTCGTCGATGATGCGCGTGGTGACGTTGAAATAGTCGCCCGAGGGGTAACTCAGGCGCTCGGCCTTGACGATCTTTTCAGTGACCAGCGCCGCGGCCTCGGCAGCGGCCGTCATCGCGCGCTCGATCGGCGTCGCGAGCGCGGTGCCGACGCCGGCATCGGCCTGCGCCGCCAGCGCCAGTGCCTTGCGTGCATCGGCGGCGTGCATGCTGATCTGCGCCGCCAGCGCCTCGACCCGACTGCGCTCTTCGGGGCTGGCGTCGCCGCGCGCCAGCAGCAGCGCGCCGCGCGCGCGCACCTGGCCCAGCGCCTCGGTCAGGCGGGGCAGGTGGGCGAGCACGCCGGCCTGCAGGAAATAGCCGGCCGCGTCGGGGTGCAGCACGATGCCCGAGGTATTGGCGATGTCCTCCAACAGCGCCAGCTGGTCGGCTATGAGGGCGCCGTGGCGGGCAAAGCTCTGCGGGCCGGCGATGGTCTTGGCGGCCACGTCGGCGGCCAGCGTCTTCCAAACGGCGGCGGCACGGCCCGCTGTAGCGGTCAGCTTGCTATCGCCGAGGGTCGCAGCAGAGGTCAGCGCTCGCGCCAGCGCTGCCTCCACCTCGGCCTGCTTGGCCGCCCGTGGCGCGCCCAGCGCCTCGTTGCCGCCGAGCTGCGCGGCTGTCAAGCCGCGATGCTGCTGCATGAGCTGGATGAGCCGCAGCGCATCACCGGCGGGCTCGATGCCGGCGCGCTCGGCGCGTGCGAACTGCAACTGATCGAGGCTGGCGGTGACGGCCAGCGTGCCCGGCAGCACCAGCATCAGCGCGGCGATGACGCCGACGAGCAGAAATTTGTGGGCCAGCCGCAGATTGGCGATGAGGTTGTTCATTTTTTGATATCCCTGGGTGAAGATGACACGGGATCGGGCCGCAGCAATGCCGCCAGCGTTGGCGCCAGCATCCGCCGTTTCCCTGTCTCCACTTCGGACGAAATGAACCGCCATTGACCGCCGTATCGACCCACGGGCGGTCTGGATGCATTTTTCTTAATCTGGATCAAGTGCGCGCCTGGGGCCGCGCAAGATTGCGCTGGCGGTAAGCCGCCCGACCTCGATGCCGCGCCAGTTTTTCAGCGTCACATCGCTGAGGCCGCGCATGAATGCCGCATCGCGCTCGTCCAGCGCCAGCAGGCGCTCGATCACCGACGCCATCACCACCTCGCAGGCGCGGGCGTTGTTGCCGTCGTCGATCTTGATCGCCACGCCCAGCCCCAACTCGGTCAGGGCGGCGCAGTACACGCCCTCGGCGCCGACCTTGCAGAACACGCGTTCGCCCAGGCGCCCCATCACGCGGCTGTCGAAGCGGCCACTGCCGGCCACCATGTACGGTGCCCGGGCCACCGCGGTGCGCAGGCGCCGCGCGGCGCGGGCGTGGTCGTCGCTCAAGCCGCTGCCGGCGGCAACGCGGGCGTAGGCACATGCCAGGTGGCGCAGCGGGATCGCATAGGTGGGGATCGAACAACCATCGACCCCGCGCGCGGCGTGTGCCAGGTCGTAGCCGGTGGCCGCCTGCACGGCGGCGGTGACTTCGCGCATGACCGGATGATCGGGCTGGACATAGCCGCCGAGGAAGCCGCGAAGGTTGGCACCGCCACCGGCCAGCATGCAGCCCAGGCAGACGAAGCCGGCGTGCTTGCCCGAGCAGTTGTTGTGCAGCGCGCTCGGTACCTGGTGGCGCTGTGCCATCGCCTTGAGCGCGCCGTCGTGATAGGGCCAGTGCGCCCCGCACTCGAGAACGCTGGCATCGACGCCGGCCTTGGCCAGCATGGCGGCGGCGGTGCCCACATGCCTCTCCTCGCCTCCGTGCGAGGCGCAGGCCAGGGCCAGCTCCTCGTCGCTGAGCCGCAGGTGATCGGCGGCGCCGCTGGCCACCAGTGGCAGGGCTTGCAGCACCTTGATGGCGCTGCGCGGAAAGATCGGGCGGTCGATATCGCCCAGCGCACTGTGCACCGCGCCATCGGCATCCACGATCGCCAGTGCGCCGCGATGGCAGGATTCAACGCTGGTGCCGCGCCAGACTTCGACCAGGGCGGGGTTGGCTGTCATGGCTGCGACTCTAGCTGCCGCCGACGCTGTGCAGAATCAGCGCATGCCGGCCACCGCGATCGCCCTCATCCTGCTCGCCGCGCTGCTGCATGCGGTGTGGAACGTGGCCGCCAAGCAGGCCGGTGGCGACCACCGTTTTGCCCTTGTCAGCGCCTTGATGGTGAGCGTGCTGTGGCTGCCCGCGGCACTGTGGTTCGGCTGGCAGGAGTTGCCGCGCTGGGGCTGGGCGCAGTGGAGCCTGGTGCTGGCCAGCACCGTCGTGCATTTGCTGTACTTCACCGTGCTGCTCAAGGGCTACCGCGTGTCGGACCTGAGCGTCGTGTACCCCGTGGCGCGCGGCAGTGCCCCGCTGCTCTCGGCTGCGGGCGCGATCCTGGTGCTGGGCGAGCGGCTCTCGGCGGTGGGCGTGGCCGGTGTGCTGGCAGTGTGTGGAGGCGTGGTCCTGGTGGCCGGCGGCCCCGCGCTGTGGCGCCGCGCGCTCGAGCCGCTGGCCCAGGCGCGCGTGCGCGCCGGCCTGCGCTGGGGCGCGTACACCGGGGCCCTGATCGCGTGCTACACGGTGATCGACGGCTATGCGGTCAAGGTGCTGTTGGTTGGCCCGGTGCTGCTGGACTATGTCGGCAATGTCTTGCGCGTGCCCTTCCTGCTGCCCGCGGCGTGGCACGACCGGCCCGCCTTCGCCGCCGCCTGGCGCACGCAATGGCGCCACGCGCTGGTGGTGGCCACGCTCGGGCCGCTGGCCTACGTGCTGGTGCTCTACGCAGTGACGATGGCGCCGCTGTCGCACGTGGCGCCCGCGCGCGAGGTCTCGATGCTGATCGCGGCGCTGCTCGGCGGCCGTCTGCTCGGCGAGGCCGGCCGCGGCCTGCGCCTGCTGGGTGCGGCCTGCATCGCCGGTGGTGTGGTGGCGCTGGCACTGGGTTGAGGCCGGATCGAACAAGCCTGCGCATGCGAGTCCACCCGCCATGCCAAGACGACTGCGCGGTCGGCGCCGATCGAGCCGGGGCCCACCGCCAAGCACGGATCGGCTCGACGACCAATTCGTCGCCGATGGAGGGCGTAAGGCATCATCAGCCCGCTGACCGGAGGCCTGCACCGATGACTGGCATTGCGCAATTCACCCTGGCCTGGGCGCTGGCCCTGCAGGCCGCCTGGGCCGGTGCCGCACCCGCGCCGCGCAGCGTGCAGGGCGTCGTCAGCAGCGTCACCGATGGCGACAGCCTGTGGTTCACCCCGCACGGGCAGGCGCCCATCGAGGTGCGGCTGCGCGATATCGACGCCCCCGAAATCTGCCAACCCTGGGGCGTGGAGGCGCGCCATGCGCTGGCCGAGCTGGCGTTGCACAAGCCCGCCACGCTGCGCATTGCTGGCCGCGACGCCTACGGCCGCACGCTGGGCGTGCTGGTGGCCGATGAGGTGGATATCGGCCGGCGCCTGGTCGAAGAGGGCCACGCCTGGAGCATCCGCACACGCTCGGACCGCGGCCCGCTGGTCAAGCAGGAGCGGATGGCGCATGCACTGGGCCGTGGCCTGCATGCGGCGGGCGGGGCCGTGATGCCGCGGGATTTCAGGCGCTTGCACGGCCCCTGCGTGGCGGCGCCCGCCCGGTAGCCGGAGGCATTACCTGACCCGCACCCAGCGCAGCTCGATCGTATCGTTGGGCCACTGCACGGCGGTCACCTTCTTGGCCATGGCCCAGGTCAGCGTGCGGCGGTAGAGGGGGATGTAGGGCAGGTCTTCGGCCGCCAGCCGCAGCACGGTGGTGACCATGGCGCGGCGGCGCGTCGGGTCGGGCTCGGTGCGGATGGCGTCGATCAGCGTGTCCAGCCTGGCGTTGCTGTAGCGGCCGGCGTTGAAGGTGCCCAGGCCGGACTTGTCATACGTGCGGAACAGGCCGTTGAGGGAATTCCAGGCGTCGGGGCTGGCCGTCCAACCGTATTCGATGAAGCTGGCCGTGCCCTGGCTGAGCTTGGGGAAGAACTGGTTGGTCGGGCTCGACCGCAAGGTCGTGCGGATGCCCACCTGGGTGAGCATGGCGGCCACCGCCTGGCAGACGTTCTCGCGCCAGGCCACGTTGACGCAGTCCAGCGTGATGGCAAACCCGTTCGGGTAACCGGCCTCGCCCAGCAGCATGCGGGCGCGCGCCGGGTCGTAGGGCAGCCGCACGTCCAGCTCGGCCGGCGAGCCATCGACCAGCGGCGACAGGAAGGCACCGGTCGGCACGGCCTGGCCGCGCAAGACCTTGTCGATGATCAACGGCACATTGATGGCGTGATAGACGGCCTTGCGCACGCGCAGGTCCTTGAAGGGGTTGCGGCCCTTGACGTCGCTGTCCTGCAGTTCGCTGCGCGCCTGGTCGAAGGTGAGGTATTGCTGGCCGATATCGGCCGTCTGCTGTAGCGCGATGCGCGGGTCGGCCTTGAGGCGCTGGATATCCTGGTAGGGTGGGTCGAGCACCAGATCCACCTCGCCCGAAGCCAGCGCCGCGAGACGCGTGGCGTCGGACTTGATCGTCACCAGGTTGACCTGCTCGAGATTGCCGCTGCGCTTGTCGCCCCAGCCCCACCAGCCGGGGTGGCGCTTGAGCACGGTGCGCACGTCGGGCTCGTAGCGTTCGAGTCTCATCGGGCCGGTGCCGTTGGCGTGGCGCACGGCGTGGGTCTCCTGCTTGCCGTTGAAATCCTGCGCCCGGGTCACGCCGTGCTTCTCGCACCAGGCCTTGCTCATGATGGCCACGAACTGCAGCTTCTCGGGCAGCACGGCGTCGGGGGCTTCGAGCTGGATCTCGATCGTCAGCGGGTCGATCTTGCGGATGCTGCCCACGCCCTTGAGCTGGAAGGCGCGCTGCGAGGGCGGCGTGATGGCGCGCTCGAGCGAGAAGACGGCGTCGTCGGCGGTGAACGGTGTGCCGTCATGAAAGATGACACCGGAACGCAGCCGAAAGCGCCAGACCGTGGGGGCCGTCATCTGCCACGACAGTGCCAGTGCCGGCTCGATCTTGAAGTGGGCATCGCGGCCCACCAGCGAGTCGTGGATCTGGTAGGCGGCGCGCGAGTGGTACAGCAGCGCGATGGCGTGCGGGTCCATCGTCTGCGGGTCGAAAGCCGAGGCGATGCGCAGCGCGGCGCGCGTCTGGGCCGCCGTCTGCGCCACGGCAGGCCAGGCCGCGAGCAGGGGTGCCAGCACGAGCAGCAGCAGGGAACGCAGCAGATTCATCGGGGGAGTCGGGGCGGGTGGGTGCAGGCATTGTCGCCAACAACGCCACGCCTGGCCTCGGCCCGTGATCAGCCCGTCCGGGAGCGGTCTGCCGTGGGCGCCGGATCGGCGACTTCGGTGGCCGTGACCTGGGCCACCTTCAACTCGCGCCCGAGCGCCCACCACAACGCGAGCGAGGCCGCCGCCAGCAGCAGTGCGAGACCCAGCAGCACCAACGCGGAGATCACCATCTGTCAACCTTGAAGTGTGTTTGCGGGGTGCGCGGCGGCCGGCGCCGGATGCGCCTGCTCGCGCACACCCTCGATCGCGCGGCCGCGGCGCTCCACCAGCATCAGCGCCTCCCAGCAGAGCGCCGCGCCGGCCATCAGATACGAGCCCCAGACGTAGAGCGCATGGCCGCCCATCTCGGCGAACTCGGCAAAGCTCGACCAGTTCATGGGCGCGTCTCCGGCAGGCGCTGGACCCACGGGGCAGCGCCTTCGCGCTCGAGGATGATCGAGCGCACGCGGTGCAGCGCCACGCCGATCGACCAGGCCCAGAACGCCGCCACCATCAGCAGCATGCCGGCGAGGGTTGCGCTGGCCATGCCGGGTTCGAAGGCCAGGCTGTCGCTGGCCCCCGGGTGCAGCGTCTGCCACCGCTGCACCGAGAAGTAGATGATGGGCACGTTGATCGCGCCCACCAGCGCAAGCACGGCGCAGACGCGGTCGGCGCGTCGCACGTCGGTGCAGGCGGTCTGCAGCGACATGAAAGCGAAATACAGGAACAGCAGCAGCAACTCCGAGGCGAGCCTGGCGTCCCACACGCACCAGTCGCCCCACACCGGCTTGCCCCACAGCGACCCGGTCCATAGCGCGACAAAGGTCATCAACGCGCCGGTGGGTGCCAGCGCAGTGGCCATCATCGACGACATCCGGGCCTCCGCCAGCAACCCGAGTGCGGCCCAGAACGCCAGCGCCAGGTAGATGACCATCGACATCCAGGCAGCGGGCACGTGGATATAGATGATGCGGTAGGCGTCGCCCTGCTGCGGGTCTGCCGGCGCGATGCCCAGCCCGATGACCAATCCCGCCAGCCCGGTCAACAACGCGGTACCCCAGCACCACGGCAGCAGCCGGCCGGCGGCAACGTAAAACGCGCTCAGCGCGTCCGGGCGCAGCCAGCGCAATGCCGTCGGGTGGAGACCTGCGGCGGCAACGCTCATGCTGCCCCCAAGGCCCTGCGGGCCGCCCCCCCAGGGGGGAGCGAGCGCCTTCGGAGCGGCCGTGCGGCGCTCATTTGGTATGGCAACTCAGGCAGACCGCACTGCCGGCGTTGGCCACGCGCAGGAAGGTCGCGTTGAAGACGCTGCCTGGCCCGGCCGATGGAACGCCGTGCGGGTCGTGGCAGGAGGCGCACTCGACCTCGTAGCCGTCGCCAGTGTTGTAGAGGCGGATCTCGTTGCTGTCGGCGCGGCCGTTGGTGTTGGTGTCGAAGTAGGCCAGCCGCGCCTCGCGGCGCTGCGGCTCCTTGAAATCGGTGCCGGCACCGGCTGCGCTGGGGTAGTGGATGCCCACGGGATGGTCGTTGCGCAGGTCGGTGCCGATGGCAAAGGCCGTGAAGTCGGTGGCTCCGGCCCCGGCAAAGCCGCCGCTGGGCGAATGGCAGACCAGGCACTCGCTGGCGTTCATCCTGAGGTGCACGGTGGCATCGGGGCCGCGCCGGTTGTCCCAGGCGCTGTTCAGGAAGGCGCTGTTCTCGACCGTCTCCTGCGCCGGGTTGTAGCGCCCGGCACCGGGCATATTGATGATCGAGTCGACGGCGGTCGTGCCGTCGTGGCAGGACAGGCAGGTCAGCGAGTTGATCCCCGGGGGGGTCACCGTCTGGGTCAGGCTGCTGGTATTGAGCAGGTCGTAGGTGAGATAGGTGTTGGACTTGATGGTCCGGTTCCACAGCGGCGCACTGACGGTTCGGCTGGCGCCGTGCGGGGTATGGCAATAGACGCAGACCTCCTCGTAGTCGTTGCGAAATGAATCCATCGTGGCGCCGGCCGGCCCGCCGCCCGAGACCTGGCGCTGGCTGAGGTTGTGGCGCGTATTGCCCACCGTGCCGCGGTTGGTGAATTTGGTCGGCAGGTCGACGTCCGCCCATACCGGCGCCGCGAACCAACCGCCCATGGCCAGCAGCAGTGCCGCCAACCAGCCTGCCCAAGCCCGCCCGCCAACCAGCGTCGCTGTTTTCATAGCCTGTCTGTCCTCCTGGCCCGACCCTGCACCGGTCGGGCGCGCGCGACCAGACGCCACTGCAAGAGGCGTACCGCCGCGCGATCAGCCTGGCTTGGCCAGCCGGCGGCCCTCGTCGTCCGAGAGCTGGCGCAACACCTCGATCTTGTGGAAGAACTGGTCCGCGACATAGAGCCGCCCGGTCTCGTCGCTGGCCAGCCGGGCCGGCAGCAGGTAGCGCCCTGGCGCGTCGCGCTCGGCACGGCCGCCGAGCGCCAGCAGCAACTGCCCGTCAGGCTGGAAGACCTGCACGTTGCACAGCGTGGCATCGCTGACATAGAGCAGCCCGTTGCGGCCCACCGCCAGGCCGCGCGGCCGCGCCAGTTGGCCCAGGCCGTTGCCGGGTGAGCCGAACTGGCGCAGGAAGCGCCCGTGCACATCAAAGGCCTGGAGGCGGAAGTTGCCCGCATCCAGCACCCACAACACGCCGTCGGGTGCGACCGCGGCATCGACCGGCAGGTTGAACTGGCCCGGCTCGGCGCCGCGGCGGCCGATCACCTGCAGCAGCGCGCCGCCGGCGTCGTAGACAAGCACGCGGTGCTGGTTGCTTTCAACGCCGCCGGTATCGACGATATGGATGCGGTCGCCGGCCGGATTGACGGCCACCGCCGTCGGTCGCGACCAGGGGGCACCGTCGATCGCATACTGGTACAGCCCCAGGCCGTCGTAGACGACGAGGCGCCGCGCCGTGGTGTCCACGACGTAGACCCGGCCCTGGCCGTCGAGTGCGATTCCCGAGGGCTTTTTCAGCGCACCTTCGAGCCGGGTGCCGAAGCTGAAGGTGCGGCGGCGCGGGATGTCGAAGACAAAGACCCGCCGGCCCTCGGTATCGGTGACATAGACCCGGCCCTGGCCAGCCGCCACGGCCATCGGCTTGCCGAAACTCGCGCGTGCGTCGTCGTCGCCGGCGAGCAGGCGGCGCATCTGCCCGGCCTGCGAGTCGTCGCGCAGGCTGGTGGCATTGCGCAGCGTGGCTTCGAAGATATAGCGGGGCTGCTCGGGGGGTGCCGGCCACAGAGGCGCCGCGATCGGGGTGGGGGCCGGCGGCGGCGTCGTGCAGGCGGCCAGGCCGCCGGCGGCCAGCCAGCAGGCTGCGGCGCGGCGCGTCGGTTGCCGGGAGTGGTTTCGGGCCGGAAATTCCTGCGGCCGGGAATCCGGCACCCGATTCCGGGAATCGGCAAGCGCTGCCACGGTCTCCCTCACGGTGCCGGCCCGGGCCGGAAGAAGGCGCGCTCGACGTAGGCCGCGAGGGCGTCGATCTCGGTCGCGGTGAGCACCTGCCGCCAGGCCGGCATCGACGTGCCGGGCAGGCCGTCGCGGATGCGCTGGCGCAGCAGCGGCGGCGGCAGGGTGCGCGCCGTGTACTGCGTGAGGTCGCGCGCCTTGGGCTCGATGAACTGGCCTATCCAGTTCTTGCCGGTGCCGTCGCCGCCGTGGCAGAAACTGCAATTTGTCTGGAACAGCCGCTCGCCGCGAAGTTGCCTGGGCGTCAGGCCGGTCAGCCGGGGTGCCACCTCGTGCTTGGCATAGACGCTGGCGCTCGACACCGCGTCCACCGGCGGCGTATTGGGCTGCCCCGGCACGAAGCCCATGCGCGGGTAGGACACCGGGCGTGCGCTCCAGGCCGGCCCTTCGTCTTGCACCCGTGCGCGGTCATGGCATGAGATGCAGGAGGTCAGAAAGAGCTGGCGGCCGGCACGTTGCGTGGCGTCCAGCGATTCCACCGCCGCATCGAGCGCGATGTCGCCGCGCGCAAACGGGAACGCGGCCCCGAAGCGCTCGTGCTGGGGCCAGCCGTTGGCGGCCGTGTGGTAGGCCGTATTGGGCGCCTTGTCGAGCACGAATTCGCGCGCCACGAAGGCCGCCACGTCGAGGGTCTCGTCGCGGCTCAGGATGCTGCTGAACGGCTTCATGGCCGTGCCGGCGCGGCCGTCGCGCACGGCGGCGGTGATCTGCGCCTGCGTCAGCGGCGCCGCCGTGAAATCGCGTGGCTTGGGGTTCAGGTAGGTCGCGGCCAAGGTCTTGGCGTCACCCGAGTAGCCGTGGCAGAAATAGCAGCGGAAGTTGTAGATCGCGCGCCCGCGCTCATGCTGCACGGCGGCCCGCTCTGCTGAGATGCTGGCCGCATCGCAGCCCGCCAGCAGGAACAGCACGCCTGCCGCCGCACCGGCAAGCAGTGCCTGCCGCATGACCTCAGCGTTGCGCCGTCGCTGGCGCGGTCTTGCCCTGCACGAAGGTCTGGAAGACATACTCGGAAACGTCGGCCATCTGCTGTGGCGTGGCGACCTTGTTCCAGGCTGGCATCTCGGTGCCGAGCCGGCCCTCGCTGACCCCGGCATAGAGCAGCACGCGGTTGAGTCGGGCGCGCGCCGCGTCGTCGATGAAGTTGCGTGGCTTGGGGCGGATGAAGTAGGCGCGCGGCCCTGCGCCGTCGCCGCGTGCGCCGTGGCAGGTGGCGCAATTGGCCAGATAAAAAGCACCCCCGCGCCTGGCTTCGCCGCGCAGGCCGTTGGGGAGACCGGCCGTCATGTCAACCCGCACGGGGGTGGAAACGGCATCGGCCTCACGACCCCCGTGGGCCCTGGTACCGGAAATGGGCGCCGACGCCGACGCCGACTCACCCTGCACGAAGCGCGAGAAGACGTAGTCCGTCAGGCGCGCGATATCGGTCGTCGAGAGTTGGCTCTTCCAGCCCACCATGGCCGTGCCGGGCCGGCCATGGCTGATGGCCGTGGCGATGCGCTCGCGGCTCAGCTCGCGCCGCGAGTCGGCGCTGGTGAGGTCGCGCGGCGGGGTCGACAGGGCGCCGGCCGCACGGCTCTTGCCGTCGCCCTTGTCGCCGTGGCAGACCGAGCAGTAGTTGTGGTACAGCACGGCCGCTTCGGGCGCAGGCGCCGTGCGCGCGGCGCCGGCTGGCAGCAGCAGGGCCAGCGCGAGTGCGGTCGTGTCGGCGATCCGACGCCAAATGCCGTGCCGATTCATCGCCTGGCCTGCCTCTGTTCTGCCGCACATGGGCTGGCCCGTTGCAACTTCCTTGCCACTGGCATGCCGCTTGCAGCCATGCCCGGGCGTATCGCCCTTGCCGCCCGACCAAATCCCGGAGATCCAGCGCATGAATGTTTCCACTGGCCCGGGGTCGCGGCTGAAGGCCGCTGTTGCGGTTGTGCTGGCTGGGCTGGTGGCCGCGTGCGCCTCGCCGCCGGCGGGTGAAACCATGCCGGCGCCGCGTGCGCTGGTATTTCCGGCAGCGCCCGAGGAGCCGCGCTTCGTCTACGAACGCACCATCCGCTCCAGCGTCGATATCCTGCCCGATGAAAAGGCCGGTGAACTGCGCCGCATGGTCACGGGAGAAGAGGCGCGCGGCGAGCCGCTCGCCAAGCCCTACGCGGTGGCCGCGACGCAGGGCCGCATCTACGTCAGCGATACGGTCTCGCGCTTCGTGCGCCTGTACGACGTGCCGCTGGGCAAGCAGTTCCGCATCGGTGACGACGAGGGGCCGGGTCAGCTCATCAAGCCCATCGGGCTGGACGTGGATGTCGCCGGCAACCTGTATGTCGCCGATATCGGCGCCAAGGCCATCGTGGTCTATGGCCCCGACCGCAACTTCCTGCGCCGCATCGGCGGCGAGAAGTGGTTCTCGCGGCTGTCCAGCGTCACCGTCGATCCCGCCGGGCGGCGCGTCTATGCGGTGGACCTGGGCGGCGTGAGCTCCGAGCAGCACCAGGTGCGGGTCTTCGACGCCGTGAGCGGCGCGCACCTGATGGATATCGGCAAGCGCGGCAGTGGGCCGGGTGAGTTCAACCTGCCACGCGACGTGGCGATCGGCCTGCAGGGGCGGCTGTACGTGGTGGACGGGGGCAATTTCCGTGTCGTGGTCTTCGACAAGGACGGCCACTACCTGCACAGTTTTGGCAGCGTGGGCAAGCAATATGGGCAGTTCGCGCGGCCCAAGGAAATCGCGGTGGATCGCGACGGCAACGTCTATGTGGTCGATGCCGCATTCGGCAATTTCCAGATCTTCAATCCCGATGGCGGGCTGCTGCTTTTCGTGGGCGAGCGCTCCGAGCGCGACGGTCCCGCCAAGTACATGTTGCCGTCGGGGATCGCGGTGGACGAAGACGGCCGCGTGTACGTGGTCGACCAGTGGTTCCGCAAGATCGATATCTACCGGCCCGCCGCACTCAGGGCCGAGCAGGGCTACCTGGCGCAGCACGCGGCCGCAGCCGCGTCGGCGGCGCGCTAGAGGCGGCTTCCCGAAGCCGGGAACGCCCGCCTCGGTGTTTCCTACTTGCGGGATCACCGGCGGGCGCTTGCCCAGGGGGATCGGGTTCGTGAGCAATGGCACGCTTTGTGCAGAACTGGCCCTGTCATGCAGGGCATTGGGGAGTGCACCGCCTGACGACTGTTCAACCAACCTTCGAGAGGACGACATGAAGATGCCATGGCTATCCGGTCGCAAGAGGGGAGGGGCGGCGTCCGCAGGAATGCTCGCGGTACTGCTCTTCGCTTTCAGCGGCACGGCGTCGGCGGGAATCGCCGATACCAAACACAACCTCGGCTCGGGCGCCGGGCCGGCAGGGCGCAACCAGGCCTCGGATACCGCCGAGATCTGCGTCTTCTGCCACACCCCGCACGGCGGCAGCACCGATGCGCCGGTGCCGCTGTGGAACAAGCGGCTGGGCGTCGGCGGCGCGCCCGCGGGCGGCGGCACCTACATCACCTACGACACGCTGCAGACGCCATCGCTGGATGGCAGCGTGGCGCCGGTGGGCTCGATCTCGATGGCCTGCCTCTCGTGCCATGACGGCACGCAGGCGATGGACAACGTGATCAACGCACCAGGCTCGGGCGGCGTGGTGGCCGATGGCGGCGGCAACGACGGCCGTGCCTGGACCTGGACCGGCAGCACGGTCAATGCGGCGGGCCGGCTCTCGGGCGGCGCGGCGCTGATCGGCACCGACCTGTCCAACGACCATCCGATCGGCATCCAGTACTGCGGCGGCGGCCTCTCGGGCTCGGCCACCACGGTCTCGGGCACCTGCCGCGATACCGATTTCACGATGCCGCAGACCCAGCTCATCAACAGCAACCAGATTTTCTGGGTCGATACGGGCGGCGCCGGCAAGCAGCGCACCGACCTGCCGCTGTATACACGCACCAGCGGCGGCCTGGGGCCCCTGGTGGAGTGCGGCAGTTGCCACGACCCGCACGTGTCCACCGGCCAGGCCGGCCCGGCCACGACCAGCCAGGTTGCGGGCGATACCTTCCTGCGCATCTCCAACGCGTCCAGCGCGGTGTGCACCGCCTGCCACGTGAAGTAGCCGATATCACGATCCGCGTGATCGCGGGGCCGGGCGCGGCCCGGCCCCGCCTGTTTCAGCCCATATTCCAACGGAGACGATTCGTGAATTCCATCCACAGCCGTCTGTCTGCTGGGCTGTGTGCCGGATGGGTGGCCGCGCTGCTGTGCGCACCGGCCTGGGCCGCCGACGCGCCCCCCGCAGCACCAGTGGGCGCCGCCGCGCGCGCCGCGGCACCGTTCGCGACCGTGGGCGATACCGTCATCAGCGGCGCCGACTACCAGCGTGCGCTGGCGGTGGCGATGCGCCGCAAGTACTACCACGCCAAGCCGCCCGAAGCCGAGTACGCGAACTTCCAGCGCGAGGTGGGCGAGGAGGTGGTCAATCGCGTGCTGTTGCTGGCCGAGGCGCGCCGCCGCGGCGTCCAGCCCGACCGCGACAAGATCAACGGCACGGTGGCCGGCTACGACGCGCAGTACAAAGGCAGCGCCAACTGGCAGGCCAACCGCGAGAAGATGCTGGCCTCGGTGCTGCCGCAGCTCGAATCCGAAAGCGTGCTCGAGCGCTTCGAGCGGCTTGTCCGCCAGGTGCCCGAACCGGCCGAGGCGGTGGCCCGCGCCTACTTCGAGCAGCACCCGGAGCTGTTTGTCGAGCCCGAGCAGGTCAAGCTCAGCGTGATCGTGCTGCGCGTCGATCCGAGTTCAGCGCAAGCGGTCTGGAACGTCGCCCGGGCCGAGGCGCAGGCGCTGCACAAGAAGCTCGTCGGCGGTGCCGACTTCGCTGCGATGGCGCGGCTGCACTCGGGCGACCGTTCGGCCGAACGCGGCGGCGAGATGGATTACTCGCACCGCGGCATGCTGCCCGAGGCCGTGCACGGCGTGGTGGACAAGCTCGCCGTGGGCGCGCTCTCGGAGCCGGTGCAATTGCTCGAGGGCTATACGATCCTGCGGCTCGATGGCCGCCGCCCGGCGCAGCAGCGCGGTTTCGAGCAGGTGAAAGCGCGCGCCGGCGATCTGTGGCAGCGCGCCGAGGGCGAGACGCGCTGGAAGAAGCTGATCGCCAGCTTGCGTCTGGCCACACCGATCCGCATCGACGACAGCCACTATGCGCCGCTGCGCGGCCCGAGCGAGAAGCCGCGCGCCGGCTGATCGCCGCGCGGCTTGCTGGCGCCGGTGCGGAGGACGACGCGTGCATGCCCAGCGATCCCGCCGCCGTTGGGCCCTGCTCGCCCCGCTGTCGATATCGCTGGCGGTGCTGGCGCCGGGCGTGCAGGCAGCGGCCTTCGTGCCCGGCAGCGAGGCCGATCCGCCCACCGGTGCGGTGGCCGGCCCGGCGCCGCCTTCAGCCGCCGAACCCTTGCGCGGCAATGGCATCGTCTGGTCGCTGGCGCCGTGGCGCTACAGCGGAACGCTGGCGCTGGACATGCGTTGGCTGCGCCTGGAAGAAGGCCGAGGCACGCGCCAGGGTCTGCTCGTCGGCGATATCGATTTCGCCAGCCATATCTGGCAGCCCTGGTTCATCCAGTTGCGCTTTGGGCTGGGCCTGCTGGGGGCCGCCGGTGGCGGCGAGGCGCAGGGCGTGGGCAGCACCGGCGGCACATTCACCGGGCGCGCCTCGGTGGCCGTCTTCCCGGCCAGCCGATTTCCGTTTGAGCTGCGCGCCGATGTCAGCGACAGCCGCTCCGCCGGCGTCTCGCTGGGCGGCGACTATGGCTCGCGCCGGCTGTCGCTGTCGCAAGCCTGGCGGCCCGAGGCTGGCAACGACAGCTACCAGCTGCACCTGGAACACAGCCAGCTGCAAGACAGCGCGGCACGCGACAGCCTGACCACCTTCAACGCCAGCGGCCTGCGCCAGCTCGGCGACCACACGCTGGACATGAACCTGAACCACGCCGACAACCGGCGCAGCGACAGCGACCAGCACACCCGCATATCGGCGCTGAACGCGCGCCACAGCTTCCACCCCTCGAGCGCCCTGCAGGTCGAAACGCTGGCGAGCTGGAACGAAGTCCGGCTGGAGGGCGGCGCCCTCGACGGCGGCAGCGGCAGCGACGTGCGCCAGCTCACCACCTTTGCCACCTGGCGCCTGGCTGGCGGCGGC
>CXWL01006887.1_pt1 | contig 34628 bp, 33 predicted proteins | sample 590931 | NCBI WGS metagenome assembly CXWL01 (sample SAMEA3498368, study PRJEB10139) | groundwater metagenome | biome: water well; material: biofilm material | place: Germany | collected 2015-04-27
GACGATATCGGCCTGTCCGAAGCCTACAACCGCATCGCCATGCTCGCCGCCACGCTGACCCGCGACGAGCTCCTCACGCTGGGCAGCGCGCAGATCCTGCACCGCTTGTTCTGGGGCGAGGCGGTGCGCTGCTTCGAGCCGGAGACGCCACGCTTCGCCTGCCGCTGCTCGCGCGAGCGCGTCTGCGGCATGCTGCGCGGGCTGGGCCAGGGCGAGAGCGACAGCCTGATCGCCGAGCGCGGCGAGGTCGAAGTGGGCTGCGATTTCTGCGGCACGCAGTACCGCTTCGACGCCGTCGATGTGGGCGAGATGTTCACGCCGGCGCGCAACCAGCCGCCTGCCAGCGGGGCGGTTCAATGAGCATGGCAGTGATGTTCGACGCGCTGCTCAGGACGGTGCATGTGCTGGCCGTTGTGCTGTGGGTGGGCGGCATGGCCTTCGCTCACTTCTTCCTGCGCCCGGCGCTGGCCACGCTGGAGCCGCCGCAGCGCCTGCGCTTGATGCACGCGCTGCTGGGCCGGTTTCTGGCCGCGGTGGCGGTGGCCATCGGGCTCATAGCTGCCAGTGGCCTGTGGTTGATCGGCCGCGCCGCGGGCGTGGCAGCGCAAGGCGGTGGCACCTTCACCTGGCCGCCGGACTGGGCCGTGATGACGGCGGTGGGCACACTGATGATCGCCCTCTTCGGCTATATCCGCACCGTGCTGTTTGCGCGGCTGGCGCGCGCCGTATCGGCCTCGGACTGGCCCGCCGGGGGCGCCGCGCTGCTGCATATCCGGCGCTGGGTGGGCATCAACCTGGCGCTCGGCGTGGGGCTGATCGCGCTCGTGCTGTTGGTCTGACGATCAACGCTCGCGCAGCAGCGGCATGACCGCCGCCACCGCTTGCTCCAGCCGCTGCGGGCCGACGCCGCCGACCACCGCAAACGGCAAGTGATGGGCTGTCAGCAGCTCGCGCAGCAGCGCATCCACGGGCTCGCGCACGTGGGGGCCGTCACGCTGGTGGCCGTCGGGCCGCCAGGGCAGATCGAGGGCGGTCAGCAGGGTCAGCGCGGCGCCGCGGTGCAGCGCCATGGCGTGCTCGTCGTGCGTGCGGTCGTCAAAGACGAGGCGGCTGTAGACCGCCGTCATGAGTGCCGTGGTATCGCAGACCACCACCTCGTGCGTGGCGGCGGCTGCCTCGATGCGCTCGTGCTGGCCTTGCAGCACGCCCGCCTGCTCGTGCGCCAGCGGCGTGCGGCCATTGTGGGTGCACCATTCGCGCAGCAATTCGGGCACCCAGGTCACGCGCAGGCCGGTATCGTGTGCCAGGCGCGACGCCAGTGCAGCGGCGAGCGTGGTCTTGCCGGTGCTCTCGGCGCCGACGATGGCGATGCGCAGCGCAACCGCGCGGGGCTGCTCAGCCACCTTCAACCTGCCCCGCTGCCCGACGCCGCCAGGCGCCGCCAGGCGCGCCAGCCGATCAAGGCCAGCAGCGCGAAGACGGCATACAGCAGCACCGTCAGCCACAGCCCCTTGAATGCAAAGAGCCCGATGCTGGCCAGGTTGACGCCCACCCATACCGGCCAGTTCTCGACGAACTTGCGGCCCAGCAGGATCTGCCCGGCCACGCTGGCCACCGTGGGCAGGGCGTCGAGGAAGGGAGCGTCGCTGTCGGTGGCGTGCCTGAGCAGCAGGCCCAGCGCAGGCCAGGCCGCCAGCGTGGCGGCCAAGGCCAGCCCTCGGGTGCGGGGCGGCAGCCAGCGCACCCGCAGCGGTGTGCCGTCGCCGGCCGTGCCGCGCAGCCACTGCCACCAGCCCCACAGCGCGATGACCACGAAAAACAGTTGCAACGTGGCCTCGCCATACAGCCGGCTGTCGGCAAACAGCAGCGCATACAGCAGCGAGCTCGCGATCGCCAGCGGCCAGCCCACCGGGTTGACGCGCAGGTTGGCCAGCACCATGGCCACGCCCAGCAGCGCGGCGATGATCTCGAGCCAGGTGACGGGGCTGCCCCAGAGCGTGAAGGCCGCCACCAGCAGCGGGCGCGCGGCTTGCAGCAGCGAGTCCAAAGCTACTTGCGGGCGCTGACCTGGACCAGTATCTCGTCCGGCCGCACCATGCCCAGCTCGAAGCGCGCCTTCTCTTCCACCATCTCCAGGCCCTCTTTGAGGTCGGCCACTTCGGCGGCCACGCGCAGGTTGCGTGCGCGCGCCTGGTCGTTCGCGCTGCGTTGCGCGGCGAGCTGCTTCTGCAGGCTCATCACATACGGCATGTTGCCCTTGCCGAAACCCAGATCGGCCAGCACCACCACCAGCAGTGTGGCGATGATGACCGTGGCCCAGCTCATGGTGCGTTGCCTACTTCAACTGGCGGAACGCCGAGCGGCCGGGGTAGCTGGCGACATCGCCCATATCTTCTTCGATGCGCAGCAACTGGTTGTATTTGGCCATGCGGTCGCTGCGCGACAGCGAGCCGGTCTTGATCTGCCCGGCGTTGCTGCCGACGGCGATATCGGCGATGGTGGAATCCTCGGTCTCGCCCGAGCGGTGGCTGATGACGGCCGTCCAGCCGGCGCTCTTGGCCATCTCGATGGCGGCAAAGGTTTCGGTCAACGTGCCGATCTGGTTGATCTTGATCAGGATCGAGTTGGCCACGCCCTTGGTGATGCCCTCTTGCAGGATGCGGGTGTTGGTCACGAAGAGGTCGTCACCCACGAGTTGCACCTTCTTGCCCAGGCGGTCGGCAAGCTGCTTCCAGCCGTCCCAGTCGCCTTCATGCATGCCGTCTTCGATGCTGATGATCGGGTACTTTTCCACCCAGTTGGCGAGGATGCCGGTCCACTCGGCGGCGCTCAGCACCAGGCCTTCGCTCTCAAGGCGGTACATGCCGTCCTTGTAGAACTCGCTGGCGGCGCAGTCCAGGCCGATGGCGATCTGCTCGCCGGGCTTGTAGCCGGCCTTCTCGATCGCCTCCAGGATCAGCTGCAGACCCGCTTCGTGGTTGGCCACGTTGGGCGCAAAACCGCCTTCGTCGCCCACCGAGGTGGGCATGCCCTTGGCGTCGAGGATCTTCTTGAGGGCGTGGAAAACCTCGGCGCCGTAGCGCACCGCTTCGCGAAAGCTCGGCGCGCCCACCGGGATGATCATCAGCTCTTGCAGATCGAGGTTGTTGTTGGCGTGCGCGCCGCCGTTGATGACATTCATCATCGGCACCGGCAACTGCATGCGGCCCATGCCGCCAAAGTATCGGTACAGCGGCAGGCCCGATTCCTCGGCCGCGGCGCGCGCCACCGCCATGCTCACGGCCAGCGTGGCATTCGCGCCCAGGCGGCTCTTGTTCTCGGTGCCGTCGAGGTCGATCAGGGTCTTGTCGAGGAAGGCCTGCTCGCTGGCGTCCAGCCCCAGCACCGATTCGCTGATCTCGGTATTGATGTGCTCGACCGCGCGCAGCACGCCCTTGCCGCCGTAGCGGGCGGGGTCGCCGTCGCGCAGCTCGATGGCCTCGCGGCTGCCGGTGCTGGCGCCCGAAGGCACGGCGGCGCGGCCCATCGTGCCGCTCTCCAGCAGCACGTCGCACTCGACGGTGGGGTTGCCGCGGCTGTCGAGGATTTCCCGGCCGACGATGTCAACGATGGCGCTCATGCGGGTTTTCTTTCTGCAAGGGTAAGAGTCAAGAGAAGTCGTACTCGAGCAGCGGCTGGCTCTTGACCACGCGGTCCAGCGCCAGGAGTTGCTCGAGCAAGGCTGGCATATGTTTGAGCGGCACCGCATTGGGCCCGTCGCTCAGGGCCTGGGCCGGGTCGGGATGGGTTTCCATGAAGACGCCGGCCACGCCGACGGCAACTGCCGCGCGCGCCAGCACCGGCACGAACTCGCGCTGGCCGCCGCTGCTGGTGCCCTGGCCGCCGGGCAACTGGACGCTGTGGGTGGCATCAAAGACCACCGGCGCGCCGGTCTCGCGCATGATGGCCAGGCTGCGCATGTCGGAGACCAGGTTGTTGTAGCCGAAGCTTGCGCCACGCTCGCAAGCCAGGAAGCGGTCTTCAGTCAGGCCTATTTCACGCGCCGCGGCACGCGCCTTGGCGATCACATTGCGCATATCGTGCGGGGCGAGAAACTGGCCCTTCTTGATATTCACCGGCTTGCCGCATTGCGCCACCGCGCGGATGAAATCGGTCTGCCGGCACAGGAAGGCCGGCGTCTGCAGCACATCCACCACCGCGGCCACCGCGGCGATTTCGGCCTCGGTGTGGACATCGGTCAGGATCGGCACGCCCAGCTCGCGCTTCACCTTGGCCAGGATCTCCAGGCCGCGCGCCATGCCCGGGCCGCGAAATGTGGTGCCGCTGCTGCGGTTGGCCTTGTCGTAACTGCTCTTGAAGATGAACGGAATGCCCAGCGCCGTGGTGATTTCCTGCAGCCGCCCGGCGACGTCCATCTGCAGTTGTTCGCTCTCCACCACGCAGGGGCCGGCGATCAGGAAAAACGGCCGATCGATGCCGACCTCGAACCCGCACAGGTTCATGCGACGGCTGCCACCGGCAGCTCACGCCGCGCATGCTGCTCGAGCGCCGCCTTGACATAGCTCGTGAAGAGCGGGTGCCCGGCCCACGGCGTGCTCTTGAACTCGGGGTGGAACTGCACGCCCATGAACCAGGGGTGCAGGTCGGTCGGCAGCTCGACGATTTCGGTCAGCCGCTCGCTCTGCGTCAGCGCCGAGATCACCAGCCCCGCCTGTTGCAGGCGATCGAGGTAGTTGATATTCGCCTCGAAGCGGTGGCGGTGGCGCTCGGTGACGACGGCGCCGTAGATCTGGAATGCCAGCGTGCCGGGTTTGACGTCCGAGCTCTGCGCGCCGAGCCGCATCGTGCCGCCGAGGTCGGACGACGCGCTGCGTTTCTGGATCGAACCATCGCGGTCTTGCCACTCTTCGATGAGTGCGATCACCGGGTGCGCGCAGGCGGGGTCGAACTCGGTGCTGTTGGCGCCGGCCAGGCCGGCCACGTGGCGCGCATATTCGATGGTGGCCACCTGCATGCCCAGGCAGATGCCGAGATACGGAATGCGGTTTTCGCGCGCGAACTGCACCGCCACGATCTTGCCCTCGATGCCGCGCTTGCCAAAACCGCCCGGCACCAGGATGGCGTCGAAGCGTGCGAGCTGCGCCGCCGTCTGCGGCGTCAGCGTCTCGGCATCGACATATTCGATCTCGACCTTGGCATGGTTGTGGATGCCGGCGTGGCGCAGCGCCTCGTTGAGCGACTTGTACGAGTCCGACAGATCGGTGTACTTGCCGCACATCGCGATCTTGACGCTGGAGTGCGGATGCTCCACCTCGTACACCAGGCGATCCCAGCGCTTCAGATCGGCCGGCTTGGTGAGCTGCTGCAGCTTCATGCAGATCAGCTCGTCCAGGCCCTGCTCGTGCAGGATGCGCGGCACCTTGTAGATCGAGTCCACGTCCCACATCGAGATCACGCCGTGCTCGGGCACGTTGGTGAAGAGGCTGATCTTGTCGCGCTCGTCGGCGGGGATCGGGCGGTCGGCNNGGCTTGGTCTTGAGTTCGCCGGCGGTGGCGATCCACGGCACGTAGGTCAGGTGCACGAAGGCGCACTGGGCCGGGCCCATCCGCAGGCTCATCTGGCGCACCGCTTCCAGGAAGGGCAGGCTCTCGATATCGCCCACGGTGCCGCCGATTTCGACGATCGCCACATCGACATCCGCCGCCCCGCGCTTGACGAATTCCTGGATCTCGTTGGTGACGTGCGGGATCACCTGCACGGTCTTGCCCAGGTAGTCGCCGCGGCGCTCTTTTTCGAGCACGGTCTTGTAGATCTGGCCGGCGGTGAAATTGTTGGCGCGCTTCATCTTGGTGGTGATGAAGCGCTCGTAGTGGCCGAGGTCGAGGTCGGTCTCGGCGCCGTCGTCGGTGACAAAGACCTCGCCGTGCTGAAACGGGCTCATGGTGCCCGGATCGACGTTGAGATAAGGGTCCAGCTTGATCAGGGTGACGCGCAGGCCGCGCGATTCAAGGATCGCCGCGAGCGACGCCGCCGCGATGCCCTTGCCCAGCGAGGACACCACGCCACCGGTGACGAAAACGAACTTGGTCATTGCGTGCAGCACGTGGCGTGTGCGAGTGCGGGGTTGGTAAAGCGCAAGTATATCGGCGGGGTCATGCGGGGCTGGGCAAAACCTGCGCGGCAAGCGGTGCCGGCACGGCAGCCAATCCGGCGCTCCTATAACCGCAACGGCGGCCCTGCGCAAGCTAACAACCTTTGTAGCTTGACTGCCGGGGGGGGGGGCATGCTACGGTCTAGCCGCCATGAAATTGCCCGCTTCGGCCCGTTTCGATCGCGACAGGGAGAGAAAGTGAAACCATCACAAAATAGCCGCCCCACCGTCGGCACCCTGAGGCCGCTCACGCAGCGGGATTTGAAGCTGCTCGTAGGCAACGCCCCGGCGTCCACGGATGTAGTAGAAATTTTTGGCGAACCCTGGCGATGGAGACCGCCGGCACCGCCACCTCCTGAGCCCTGGGATCCGGGCGGCGGTGGTGGCGGAGGTGCTTCACCGCCACTGCCACCGCCCGCCTGCTTGTCGCCCCAGCCCGCCGCCAATCGGGTGGACATGGCAACGTTGACGGCACACGAGGCAATCCGATCACAGACGTATGTGCTTCCGCCCGCCACGTCGCCCAACAGCGGCGTGACCGTTGGCCGAGGCGTGGATCTCTCGCGCTGGACAGACGTGGAACTTGCCAATTGGGGCGTCAGCGCTGCCGGCGTCACGCAACTCCAGCCGTTTCTTGCCCCGCGATCAGGCACCTACGGACCTGTCGGCACCGCGGCACAACAGTTAATGATTGCGGGCGGTGCCGTGACGCCCAGCCAGCAGGACCTGGACGCGTTGAACGACGGCGCGTTCAACTCCATCCTCGACAGACTGGCCGCCAACTACAACGCCGCCACCCAGATCGGCGTGTCGTTCTTCGAAATGCCGGCCGAGGTGCAGACTGTCATGCTGGATGTTGCGTACCAGTACGGTCCGAACCTCAGGCCGAACTTCTTGGGCTATCTCACGCGTGGCGACTTCGAGGGCGCCTCGCGGGAGTTGCTCAACTGGTCCGGGCCTAACAGGTCGACCCCGCGCCTGACAGACAACGCCATATTGCTTCAGCGGGCAATCGACAGCAGAGCGGTGCCGCCCGTAGCCACGCGGGGCCGCTGCCCGTAGAGGGTGCTGCTGCAGGCGACTACCTGGTGATCACGTCGACGATGGAGAGTGCAAATGAAGTCGAGCAAGGGTGTAGGGAAGCTGAACCGCCGCGAGGCGCTGGGATATTTGGGCGTTGTCGCAGGTCTCGTCAGCACCGGCCGCAGCCTGGCGGTAGCCGGGCAGAGGGACCCGCTGATGGCCTGGGCCGAGGTGCCTGAAACGCGCAACCAGATCAGGGACAACCTGCTGCGCTTTTTCGGCGCGGAACGGAGCAGCTATCTCCCTCCGCCCGATCGGTTCATTGGCGCCGCCAGGATGGCATCCACCGACACCGACGAGAAGCTCAGTTCCCAGTTCTTGCGCGCCTTTGGCGTGCCGCTGCCGGAGCGGGACTTGGGCAACGGCTACCGGGTGTTGACGGCCTACCAGCCCCACGAGGCCGACACCAAGGCCTTCGTCGTGACGTCGCACAACTCGTCGGAGGTTGTGATCGCGGCGCTACTGCACCGCAATTGCGGTGTGCCGTCGAAAGACCCTCTGAAGTCGTCGTGCGCCCTGATCCCGATACTGACCGTGTTCTATCCGGGTCGGTTGGCGCCGCAGCCTGCACTGACGAGCAGTGTCGTCGAGGCCGTCAAGCAGACCATCACGGAGTTCAACCTGCTGGCGCCTGCCAGTTCGATTTTCCGGGTTTCTCGGTTTCGCGTGGAGGTGCGACGGTTGGGCACAAAGGGCTGACAAGCGGCGTTGGATTTGATTGCTTGGGCACCTACGTCGCTTGCCCCGAATTCCGGCGGCCGCATGGCCTGGATGGGGCTCTAATTCGTGATGCAGAGCACCTGCTCGCGCACGTACGCAAGCCGGCAGCATCGCGCACGGTGCGCGCTTCGGTTGACGCCTGGCTCGAGGAATACGGGCGCAGACGTGGTCGCTATCTGCAACCGTTCCCAGCCTTGCTCCACCGTCTCTCGCCGCACGTGCCGATCGAATTGCTCGCCTTGAGCCAACCCCTGCCAAAGACACCGCGCGAACGGGATGTTCTGGCAAGCAAGAGACGCCATTTCACGGCGTTGCGCAGGCGCCCATCGCTTGCGCGTTTCAAGGATTTGCTGTGTGAGATCGCGGACGCCGCTGGCGCGGGCACCAGCACGTTCAGGACACAACCGGTCGGTACGGTGCGGGATGCTCTTGGGGACTTCACCGTCTATCCATCACACGACCTCATCGGCCGGCAGTTGGCGCGGGCGCACCAGTGCATTTTCGCCAACAACGGGCTCGGTCATGTTGGCACGGCTTTGACGGCGCTGGTCGCGATCCTGGCCATCCACCCGTTCAGTGATGGAAACGGTCGCGTCGCGCGGATCACATTTCACGGCTTGATGGGCGTCCCCCCTGACGCATACATGCCGCTGCATGAGTTCGCGGCGGTCTCGCGCGCAGGCTACCTGCTCAGCCTGCGCGAGGCTTCGTACTTCCAACAGTGGGCGCCGATCGCGACCTATATCTGGCAGTCGGCGCGACTTTGCTGGGGTCGGCGCACTCTCTGTTCTGCGGCCTTCCCAACGGCGTAGCCTGTCATCGCGCACCGGCCGGAGGCGACGCCGGGGCACGCCGCCCGCCACCTGCGCTACCATCCGCCCCGCTTGCACCAGGTGCCTGCCGTCCCGATCAGGGCGGCAGGTTAAACGGGAAGCCGGTGAGTGGATGCCTACAGCGTCCGCGATGCCGGCGCTGCCCCCGCAACGGTCAGCGAGGAGCGTGTCGCACGACAAGCCACTGGGCCACCCGGCCTGGGAAGGCGCGGCATGTTTCGAGGTGGGTTGGCAGCCCGCCTCGGCACTCGCGAGCCCGGATACCGGCCTGATGCGATGGGAGCCGGTGTCGCGGTGGGCGGCGCATGTGCGGTGGCGGCGCCTGTGCCCAGGGCCCGTCACCGCGCCGCGCTTGTCCGGCCAGGATACCGGCGTAGTCAACGCTGGTCCGCACGGGGCGTGCGGCTGGAGGATCTCTCGTGAAAACTTTGCCTGTCCAACCAAAACGACGCGCCGCCCGCGCGTGCCTGGCCCTTTTCCTGTTTTCCGCCACGGCGGCGCACGCGCAGAGCGCGGTGGTGATCACCGGCGCGCGTGAGCCGCTGGCACCCGAGCGGCTGGCCGCCGATGTGGTCGTGATTGACGCCGACACCCTGCGCACCAGCACCGCCGATTCGCTGGCCGATTTGCTGCGTCGTGAAGCTGGCGTGCAGCTCTCGCGCAATGGCGGGCCCGGCCACAGCAGCGGCCTGTTCCTGCGCGGCGCGTCGTCCTCGCAATCGGTGCTGCTGGTGGATGGTGTGCGCATTGGCTCGGCCACGCTGGGCGCGGCCGCGCTCGAGGCGCTGGGCCTGGCGCAGGTGGAGCGCGTGGAAGTGCTGCGCGGCCCGGGCTCCAGCCTCTACGGCGCCGATGCCGTGGGCGGCGTCGTCAATCTCGTCACGCGCAGCGGCGCAGCGGGCTTGCAGATCGACGGCCGGCTGGCCGTCGGCGGCTACGGCAGCCGCGAGGCTTCGGCCGGTGCGCGCGGCGCCGCCGGCGCCTGGGACTATGCGGCCCAGTTGTCCAGCGAGCGCAGCGCCGGCGTCTCGGTGTTGCGCCCGGGCGATCAGTTCGGCAACTACCACCCCGACCGCGACGGCTACCGGCTAGACGCCGCCCAGTTGCGACTGGGCCTCAAGCCCGTGCCCGGCCACCATATCGGCCTGGCGCTGATGCGCACGCGGCTGAATTCGCAGTACGACGGCAGCGAGTTCCTGCCACCCTTCTACGCGCAGGACGCGGCAGCCGATTTCCGCACCCGGTTGAAGACCGAACTTGCCGCGCTGGACTGGCGCGGTGCGCTGGCCGCCGGCCTGAGCGGCAGCGCACGCGCCTCGCGCAGCGTGGACGACGCGGTCGATGGGGGCAGCCAGCCCGACCACTTTCGCACCACGCGCGAGCAGGTCAGTGGCCAACTGGCGTGGCAGGCCGGCGCGCTGGGGCAACTCGTGGTCGCGCTGGAGCGCAACGCGGACCGTGCCAGCGCGCCCAGCTATGCCGCCCCCGTCGAGCGGCGCACGACGGCCGCCGCGCTGGAGCTCACCGGCGCCGCCGCGGCCTGGTCGTGGCAGGGCGATGTGCGCCACGANNCCCGGGCTGCGCCTGCGTGCGCTGGCCGGCACCACCTTTCGCGCGCCGAGCTTCAACGACCTCTACTACCCGGGCTACGGCGTGGCCACGCTGCGGCCGGAACGCGGGCGCAGCGCCGAGCTCGGCCTGCACTGGCGCGGTGCCGCCAGCGAGGCCTCGGCCACGCTGTACCGCAACCGGGTGCGCGACCTGATCGGCTACGAGCCCGACCGCAGCCACTGCCCGGCCGACCCGGCCTACGACTTCGGCTGCGCCGCCAATGTCAGCCGCGCACGGCTGCAGGGTGCCAGCCTGGCGGGTGCCCATCGGCTCGGCGCACTGGCGCTGAAGGCGCGGCTGGATCTGCTGCAGGCGCGCGACGCTGCCACCGGCGCGCGCCTGCCGCGCCGCGCCGCGCACCAGGCCAGCCTGGGTGCCGAATGGGCGGCGGCTGACTGGACGCTGGGGGCGAGCCTGCTGCGCGTCGGCGCCCGGCCCGACGCCGGCAAGGTGCTGGCGGCCGAGACCACGCTGGACCTCAGCGCCGGCTGGCATGTGGCGCGCGAGTGGTGGCTGCAGGCCAAGCTGGTCAACGCCACCGACCGCGATCTGCAACCGGCGCGCGACTACCAGGGCCTGGGCAGGCAGGCCTGGCTCGTGCTGCGCTACGAGATGCCATGAAGAAGGTGGCGGCAGCCGCGTTGCTGGCGCTGCTGGCGCTGCTGTCGCTGGCCGCGACGGCCACCGCCGCGCCAGCGCCGGCGCCGCAACGCATCGTCTCGCTGCTGCCTTCGCTGACCGAGACGGTGTGCGCCCTGCAGGCCTGCGCCCGCCTGGTCGGCACCGACCGCTATTCCAACTGGCCGCTGTCGGTGCGCAAGCTGCCCAAGCTCGGCGGGCTGGAAGATACCCAGATCGAGCGCATCGTCGCGCTCAAGCCCGATCTGGTGCTGGCCGCGGGCTCCACGCGCGCCGTCGAGCGGCTGCAGGCACTGGGCCTGAACGTGGTCGTGCTGGAGCCGCAAAGCCTGCAGGATACGCAGCGCGTGATCGGCCTGGTGGCGCAGGCCCTCGGCGACCCCGCTGCGGGTGCCGCCCTGTGGCAGCGCATGGAGGTGCGCATCGATGCGGCGGCGGCGCGGGTGCCCGCTGCGCTGCACGGGCAGCGGGTGTATTTCGAGGTCGCCGAAGCGCCTTTCGCCGCCGGCGAGGCCTCGTTCCTGGGCCAGACGCTGGCCCGGCTGGGCCTGCGCAATGTGGTGCCGGCGGCGTTGGGGCCGTTTCCGCAGCTCAACCCCGAATTCGTCGTCCGTGCGCAGCCAGATATCGTGATGGCCACCGCGCGCGCTGTCGCCGAGATGCCGGCCCGCCCCGGCTGGGGCACGCTGCGCGCGCTGCGCGAGCGGCGCCACTGCGGCTTTGCGCCCGAGCGCTGGGACGTGCTGGTGCGGCCCGGCCCGCGGCTGGCCGAGGCGGCCGAGATCTTGGCCGATTGCCTGGTCACGCTGGCGCGGCCGGGCCCAGCCGATCGGCCTGCAAGATGAGCGCCGCGCGGCCGCTCCGAAGGCGCTCGCTCCCCCCTGGGGGGACCGGCGCGCAGCGCCGTAGGGGGCTCCGATGAACCCGGCCCGCCGCCCCCGGTCAGCCCGCGCCGTGGCCGCGCTGCTGGCGCTGGCCGCCGCAGCACTGGCCCTGCTGGGCCTGGCGGCGGGCAGTGAAGGCTGGTCGCTGGACTGGGGCCACGATTGGGATCTGGTGGCCGCCATCCGCGCCCCGCGCACCGTGGGCGCGCTGCTGTGCGGCGGCCTGCTCGGCCTGGCCGGTGCGATGGCGCAGGGCCTGTTTCGCAATCCGCTGGCCGACCCCTACCTGCTGGGCACGGCGGCGGGCGCGGGCCTGGGCGTGGTGCTGGTGCTGGCTGCGGGCGGGCTGTTCGGCCGTCTCATCGGGCTGGCCACGGCCGACCTGCTGCTGCGCATCGGCCTGGTCGGTGCCGCCTTTGGTGGTGCGCTGGCCGGCGTGGCGCTGACGCTGCTGCTGGCGCGCGGCACGGCGCGGCCGATGGTGCTGCTGCTGGCCGGCGTGGTGGTCGGCATCCTGCTGTCGGCACTGGCTGAATTGGTGACGCTGGCCGCGCCCGAGGCGCTGCGCGGCCGGCAGGTCTTTCTGCTCGGCAGCACCAGCTTCCTGGGCTGGGCCAGCGTGGCGCTGCTGGCCGCCGTGCTGGCCGCCACGCTGCCGCTGGCGGTGCGTTTTGCGCGCGCGCTGGATGCCCTCGTGCTGGGCGAGACCAGCGCCGCCAGCCTGGGCATCGAGCTGCCCCGCGTGCGCGTGCTGCTGGTGGTGCTGATGGCGCTGGCCACCGGCACCGCGGTGGCGCAGGCCGGCCTGATCGCATTTGTGGGTCTGGTGGCGCCGCATGTCGTGCGCCGCCTGGTGGTGGTGACGCACGGGCCGCTGCTGGCGCTGTCGGCGCTGGCCGGCGGCGTGCTGCTGCTGGCCGCCGATGTCGCGGCGCGCCGCGTCATCGCGCCGCAGGAATTGCCCGTGGGCGTGCTCACGGCGGTGCTGGGCGGGGCCTACCTGCTGGTGCTGCTGCGCCGCCGGGGGCTGGGATGAGTGATCACAACGTGCTCCTGCAGGCCACCGGCCTGGTGCTGAAGCTGGGCGGGCAGCGCGTCGTGGATGGCGTGTCGATCGCGCTGCGCGCCGGCGAGTGGGCGGCCATCGTCGGCCCCAACGGCGCCGGCAAGAGCACGCTGCTGCTGCTGCTGGCCGGCCTGCGCAGACCCGACGAAGGCAGCGTGCAGTTGCAAGGCCGCCCGCTCGCGCAGTGGCCCGCGATGCAGCGCGCGCAGCGGCTGGCATGGCTGTCGCAACAGGGTGAAGCCGAGGGCGATATCGCCGCGCGCGACGTGGTGCGGCTGGGCCGCCTGCCGCGCCACGGCCTGCTCGGCGCGCCCGACGCCGCCGACGAAGCCGCGGTCAGCCGCGCCATGGCCGAGACCGAATGCAGCGCCTATGGCGAGCGCCGCCTGAACGAGCTTTCAGGGGGTGAGCGCCAGCGCGTGCTGCTGGCGCGCGCGCTGGCCGTCGAAGCACCGGTGCTGCTGCTCGACGAGCCCACCACCCACCTCGACGCCCCGCACCAGCGTGCGCTGTGCCGCGGCCTGGCGGCGCGCGCGCGCGGCGGCGCTGCCGTGCTGACGGTCTTGCACGACCTGACCCTGGCCCTGGCGGCGGACCGCGTGCTGGTGATGCACGGCGGGCGCCTGTGCGCCGACGGCGCGCCGGCCGACGAGGCCCTGCGCGCGACGCTGGTCGAGGTTTTCGACCGCGCCTTCAGCATCGAGCGCGTGCTGGCAGCAGGCCGGCCGCGCTGGGTCGCCGTGCCCACGCTGTGACCGCCGCGCCGGTGGTCGCCTGCGGCTGCGGCCCGCTGCCGCGCGGCTGCCGTCGGTCGCACGCCGGTGGTGGTATTGACCGCGGGTGACAATCATGGCGCCATCGCCAACCTTCTTGCCACCGGGAGCCGACTATGCAAACCACCGGCCTGACGCCATGAATGCGCTGCTGCTGTTCGTCGCCTGGTGCCTGCTGTTCGTGCTGAGCTGGCCGATCGCCCTGCTGGCGCTGATATTGGCGCCGCTGGTCTGGCTGCTGTCGCTGCCGCTGCGGCTGGTCGGCATCACCGTGGGTGCCGCATTTGCGCTGCTGCGTGCGCTCTTGATGCTGCCGGCGCGGCTCTTGCGCGGCCGCCACTGACAGCGCCCGCAGCGCATGATCAAACTGCTGCTGCTGCTGTTGTCGGGCGCCAAGCTCGGCAAGATCGCGCTCACCGGCGGCACCATGCTCATCTCGCTGGTGGTCTATGCCTTTGTCTTTGGCTGGAAATACGCCACCGGTTTCGTGCTGCTGCTGCTGGTGCACGAGATGGGGCACTACATCGCCGCGCGCCATCGCGGCTTGGACGTGGGCGCGCCCACCTTCATCCCCTTTGTCGGTGCCTGGATCGCCCTCAAGCAGTTGCCGCACGACGCCGAGACTGAGGCCTATGTCGGCCTGGGCGGGCCGCTGCTGGGCAGCGTGGGCGCGCTGCTGTGCTACTTCCTGGCGCGTGAATCAGGGAGCCCGTGGCTGCTCGCGGTGGCCTACGCCGGCTTCTTTCTGAACCTCTTCAACCTGATCCCGATCTCGCCGTTCGACGGCGGCCGCATCACGGCCGTGCTCACGCCGCGCATCTGGCTGCTCGGGGTGCCGGTCCTGATCGGTCTCTTTGTCTGGCGGCCGAGCCCGATGCTGCTGCTGATGGCCCTGATCGCCGCGCCGCAGGTCTGGCAGGCGATCAAATTCCGCCGCGACAGTGCAGAGGGCCAGACCTACTACAACGTGCCCACCGCGGTGAAGTGGCAGTACGCGCTGCTGTATATCGGACTGGCCGGCTTTCTGGCCGTGATGACGCACGACGTGCACGAGTTGCTGCAGGCGCAGCTCGCGCAGCGCGGCGGTTGAGCCGACTCAATCGCGCGCACGCCGCCAGACGGCGGCAAAGGCCTTGCACTTGGCCCAGGCCGAGAGCCGGTCTTCGGACAGCGCATCGAGAAAGTCCGACAGCCGCTTGCTCTTGACCATGGTGTACACGGTGAGCACCGTCGCCAGCACGAAGACCCCGCCGAAGAGGGCGAGCCGGCGTGGCAGCGGGGCATCGGCCTCGGCCAGCAGGTTCATGCCCAGGAAGCCGGTGGTGACGGTGCCGATCAGGCCGAAGATCGTGACCACCGTCAGCCTGACCACGGTATTCGCCTGCCGGCGCAGGCTGTCGGCGTCGAGGTAGGCATTCATATCCGCGATGCGCTCCTTGACATCGGCGTACAGCGCATCGAGCTCAAGGTGACCGGCGGTCAGGTGGAACAGCGCGCGCGTCTGCGCCTGCTCGGCGATCTCGTGGAACCAGTAGCGGTGGGTGAAGCGCAGGAAACCCTCGAAGCTGGAGCGGATGGCGCGCTTGAAGCGCTTGACGCTGCCGGGGTCGCTGACCTTCAGGCGCTTCAGCGCCTCGACCAGCCTGTCGCTGAACATCAGCAGCGAGGCCTTCTGCAGATGCGCGATCAGGAACAGCAGGAAGTGCGGGTGGCGAAACTGCGCCAGCACGCCGCGCTCGGCGCTGCGAAAGAAGGGTGCATCGGCCCGGCCGACCACGACCAGCGCATGGCCGCAGCACAGGTAGCGGGTATCGGGCGCTGACCCGCCGGCGGACCAGAAGCGGTCGTAGCAGTGGCGCGCCTCGAAATCGGCGAGGTGCTGCTCGGCATAGGGCAGGGTGCCGTCGGACTCACCCGCCCCGGTGACCAGGCCCAGGCGCACGAAGTCGTTGCGCGTCAGCGCGCGCGGATCGTCCAGCGCCAGGTAGGCCATCACCGGCATGCGGTGGTATTCGAGCTGGCGGTAGCGCAGCGCGCCGGCGTCGGTGACCGGGCCGCTGTGGTCGGCCACCAGCGGCCGCAGCAGCCAGTCCCAGTGCGCCGTGATGCGCGGTGCGCGGTGCTCGGCCACGTGCGCCAGGAAGGCCTCGCGCTGGTGCGCGTCGGAGCGCGCCAGCACCTCGCCGTCGGCGCCCAGCCACTCGGCACCGGCCAGGCAGTGGATCGGCTCGCCGTGCTCGTCCCAGCCCGGCGGGTAGCCGCGGCCAAAGCGATACAGCAGCTCTTGCGCCTGCGCCAGTTGCAGGTCGTCGGCTTCGACCTCGACGTTGAGCAGGATGACGTCCACATCGAAGAAAAAATACAGGTCCACGTGCACCACGCGCAGCGTGATGGCTTCGGTGCGGGCACGGGTGACGACGCGCACGGCAGCCACATCGCGGCGGCGGAAGACGCGCATCGGCGCGCTGCCTTCGTCGCTGTCGGCATCGCGCGCGGCGCGGCCCTCGCCGTACAGGAAGCGCTGCACGTAGGGCAGGAAGGTGACGAACTCGTGGTAGTGACGCTCGTGGAACTGGTTGCGGTCGCCGGTATATTCGTCCACCTGCTCGCGCCACGGCGACGCCGCGCCCAGGTCGCGCAGCGCATGCCAGGGCGGGCGGCCTGCGGCACCGGCCTGCGGCATCACCCGCAGCGGCCACAGCAGCACCTGGCGCAGGTGGCGGACGATGACGCTGGCGGGTGCCGGGGCGGTCATCGCGCCCGACTCAACCGCGCAGATGGCACGCCACCCAGTGCCCGTCGGCGGCCTGCTTGAGCGCCGGCGCCTGGCTGTCGCACAGCCCCTTCTGCACGATCGGGCAGCGCGTGTGGAAGTGGCAGCCCGCGGGCGGGTGGATGGGGCTGGGCACATCGCCCTGCAGCGGGATGCGCTTGCGCTTGATGCTCGGGTCGGGGATCGGCACCGCCGACAGCAAAGCCTCGGTGTACGGATGCTTGGGGTCGGTATAGAGCGCCTTGGCCGGCGCCAGCTCGACGATGCGGCCCAGGTACATCACCGCCACGCGGTGGCTGATATGTTCCACCACCGAGAGATCGTGCGCGATGAAGATATAGGTCAGGCCGAACTGGGCGCGCAGGTCTTCCAGCAGGTTGATGACCTGGGCCTGGATCGAGACATCCAGCGCCGACACCGCCTCGTCGCAGACCACCAGCTTGGGGCTCACCGCCAGCGCGCGGGCGATGCCGATGCGCTGGCGCTGGCCGCCCGAGAATTCGTGCGGATAGCGGCGCATGTGGTCGGCGCTCAGGCCCACCGTCTCGAGCAGGCCGACGATGCGGTCTTCGTATTCGCGCGCGGTCTTGGTCAGCTTGTGGATCGTCAGCGCCTCGCCGATGATCGCGCCCACCGTCATGCGAGGGTTCAGCGACGCATACGGATCCTGGAAGATGATCTGCATGTCGCGCGCCAGCGCACGTAGCTCGCCCTTGTTGGCGCGGGTGACGCTCTTGCCCTCGAACCAGACCTCGCCCGAGGTCGGCTCGATGAGGCGCAGGATGCAGCGCCCGGTGGTGCTCTTGCCGCAGCCCGATTCGCCCACCACGCCCAGTGTTTCGCCAGCGGCGAGCTCGAAGCTCACGCCATCCACGGCATGCACGTGGTCGGCCACGCGGCCGAGCAGGCCGCCCTTGATCGGGAAATGCTTGACCAGGTTCTGGACCTTGAGCAAGGGCTGGGTCATCCGGCAACCTCCGTGCTGCGCACTGCGGTATTCGCCTTGGGAGCGGCCCGGCGGCTCATGCCACCACTTCCAGGATGCAGGCCACTTGGTGGCCCGGGGCGACGCGGCGCAGGGCGGGCGTTGCCAGCGTGCACGCCGGCATCGCAAATTTGCAGCGCGGCGCAAAGCGGCAACCCTCGGGCGGCGCCACCAGCTTGGGCACGGTGCCGGCGATGGTCTCCAGCCGCACCTTGTGCGTGGCGGCGGTATCGATGCGCGGGATCGAGCGGATCAGGCCCTGCGTATAGGGGTGGCGCGGATGCGCGAAGAGCTCCTCCACGGTGGCCTCCTCGACCACCTTGCCGGCGTACATGACGACCACGCGCTGCGCGGTTTCAGCCACCACGCCCATGGCGTGGGTGATCAGCATCACAGCCATGCCCAGGCGCGATTTGAGTTCGGCCAGCAGGTCCAGGATCTGCGCCTGGATGGTGACATCCAGCGCCGTCGTCGGCTCGTCGGCAATCAGCAGCTTGGGGTTGCAGGCCAGCGCGATGGCGATCATCACGCGCTGGCGCATGCCGCCTGAAAACTGGTGCGGGTAGTCGTGCACGCGGCGCTCGGGGGTGGGGATGCGCACCAGTTGCAGCATCTCTACCGCGCGGCCCAGCGCATCCTTGCGCGACAGGCCGTCGTGCAGGCGGATGCTCTCGGCGATCTGCTCGCCGATGGTGTAGACCGGGTTCAGGCTCGTCATCGGCTCCTGGAAGATGATGGCGATTTCCTTGGCGCGAATCTTCCGCATCTCGTCGGCGCCCAGCGGCACCAGGTCGCGCCCCTGCCACAGCACCTGGCCGGCCACGATCTTGCCCGGCGGCATGTCGATCAGCTTCATCACCGTCTTGGCGGTGACGCTCTTGCCGCAGCCCGATTCGCCGACCACGCCCAGCGTCTCGCCGGCTTCGATCGACAGGTCCACGCCATCGACGGCGTGCAGCCAGCCGTCGTCGGTCTTGAAGTGGGTCTTGAGGCCCTTGATTTCGAGCAAAGCCATTACAGGACGCGCCTCGGGTCCAGCGCGTCGCGCAGCCCGTCGCCGACGAAATTGATCGTCAGCACGGTGATGAAGATGGCCAGGCCCGGGAACAGCGCCCAGTGCGCGGCCACGTCCATGTAGTCGCGGCTGTCGTAGAGGATGCGACCCCAGGTCGGGATGTCGGGTGGGAACCCGAGGCCCAGGAACGACAGCGTGCTCTCGGCAATGATGGCCGCGGCCACGTCGATGGTGGCCGCCACGATCACCGGGCCCAGGCTGTTGGGCAGGATGTGGCGCACGACCTGGCGCGTGGTGGAGGCGCCGAGTGCGCGTGCCGCCTCGACGAATTCCTTCTCGCGCAGGCTGAAGAACTGCGCACGCACCAGCCGCGCCACCGGCATCCAGCGAAAGCCGCCGATGACCACCACGATGAGCACGAAGATGCCCGCCTCCAGCCCCAGCAGCTTCTTCAGTGGCTCGCGAAACAGGAAGATCAACAGCAGCAGCAGCGGCAGTTGCGGCAGGCTCAGGAACAAGTCGGTGACCCACATCAGCACGGTATCGATCCAGCCGCGCGAGATGCCGGCGACGGCGCCGATGAAGACCCCCACCGTGATCGCCATCAGCATCGCCGCCAGTCCCACCGCCAGCGAGATGCGGCCGCCGTACAGCACGCGGGCCAGCAGGTCGCGGCCGAGGTCGTCGGTGCCCATCGGGTGGCCGGCGCCAGGGTCGACCAGCCGCGCCTTGAAGTCGATATCGTTGATGCCGACCTTGTAGAGCAGCGGCCCCAGCAGCACGGCGAGCACCAGCACCGCCAGCAGCCACAGGCTGAAATAGGCCATGCGATGGCGCTTGAAACGCCGCCAGGCCTCGGCCCAGGGCGAGACGCTGACCGGCTTGCGCACGGCGGGCGCGCGGGTGCCCGGATCAGCGCCAGGATCAGCGGTAGGAGATGCGGGGGTCGAGCCAGCCATAGAGCAGGTCTGCGATCAGGTTGAAGGCGATCACGAGGCAACTGAAGACAAAGGTCACGGCCATGATCACCGGCGTGTCGTTGCGCAGGATGGCGTCGATCAGCAGGCTGCCGATGCCGGGGATGCGGAAGATCTGTTCGGTGACGATGGCGCCGCCGAAGACCGCGGGCATCTGCAGCGCGACCAGCGTGACCACCGGGATCAGCGCATTGCGCACCACATGTTTGTTGATGACGACGCTTTCAGCGAGGCCCTTGCTGCGCGCCGTGGTGACGTAATCGAGCCGCACGACGTCGAGCACGGAAGATCGCACATAGCGCATCCAGCTCGCGGCCTGGAACAGCCCCAGCACGGTGACCGGCATGATGCTTTGCTTGAACTGCGCCCACCACCAGGGCCAGCCCACCTCGGTGAGGTCGGCGCGGTAGACAAACGGGAACCAGCCCAGGTAGATGCTGAAGAACAGGATGAACAGCACGCCGGTGAAGAAGGTCGGCAGCGAGAAGCCCACGAAGGCGATCGTGCTGGCTATGCGGTCGAACCACGAATAGGGCTTGACGGCGGCCAGCACGCCGACCGGCAAGGCCACCAGCAAGGCCAGCAGCTGCGACATGCCGATCACCGCAATCGTCACCGGCATGCGCTGCAGGATGAGCCTGTCCACATCGATGCGGCTGACGAACGAAAAGCCCCAGTCGCCACGCAGCATGTTCGACAGCCACAGCAGGTAACGCTGCCAGATCGGGTCATCCAGGCCGAACTGCACGCGCAAGGCCATGCGCACTTCGGGCGGCACGCTGGGGTTGTTGGCCAGGTCTTCGAACGGGTCACCGGGTGCCAGCGCCAGCACGGTGAACAGGATCACGCTGATGCCCAGCAGGCTGGGCAGCGCGATCAGCAGGCGGCGGAGGATGTAGTTGAACAATTCAGCAGGCGCAAGACGGGGCGCAAGGAGGCGGGGGATTCCGCGCAGCGCCGGGATCGCGACCCAGCGACCGCCGCGGAACCGGCTTCGCCGGGCCGCCAGCGGTGCCCCCTTGAGGGGGGGCGCCGCTGGCGCTACGGGGGTGGGTCAGGACTCGCGGTACCAGTAGCCCAGGGCCCAGGTGGCACCGTCCCACGCCGACAGCGCAGGCACCAGCTTGTTGACGATGCCGTACGGCCGCGGGCGCGCAAAGAGCGGGATCACATGCCCGTCGTTGACCACCAGNNGTGAACTGCTCCATGAAGGTCTGCGGATCGGGCTGCGTCATCGTGGTGGTGTACATCTCGATATCGGCCCAGAACTTCTGGTAGGTGTCTGGATTGGCCGCATCGCTGCCGAAGAACACCGCCGCCACCACGCTCTTGAGTTCAAGCTCGATGCCGGCCTTGGTGCAGGCGTCCTTGATGATGGCCTGGCACTTCTGGCGCGGGCCGCTGACGGAGGTTTGATAGACAAACTTCAGCTTGACGCCGCCCTTGGCGCGGATGCCGTCGGCGCCCTTCTTCCAGCCCGCCGCCTCGAGCACCTGGTTGGCCTTGTCGATATTGAATTCGAACTTGGTATTGGCGCTGCGAAAGCGCGGCGGGTTGTTCAGGAAATTGGCGGTCGCCACGGCGCCGCGGCCGTAGATCACCTCCTGGATGCCGTTGCGGTCGACCAGCAACGACATCGCCGTGCGCACCGCCTTGTCGGTGAATGCCGGGTGCTTGGACTTGGCGCTGGCGCGCTCGCCGTCGACCTCGTTCCACGGATCGGTGACGTTGAGCGAGACAAACTCGATATCGCTGCCCGTATAGAAGGCCATCTTGCCCTTGCCCGCGGCCTCCAGGCGCTTGAGGATCTCGTCTTCCACGGCCAGGTTCCAGCCCAGGTCGTACTCGGCCGTTTGCAGCACGGCGCGGGCGGCACTGGTGGCGTCGCCGCCGCCCTTGATTTCGAGCGTGTCGAAGTAGGGCTGGTTGGGCACGTGGTAGCCGGTGTTGGCCTCGGCGCGCAGGGTATCGCCCGGCTTGAAATCGACGATCTTGTAGGGGCCCGTGCCGACCGGCCTGGTATTGGCCGGGTTCTCGCGCGACTTGGCGCCCATGTAGGGCTCGAAGATATGTTTGGGCAGGATGTTGCCGGTGCTGCCGACCAGCGCTTCGGCCCAGAACGGCACCGCCTTGGGATAGCTGACCTTGACCGTGTGGGTATCGATCTTCTCGACCTTGATGTCCTTGTAGATGGCCACCGTGATCATGGCCGCTGCGGGGTCGGCGGCGTAAGCGGCAGTGAACACCACGTCGTCGGCGGTGAAGGGCTTGCCGTCGTGCCAGGTGACGCCACGCTTGAGCTTCCAGGTCACCGACTTGCCATCGGCAGCCACGCCGCCGTTTTGACGGCTCGGGATTTCGGCGGCCAGTTGCGGCACCAGGTTGCCCTCGGAGTCCCAGCCGGCCAGCGGCTCGTAGAAGATGCGGCTGGCGTCCTGGTCCTTGGTGCCGCCTGCGTAGTGCGGGTTCAGGTGCACGGCAGCTTGCCAGTAGATGATCTTCAGCGGCCCGCCGCCACCGCGCTTGGTGGGCTTGTAGGGAATGCTCGCCTGCGACTGCGCGATGCCTTCGTGCATCAGCATCATCGACGCCATCGGTGCGGTCAGGCCCAGGCCGACCATCTGCTGGATGAAGCTGCGCCGCGGCAGCGTGCCACCCCGGACTTCTTCGATCAGTTGACGCAGTTCAGTTTCTTGCATGGCGGGTCTCCTGGCAGCGGCGCACGGCGCCGTTTGTGGGTGTGCAATCGGGCTTCATCAAGCCGACCCGATGCTATCGGCTCGCGAGGGCTCGGCCATCCGGGTCGCCCCGCATCCGCCGCGCCATACTTGTGGGCATGAACTCCCCTGTACTTGTCGTCCACCGCCCCAACGCCCCGCTGCGCCCGCTGGTGCTGGACTCGCCGCACTCGGGTTTTGCCATGCCGGCCGACTTTGGCTCGGTGCGCACCGTGGCCGAGTTGCGGGAAGGGGAGGACTGTTTCATCGACGAGCTCTACCTGCCCGCTGTTGCAAAGGGCGTGCCGCTGCTGGCGGCGCAGTTCCCGCGCACCTACCTCGACCCGAATCGGCACGCCGGCGATATCGACCTGGAGCTGCTGTGCGAACCGTGGCCGCACGAGTACCTGCCCAGCGGCAAGGCGCGCATCGGCAAGGCGCTGGTCTGGCGCACGCTGGACGAGGACAAGCGCATCTATGACGGCCGGCTCACGGCGCACGCGGTGCACACGCGCATCGAGCGCTACCACCGCCCCTATCACGAGGCGTTGAAGTCGCTGCTGGATGCGGCGCACGCACGTTTTGGCGTCGTGCACCACATCAACTGCCATTCCATGGGGCCGACCACCAGCGTGCTGATCGAAGGCGTGAAGGGTGAGCCGCGCGCCGATATCGTGCTCGGCGACCGTGACGGCACCACCTGCGCGCCCGCATTCACCGACTTTGTGCGCGAGCTGCTCAGCGGCCTGGGCTATGCGGTGCAGGTCAATGACCCTTTCAAGGGAGTGGAGCTGGTGCGCGCCTATGCCGACCCCGCCGCCGGCCGCCACAGCCTGCAGCTCGAAGTGAACAAGCGCCTGTATATGGATACCACCACGCTGCAAAAGACGGCGGGCTTTGCCGTCTTGCAGTCGCACCTGATGCAGTTGATCGACGCCACCCTCGAGCAGTTCGCGCCATGACACCCGCCTTGGCCGTTGAACTGCAGGCCCCCGATATCGGCCCCTGGCGCCAGGGCAATGCGGGTGTCGATTGGGTGCATGTCTTCGACTCCGGCGTGCCCGGCCCGCGCGTCATGGTGCAGGCCCTCACGCATGGCAACGAGATCTGCGGCGCCATCGCGCTGGACTGGCTGCTCGGCCAGCGCTACACCCCCGCGCGCGGGCGGCTCACGCTGGCCTTTGCCAATGTCGAGGCTTACGCCCGCTTCGACCCCGGCAACCCGTTTGCATCGCGCTGGGTGGACGAGGACTACAACCGCATCTGGGCCGACGAGCAGTTGCTGGGCGCGGGCCGCTCGCAGGAATTGCGCCGCGCGCGCCAGTTGCGCCGTTTTGTCGACGCGACCGACCTGCTGCTCGACATCCATTCCATGAGCACCGCCTGCCGCCCGCTGATGGTCTGTGGCAAGGTCGACAAGAACGCCGTCTACGCGCGCGAGCTGGGCGTGCCGGGTGACCTGCTGATCGATACCGGCCACCCTGGCGGGCTGCGCATGATCGACCGCGGCGTCTTCGGCGACCCGGCCGCGCCTGCGCGCGCCCTGCTCATCGAATGCGGCCAGCACTGGGAGCGCGCTGCCGCCGATGTCGCCATCGACACGCTGGTGCGCTTCCTGGGCCTCGCCGGCATGGCCGATGCCGCCTGGGTCGCGGCCCATGTGCGGCTGGCGCTGCCGCGCCAACAGCGGCGGGTGCGCGTGACCGAAGCGGTGGTCGCGCGGTCAGCCGATTTCCACTTCCTGGTGCCCACGGTCGGGCTGTCGGTGATCGAGCAAGCCGGCACGCCGATCGCACGCGACGGCGCGCACCTCTGGGCCACGCCCTACGACCACTGCGTGCTGGTGATGCCAGGCACGAACAACCTGCGCGCCGGCGGCACGGCGGTGCGGCTGGGGCGCTTCGAGGATTTCTAAGTAGTCGCTTTCACAAATACGGTCACACAATGAGATCGATGGATTTCGTCGTCAGGCTAGGCGCACACCCGCAGCCGCACTCGGCGTGCGGCAAGGGTGGGCAACGAAGCATGGCGGCGAAAGACCCGATCTCATGTGACCGTATTTGTGAAAGCGACTACTAAGGCAGCGCGGCGAGCACGGCGGCTGCGGCTTCGGCCGGCCGTTCCATCGGGAACAGGTGCGAGCCGGCGATCCACTGCACGCGCCCGTGGGTCAGTGTCTGGGTCGCGGCCAGGCCCAGCTGGCGCACTTCGGCCGACTGCGTGCCGCCGACAAAGGCCACCGGGCAGCCGGGCGGATGGCGCCTGAGCAGCGGGCCCAGGTGGTGCGGCAGCGTGTTGTACAGACGGGTCTCGATCTCGCGACGAAAGGCCAGCCGCACGCCGCCGGGCGTGGTGGCGGCCGGGTCGGGCTCGGTGCCGCAGGCGATGTAGTCGCGCAGCACACGCGGATCCCAGCGTGCAAAGGTGGGCTTGCCGGCAAAGTGCGCCCAGGCGGCCTCGGCGCTGGGCCACTGCCAGCGCCGCCGCATCGACACGCGCCCTGGCGATACGCGCCGGACCAGCCCGGTGAGCTTGGCCACGTGCAGGCTGTGCGCGCGCCAGCCGTCCAGCACGGGTGAATCGACCAGCACCACGCTGCGTGCCAGCGCGGGCCGCCGGCAGGCGGCGAGCAGGCTGAGGTAGCCGCCCAACGAGTGGCCGACCAGATGCACTGCCTTGCCGCGCGCCTGGCTGTCGACCAAGTGGATGAGCTGGTCGCGCAGGTGCGGCCAGTTGCTGGTCACCGGCCAGGCCGGGTCGTGGCCGAACATCGGTACCGCCAGCACGCGATATCCGACCTCTCGCCAGGCCTCGAACAAGGCCTGGTAGGTGCCGGCCGGAAAGCCGTTGGCGTGGCTGAAGACGATCGTCTGGCGCATGGTGTGGCCGGCGGGGGCGCCGGCGGTGGCGTGGCCCGGCCGGGCCGGATCAGACGATGCGTTCGCCCGGGTGGGTGATCTTGCGCATGGCCTCGTAGCGCTCGCCCTTGACCATCAGCGGGTGGGTGGCGTCGCCGCCGTCCCAGCGCGGGTCGTCGATGCCTTCGAAGACTTCGCGCAGGCGCTGGCCCCAGGTGCTGTGGATCATCTGGAAATACGGGTTGCGATCGTCGATGCAGACATGCTCGTCGGACTTGAAGCTGCCCTCGCGGTAGACCAGCAGGTCCAGCGGCAGGCCCACGCTGAGGTTGGACTTGAGCGTGCTGTCCATCGACACCAGCGCGCACTTGGCGGCTTCGTCGAGTTGCGTATCGGGGGTCAGCACGCGGTCGAGGATGGGCTTGCCATATTTGCTTTCGCCGGCCTGGAAGAAGCACGTTTCGCGCGTGGCCTCGATGAAGTTGCCGGCCGAATAGACCAGGAACAGGCGCATCGCCTCGCCCTTGATCTGGCCGCCGAAGATCATGCCGGCGTTGAAGTCCACGCCCGCCGCCTTGAGCGAAGGACCATCCTGCTCATGGACCCGGCGCACCGCGGCGCCCAGCACGCGGGCGGCGTCGAACATGCTGCGCGCGTTCCAGATCGTGATCGGCTCGCCATCGCCGTTGGGCAGCTTCTCGACCTGCAGCAACTCGCGCACGCTCTGGCTGATGCTCAGGTTGCCGGCCGAGAGCATGACCATGAAGCGCTCGCCGGGTTGCTCGTAGATCATCATCTTGCGAAAGGTGCTGATCGCATCCAGGCCCGCGTTGGTGCGCGAATCCGAGAGGAATACGAGGCCGGCGTTGAGGCGGATACCGACGCAGTAGGTCATGGTGGGGCTTCCTTCTGCAGCAACTTCAAGCGGTACAGCGCATCGAGCGCTTCGCGGGGGCTAAGGCTATCAGGCTCGATGGCCGCCAGCGCCTGTTCCACGTTCGACACGATGGCCGGCGCTGGCGGTGGCGGCGCGGCAAACAGATCCACCTGCGCCTGCCCGGCCTGCGCCTTGGTCTCCAGCGCCTCCAGCGTGGCGCGTGCCTGGCGGATCAGCGCAGGCGGCATGCCGGCCAGCCGCGCCACCTGCACGCCGTAGCTGCGGCTGGCGGGGCCGCTCTCGATCTGGTGCAGGAAGACGATATCGTGGCCGCTCTCGACCGCGCCCACATGCACATTGATGGCGCGCTCGTGCCGGGCCGCAAACTCGGTGAGCTCGAAATAGTGCGTGGCAAAGAGCGTGAACGAGCGGTTGCGGTCGTGCAACTGGGTGGCGATGGCGCCGGCCAGCGCCAGGCCGTCGAAGGTGCTGGTGCCGCGGCCGATCTCGTCCATCAGCACCAGGCTGAATTCGGTGGCGCCGTGCACGATGGCGGCGGCCTCGGTCATCTCGACCATGAACGTGCTCTGCGCATTGGCCAGGTCGTCGGCCGCGCCGATGCGCGTGTGGATGGCGTCGATCGGCCCCAGCCGGCAGGCATCGGCCGGCACATACGAGCCCATCGCGGCGAGCAGCACGATCAGTGCCACCTGGCGCATGTAGGTGCTCTTGCCGCCCATGTTGGGGCCGGTGATGACGAGCATGCGCGTCCTGGCATCGAGCCGGCAATGGTTGGCGATGAAGGGGCCGGCACTGCCGGTCTCGGCCAGCCGCGCTTCCACCACCGGGTGGCGGCCGGCGTTGACCTCGATGCACGGGTAGGGCACGAATTCGGGGCGGCACCAGCCCAGCGTGCTGGCACGCTCGGCCAGCGCCGCCAGCGCGTCCAGCGCCGCCAGCGAGCGGCCCAGCGCCGCCAGCGCGGGCAGGTGCTGCTGCAACTGGTCCAGCAATTGCTCGTACAGCCACTTCTCGCGCGCCAGGGCGCGTTCCTGCGCCGACAGCGCCTTGTCCTCGAAGGCCTTGAGCTCGGGCGTGATATAGCGCTCGGCATTCTTCAGCGTCTGCCGGCGGCGGTAGTCGGCGGGCACCTTGTCCAGGCCGGAGGCGGTGACTTCGATATAGAAGCCGTGCACCTTGTTGTATTGCACGCGCAGGTTGGCGATGCCGGTGCGGCTGCGCTCGCGCGCTTCGAGCGCCAGCAGGAAGGCGTCGCAGTTCTGGTTGATATCGCGCAGCTCGTCGAGTTCGGCGTCGAAGCCCGCTGCGATGACGCCACCGTCACGCAGCAGCACGGCGGGCTCTTCGGCAATGGCTTGCAGCAGGCCGGCCAGCGCAGCATCGGGGGCCAGCGCCTTGTGCAGATGGGCCAGCAGTGCGCCGCCCTGGGGTGCCAGGCTGCGCAGCGCCGGCAGGGCGGCCAGGGTGGCGCGCAGGCCGGCGAGTTCGCGCGGGCGCACCTGGCGCAAGGCCGTGCGGGCGGTGATGCGCTCGACATCGCTGACCCCGCGCAGGGCCGCGCGCAGGGGCTCGTATCCGCAATCGATCAACTGCGTGATGGCGGCGTGGCGCTCGCTGGCCGGGCCGCGCGCCCGCCCCGGGTGGGTCAGCCAGTGGCGCAGCAGCCGGCTGCCCATGCCGGTGCGGCAGGTGTCCAGCAGCGACAGCAGGGTCGGGCTGTCTTCGCCGCGCAGGGTCTGCACCAGTTCCAGGTTGCGGTGCGTGGCGGGCGGCAGGTCGAGCAGGTCGCCGGCATGCTCCACCTGCAGCGTGCGCACATGTGCCAAGGCCTGGCCCTGGGTATGTTCGGCATAGCTCAGCAGGGCGGCCGCCGCGCTGTGCGCCAGTTTCAGATCCTGCGCGTTGTAGCCCGCCAGCGTGGCCACCTGGAGCTGCTCCTTGAGCTTGCGCTCGCCCAGTGCGCCATCGAATTGCCAGGTCGGGCGCGCGGTGCGCGCCGCCCGCGCCTGGGTCACGGCCAGCGGCAGCTCGCCGCCGGCGTGCAGGATCTCGGCCGGGTCGAGCCGCGCCAGCCAGGTGGCGAGATCGCGCTCACCACATTCGGTGAGGCCGAGCTGGCCGCTGGCGAGACCCAGCCAGGCCAGCCCCCAACTCGCGCGTTGGCGGTGCACGGCCAGCAGCAGCGTATCGGCGCGTTCGGCCAGCAACTCGATGTCGGTCACCGTGCCCGGCGTGATGACGCGCACCACCTTGCGTTCGACCGGCCCCTTGGCCGTGGCCACATCGCCGACTTGCTCGGCCACCGCCACCGCCTCGCCGAGCTTGATCAGGCGCGCCAGATAGGCCTCGACCGAATGCACCGGCACGCCGGCCATGACCACGGGGTCACCCGCGCTCAGGCCGCGGCTGGTGAGGGTGATATCGAGCAGCCGGCTGGCCTTGCGCGCATCGTCGAAAAACAGCTCGTAGAAATCGCCCATCCGGTAGAAGACGAGCGTATCCGGGAAGCCGGCCTTGATGCGCAGGTACTGCTGCATCATCGGCGTGTGGCCCGCCAGATCGGCGGGCAATGCGCTGGGCGGCTTGGGCTCTGCGTTCATCAGGGGGGTGCGCTCAGAACCGCATCTTCAGGCTGGCACCTGCGGCCCAGGCACGGCCGCGCTCGCTCGCGGCGTCGCGGCGGGGCCAGAAGTGGCCCCCGACGATCTCGGCGAAGAGCCAGTCTTGATGGACCGGTTGTTGCCATTTGACCAGCAAGCCACGGTCCGACAGGCCGACCCCGGAGCCCTTGGTGCCGGTACCGTTGAAAAGCGCTTCCAGCGATATCTGGCGCTGCCCGCCGAGTGACTGGTAGGCACCCAGGCTGCTGGACCACTCGACATTCCTCGACACCTGCGTGATCGTCGCCGCATTGAGCCAGCGTACGGCCAGGGTCGGCGTCGCCGCGTGGTCGTATGACAGCGCGGTGGTCGAGCCAAAGCGGTCACCTCGGGTCCAGAACAGGGTCTCGCGAAAGTCGATCGCATGGCCCGGCGCGACTTGCCAGGGCAGGTCGTAGCGGGCCTGCGCGTACGGCTTCAGGCCCGGGCCGACGCCGAGCCGCAAATCGAACAGATCGCGCAGCGTGAGCCCGAAACCGGCCAGGAACGAGCGGTCGGCGCGGCTGTCGGCCAGCAGCCGCTGCTGCCGCGACAGATCATCGGGCGTATCCGTGATGACGTTGCGCTGGTCGTCGCGGCCGATGAAGAGGTAGGCGTTCTGCTGGATATTGGGCAAGCGGAAATTGGCATTGAAGCGCACGTCGATATCGGTGCGCTGGTCGTCGCGCTTGAAGCCACCGATGCTCAGCCGGCCGTCGGTGACCTTGCCGCCTTCGGCGAACGGCTTGTCGCCGAACAGGCTGTCGATGCCGCGTGCCAGCCATTCGGTGGTCGAGCGCACCGACAGCCGCGTGGATTCCAGCGCGTCGGGTGTCGCTGCTTGCGGCACCACGGTCGCGCAACCCGCCAGGCTGGCCGAGAGCGGCGCGACGAGCCGGCTCAGGAGCCGCCGAAGCATGCGCATTTCAAGGACGCCCACCATCGCCGCTGCGCAGCGCTGGTCAGATCGGCGCGTCGCCAGGCCCGGGCTGGGCGGCCTTGCGCAGACGCAGCGCCTTCTTGGCCGGCGCGGCGGCAGCTTCCACGAAGGCCTGGGTGGCGCTGGGCTGCGGCTCGGCGGCATCGGCGGCTGCGGCCTCGTCCTTGATGACCCGTGTGTACGGCGCCAGGATCTGCACCAACTGGCCATAGACCTTGGGGTTGCCGGCCACCACTTCGCGCTGGTACAGGTAATCCGACTCGCCGGTGAAATTGCCGATCAGGCCGCCGGCTTCGGTGATCATCAGCGAGCCGGCGGCCACGTCCCAGGGGCTCAGGCCGGTCTCGAAAAAGCCGTCGTAGTAGCCCGCCGCGACGTAGCACAGGTCCAGAGCCGCGGCGCCGGGGCGGCGCAGGCCGGCGCAGCTGTGCATCACCTCTTCGAACATCTTCAGGTAGCGCTTGAAGTTGTCGCCCTTGCGGAAGGGGAAGCCGGTGCCGATCAGCGACTCTGCAATGCGCAGGCGCTTGGAGACGCGCAGCCGGCGGTCGTTGAGAAAGGCGCCGCGGCCCTTGGACGCAAAGAACAGGTCGTTGCGCGTGGGGTCATAGACGACGGCCTGCTGCACCGCGCCGCGGTGCGCCAGTGCGATCGACACCGCATACATCGGGAAGCCGTGCAGGAAGTTGGTGGTGCCGTCCAGCGGATCGATGATCCAGACATATTCGCTGTGCCGGGCGCCGTGCTCGCGGCCCGATTCCTCGGCCAGGATGCCGTGGCCGGGGTAGGCCTCGAGCAGGGTGCGGATGATGATGTCTTCGGCCGCCCGGTCCACCTCGGTGACGTAGTCGTTGGGGCCCTTGCTGCCGATCTTGAGCAGGTCCAGATCCAGCGCCGCCCGGTTGATGATCGCCCCGGCCGCGCGGGCGGCCTTGACGGCGATATTGAGCATGGGATGTAGCGCTTGCGACATGGGTGTCCTGCGAGGGGTGGAGCGGCGGAGGGAATAAAGAGCGGCGCGGTGACAATCGCCACCCGCAACCATTTGATTTTAGCGATGACCGTCCTGAAGCCCGATGCGGCGCCTGGCGCCCCGCCCGATCCGACCCGCTTCGTGCTGGTGCAAACCAGCCACGCCGGCAATGTGGGTGCGGCAGCGCGGGCCATGAAGGTGATGGGGTTTAGCGACCTGGTACTGGTGCAGCCGCGCCATGCCGACGTGCTGGTGCGCGACGAGACGGTGGCGCGGGCCAGTGGTGCCGCCGATGTGCTGGCCGGTGCCCGCGTCGTGGACACGCTGGCGCAGGCGCTGGAGGGCATCACCTGGGCCTGCGCCACGGCCATGACGCCGCGCGATTTCGGGCCGCCGACGCTGGCACCACGGCCGCACTTCGCCACCCTGGCGGCCAGCCCGCACCGGGTGGCGTTTGTCTTCGGCCCCGAGCGCACGGGGCTGGCCAATGACGATGTCTATCGCTGCCATGCCTGCCTCTCGATCCCGGCGCCGCTGGCCTACGGCTCGCTCAACCTGGCGCAGGCGGTGCAGCTCATCGCCTACGACTGGCGCCAGGCGCTCGGCGGCTATGCCGTCGAGCCCCGTACCACCGAGCCACAACTGGCCGACGGCGCGGCCATCCACGGCGTGCTGCAACACTGGCAACAGGCGCTGGTGCAGATCGGCTTTCTCGACCCCGCCGCGCCGCGCAAGCTGATGCCGCGCCTGAATCAACTGCTCAACCGCGCCCAGATCACGCAGGAAGAGGTGCACATCCTGCGGGGCATGGCGCGCGCCGTGATGGCCGCGCGGCAGCGTGATTAGGCCCGCGTCGCTACACTGATCGTGACCAAGTCGCCGCCGGGCCGCCCCAAGGCGACGACGCCCCCCTGGGGGGCCGGCGCCGTAGGCGCCTTTGGGGGCTAAAGGAACCCACCATGTTCAGCCGCCTGCGTGAAGATATTGCCTGCATCCTCGAGCGCGACCCCGCGGCGCGGTCCACCTGGGAAGTGCTGACCTGCTACCCGGGCCTTCACGCACTGGTGCTGCACCGGCGCGCGCACTGGTGCTGGCAGCACGGCTGGCTCTGGCTGGCGCGCTTTATCTCGCATGTGGCGCGGTTTTTCACCGGCATCGAGATCCACCCCGGCGCCATCATCGGCCGCCGCGTCTTCATCGACCACGGCATGGGCGTGGTGGTGGGCGAGACCGCCGAGATCGGCGACGAATGCACGATCTACCAGGGCGTGACGCTCGGCGGCACCTCCATCAGCAAGGGCGCCAAGCGCCACCCGACGCTGGGCCGCGGTGTCATCGTGGGCGCCAATTCGCAGGTGCTGGGTGGCTTCACGGTGGGGGATGGGGCGCGCATCGGGTCGAGCGCCGTGGTCGTCAAGCCGGTGCCCGCCGGCGCCACCGCGGTGGGCAACCCGGCACGCATCATCCAGGCCCACGCCGATGCCGATACGGCGGCGCTGCGCGAGGCGGCGGCCGCGAAGATGGGCTTCTCGGCCTATGGCGTGACGCAGGGCGACGACCCGGTCTCGCAGGCCATGAAGGGGCTGATCGACAATGCCGCCGGCCACGAGCACCAGATCGCGCTGTTGTGGCACGCAATCGAAAAAGTCTCGGCCCGCGCCCGTGAGCTGCCCAGTGAAGACTGCGTGCCGCAAGACGCGCACACCACTGAAACTTTCGACGCCGAGCGGCTGAACCGGCTAGTCAAGTAGGCGCACCACCGCAACCAGGAGCGAGACAGGATGATCCTCAAGGGCAAGACCGCACTCGTCACCGGCTCCACCAGCGGCATCGGCCTGGGCGTGGCGCAAGGCCTGGCGCGCCAGGGCGCGCATATCGTGCTCAATGGCTTTGGCGAGATCGAGGCCGCCACCGCCGCCGTGGCCGCGGTGGCCGCGCCCGGTGTGCAGGTGCGCTACCACGGCGCCGATATGAGCAAGCCGGACGAGATCGAGGCCATGATGGCCTTTGCCGCTGCTGCGTTGGGTGGCGTCGATGTGCTGGTCAACAACGCCGGCATCCAGCACGTCGCCAACGTCGAGGACTTTCCGCCCGAGCGCTGGGACGCCATCATCGCCATCAACCTCAGCTCGGCCTTCCACACTTCACGCCATGCGCTGGCGGGCATGCGCGAGCGCAACTGGGGCCGCATCATCAATATCGCGTCGTCGCACGGGCTGGTGGCCTCGGCTGCCAAGAGCGCCTACGTGGCCTCCAAGCACGGCCTCGTNNTGGGCGGTGGATGGGGGCTGGACGGCGCAATGAATGAAGCCTGATCTGGAGACGCCGCCACGCCGCGAGACGGCCGCGCAATGGCTCGGCCTCAACCGCGCCACGCTTGCAGTGCTGGCCGTCATCGGCTGCCTGGGGCTGAGCGAAGAGATCTGGGCCAGCTACCTTTCGCTCCATCTCGCCAATGAAACGGCGTCGGTGCTGAAGGCCGTGCAGTACATCGGCGTGATCGCCTTCGCGCAGAACATCCTCGAAGGTTTCGGCTACCTCATCGGCGGCAGCCTGGCGCATCGCATGGGCGCCCGGCTCGCGCTGGTGGTGTCTGCGCTGCCGCCGGCGGTTGGCTTCACCGTGATGCTCACCTCGCACTCGCCGTGGGCCATCGCTTTTGGCGCGGTGCTGATGACGAGCTGGGAGCCGCTGTCGGTGCCGGCCACCTTTGACGTGGTGGGCAGCGAGGTGCCGAAGAACCGGCGCACCATCGCCTTCGCGCTGCAGAGCATCCAGAAGCGCCTGCCCAAGGTGGTCGGGCCGGCGGTGGGCGCGGCGGTATTCGTGGCGGTCGGGTACTGGGCCAATATCGTGCTCGCGTTCGGCCTGCTCGGATTGGCGGTGGTGCTCCAACTGCTGCTGACGCAACGCATGCGCCCCAAGGCGCTGCCGGCGCACGTGCCCTACGCGACGATCATGCGCGGCATGCCGCGCGAGCTGCGCATGCTGCTCACCGCCGAAATCTTCATCCGCTGGGGTGACTGGTTCGTGCGCAGCTTTTCGGCGCTCTATGTGTACAGCCTGCTCACCACCGAGCTGGGCTGGGCGGCGCCGCGCGCCGCGGCGATGGTAGGGGTGCTGATCGTGGTCACCAACCTCACTGCGCTGGCAACCTATATCCCGGTGGCCAAGTGGGTCGACAGCGCGCCCTCGCCCAAGCCCTTCATCGGGTTGACGTTCCTGCTGTTCGCGATCTTTCCGATCTGCCTGGTGCTGCTGCCGCGCGCGGCCCTCTGGGCGGGCGCGCCGGTGATGGTGGGGCTGTTCGCCGCCTACGCCATCTACGGGCTGCGCGAAATCGGCGAGCCGGCGCGCAAGGCGCTGATCTCGGGCGGCTTCGCGCCCGGAGTGCGGGCGCGCGGTGTCGGCCTGTACTGGGGGCTGCGTTCATTCGCCTTCTGCCCGGCGCCGCTGGCCGCCGCCTATCTGTGGAACAGCATCGGCCCGGAGCCGACATTCCTGATCGGTGGTGGCATCGGCCTGATCGGGACCGTCTGGTATGCGCTTGCCGGCAGGCGCGGCTGACGAAGCCTGATTCGACCCTCAGGTCAGAGCGTGCCGCTCAGGATCTCGGCCAGCCCGGCTTCGCTCAGCGCATGGCCGAAGAAATCGCGATAGAACTGCCGCGCCTCGACCGCCATGTTGAGCGACGCAAACCGCGTGGGGTGGAAGGTCTTCGCCCCCCACAGCACGGTGAGGGGTTGCTCGGCGGTGCGGTTCGACCAGGTGTGCGCGCCAACCGGCACCAGGTGCAGCTGGCCGCTGCGCACCGCCTTCAGGCGCGCATAGGTGCGGTCCTGCTGCACGCGCTGCAGGGCCAGCGGCGAGCTCAGGATCAGGATGTCCGGGTTCCACAGCAGGATCTGTTCAAACGTGAAGCTGCGGCTCTCGGTCTTGCGTCCGTCGTCGCTGACGCTCACGCCGCCGGCCGCCGGGATCCACCACTCGGCAATCAGCCGCGGCTGGGTCAGGTTCTCGGGCTGCAGATAGAGCACGCGGGGGCGTTGCGGTGCGCTCACGCCGCGCAGCCCGTCCTGCACGCGCGCCAGC
>CXWL01013402.1_pt2 | contig 34616 bp, 26 predicted proteins | sample 590931 | NCBI WGS metagenome assembly CXWL01 (sample SAMEA3498368, study PRJEB10139) | groundwater metagenome | biome: water well; material: biofilm material | place: Germany | collected 2015-04-27
TGGGGCGGCGGTCGCAACGGCTATACCGGTCTGAACAACGTCAATGCGCCTGGCGGCTACACGCAGTTCATCTTCAACGACGGCCCTGTCAGCTCGGTGGGCGGCTTTGTCAACTACGCCACCTGCGGCAGTTCGCAATGCGACCCGGCGCAGCAATTCATCATCGAGGCGCTNNATCTACGGCTTCCGCCTGTACAACGCCGTGCACGTGCTGGACGACCTGACCTTCACCCGCAGCAACAGCGTGCCTGAGCCCGCGACGCTGGCGCTGGTCGGTCTGGCCCTGGCCGGCCTGGGCGTTTCGCGCCGCCGTCGCGCCGCCTGATCAACCTGCTTCGATCCCGGCCTTCAGGGCCCGGATGCAAGCCGCTTCGAGCGGCCGGCATCCGGGCCCTGATCCTTTAGCTCCGACATAACCTGGGTACAAGTTAGTCTTCACTGAAACTTCGTTTTGGGCTCGCCGCCGCGCCGTCGGTTGACAATCGAGCCATGGCCAAGACCCTCTACACCTGCCGCGATTGCGGGGGCAGCAGCGCCAAGTGGCTGGGCAAGTGCCCGCATTGCGAGGCCTGGAATACGCTCGATGAAACCGTGGCCGAGCCGGCCGCCACCAGGAACAACCGTTTCCAGGCGCTGACCAGGAGCCTGCCGGTGGCCACGCTGAGCGAGATCGATGCCGCCGAGGTGGCGCGCACGCCCACCGGCCAGGAGGAGCTCGACCGCGTGCTCGGCGGAGGCATCGTCGAGGGCGCGGTGGTGCTGATCGGCGGCGACCCCGGCATCGGCAAGAGCACGCTGCTGCTGCAGGCGGTGGATGCGCTCTCTTCGCAGATGAAGGTGCTCTATGTGACGGGTGAGGAAAGCGGCGCTCAGATCGCGCTGCGCTCGCGCCGGCTCGGCCTGGCGGGCACCCGGGTGCGCGTGCTGGCGGAGATCCAGCTCGAGCGCATCGTCGCCGCCATCGAGGCCGAGGACCCGGCCTTCTGCGTCATCGATTCGATCCAGACCGTCTATTCCGACCAGCTCACCTCTGCGCCCGGCTCGGTGGCGCAGGTGCGCGAATGCGCGGCCCAGCTCACGCGGCTGGCCAAGACGCGCGGCTGCACCATCGTGCTGGTGGGCCATGTCACCAAGGATGGCGCACTGGCCGGGCCGCGTGTACTGGAGCACATCGTCGATACGGTGCTGTATTTTGAGGGCGACACGCACTCCAGCTTTCGTCTCGTGCGGGCCATCAAGAACCGCTTTGGTGCAGTCAACGAGATCGGTGTCTTTGCGATGACCGAACGCGGCCTCAAGGGCGTGAGCAACCCCAGCGCGATCTTCCTGTCCACCCACGGCGAGCCGGTGCCGGGCTCATGCGTGATGGTCACGCTGGAGGGCACGCGCCCGCTGCTGGTGGAGATACAGGCCCTGGTGGACAGCGGCGGGGCGAGTCCGCGGCGCCTGAGCGTCGGCCTGGACCGTGACCGCCTGGCGATGCTGCTGGCGGTGCTGCACCGCCATGCCGGTGTTGCCTGCATGGACCAGGACGTCTTCGTCAACGCCGTCGGCGGCGTGCGCATCGGCGAGCCGGCGGCCGATCTGGCGGTGCTGTTGGCGATCCAGGGCAGCCTGCGCGGCAAGGCGCTGCCGAACGGCTTCATCGCCTTTGGCGAGGTCGGCCTGGCGGGCGAAGTGCGGCCCGCACCGCGCGGGCAGGAACGGCTGAAGGAAGCCGCCAAACTCGGCTTCAGCGTCGCCGTGGTGCCCAAGGCCAACGCGCCGAAGCGGGCCATCGAAGGCCTCACCATCCATGCCGTGGAACGCATCGAGCAGGCGATGGAGGTGGTGCGCGGGCTGTGAGACGACCGCCCGCCCGGAGGGCTAGCGATGGCGTTCGCGCAGCGTCGAGCGCAGGCCGTAGAGCAGGCGTCGCCACTCGTTGCCCAGCCGGTAGGCATAGGTTGGAAAGCGCCGCACCCAGTGGAATTTTCGGCTGGCCCCGGGCGGCGCCACGATCGTCGAAGCAATCTGCTCGTCATGCCCGCAGGGCGTCGGCGTGACGAGCCGGAACTTGATGCCAAAACGCCAGCCCTGGTCGAATACGTGGTCGTACGGCAGGCTCATCGGCAACAGCCCCGCCGCGTAGGCAGTGGCGGCCCGGCGGTTGAGCAGGTAGGCGCTCGATCCGGTGCAGCGGCTCAGCATCACCGCCAACTGGTGGCCGGGCACCAGCTCCAGCACGGGCACCGGGGTACCCGAGTGCACGGCGGAGAGCTTGGCCACGTCCCACCGGTGGGCGTGCGACATCAGGCCTTGCAGCACGGCGGGCAGGCTGTCTTGCAGCAGCACATCGTCTTCCAGCACGAGACCAAACTCGGCGCCGCTGGCCAGGAACAGATCGATGGCCTGCACGTGCGACAAGTAACATCCCAACTCGCCCAGCACCGGCGTCATGCCGTGTTTGCGGCGGTAGGCCGGCTCGTCAAGGGCGGCGAGTTGCTGCGCTGTCAATGCCCGCGCATCCACCGCCGGCAGCCGCGTGTAGGGCAGGTTCAGCTGCTGCAACTGCGCCGCTATGCGGGCCAGCCGCTCAGGGGCCCGATCAAGGTTGATGACCCATGTCTGCAAGCGCTTCATCGTTTCCATTGTCCGCGAAGGCCCGCCGATGAACGGCATGCTGGGCTGGGCGCTGGCCCTGCTGGCGGTGGCTGCCGGCTATGCAAGCTACGGCTGGCGCGGCGTGCTGCTCGGCGTGACGGTGGTGGCGTTCTGGCTGCTGCTGCAGTTCAGCCGCGCCTTGCGCACCCTGCGCGAGGCCGCGGGCCAGCCGGTGGGCGTGGTGGCCAACGCCGTGATGTTCAACGCCAGGCTGCACGCCGGAATGCGGCTGCCGGCCGTCCTCAAGATCACGCGCAGCCTGGGCCGCAAGCTGGCTGAAGAGCCCGAGACCTACGCCTGGGCCGACGCCGCCGGCGACGAAGTCGCAGTCGAGTTGCGCCAGGGCCGCGTCACGGCCTGGCGGCTGCAGCGCGCGGGCGGCGGTGCCTAGAATCCAGCTTCCCCCTTGATCACTCAGCGCCCCGAGGAGTACCCAATGTCGATGTCCGACCGCGACGGCAAGATCTGGATGGACGGCCAGCTCGTCGAGTGGCGCGACGCCAAGATCCACGTCCTGACCCACACGCTGCACTACGGCTGTGGCGCATTCGAGGGCGTGCGGGCCTACAAGACCGACCGCGGCACGGCCATCTTCCGCCTGCGCGAGCACACCGAGCGCCTCTTCAACAGCGCCAAGATCCTGCGCATGAAGATTCCGTACACGCTGCAGCAGGTGATGGATGCGCAGTGCCAGGTGGTGCGCGAAAACAAGCTCGAAAGCTGCTATCTGCGCCCGCTGACCTGGATCGGCGACCACAAGCTCGGCGTCAGCCCCAAGGGCAACACCATCCACCTGATGGTGGCGGCCTGGACCTGGGGTGCCTACCTGGGCGAAGAGGGCATGCAGCGCGGCATCCGGGTCAAGATCAGCAGCTATACGCGGCACCACGTCAACATCACGATGACCCAGGCCAAGGCGGTCAGCAACTACACCAATTCGATCCTGGCCAATATGGAGGCCACTGACGACGGCTACGACGAAGCGATGCTGCTCGACCCCAGCGGCTTTGTCAGCGAGGGAGCGGGCGAGAACCTCTTCGTCATCAAGGATGGCGTGGTCTATACGCCCGACCTTTCGGCCGGCGCGCTCAACGGCATCACGCGCAACACCGTGCTCCACATCTGCCAGGACCTGGGCCTCAAGCTGGTGGAAAAGCGCATCACGCGCGACGAGGTCTATATCTGCGACGAGGCCTTCTTCACCGGCACGGCGGCCGAGGTGACCCCGATCCGCGAGCTCGATCGCATCGAGCTGGGCAGCGGCAGCCGCGGTCCGATCACCGAAAAGATCCAGTCGGCCTTCTTCGATATCGTGAACGGCCGCAACCCCAAATACGCCGAATGGCTGACGCTGGTATGAGGCCCACACCATGAGCCGCCGGGCCGCTCCCAAGGCGAATACCGGAGCGCTTCGGCGCGGAGGTTGTCTAATGAGCACACAGGTCCCCGTCGAACTCGCCGCCACCGATCTGCTCGGCCCCGGCGTCACGTTCTGCCCCAACCCGCGCATGCCACTGTGGAGCAGCCACCCCAAGGTGTTCATCGACCTGGCGACCACGGGCGCCGGGCGCTGCCCCTACTGCGGCACCGAGTACCGGCTCAAGGCCGGCGAAAAGCTGCACGCTGGGCACTGAGCGGCCGGGCTGAGCTGGCGGGCCCGCTTCACTCCAGTACGTAGACCAGCGCCGTTCGCGCCGGTACTTGCACGGTGCCGGTGGTGGCGTCCCAGTGCGCCTGCGCGGCCGGGCGCTTGTCCGCCGCGGTCGCAGCCCTGTGCACCGGGTGCAGCACGAAGCTGCGGCCCTTGAGCGCCGGCAGCGGCAGGCTCACCGGCCGCGTATCGGCGTTGATGACGTACAGCAGTTCGGCGTACCCCGCGCCGGCCAGGCCACGGCCTTGCAGATGGCCCGCAATGACGGTGGCCACTTGCGCCGGCCCGGTATTGTGGAAGGTGAGGCGGGCCGCCACGTCGGCACTGCTGCGCAAGCGCAGCAGCGTGCTGCTGGCGCGAATTTTCAGCAGGTCGTAGAACGCATCACGCGTGTAGCGGATCTCGGTGGCGGTGGGTTTGATCGCCGGGTTGGCCAGCAGCGGGCGCATCGCCGGCCACAAGGCCTTGTTGTCGCCCTCGGGCGGCAGTCCGGCGCCGAAGAAGTTGTCGGCCCAGGTCCAGTCCAGCCGGTTGAACCAGTCGCCGCTGTCGAAACTGTTGCGGTCCAGGCTCTTGCTGCGCAGCGCCTCGATGCCGGCGTGGTAATAGGCGATGCCCTGGCTGAATGCCGTGAGCGCCAGACCCAGCACCTGCACGCGGGCGCGGTCTTCGCGGCTGGTGGCGATGGGCAGCTTGAGCACATTGATATCGAACAGCGTCGCGTTGTCGTGGTTCTCGACATAGTTCACGACCTCGCCAGGCTGGCTGGCGTAGCCCGCACCCTGGCCCGCATAGCGGATCTCGGAGAGCGCCTGGACACTGCCGTCATGCGTCGTCATGCGGTAGTCGCGCAGCGTGCCGGCCAGGCCGGCACGCACCAGATCGGCGCCGCGCAGCAACTCGTCGCGCCTGCCGACCCCGGCCTTGAGCGCCGCCGCATTGGGCGCGTAGTGCAGGCCGTTGAGCCAGCCCTGGCGCTGCAGGGTGTGCTCGGCGTTGTCGCAGCAGCCGCCGCCGCGCGCGGCATCGCGGGCGCGGTCGCTGAAGGTCGCGATACCGCTGCCCGCCAGGCTGGCCTGCGAGGCCTGCACGAAGCGCGCACCGTCGGCCACTTCGCCAAAGTTCCAGCCCTCGCCGATGAGGTGGACGGGGTGCCCGGCGGCCTGGTTCACCGCCCGCTGGAGTTGTGCCATGGCCGCGCGCGGCTGGTGGCCCATCAGGTCGAAGCGCAGGCTGTCGATCTGGTAGTCACGCACCCAGACCACCGCCGAGTCGACCATCAGCTTGGCCATCATCAGGTTCTCGGTGGCGGTGTTGTCGCAGCAGGTGGACATCTCCACCGCCCCCAGGGCATTGAGCCGCTGGTAGTAGCCCGGCGCGATGCGGTCGAGCACCGAGCGCTCCTTCTGACCCGAGGCCGTGGTGTGGTTGTAGACCACGTCCATGCCCACGCGCAGGCCGGCCTGATGCAAGGCCTGCACCATGCGGCGAAACTCGAGCACGCGGGTTGCGCCGTCGGCGGCATCGGTGGCATAGCTGCCTTCGGGTGCCGTGTAGTGGTAAGGGTCGTAGCCCCAGTTGTAGCAATCGTCGGCGGCGCCGGCGCGCACCGCCGCCTGGGGGCTGGTGGCGTCGGGCGCGCCCAACGCCAGGGCCTGCGGCGGCGGCGTGGTGCAACCTTGCTCGGGCACGCTGGCGAAGTCGAAGACGGGCAGCAGGTGGACATCCGTGAGGCCGGCTTCGGCCAGGGCGCTGAGGTGTCTCATGCCGTTGGAGGCGGCCTCGGTGAAGGCCAGGTATTTGCCTCGGTGGGCGGCGCTGACGGTCGTGTCATTGGCCGAGAAATCGCGCACGTGCAGTTCGTAGATCACGAGGTCCGTGGCCGCGCGCACCCGGTCCGGCCGTGGCGTGGCGCCCCACCCGGCGGGCTTGAGCGCAGGTGCGTCGAGGCTGCCGATCCAGGAGCGGTGTGAGTCGGTGGTCAGGCTCAGCGAATACGGATCGGTGACCCGGTTGCGCACGATGCCGACGCCGCGCACGAAGACATCCACCAGGTAGGTGTAGTAACCGCCCGTCAGATTCGGCGCACGCGCGGCCCAGCTGCCGGTGGCGTCGTCGCGCGCCAGCGGCACCAGCGCCACGGCCGGCCCGCTGCCGCTGCGGTGCAGGCACAGCCAGACGCCTTGCGCGGTCGGCGCCCAGAGCTTGAAGGCGGTCTGGTCCGGCGCGACCGTGACGCCCAGGTCAGCCACATCGGCGGCGGCGGCGTAGAGGGCGTCCAGTGCAGCGGCCGCCTGCACGGCAGTGGCCCCCATGACGCGGCCCTGGTCGTCCTCTTGCACCAGCACCAGCTGGCCACGGTGCAAGGCGGCCAGGTGCGGGATATCGGCGCCGCGCACCGCCAGCGTGATACCGGCGGCGACCCATCGGAAACGATCGCTCGCGGAATCGGCCAGCGCGCCGGCATGGATCGCCAGGTCGAGCGCCCCGTCGGCGCCGGTGACGCGCTGGGCCACGACGGCGGCAATCCGGCCGCGCGCCGAGTGGTAGAGCCTGAAGCGGCCGGGCGCTGCCGCACCGGGCCAGCGCAGCAGCCGCTGGTCCAGCCAGACCGCGCGGGCGTCCATCGTCTGCGCCGCGGTGGGCACCGGGTGCAGCACACGCTCAAAGCCGGCGTCGCAGTCGGCCATGGTCGGCGCGGCCGCCAGCGCGGGCGCGGCCATCACCAGCTTGACGCCCGCGATCAACAGCACCAGCGCCAGGAAGCGCCGCAGCGCCTGTGGTGCCAGGCGCCGGCTGCCCAGGGTCGAGCCGATCGCGCCGCCCAGCCCGGCGGCCGCCAGCAGCGGCACGATGCCCACCGGCATCGCCCCGGCCGCCCACAGGTGGCCGGCCAGACCGGTGGCCGAATTGAGCAGGATGAACAGCGCCGATACTGCCGCCGCCGACTTGGCGCGCGCCCAGCCCATCAGCAGCAGGAGCGGCGTGAGAAAGATGCCGCCCCCGGTGCCCGTCAGGCCCGACAGCAAGCCGAAGCCCGCCCCCACCGCCAGCGCAGCAGCGCGCGGCACCGGCCTCGGCGTGGCTTCGATGACGGTGGCCATGACCAGCCGCACCGCCGAAAACAGGAGCACCGCACCCACCAGCGGCTTGAATACCGCCGACGGCAACTGGATCGCGCCGCCGACAAACGCCATCGGCCCCGCCAGCAGCGCAAACGGCCAGAACAGGGGCCATGAAAAATGGCCGGCGCGCGCAAACTGCACCGCTGCAATGGTGGCCACGAGCACATTCAGCGCCAGCGCCGCGGGCTTGATGAATTCAGGCACCAGGCTCAGCAGCGACATCACGGCGATATAGCCCGACGCGCCGGCATGGCCGACCATCGAATACAGCACCGCGATGGCAAAGATGCAGGCGCTCAGCAGCAGCAGGAACNNCATGCGCTCGAGTCTATGGCTGGCGCGGGGCCGTGCGCCCGCTGGCCGCGCTGATGGCCGCCAGCGCCCGCCCCGGCTCGCGGCCGACCATGCTCCACTCGAAGCGCCAGGCCCAGTTGGCCGGCCCCACCGACCCCGGCAGATTCATGCGGTGCTCGCTGGCCAGGCCCAGCACATCCTGCAGCGGGAAGAGGACCCTCTGCGCCACCGACTGGCTGGCACTGCGGATCATGGCCCAGTGCAGGTCGTCCTCGCCGCAGGCGAGGTAGGCAGCGGCAAATCGGCGTTCATGCGGCGGCGCGTGGTCCCACCAGCCGCGCGCGGTGTCGTTGTCGTGGGTGCCGGTATAGACCACCATGTTCTGCGCGCAGTTGTGCGGCAGGAACTCGTGCGTCTCGTCGCCGCCAAAGGCAAACTGCAGGATCTTCATGCCCGGGAAACCGCAGCCGTCGCGCAGCGCCAGCACATCCGGGGTGATCAGGCCCAGGTCCTCGGCAATGATGGGCAGCCGGCCGGGCCCGCCACAGGCTTGTTCGATGGCGTCGAAGAGCGCCTTGCCGGGCCCCGGCACCCAGCGGCCGATGCGCGCCGTGGGGCTGCTGGCGGGGATCTCCCAATAGCCCGCAAAACCGCGGAAGTGATCGATGCGAAAGATATCGGCCTGCGCCAGCGCGCGCTGCACGCGCGCCGTCCACCAGGCGTAGCCCTCGGCGGCCATGCGGTCCCAGCGGTAGAGCGGGTTGCCCCAGCGCTGGCCTTCGGGGCCGAGGTCGTCGGGCGGCACACCGGCCACCACCGTGGGCTGGCCTTGCGCGTCGAGCTCGTAGAGATCGGGGCGCGCCCAGCAGTCGGCACTGTGGTGGGCGACGAAGATCGGCAAGTCACCCACCAGGACCACGCCGCGCTGGTTGGCATAGGCCTTGAGCGCGCCGAGTTGGCAGTCAAAGCACCATTGCACGAACTGCCAGAAGGCGATCTCCGCGGCATGCGCTTGCCGCGCCGCCCGCAGCGCCTGCGCATCGCGGTCGCGCAGCGCTGCGGCCCAGGTCCACCACGGCTGTCCGCCATGCGCCGAGGCCAGCGCCATGAACAGCGTGTAGTCGTCCAGCCAGCCCGCCTGGGCCTGGCACCAGGCCGCCCATGCCTCGCGGCCGGGCGCATCGGCGCGGGCGAAAAAGCCCGCCGCTGCGGCGCGCAACTGCGCCGTGCGCCACGGCACCACGGCGTCGTAGTCCAACCTGCGGGGTGCAAGACCACCTTCGGGCAGCACCGGCGCTGCCAGCCAACCGCGTTCCACCAGCGGCTCCAGCGCCACCAGCAAGGGGCTGCCGGCGAAGGCCGAAACGCTCATGTAGGGCGAGTTGCCCGGCCCGATGGGATTGACCGGCAGCACCTGCCACAGGGACTGCCCGGCCGCCACCAGCCAGTCGACGAAACGGTAGGCCTCGGGGCCGAAATCGCCGCTGCCGTGCGGGCCGGGCAGCGAAGTCACGTGCAAGAGCACGCCTGACGCACGTTCGGAAAGCTTCATGGGTGGCGATAACTCCGCTTGATTTCTGTAGTTATGCTACATCGCGACCGTCATCAGCACGCCTGAATCGGAAATTGGCGCTGGGTGGAACCTGGCCCGCTGCGGGTGTTGCCCGATTGTTTGAACTGCGCCAGATATGTATATTGGCTACAAACCATCGGCATGGCGCTGTTGGGGCGCGGAGACGAATCGTGGCCGATGTGCAGCTGTCCGGGGTCGGCAAATCTTACGGTGACGTGGCCATCCTGCACGCCATCGATCTTGAAATCCGCGACGGCGAGTTCATGGTCTTCGTCGGGCCGAGCGGCTGCGGCAAGAGCACGCTGCTGCGCATCATCGCCGGGCTGGAAGACATCACGCGGGGCGAGTTGCGCATCGGCGCGCGGGTGGTCAACGATGTACCGCCGGCCGAACGCGGCATCGCGATGGTGTTCCAGAGCTATGCGCTGTACCCGCACATGAACCTGTACGACAACATGGCGTTCGGGCTCAAGCTGGCCAAGCTGCCGGCCGAGGAGATCGAGCGCGCGGTGATGCAGGCGGCACGCATCCTGCACATCGAGCACCTGCTGCAGCGCAAGCCCAAAGACCTGTCGGGAGGGCAGCGCCAGCGCGTCGCCATCGGCCGCGCCATCGTGCGCAAGCCCGAGGTCTTCCTGTTCGACGAGCCGCTGTCCAACCTGGACACCGCGCTGCGCGTCAAGATGCGCTACGAATTTGCCAAGCTGCACGAGCAATTCCAGACGACCATGGTCTATGTCACGCACGACCAGGTCGAGGCCATGACACTGGCCGACCGCATCGTCGTGCTCAATGCCGGGCGCATCGAACAGGTGGGCGCGCCGATGGCCCTGTACGAGCACCCATGCAATGTCTTCGTGGCCGGCTTCATCGGCAGCCCGGGCATGAACTTCATCGAAGCCACGGTGCTGGAGGCGTCGAGTGCCGGCGCCAGCGTCAAGCTCGGTGGCGGCGAGACGATCCGCTGCGCGGTGGATGCGTCTGCGGCCCGGCCCGGCCAGGCGGTCACGCTCGGTGTGCGGCCCGAGCACCTGCTGGCCGGCGTGGCCGAGAACGCGCTCGACACGACGGTGACCTTTGTCGAATCGCTGGGCAGCATGACCTACGCCTACTGCAGCAATGCCGGCGCGCAGGACGTCATCACCTGCGCCGTTGAAGGCGAGCGCCGCATCGGCAACGGCGATGCGCTGCCACTCTCGGTGCCCGCCGCCAAGGCTCATCTCTTCAACGCCGAAGGCCGCGCATTCCGGCGCCTGGCCGCGGGCGAGATCGCGCATGCGGCCTGAGCCCGCAAGCCGCCGCATCGGCCTGCGCGCCGCCGCGCTGCTGGCGGCGGCACTGCTGAGCGCGGCCGCAGCGGCACAGGCGCAAACCACGCTGCGCCTGCTGGTCTGGGTCAACGGCGACAAGGGCTACAACGGCCTGCAGAAGGTCGGTGACCTGTTCACCCAGGCCAGCGGCGTGCAGGTGGTGGTGCAGCACCCGGAAGGCGCGCCGGACAAATTCCAGTCCGCCGCCGCCGCCGGCAAGGGGCCCGACATCATGTGCTGGGCGCACGACCGCGTCGGCGAATGGGCCAAGTCGGGCCTGGTGGTGCCGGTGCGGCCCAGCCGGCGCATCCGCGACGAGATCGACGAGAGCGCCTGGGGTGCCTTCACCTACCGTGGCCAGGTCTGGGGCTACCCGCTGGCGATCGAAGCCATCGGGCTGATCTACAACAAGGCCCTGGTGGCCACGCCGCCGGCCAGCTTTGACGAGGTGATCGCACTCGATCGCAAGCTCAAGCCGCAAGGCAAGAGCGCCATCCTCTGGGCCTACAACAACTCGTTCTTCACCTGGCCGCTGCTGGCCGGGCCGGGCGGCTATATCTTCGGCCGCACGGCCAGCGGCGAGCTCGACCCCAAGGTGGTGGGCGTCAACCATGCTGGCGCGCGCGCCGGTGCCGAGCTGCTGAATCGCCTGGTCACCGACGGCCACATGCCACGCGGCGCGCGCTATGCCGAGATGGAAGGCGCCTTTGCCCGCGGCGAGGTGGCGATGATGATCAACGGCCCCTGGGCCTGGGACAACGTGCGCAAGGTCGGCATCGATTTCGGCGTGGCGCCGATCCCCAGTGTGGCCGGCCAGCCGAGCAAGCCCTTCGTGGGCGTGCTCGGCTGCATGATCACCGCGCCCAGCAAGTTCAAGGATCTGGCGCGCGAATTCATCGAGCACCACCTGCTCAAGGTCGAGAGCCTGAAGATCATTTCTGCCGACGTGCCGCTGGGCACGCCGGCGAACAAGGCCTATTACCAGGAATTGAGCGCCGACCCACGCATCGTGGCCACGATGGCCAACGCGCGCGCCGGCGAGCCGATCCCCAATATCCCCGAGATGGGGCGCTTCTTCCCGGCCCTCGACGCCGCGCTGGAGGCCATCACCAACGGTCGCCAGGCACCGAAGGACGCGCTGGACGGCGCGGCCGCACGCATCCTCAGCCAGTGAGATGAAGCCGGCCACCTCACCCCTGCAATGGGCCGCCGTGGGCGTGGCCACGCTGGCACTGTTGTGGATGGCGCTGGGCCTGTGGTCCGCCGGCCAGCCGCTGCTCGCGGTGGGCGTGCTGGCGCTTGGCGGCTCGGCGATCTACATCTACGGTACGGCGCAGAGCGTGGCCTGGAAATATCTCTATCCGGGCGTCGCCGGCATGCTCGTCTTCGTCGCCTTCCCGCTGCTGTACACGGTGCAGATCGCCTTTACCAATTATTCGTCGAGCAACTTGCTGGAGTACGAGCGCGCCCGCGCCTATCTGCTCGAGCAGACGGTGGCGGACGAGGAAAAGGCGCTGGCCTACACGCTGCACGCCGAGGGCGCAGCGCTGCGCCTGAAGCTGGTACCGCCCGATGGCGCGACGGGCGCGACGCTCGTTTCACCGCCGCTCGCGCTGCGCGGCGGTGCGCCCGCCGCGCCGGTGGCGGTGCAGACCCTGGGGGCGGCCACGCTGGCGCCCGCCCTGCCGCTGCGCGAGTTGCTGAAATACCGCGACGCGCTGATGGCCCTGACGCTGCAGCTGCCCGATGGCCGGCTCATCCACTACGCCGGGCTGCGCGAGTTCGGCCCGATCGAGCCGCTGTGGCAGGGCCGCCCCGACGGGGCGATCGAACAACTCGCCACCCGCGTCGTCTACAAGCCCAATCGCGACAGCGGCTACTTCGAGACGGCGCAGGGCGAGCGCATCCAGCCCGGCTTCAAGGTGAATATCGGCCTCGCCAATTACAGCCGCATGCTGTTCGACGCCGACCTGCGCAGCCCGTTCCTGGGCATCTTCATCTGGACCGTGCTGTTTTCCGGCCTCACCGTGCTGTTGACGACGGCGCTGGGCATGACCCTGGCCGTGGTGCTGGAGTGGCAGTCGCTCAAATACAGCAGCCTCTACCGCACGCTGCTATTCCTGCCTTACGCGGTACCGGGCTTCATCTCGATCCTGGTCTTCAAGGGTCTGTTCAACCAGAATTTCGGCGAGATCAACGCGATCCTGGATGCCGTCTTCGGTGTGCGCCCGGCGTGGTTTGCCGACCCGACCCTGGCCAAGACGATGATCCTCATCGTCAATACCTGGCTGGGTTACCCGTACATCATGATTCTGTGCAGCGGGCTCATCAAGGCGATCCCGGCCGACCTGTACGAAGCCAGCGCGATCGCCGGCGCCCGGCCGCTGACCAACTTCTTCAAGATCACCGCGCCGCTCATCGCGCGGCCGCTGACGCCGTTGCTGATCTCGGCCTTCGCTTTCAATTTCAACAATTTCGTGCTGATCTCGCTGCTGACCGACGGCCGGCCCGACTATCTGAATACCAAGCTGCCGGCCGGCACCACCGATATCCTGGTCAGCTATACCTACCGCATCGCCTTCACCGACAGCGGGCAGAACTTCGGCCTGGCGGCGGCCATCAATACGCTGGTCTTCGTGCTGGTGGCCATCATGGCGCTCGTGCAACTCAAGATCACGCAGCGCAGCAAGGGGTAGCACACGATGGCCATCGTCACCGGAAAAGGCCAGCGCTGGCGCGTCATCGCGGCGCACGCGGGGCTGTGGCTGCTGCTCGCGCTGACGCTGTTTCCGCTGCTGGCGGTGGTGTCCATTTCGCTGCGGCCGGGCAACTTTGCCACCGGCTCGCTGATCCCGGCCACGGTCAGCTTCGAGCACTGGCAGCTGGCCCTGGGCATCCCGGTCACACAAGCTGACGGCACCCTGGTGCAGCCGCCTTTCCCGGTGCTGCTTTGGCTGTGGAACTCGATCAAGATCGCGACCATTTCGGCGCTGCTGATCGTGGCCATCTCCACCACCGCCGCGTATGCGTTTGCGCGCCTGGGCTTCGCCCACAAGAGCGTCATCCTGAACAGCATGATGCTGTTGCAGATGTTCCCGGTGGCGGTGGCGCTGGTGGCCATCTACGCCATCTTCGAAGGCCTGGGCGGCAAGATTCCGTGGCTCGGCATCGAGACCCACGCCGGCCTCATCGTGGCCTACCTGGGCGGCGTGGCGATGCACATCTGGACCATCAAGGGCTACTTCGAAACGATCCCGATCGAGATCGAGGAAAACGCCAAGGTCGATGGCGCCAGCCACTGGCAGGCCTTTCGCTATGTGCTGCTGCCGATGGCGCTGCCGATCCTGATGGTGGTCTTCGTGCTGGCCTTCATCGGCACCATCATCGAGTACCCGGTGGCCAGCATCCTGCTGCGTGAAGAACCCAACCTCACGCTCGCCGTGGGCAGCAAGTTCTACCTCTACGAGCAGAAATACCTGTGGGGCGACTTTGCCGCCGCCGCCGTGCTCAGCGGGCTGCCGATCACGCTCGTCTTCCTGCTGGCGCAGCGCTGGATCGTCTCGGGGCTGACGGCGGGTGGCGTGAAGGGATGAACCCGCAGGTTCGACGAGACGAGGAAGGCAGTCCGCCACAGGTCGTCACCGACCCCATCGCACTGAGCCTGCGTTTCGACTCGCGCGCGCTGGCCGACAAGTCGCCGTTCGGCGCCGTGCCGGTCGGCACAAAGATCGACTACTCATTGAGCGCATCGCCCGGCGTGACGCGCGTGACGCTGGTGGTGGAGCAGCGGCGCCTGGAAGGCAACCAGGAGGTGCTTGACTATGCCGAGCTGGCCCGCGTGCCGATGTTCAAGGCCGACGCCGGCGACCACGGCGAGCGCTGGTCCGCCAGCCACACCTTCGACACGGTGGCCGTGCACGGCTACTGGTTCGAGGCTGAAATCGGCGGCTTGCTCTACGCCTACCAGAACAATGCCGATGCGATTTTCTGGACGCGTGAACAGGGCTCAGGCGGGGTCGGGGCAGTGGCTGATCGCGCGCCGGCCACCGGCGCCATCCGGCGCTTTCGCCAGACCGTGCATGCGGCCGATTTCAAGGTGCCGCAGTGGGCGCCCGACGCCGTCTACTACTACATCTTCCCGGATCGCTTTCGCAACGGCGACCCGGGCAACGACCCCAGGCCCGGTGTCGCGCGCTACCACGACCACGCCGTGGAGCTGCACACGAACTGGCATGACAGGCCGTGGCGGCCGGGCACCGGCGACGGCTCGGATGACATCCACAACAACGATTTTTTCGGCGGCGATCTCGCCGGCATCATCGACAAGCTCGACTACATCCGGGATCTCGGCGCCAATGCGATCTACATGACGCCGATCTTTCGCGCCGCCAGCAACCACAAATACGACACCGCCGACTACCGCAACGTGGACCCGGGATTCGGCAGCAACGACGACTTCGTGCGCCTGACCCGCGAGGCCGCCCGGCGCGGCATCCGCGTGATTCCCGACGCCAGCCTCAACCACACCGGCAGCGATTCGATCTATTTCGATCGGTACGGCAATTTCAACAGCGGCGGCGCGTTCGAAGGCGCCCGGATCCGCCCCGATTCACCCTATGCCGGCTGGTACCGCTTCGACGCCAGGCAAGCCGACCCCGACACGCAGTTCAAGGGTTGGTTCGGCGTGACCAGCCTGCCCGAGCTGGACAAGGCCAGCCCGCTTTGGCGCAGCTTTGCCTACCGCGACCACGACTCGGTGATGAAGCTGTGGCTCGACCGCGGCGCGAGCGGCTGGCGCATGGACGTGGCGCCCTGGGTCCCGGATGACTTCTGGCGCGAATGGCGCAGCGCCATCAAGGCCCACCAGCCCGACGCGATCACGATCGCCGAGACCTGGTTCGACGCCAGCAAGTTCTTGCTGGGCGACATGTTCGACAGCACGATGAACTACATCTTCCGCAATGCCGTGCTCGCCTACGCGGCGGGCGGCAAGGCGGCCGCGCTGTACGGCCAGATCGAGCTCATGCGCGAGGCCTATCCGGCGCCGGCCTTCTACGCCCTGATGAACGTCCTCGGCAGCCACGACCAGGCGCGCTGCCTGCACGTGCTGGGGTGGCAAGGCGATGGCGCGGACGCGGCGGTCATCGCCCGGGCCAAGCGGCGCCTGCGGCTGGCGGTATTCTTCCAGATGGTATTCCCGGGCTCGCCCGCGGTGTACTACGGCGACGAGGTCGGGGTGACCGGCGGCGACGACCCCTACAACCGCGCCACCTACCCTTGGGCCGACCTCGGCGGGCAGCCGGACACGGACTTGCTGGCCACGTTCAAGCAGCTCATCAAGCTGCGCCACGACCACGCCGTGCTGCGCCGCGGCAGCCTCGGCGCGCCGCTGTTTGCCGACGACCATGTGCTGGTGCTGATGCGCCAACTGGGCGGCACCTGGGCCCTCACCGCCTCCAACAACGCCGAGCTGCCGCGTGTGGTGAGCCTGCCCCTGCCCGCCGGGGTGACGCCCGGCGTGCTGCACGATGCGCTGGGTGGCGCACCAGTCACGGCCACGCCGCAGGGGCTGCGCTTCGAAGTGCCCGCGTGCTTTGGCCGAGTGCTGATCGGGCGCTGATCGGGCGCTGATGACCGGGCCAGGCGGCCCGCCCGTTGGGCGGAATCCTGGTTCGCGCCAACGCTGCCCTGAGCACATGCCCGCGCCTTGACGGCGTCTACTGTTTATCCGTTTGCCTCGTGGCTGGCCGTACGCACCATCAGCCCATGGTGTTGAAAAACGCCACCACGCCGCCCAACACGGCCATCGTCATCGGCAGCACCAGGAGCAGCGCGCTGTTGAGCCTGCGCGGACGCGCCGGCCTCGCGCAGCGCCGCTCGTCGAGCAGGTCTTCGGCGAAGGCCTCGCTGCGCCAGTGATCTTGGGGAGTGAGGGTGTTCATGATGGTGGACCCCGATGCAAGACCGCATCATTGCCACGGCCTGGGCCCAACTGTGGCAGCGTTGTGTGTCCGCGGCGTTGCGAGCCGGGCACCATCGTGTTTCCTTTGTTGATGCCACCCGCCCCGGCGCTACATTTGAATCTCGGATCCCGCAGGCCGGCCGATATCATCCGGCCGCTCTTGCTGCTGGAGCGATCATCTTGGCCACCGGCACCCTCCCCACCCCATCTTCGCTGCTCGTGGTTGACGACGAGCCGGAACTGCGCGGTCTGCTGGGCGAATACTTTGCACGCCACGGCTACACGGTGCTGGCGGCGCAGGATGCCCGCGAGGCGCGTCAAATCATCGCGCAGGCGCCACCCGACCTGGCCATCCTCGATATCAACATGCCCGGCGAAACCGGCCTCTCGCTGGCGCGCTGGCTGCGTGAGGCGCACCCGGGCGTGGCCATCGTGATGCTCACCACCGCCGGCGAGGCGATCGACCGCATCGTGGGCCTGGAGCTGGGTGCCGATGACTATGTCGGCAAGCCATTCGAACTGCGCGAGCTGCTGGCCCGGGTGCGTGCGGTGCTGCGGCGGGTGCCAGCACTGGCGGTGGCCCAGGCCAGGACAGAGGCGGCGGAAAGCGCCAGCCGCCAGGTGCGTTTCGGCGAGTGCGTGCTCGACCTGGACCTGCGCAGGCTGCTCGCCGCCGACGGCAGCGAGATCGAGATCACCGCCGCCGAGTTCGACCTGCTCGCCCTCTTTGCACGCCACCCCAACCGGCCCCTCAACCGTGACCAGATCATGGAGCAGGCGCACAACCGCGGCTGGGATGTCTTTGACCGCTCCATCGACCTGCGCGTGATGCGCCTGCGCCGCAAGATCGAGCGCAACGCCGACAAGCCCGAAGTCATCAAGACCGTGCGCAATGTCGGCTACGTCTTCGTGCCCGCCGTGCAATGACGTCGGGCCGCGAGGCTCCGGCCCTCACCATGCAGGCCGCACGCCGCCTGGTGTGGCTGCTGGTGGTACCCGTGCTGGCCCTGCTGGCGGTGCTGACCCTGCTGCAGTACCGCCAGCGCCTGCAAGACGCCGAGCGCGACCTGCTGCGCCGCTCCGACGAGCGCGCCCAGGAGCTCGACGCCATCGCCCGCCCCGCGATGGCCCACGTGCACGACCTGCGCCGTGCGCTGGAAGATCGCTGGAGCGACCCGCCCGACGCCGGCCCGGCACTGCGCCAGGCACTGGCCCCGCGGCAGGCGGCAGGCGCGCCGGACGGCTGGTCACTCGACGACGCCCCCGAGGCCGCACGCCAGCGCTGGGGCCAGGTCTGGTGGGCCTCCTTGGACCGCCGCCCACCCGATGCGCTGTGGCTGCGCCGCGCACAGGCCTTTCTGGAGGCGGCACGCGTGGTGCACCAGCGAGCGCCCGGCTTCGAAGCGACCTGGTTCGCTGCCGCCGAGCTGAACCTGAGTTTTGGCTACCCCTGGGTGGCGACGTCGCCCATGCTCGCCAGCATGGGGCTGCCCAGTGTCGAGGCCGTGGACGCGCCGCGCCGCGCCGGTGTCGAGCGCGCCGAACGCGACCTCGCCAAGGATCCCGCTGACACCACCTTCTGGGGCCCGCCTTACATCAGCCAGCTCAATGGCGAGCTCGTCATGTCGCACGGTGCGATGGTGGTGGTGGAGGGTCGCTACCGCGGCGAGGTCAGCCTGGACTTCAGGCTCGACGAACTGCAGCGCATTGCCCGCCATTGGCAGGAAGGGGAGTACCGGCTGACCAAGCGCGTGTGGCTCACCGACCGCCATTTCAACATCCTGGCCGACNNCCTGGCCGACACCCGCGTGCAGGTGGCCTTGCCCGAGCGGCTGCCCACCGGCCTGGGCCGCAGCGACCTCGTCGCCACCCTCGCCACGCCAGGCTCGGTGCACCATGGGGGTGGCTGGGTGCTGGTGGCCGCCGCGCGCTCCGGCTCGCCCTGGGTCTATGTGCAGGCGGTGCCCGAGTCCGCATTGCGCGCCGCCGTGCTGCCCACCCTGTTGCCCAACGCGCTGCTCGGGCTGGCGCTGCTGGGCGTCGTGGTCGCCGGGCAGTGGCTGATCGCGCGCTGGCTGGTGACGCCGGCGCTGGGCGTGCTGGCCTATCTGCGCCAGCTCTCCACCGACCCGGCCGCGCCGGCCCCGCAGCTCGGCGCACGCTGGCGCGGCTGGGTCGATGCGGTGAGCGAGACCTTTCGCCTGCAGCAGGAAGCGGCGCGCCAGATCGAGCGCCAGCGCGATGCCCTGCGCCAGAGCGAAAAACTCAGCGCGATGGGCACCCTGCTGGCCGGCGTGGCGCATGAGCTGAACAACCCGCTGGCCATCGTGATGGGCCGTGCCAGCCTGCTCGAAGAAAAAACCGAAGCCAGCGCACTGGCCGCCGACGCGCGCCGCATCCGCGAGGCCGCCGAGCGCTGCGGCCGCATCGTGCGCACCTTCCTCAATATGGCGCGCCAGAAGCCCCCCGAACGCCGCGCGGTGCAGCTCAACGATATCGTGCGCGCGGCGGCCGACATGCTGGGCTACACACTGCGCAGCCACGGCATCACGGTGGATCTGGCGCTGGCCGACGACATGCCGGTGGCGCAGGCCGATCCCGACCAGCTCGGCCAGGTCGTGCTCAACCTGATCGTCAATGCCCAGCAGGCGCTGGGCAACGTCGATGCCGCCCGCCAGCTCACGCTGGCCACCGGTGTCGAGCTGGCGCGGCCCGGGCGCGAACCGCGGGTCTGGCTGCGCGTCGCCGACACCGGGCCCGGCGTGCCGGAAGAAGCGCGCGCGCGCATCTTCGAGCCCTTCTTCACCACCAAGGGGGCGGGCCTGGGCACCGGGCTGGGCCTGTCGGTGTCGCGCGCCATCGTGCGCGAGCATGGCGGCGAGCTGACGCTGGAGCCGCACGCCGGTGGCGCCTCGTTCCGCTTGAGCCTGCCGATCACCGGCGAGGTCGGGCTCGGCAGCGCCGCACTGCCGCAACCCGCTGCCGCCGACGAGTCGCACTCGCGCGTGCTGGTGGTGGATGACGAGCCCGAGATTGCCGATCTGATCCGCGCCGTGCTCGAAGGCGCGGGGCACGAAGTGGCCACCGCCGAGTCAGGCGCGGTGGCGCTTGAGCTGCTGGGCGAGGCGCGCTTCGACGCTGTCGTCAGCGACGTGCGCATGCCCGATCTGGACGGCACCGCGCTCTGGCGCGCGGTGCGCGAGCGCCAGCCGGGCCTGGCTCGGCGCGTGCTGTTTGTCAGCGGCGACATCCTGTCGCCGCACGCCCGGCAACTGTTGGACGAATCCGGCTGTGCCAGCCTGGACAAGCCCTTCACCAACACCGAGCTGCTGGCGGCGGTGCGCGCGGCGCTGCTGCGCTGATCGGACTGGACGCCGCGCCCAGATCGCAATGCAAGCTTCCAGCGGACGCTCGGCAGTGCGCCCCAGAGCAATCCGCGCACCCCCAGTGCTGTAGCTGCACGGACTGGAGTGCACGTGCTGCTCGGAGCAGCTTCATCCGCAGCGCGCGCCCGCTGGCCGAGGATGTGCTGCTGGCGATGATCTCGCCCGACTGCGGCGACACGCTGATGGCCTCGGCCGGCCACCGGGCCGTGGCGGCGCTCGACGAAGCCATGGAGAAATACAGAGGCGACAGCATCCTGGCGGTGGAGGGCAACCTGCCGCTCGACCAGCACGGCATCAGCAACGTGCTGGTGGCCTACAACGAGCCGGGCGTGAGCGGAGAGACAAACGCCGCACGGTGCGAGCTGGTCGGCCGCAGTGACGCCGAGTTGGCCGGCACCCCAGTGGTGACGCTGATGGCTGACGCCGTGAGCGTGGAGCGCCTGCGCAGCGAGATGGAAACGCCGGCGGGGCGCCGCATGGGCCACGTCTTTGCCTGCCCGCCCGAGGGGTGAGATCAAGCGCGGCCAGGACCAGCTGCGCATGGCGCACGAAGCCCTAGAGCGCACCGAGCAGCAACTGCTGCATTCCGAAAAGATGGCCTCGCTCGGGCGCCTGGTGGCCGGGGTAGCGCACAAACCCAGCAGCCCGACAAGCTTGGTGCTGGGCAATGTGCATGCGCAGCAGCGCCACACCGAGCGGCACGCCTGCTTGGCGGCAATCCACGGTGAACAGCCGGCCAACGAGCAGGTGCGTCTGACCTTGCGCGACAACGGGCCGGGCATCGCCGCCGAGCACCTGTCGCGCGTCTTCGATCCGTTCTTCACCACCAAGCCGGTCGGCGCCGGCACCGGGCTCGGGCTGTCGATCAGCTACGGCATCGTGGAGCAGCATGGTGGCGAACTGATGGCCGCCAGCGCCCGCGGCGGCGGCGCGGTCTTCACCCTGCAACTGCCCCGCGTGGAGTGAGAGGGTGCGAGGCCATCCCGCGCTACGCTCGCGGGATGCCACCGCCCCCACGCACGCCACCACGCCTGTTCCCGCTCGCCTGGCCGCTCTTCCTGGAGCTGCTGCTGGGCATCGGCGTGGGCGTGGTCGGCACCGTGCTGGCCGCGCGGCTGTCGGATGCGTCGGGCGCGGCCTTCGCGCTGGCCAACCATGTCGCAGCGATGCTCTTCATCCTGTTCCGCGTGGTCGGCGCCGGCGTCGGCGTGGTGGTCACGCAGAGCCTGGGGGCGGGCCGCCGCGCGGCGGCCGATGCCCTGGCGCGCGCCGCGCTCGGTGCCAGCACCTGGGTCGGTGGGGCGGTGGCGGTGGCGGCAGGGGCCGCGGCGGCACCGCTGCTGCGCCTGCTCAACGCCCCCGCCGAAGTGCTGCCGCTGGCGCTGCCGCTGCTGCAGGCGCTGGCCCCTGCACTGCTGATCGACGCCTGGAACGCCTCGATGGCCGGCGTCATGCGCGCCCACCTGCGCGCACGCGACACGCTGGTGGTGATGGTGCTCATGCACGCCACCCACCTGGCGCTGGCGGGGCCGATGATGTTTGGTCTGGGCGGCTGGCCCGGTCTCGGGCTGCCGGGCTTTGCGCTGGCACTGGTGCTGGCACGCGCGCTCGGCCTGGCGCTGCACCTGGCACTGTGGCGCACGCGCTTGTCGCTGGTGCCGGTGGCCGGCGACTGGTGGCGCCTGCGGCGCGTCGAGCTGGCGGCACTGGCGCATATCGGGCTGCCTGGCGCGGCTGAAAATATCGCCTACCGGCTGGCTTTCATGGTCAGCGTGGCGGTCGCCGGGTCTTTGGGTGCGACGGCGCTGGCCACCCAGGCCTACACGCAGCAGGTGGTCCACCTGGTGCTGCTGTTCGGGCTGGCCACCGGGCTGTCGGTCGAGATCGTGGTCGGCCACCTGATCGGTGCCGGCCGCCTGCGCCAGGCGCATCGCCTCGTGCGCCGCTCGCTGGCGCGCGGCCTGGCGGTGAGCGTGGCCGTGGCACTCGCCGCGGCGCTGGCCGGGCCGTGGCTGCTGCGCCTGTTCACGGCCGATGCACGCATCGTGGCCGCTGCCGGCGCGCTGCTGTGGTGGACCGTCGTGCTGGAACCCGGGCGCACTTTCAACCTGGTGGTCATCAACGCGCTGCGCGCCGCTGGCGACGCCCGCTACCCGGTGCTGGCGGGCGCGGCCTCGATGCTCATCGTGCTGGCCGGCGGCAGCTGGCTGCTGGGCAGCCACCTGGGCCTGGGCTTGCCAGGTGTCTGGCTCGCCTACATCGCCGACGAGTGGCTGCGCGGGCTGTTGATGTGGCGCCGCTGGGCCGGGCTGGGCTGGGTGCCGCATGCGAGGTCCAGCCGCAGGCGGCTGGCCGCCGCCTGAAGAAAAAAACCCCTTGCTGGGGCTGGCCAGCAAGGGGTTTGAGGGTCTGGGCGCGGCAGGCCGCGCCCGGTTGGATCACAGCTTGTAGTTGATGCCGAACTGGTAGAACTTGCCGTCTTTCTTGCGCTCGACTTCGTTCGTCGGCACGTCGCGGTAGCGCACGTAGTCGGTGTTGCCGGCATTGCTGACCTCGAGGCGCAGCGCCAGGCCCTTCAGGACCCCGCTCTGCACTTCATAGCCGAGGCTGGCGTCGGTGATGGTCTCGCCCTTGACGTAGGTCAGGCGGCGGTCGCCGGCGAAGTCGGCGACTTCACCCACGAAGTCCGAGCGCGAACGCGCCGCCACGCGCGCCGAGAAGCCCCACTTCTCGAAGTACACGCCGTAGTTGGTCACCTTCTTCGACAAGCCCGGCAGCGGGATGGTGCCGGTATTGACGCTGTCGGTGGCCAGGCCTGCGGTCGACAGCTTGAGCGAGCTCGTCGTATTGGCGTAGCTGGCAAACGCGCCAAAACCATCCAGCGCGGTGGTCAACATGTTGAGCGGGAACGAGCCCGCGATCTCGACGCCCTGCACGCTGCCGCCGCTGCCGTTGATCGGCTGGGTGAACTCGCCGATCGTGCTGAAGTTGGGCGGGATCACCGTGCTGGGCGTGACGAAGCGGCGGAAATCGTAGGCCGGGTTCGTCAGCTTCACGATGTAGGTGCTGAGGTCCTTGTAGAACGCCTGCGCGCTGACATAGGCCTTGGTGCCGAAATACTTCTCGTACGAGAGGTCGAGGGCGTTGGCGCGGAACGGCTTGAGCGCGGGGTTGCCGCCGTCGCCGACGAGCTTGCCCTTGGTGGCGTCGTAGTTGAACGAGCTGCTGGCGCGCATATCGTCCACCTTCGGGCGCGCCATCACGCGGGTCAGCGCGAAGCGCACCGTGTTGCCATTGCCGAAGTCGCTGGCCAGGTTCAGGCTGGGCAGCAAATCGCTGTATTTGGCGCCGGCGGTATAGCTGGCGGCCGGGCAATTGGTATCCGACGCGCAGGTCGTGCGGTCGACGTTGAACGCGGTCGAGCTCTGGTCGGTATTGACGATCTGCAGGCCGACGTTGCCGTGCGTCGAGAGGCCGAACATCTTGGTTTCGATGTCGCCCTTGGCAAACAGCGTCGTCACCTTCTCCGAGGTACGCCAGTCCTTGTTGTAGATGTCGGGGTGGACCTTGCGCACGACGTCATAGATCGAGCCCACCGACGAGGACGAGTCGAAGCTCGCCACGTTGATGCTGCCGCCCGGGGTCGGGATGCTGGTGGTGCCGGTGCCCGGCATCGCCACCGAGAACAACGGGCCACCCCCACGCACGACCAGGCGACCTTCGGTGAACGAGCGCGTCTTGTCGCGGTCGAACATGTGCACCCCGCCTTCCACGGCCGTGATCGGGCCCAGGCTGAGGTCGCGCTTGGCGGCCAGGCGCACGCCGGTGATGGTGTCGTCCACCAGCGGCAACTTCGAGTAGCCCGCCTGCGGTGAGTTGACACCGCCGCCCCAGCCTTGCACGTCGGTCAGCTTGATGACGCCGCGGTCGGTGTAGTTGAGGCCCGGGGTGAAACTGCCGGCGTTGGTGAACTGCACCGTATCCAGCTGGGCCGTACCCAGGGTGGATTGGGCGGTGCCGGCCGTGGTCTCGATGATGCCGCCGGTGCGCTTGGCCGTGGAGCGGCTCAGGTCGGCATCCACCGCCCAGGTATCGCCGAGCTTGAACTTGTTGTTCCAGCCGACCGAAGTGATCTTGTCCTTGGTCGACTCGGAGTCGTTGCGGACCACCGCGCGCACCTTGTTGAAGGTGCCGGCGGTGACGTTGCTGCCGCTCAGCGTGGCCGCAGTGAGCTGGCCGCCGCTGTCGTAGTCGCCCGGGCTGCCGTTCCAGGAGTCGTTCAGCGGGGCCTGGAAGCCGGTGCTCGACTTGACCTTGTCGAACTTGGAATAGAACAGATCCAGCGTGCTGGTGAAATTCTTGTTGGGCTTGAACTGCAGCGTGGCGGTGGCGCCGTCGCGCTTGCGCGTTTCCTGGTCGGCCCAGGCATTGAAGCCGTTGTAGGGCACGTTGACCTGGGTGCTGGAGTTGGCCGGGAAGTTGGCCCCGCCACCGCCCCACGACTCGAAGCGCGAGGTCACGCCGCCGGTCTCGTCGAGGCGCGCAAAGCCGAGCGCCACACCGATGGTGCGGTTCGCGAACTGGTCGACATAGAAGACGCTGAAACGGCTGCCGTCGCCCTCGGCCCCGCCGCCGGCCACATTGAGCTTGGCCTTGCGGTAGGCCACGGCCACCGTGCGCGCAGGAAAGTCCAGCGGCCGCACGGTCTGCATGTCCACCGTGCCAGAGAGGCCCTGGCCCACCAGCGCGGCGTCGGGCGTCTTGTGGATGGTGGCGCCGCTGATCAGTTCGGAGGCGTACTGGTCGTATTCGGCGCTGCGGCTGTCGCCGGTGCTGGCTTGCTCGCGGCCGTTCAGCAGCGTGGTCGAAAAGTCGGGCGCGAAACCGCGGATGCTGATCTGCGAAGCACGGCCAGCAGTGCGCTGGGCGGCGACGCCGGGCAGGCGCGAGATCGACTCGGCGATGCTCGTGTCGGGCAGCTTGCCCAGGTCTTCGGCCGAGATGGCCTCGACGATGGAATCGGCGTTTTTCTTGACGCTGATCGCGCTCTCGATACCGCGCCGGATGCCGGTGATGGTGACCACGTCACCGGTTGCGGCGGCACCGGCCTGCTGGGCCTGGGCGATACCGGTGCTGCACAGCAGCGCGGCCACTGCGGCGGCCACCGGCGTGGCGTGCATCAGCATGCGCGAGCGTGCGCGGGGGTTGGAACTCTTCATGGGCGTCTCCTGAGACTCTCGGCAACAACACATTTCCGACGGCGCTGGCCCCTGGGCCCGCCCCGTTCGGGCGATAGAAACTTGAACTCTGGGGGGCACTATGTACCAAAACTAGATGCCGAGGATACCTTCGGAAACCCTAGATCGGTGCGCCGCGAGCCCCAATCAGGGGCCAGGCGATCACCCTTGCCCGGGCAATCCCTCCTAGGTAAACCGTGGGCGAACGACCGGCTGGCGAATGCCGCCCAGGCGGGCCCGCTCGATTTGTAGCGAAACTACAGTGCCATAAAACAACAAGCGAGAAGGCCCGGAGGGACCGGCCTACACTGCCGGAACCATGCATGCCCCCACATTGCGCACCGCCGCCGTGGCCGCACTGCTGCTGATCCTGGCGTCCGGCAGCCCCGCCGGCCCGGCGCTGAAGCTGCATGTGCCCTCGCCCGACTGGCGCGACCAGGTCTTCTATTTCGTCGTCACCGACCGCTTTGCCGACGGCGACCCCGGCAATAACGACCAGGGCCGCGGCGAGTACGGCGCCGGCCAGGCACACCGCTACAACGGCGGCGATTTCAAGGGCCTGGTGCAGCATCTGGAGTACATCCGCGGCCTCGGCGCCACGGCGCTGTGGGTCACGCCGCCGGTGGCCAGCCAGTGGGTCGACCCCTCGGGCAGCCACAGCGGCTACCACGGCTACTGGGCCGAACACTTCATGAAAGTGGACCGCCACCTGGGCACGCTGGCCGACTACCAGCGCCTGTCGCACGCGCTGCACTCGCGGGGCATGTACCTGGTGCAGGATATCGTGGTCAACCACACCGGAAACTTCTATACCTACCGCGACCGCTGGGACGCCAGCGACCCTGCTCGCGGCTACGAGCCCCACGACCTCAGCGCGCCGGTGGCGCGGCCGTCGCAGCCACCGTTCAACCTCAACGATCCGCGCGACGCGGCCCAGCGCCGCGCCGGCATCTACCACTGGACGCCGGATATCACCGATTACAGCGACCCGCGCCAGGAGCACGACTTCCAGATGTCGGGCCTGGATGACCTGAATACCGAGAACCCGGTCGTGCGCCGCGCGCTGCGCAAGAGCTACGGCCACTGGATCCGGCAGGCCGGTGTGGATGCCTTGCGCGTGGATACCGCGCTCTACGTGCCACCCGGGTTTTTCGCGGACTTCATGCACTCCAGGGATCCTGCCGCGCCGGGTATCGACGTGGTGGCGCGGCGCACGGGCCGGCGCCAGTTTCATATCTTTGGCGAGGGCTTCGCGATCGACAAGCCGTACCAGGACGACCAGTCGCGGAAGATCGAGCGCTACATGACCGGCGACAAGGGCCAGGCGCTGCTGCCGGGGATGCTCAACTTCCCGCTCTACGGCGCGTTGGGTGACATCTTTGCGCGCGGCCGCCCGACCGCCGAACTCGGCCACCGCATCACGGCCATGATGAAGCTGCACGCGCGGCCGCACCTGATGCCCAGCTTTGTCGACAACCACGATGTCGATCGCTTCCTGGCGGGCGGCAGCGAGGCCGCACTGAAGCAGGCGCTGCTGGCGATCTTCACGCTGCCTGGCATCCCGGTCATCTACTACGGCACCGAGCAGGGCTTTACCGAGCCGCGCGGCGCGATGTTCAAAGGCGGCTGGGCAGCGGGCGAGCGGGATCACTACGACACCAGCGCGCCGCTGTACCGCGCCATTGCCGGCATGAGCGCGCTGCGCAAGGCCAACCCCGTGCTGTCGCGCGGCACGCCCACGGTGCTGCAGGACAACGCGGCGCAACCGGGTGCGCTGGCCTGGCGGATGGACCCCCCGGCCGAGGCGCACGCCAGCGCCGGCGGGGCGGCCTTCGTCGTCTTCAATACCGCCGAGAGCGAGTCGCTGCTCGACAAGATGGACACCGGCCTGCCCGCTGGCAGCGTGCTGGAGGGCCGCTGGGGCCTGCATGGCAAGCCGGCCGATCTGACCGTCGGCGCAGGCGGGCGCGTGACGTTGCGACTGCCTGCGCGCAGCGGCCAGGTCTGGCAGGCCCGCACGCGGCGGGCGGCGGAGGCAGCATCAGCAGCGGTGCAGGGGGACGCCGCGGCGGTCACGCTCGCACCGCTCGATGCGCTGGCTTCGGCCCGTGCCGTCGGCGACTTCGCCGTTGCGGGCACGGCGCGCGGGGTGACGCAGTTGCAGCTCGTCGTCGATGGCAATCTGGCCTCGGCACGCCACGTCATACCCACGGCCGATGGCCGCTGGCAGGCGCTGGTGGACACCGCGGAGATGATCGACCCCACCGTCCGCCACAGCGTCACCGCCTGGGCCGAGGGGCGCGCCGTTGCCGAGACACGCCACTTCCAGGTGGCACGGGCCTGGCAACTGCAGGCCGACGTTGCCGACCCCACCGGTGACGACACCGGCCCAGGCGGCCGCTACCTCTACCCCACCGATCCCGGCTGGGGTGCCCAGCGCCAGATGGACCTGCAGCGGGTCAAGGTCGCCACCGCCGGCGGGGCGCTGCGGCTGGACCTGACGATGAACAAGGTCACGACGCCCTGGAACCCGGCCTTCGGCTTCGACCACGTCGCCTATACCGTATTTTTCGAGTTGCCGGGCCGCGCTGGCGGCGCCACGCTGATGCCGCTGCAGGACGCCAGCCTGCCGCCGGGCATGCGCTGGCACCTGCGCCTGCGCGCCCACGGCTGGTCCAACGCACTGTTCAGCGCCGAAGGCGCCACGGCCAGCCATGAAGGCACGCCGGTCACGCCAGGGGCGGCCGTCAGCGTGGATGTGGCCACTCACACGGTCAGCTTTGTCCTGCCCGCTGCGGCGCTCGGCCGCTTGCCCAGCCTGGCGGGCACGAAGATCTATGTCACGACCTGGGATTACGACGGCGGCTACCGCAGCCTGGCGCCATTGCCACAGCCCTTTGCAATGGGCGGCGGGGCGGCAGGTGAGCCCAAGGTGATGGACGCCAGCACGGTCATCGTGCTGCCTTGAGCGGCGGCGAGACGAAAAAAAGGGCAGGAGCCTGGCTCCTGCCCTTTTTCGACGCCAGCGGGGCGATGACTCGCCCGCGGCGTGCTATCTCACTTGGTCTTGGCGGCGCTGGCGGCCGGGGCGGCCTTCTTGGCGGCAGCCTTCTTGGCGCCGCTGGCAGCCGGGGCAGCAGCCGAGGCGGCAGCGCCGGCCTTCATCGGGGCGCCACCCGCGTGCGAAGCGGCGTGGGCGCCGACGGTGGCGAAGGCGGCAAGGATCAGGGCGCTCAGGAGCTTGGTCATGGGTATGTCTCTCAGGATGGATGTGGAACTCGGGGATCGAATTGCTCGGGATCTTCACTGCGGCGGGGTCGAACCCCGCTCTAGCGCAGCCACCGGCTATGTCAGAACGCATTGGCTGCCGATCGGTTGACACGACAGCGATATCAACGTTTACCCTCAGATGCGTCTGCCGCAGCCATAACGGCGTATGGACAGGCAGCTACCATCGCCGCCGTGTTCCGCCACCTCCCCCTGCGCCAAATCGCCTGTCTTGGCCCCCTCCTGGTGCACCTCATGGCCGGCGGCCTGGCGCTGCCCGCCGCTGCCGCGCCGTATACGCCCGCCTCCGACGCGCAAATCCTTGAACGCGTGCCGGCCCGCGCCAACGACCCGGCCGCACGCGAGTTGCTGGCCTTGCGGCTGGCCTGGCGCAGCCACCCGCAGGACCTGGCTCGCGCCCTGCCGCTGGCCCAACGCTATTTCGATGAAGTGGCCGCCACCGGCGACCCGCGCTATATCGGCTATGCCCAGGCCACTTTGCGGCCCTGGTGGGCGCTGGCCGAGCCGCCGGTGGCGGTGCGCGTGCTGCGCGCCACCCTGCTGCAATTCGACCACCGCTTCGAGGCCGCGCTGGCCGACCTGGACGCCGCCGTGCTGGCCGAGCCCGACCATGCGGCGGCCTGGTCCTGGCGCACCGCCATCCAGATGGTGCGTGCCGACTACGCCGGCGCGCGCGCGGGTTGCGAGCGCATGGCGGCGCTCGCCACGCCGCTCATCGCCACCGCCTGCCGGGCCCAGGTGGACGCTGCCACCGGCCACTCCGCCGCCGCCGCTGCGGCGCTGCGCAGCGCGCTGCAACAGGCGCCCGCGGCGAGCCCCGCCGAACGCCTGTGGAGCCTGACGCGGCTGGCTGAAACCGAAGAACGCCGCGGCCAGTTCGCCAGCGCGGAGACGGCTTTCCGCGAAGCATTGGCACTCGGCATGCCGGATATCTACCTGCTCGCCGCCTATGCCGATTTCCTGCTCGACCGGGGCCAGGCCGCCGCCGTGCTGTTGCTGCTGAAGGACCGCGGCCGGGCCGATGTGCTGCTGCTGCGGCTGGCGCNNGGCGCTGGCCGCGCATGCCGCTGCCGACCCGGCCGCTGCAGGCTACGCGCGCGAACTCAGCGCCCGCTTTGATGCCGCCCGCCACCGCGGCGATACCAGCCACCGCAAGGAAGAGGCGCGTTTTGCACTGGCCCTGCAGGCCGACGTGCCCCGCGCGCTGCAGCTCGCCCGCGAGAACTGGGCCGAGCAGCGCGAGCCGGCCGACGCCCGCGTCCTGCTCGAGGCCGCGCTGGCCGCCGGCGAGCCCGCAGCCGCCGCGCCGGTGCAAGCGTGGCTGGCCGACAGCGGCCTCGAGAGCGTGGCGCTGCGCGCGCTTGCTGCGCGGCTGAAGGCGCTGCGTTGAAGCTCGGCGGTTGCGCCGGTGCGGCGCTGCTGGCCTTGCTGCTGGCCGCGACGGGCGCCTGGGCGCACAAACCCTCGGACAGCTATCTCAGCCTCACCGTTTCCGAGGGCCGCATCGAGGGCCGTTGGGATATCGCCCTGCGCGATCTTGACTTTGCGATCGGCCTGGACGCCGACGGTGACGGTGCCATCACCTGGGGCGAGCTGCGCGCCCACCATGGCGAGATCGCGGCCTACGCAGCGGCACGCCTGGCCGTCGCGGCCGACGGTGCGAGCTGCGCGCTTGCGGTCGGCCCGCAGACCGTCGACGAACATACCGACGGCGCCTACAGCGTGCTGCCGCTGCGCCTGGCCTGCCCAGCCACTGCGTCGCGGCCCGTACCGGCTGCGCTGGCCGTCGAGTACACGCTGTTTGCCGACCTCGACCCGCAGCACCGCGGATTGCTCAACCTCGCCGTGCTGGGCGCGACGCGCAGCGCGATCCTGGGCCCGCAGGCGCCTCGGCAGACCTTCGAGCTGGCGGCGACGAGCGACTGGGCGCAGCTGTTGGACTACGGCCGCGAGGGCGTGTGGCACATCTGGATCGGCTTTGACCACATCCTGTTCCTGCTCGCGCTGCTGCTGCCGGCGGTGGGCGTGTGGCAGGCGCTGGCGCCGCAGCATCCCGATGGGCGCAGCGGCCCGTGGCAGCCGGCCCAGCGCTTTTCGCAGGCGTTCTGGGACGTCCTGCGCATCGTCACCGCATTCACGGTGGCGCACTCGATCACGCTCACGCTGGCCACGCTGGGGGTGATAGCGCTGCCGTCGCGCCTGGTCGAGTCGGCGATCGCGGCCAGCGTGATGCTGGCCGCGCTGAACAACGTGTGGCCGGTCTTCCATGGCCGGCGCTGGATGGTGGCGTTTGCCTTCGGCCTGGTCCATGGCTTCGGCTTTGCGAGCGTGCTGGTCGACCTGGGCCTGCCGCAGGGCACGCTGGCGCTGGCGCTGCTGGGCTTCAACGGGGGCGTGGAAGTCGGCCAGCTCGCCATCGTGCTGGCCTTCCTGCCGCTGGCCTACGCCCTGCGTCGCAGCTGGTTCTACCGCCGTGCGGTGCTGATCGGTGGCTCGCTGGCCATCACCGTCGTCGCCACGGCCTGGTTCGTGGAGCGCGCATTCAACGTCAAGCTGCTGCCGTTCTAGACTAGTCCAGCGGCGGCAGCACCTCGAAGGCCAGCGTCACGAAGCCGCTCTCCCACAGGTCGGCCTCGGTCGCAGACAGGCGCACATCGGTGCCGCGCAGCAGCCAGCGGCCGGCCGGCGGCGCCGGCAGTTGCACGCGGCCTGCGTGGTCGGTGCGACGCCAGATGCCCAGCGCGCTGGCGGCACCGCGCAACTCCAGCGCCAGCCCGGCCACTGGCCGGCCGCCGCGCAGGACGCGGAAATGCAGAGGGTCGCCTGGGCGGATGGCCGCGCCATTGCCTTCGAGCCACATATCCATGGCCATCGCCGCAGGGTCGTCGCCCGCCGTCGTGCCCGCCGAAGTCGCGGCCCGCTCGATGCGTGCGTGCTTGACATAGCGCTCGCGCCACGGCGCACCGCGGCGCTGCATCTCGGCCCAGGCGGCGTGCACCGCGGCGGGGGCGTTGATCTCGCGCAGGTAGAGCGCGACCTTGGCGGGCGGCAGTTCGATCTCGAACGGCCCGGCCTGCGCCCAGCAGGTCCGCGCGCCGGCGGCGGCGCGCAATACCAGCGACACCGCTTCGTTGCGCAGCGCGGTCAGCGCCAAGTCGCCGGCGGCACCGCGGCAGCCCTGGCGCACCAGATATTCGGCAGCGATGCCCGACTCATGGTGCGGAAACCGGTTGCCCGTGCCCAGCGCCAGCAGCCACTCGCCGGGCGCGGCCGGCAGCGGCTCGAACCAGGTATCGTGGGCGTGCACCGCCAGGCCGATGCAGGCCAGGCCGGTAGCCATCACCGTGCGGCGCAGCTTCATCCACGAGCCATACGCAGCCCGCGCGGGCGCGGATGCCTACCTGCCGTGCTGCTCGAGCGCCAGCGCAGCGCCGGTCAATGCGGCCAGGGTGTCGGTGATGAGCGCCGTGGGGATCGCCTGCAGATAGGCCTGGAAGCGGCCCTTGGCTTCGAAGCGCTCGCGAAAGCGCGACTCGAAGAAGCGCTCACCCAGCCGCGGGACGATGCCGCCGCCGATATAGACGCCGCCGCGCGCACCCAGGGTCAGGGCGACATTGCCGGCAAAACCACCGAGCAAGGCGCAGAAGCTGTCGAGCGTGCGCGCAGACAGCGCATCGCGCCCATCGATGCCGCCCTCGACGATCTCACCCGCCGTCAGCGTGGCCGCGGACTGGCCCAGCACCGACGCCAGCGCGGCATGCAGCACCGGCAGGCCGATGCCTGACAGCAGCCGCTCGGCCGAGACATGGGCGTATTCGCGGCGCACGGCGCCCAGCAAGGCGGCTTCGAAGTCGTCCGCCGGTGCGAGGCTGGCGTGGCCGCCTTCGCCCGGGATGGCGACCCAGCCGTGGCCGGTGGGCACGATGCCGGCCACGCCCAGCCCGGTGCCCGGGCCGATGACGGCCAGCGTGCCGCGCCCCGGGGTCGCTGGCGCCGCCCCGGGCATCGCCAGGAACGGGCGCACCTGCGCCGGCTTGAGCCGAGGCAGCGACAGCGCCAGCGCCTCGAAATCGTTGAGCACCAGCAGCTCGTCGAGTTGCAGCTCGTGCTGCGTGGCCGCGCACGAGAACTCCCAGCCGCTGTTGGTAAATGCGATGCGGTCCCCGCCCACCGCCGTGGCCACCGCAAAGGCGCCGGCACGCGGGGCCTCGTATCGGCTGCCGAGCCCGGCAGCCAGCTCGGCCAGGTAGACGCGCGCGGCCGCTGCCGGGCCGCCATGGTCCACGCCGCGCAGCGTGGCCACGTGCTCGACCTCGTCGGAGCCGGCGGCGAGCCAGCCAAAACGGGCGTTCGTGCCGCCGATGTCAGCCACCAGCCAGGGCCGGCGCAGGCCACCAGCGGCCTGCGGTGGCGGGGTCTGGACGTGACTCATATCATTCATTCCGCGAGACCCTGCTGTGGGTGGCACGCCCGCTTTCCAACCATCGCATCTTCTGCACTGAAACTGCCTTACCGACCTTCGGTCGCCATCCCTGAAGCCGCCGGACGGTAGCAAAACTACAGTGAATCATCAAGAGCGCAAACGAGCGGCTGATCGGTGGCCCTTAAGCTGGTGCTGGCCAGCCCGCGGGAAAACCTGTAGTCAAGCTACAGCAACCAGACGATGATTGGGAAACGGCACCGGGCGCGCGGCGTCGCGCACAATCCGGCCGTGGCGCACAGCCCAGGATGACCCATGACCCCCTTTGACAGTCCGCGCCTGCTGGCCGATATCGGCGGCACCTACGCCCGCTTCGCGATCGAGACGGCGCCCGGTGTGCTGCGCAACGCCGCCTCGCTGCGCTGCGCCGAGCACGCCGACTTCCACGCCGCCGTCACGGCCTATCTGGGCGGGCTGGGGGCCGGGGCCGGCTCTGTGGCCATCGAACACGCGGCCATCGCCATCGCCAACCCGGTGGAAGGCGACGAGGTGCGCATGACCAACTACCACTGGCGCTTCTCCAGCGAACAGATGCGCCAGCGCCTGGGTCTGCAGACGCTGGTGGTGGTCAACGACTTCACCGCGCTGGCGATGGCGCTGCCACGGCTGGCACCGGGGCAGCGCCGCCAGGTGGGCGGCGGCAGCGCGCGCGAGCACAGCGTGGTGGGCGTGCTGGGTGCCGGCTCGGGCCTGGGTGTGAGTGGCCTGATCCCGGTGGCCGACGGCTATGTGGCGCTCGGCACCGAGGGCGGCCACACCAGCTTCTCGCCGCGCGACGAGCGCGAGATCGCGATCCTGCGCCACGGCCTGAAGCAGTTCTCGCATCTCTCGTTCGAGCGCCTGCTCTCGGGCCCGGGGCTGGAACTGATCCACCAGGCGCTGCGCGATCGCGCCGGCCTGGCCGCGCAGGCACTGGCCGCACCCGAGATCACGCGCCGCGCGCTGGAGGGCAGCGACGCCGTCTGCGCTGAATCGCTGCAGGCCTTTTGCGCCATGCTGGGCACCGCGGCGGCCAATCTGGCGGTCACGCTGGGGGCCTTTGGCGGCGTCTATATCGGCGGCGGCATCGTGCCGCGGCTGGGCGACTATTTCGACCGCTCGCCGTTCCGTGCCCGCTTCGAGGACAAGGGCCGTTTCAGCAACTACCTGCAGGGCATCCCGACCTATGTCGTGACGGCCGAACAAGCCACCTTCGTCGGCGTCTCGGCGATCCTGGCGGCGCAGTTGCGCACGCGCGATGCCGACCACGGCTCGGCGATCCTGGGCCAGATCCAGCGCACCCGCGACAGCCTCTCGCCGGCCGAACGGCGGGTGGCCGACCACATGCTGGCGCATCCGCGCTCGGCACTCTCCGACCCGATCGCCGAGATCGCCCGCGCGGCGCAGGTGAGCCAGCCCACGGTGATCCGTTTCTGCCGCTCGCTGGGCTGCGAGGGGCTGTCGGATTTCAAGCTGCGGCTGGCCTCGGGGCTGTCGGGCACGATCCCGCTGACCCACACCCAGGTCACCGGCAACGACACGATGCTGGAGCTGGGCGTCAAGGTGCTGGGCAATACCGCCAGCGCCATCCTGCAGGTGCGCGAGCAACTCAACCGCGACACCCTGGTGCGCGCCATCGACCTGATGGCGGCCGCCCAGCGCATCGAGTTCTACGCCGTCGGCCACTA
>CXWL01005666.1_pt1 | contig 34558 bp, 34 predicted proteins | sample 590931 | NCBI WGS metagenome assembly CXWL01 (sample SAMEA3498368, study PRJEB10139) | groundwater metagenome | biome: water well; material: biofilm material | place: Germany | collected 2015-04-27
GTGCTCGTAATGGGCGCCCCCGTCACCGCCGCCGAAGACGTCATCACCCCGTTTCGGTAAAGTCTCATCACGCTTCCGTCATTGGTCGCTGCCAGATGCGTCCACGTGTTGACGGGCAACGGATTTCGGTCGCAGACGTTGGTCCGAGTTCCCGAACCCACAAAACCCACCATTACGACTCCATTGCCGCAGTAGCCTTTGCTGGACGCATAAAAGAAGTGCGAGTAATTCTTGACCATCACGGATTTAAAACTCGTCGTTGAGACCGCGGGGTTTACCCAGGCCGCCATCGAAAACGCTCCAGCGATCGCCAGCGAGGGCGAATGGGGGATTATCACACTATCGTTGGTCCCGTCAAAGGCCAGGCCTGAGCCCATGCGTCCGGCGGTCCATGTCGGACCGTTGGTCAGCGTTCCGTTGTTGCCGTTTCCAGAGCCGTCTGCGGCCGATAGACCGGTGTTCTCATCAAGCTTCCACCAACCTGCGGGACCTGTGGCCGGCGGCGGGGGAGGGGGTGTGGTCGCATTGACCGTGAGCGTGAAGGCCGAAGTCCTCGAGATCCCGCCGCCCGTGGCGGTAACGGTGACAGATGCGCTGCCCGTTGCGGCGGAAGCCGAGGCGGAGAGGGTCAATGTCGAAGAGCAGTTAGGCGTGCAGGACGCGGGCGAGAAGCTGCCGGTGACACCCGAGGGCAGCCCCGAGACCGAGAAGGATACGGCCTGGGCCGTGCCCGAGACTAGCGAGGCCGTCAGGCTGTTGGTCACGGAGCCGCCTTGGGTCACGGTCTTGTTGCCGCCGTTGGACAGCGAGAAATTAAAGGCCACGGGAGCCGGCGCGGAGCCGTATTCGTAGGCCCCGATCTCGAAGGCCCCGGTCTGGGGGCGGGCGACACCGGCGAAATCCTTGGTGACGCCCTGGCTGTAGAGATTGGCCCCCGCGTTGATGGCGGGTGAACCAGCCAGAAGATGAAAGTCGGCGCGCGCAGCGTCAACGAACTTGGGATCGGTGTCATTGAGGTTATTCGATTGCGTACCGTTGAGAAACCCCCCAGCCTGGTACGCAATGTTGTTGCGGACAAAACACATGGAGGTGCTACATTTCGCGGCAACCACTTGTACCGCATGAGAGCTTGCGTTTTTAAAATCATAGAACGTGTTGTTATAGACGTGTATGGGAATGGTGATAGTATGAGTGGGACCAAGTGCGTTGAGGATGACTCCATAAAATGTCGTAGCCCTCGTAGGGTCTCTCTGACCAGATGCGTAGAAGAGATTGTTGTAAATTTGATGCCCACCTCCAGGAACGGAAACGTGAATTCCTACAGGTGTCCCTTGCCCTTGTTGCCAGGTGTCGGTAAGCGGAAGGGCTATTTCTTTAAATATATTATTGCGAACGATAATATCTCGTAGATGGATGGCACCCGTGCCAGTGTGATCGTCAGAATGCCAGATGCCCACCCCGATTTGACAATGTACAAACGTGTTGTTTTCGACGATGGAACGGTTGCCTGGATTATAGATCGAGTTCACCCCAGGACCATAGGCAGGCACCAGACGACCTTTCTGCTCAAATGTATTGCCCTGGAAGAGGTGGTCCCCGCCAATGTATCCAGTCACGGATGATTTTATATGGATCCCAACACCACCACCATAGAAGTAATTATTGATGATTCGTATATGATGAGCGAAGCCGATTGTAGGAGTTCCGTATAAATCCACATCCTTATGGGAATCCCGGATTTCAAGATACCGCATTTCAATGTGGTGGCAGGAGGCCCCATTGCTGCAGTACAACCCACGTTGATAGGCTGCCCTGTTCGGCAAGAGCACGGGACGCGCCCCGCTCGGATCGCCCTTGATCACGGTATACGCACTCGCCGTTCCTGCCGGCGGGTTCGTGATCTCCTGATTCGCGTAGCTACCAGCCTTGATGATGAGCGTATCGCCGCCCGATAGGCAATTGACGCCAGCCGGAATCGTCTTCTTCGGCGTGCTCGCAGATTGCGCCTCTGCGCAGCTGTTGGCCTCGTCGTTCCCGGTCGTGGCGACGTAATACGTCGCCGCCTGGGCCGACGGCGCGAGCGCGCTGAACACGACGAAAACAGCGAGAAGGGGTGGCAGTGTCCCGAAAGCTGTGGAAATTGCCGTAGCCTTTGGTTTGAGTCTTGACTCTGAATTGCTTGGCATGGCGATAGCATAAGTCGTCGGCCTCCATAATGCCAGTAATAATTCGGTAAAAAAGCTCAGGGCATAGTTTCTCCTGGTTGATCTCCCGCCATGGCCAAAGCCGTGATCTCGTTGCGTTCAGCAGCCTGATCGCCGGTCCCCATCGTCTCGTAGCCTCCGATCTTGCGCATCCGCATGGCGCAGCGTAGGCCGGACCGACTCGTTTAGCGAAGAACAGTGTCGCGCGAGATCTCTGGCGCCTGAGTGCCACGATCTTTCTCTCTAATCACAGACACACCACCGCTCGATATGTAGGTGTCCAAAAGTGTCGGTTGCGGAAGTTTGGCTAAACTGGCATAATGTGCTCGTCGGGATTCGGTATGGATCGTAGCCGATTGCCGCCGGTTCGTAATTCAGAAAAATTAAGCATCTCGACAAAAAATACGAGAAATTCGGACTCCCGTAAAATCGAGAAGTCGAGAGATGCTGAAAAAGTCAGTGTTTAGTCGTACTGGTAGGGTGGCTGAGCGGTCAAAAGCACCGGTCTGTAAAACCGGCGGCAATAGCCTACACAGGTTCGAATCCTGTCCCTACCACCATTTAACAGAAGAAGGTTAAGGAACATCATGGGATTACACATCGTCGTCTGCGTCAAGAGCACACCCTCCGTCAACATCGGCGTCGATTCCGCCACCGGCCTGCCGAAAACCGCCGGCGCACCGACTGCCATCAACGCTTACGATGAGTTCGCCGTTGAAGAAGCCGTGCGCTTGAAAGAGCGCGCTCCCGGCTCGACGGCCACCGCGATCACCTTGGGGCCCGATTCTGCCGCCGAGGTCCTGCGCGAGGCCATCGCCCGCGGCGTGGACGCCGGCGTCATCGTCACCGGCCCCGAGTTCGACGGCGGCGACTCCTACGCGACCAGCTTCGCCCTGTCGGCGGCGCTCAAGAAGCTGCACGCCGAAAAGCCCATCCACCTCGTCCTCTTCGGCAAAAACACCAGCGACGTCGGCTCCGGAGTCGTCGGCACCCAGACGGCCGCGTGGCTCGATTGGCCCAGCGCCTCGGCGATCAAGAAAATCGAGGCGATCGACGAGCAGTCGGTCAGCGTCCAGCGCATGATGGAAGACGGCGTGGACACCCTCAAACTCGCCTTGCCGGCGTGCGTGTGCACCGTCAAGGAAATCAACGAACCGCGCTTGCCCTCGCTCAAAGGCAAGATGGCCTCGAAGAAAGCCGTCTTCCAAAAATGGACCTCCGCCGAACTCGGCCTGCAGGCGGGCCAAGTCGGCGCCGCAGGCGCGGGCTCAATCGTGCTCAAGGCCTCCGTGCCCCCCGCCCGCCCCGCGGGGATGAAAGTAGAGGGCGCCTCCGACGCCGAAAAAGCCGCTAAACTCGTCGATATTCTCGTTGAAAGGAAGCTGATCTAATGGCCAACTCCATCTTAGTCGTCATCGCCGCCCAGCGCGGCGTGCTGTCTCCCGCCGCTTACGAACTGCTCGGCGCCGGCCGCCAAATGGCCGACGCCCTCAAGCAGCCCCTGATCGCCGCCGTCATCGGCGGCAACGCCAAAGCCCTGGCCTGCGACGTCGCCGCGCGCGGCGTCGACAAAGTCCTGGCTGTCGAGCACCCCTCGCTGGCGAATTTCGTCGAGGAAGCCTACGCCAAGGCCGCGGCCTACGCCGCCCAGCAAGCCGGCGCCTCGCGCGTGATCCTGCCCTCCACCGTCGCCGGCCGCGCGCTGGCCGCGCGCCTGGCCGTGTTGCTTAAGGCCGGCTTGGCCACCGACGTCTCCGAAATCTTGCCCGACGGCAAAGTCCGCCGCGGCTGCTACTCCGGAAACCTGATCACCGACGTCGAGTTTAAGTCGCCCATCGCCGTGGTGAGCGTGGTGCCCATGACTTTCCCGCGCGCCGAGCCCAAGAGCGCGGCCGCTCCCATCGAGGCCTTGGCCTTCGATCCCGGCGCGTTCAAGAGCCAGTTCGTGTCGTTCCAGGCGGAGGAATCTCGAGAGATCGACCTGGGCGCGGCCGAGAAAGTCGTTGCCGGCGGCTTCGGCCTCGGTGGACCCGATGGATTTAAGCTCGTCTTCGAACTCGCGCACGCGCTCGGCGCCGCCGTGGGTGCTAGCCGCCGCGCGGTGGACTCAGGCTGGATCGCCTACCGGAATCAAGTCGGCCTGACCGGACGCACCGTGCGCCCCAAGCTCTACGTCGCCATCGGCATCTCCGGGCAGATCCAGCATTTGGCCGGAATGTCGTCCTCCAACACTATCGTCGCCATCAACACGGACAAGGACTGCCCGCTGATGCAGATGGCCTCGATCTCGGTGCAGGGCGAGTACGCGGCACTTCTGCCCAAGATCGTCGAAGAGATCAAGCGCCGCAAGGGCGGCGTTCCCGCCGCGGCTTAAGACAGATTATTTCTGTCGCTTTAGCTTAGACGGCGACGGCTTTTTCCCCGTCCACACGCAGCGCCCGCCCTCGCAGCGCACCTTCGCGAAAGGCTTCCACGCCGACTGCCGCCCCACGAACAGCCACGGCATCAGGTCTTTGGCGATCATGTTGTCCTCCCGACGTTACGTCAGCGACAAACATAACATTATTTATCAGCTTTTATAATATATGTCAATAGCTTTATTTATATATTTAGCTAGATGTTATTTTGGCGCCGGCGCCTGGACAGAGCCGTTTCCTCAAGTTAAGCTATTCGTATGGGACGATCCGTTCCGTTCTTGCTTCTTCTCATCTGCGCCTGCGCGACCCCGCGCCCCGTCTTCTATCCCAACGAGAAGCTTAAAGCCGCCGGTCCCGACGGAGCTAGGCATGACGTCGACGAATGCCTCGCCCAATCCAAGGAGTACATCAAGACCAACAACCTCAAGCCCATCGCGCGCAAGACGGGCTGGGGCGCGGCCACGGGCGCTGCGATGGGCGCGGCCCTGGGCTTGATCACCGGAGACATCGGCCGGGCGGCCAGCGAGGGCGCGGCCGTGGGCGGAGTGGGCGGAGCCATGGGCGGGGCCTACGAGAACAGCAAGCCCGACGCCATCACGCGCGCTTTTACGGAACGCTGTCTCGCCGAAATGGGCTACAGCACGCTGGGCTGGAAGTAATCCCTTCTAGATCCCGCGGAAAGGCCGGCGGCGCTCTGAGGCATCAAGACCTTGATGGGCCAGAAAGTCGCGGATGATCTTCTCCTCGGCGTCGCGCCAAGCCGTCTCGGGCGCCTCGAGGCCGACTTCCACCGAGCCCCCCGCGATCATGCCGTGCCCCCCGCCGCGGTTGCCGCCGCCGAGCAGGCGCTTGAGCAGGCGGCCCGCTCCCGCGCCGGGGTCGTTGGCGCGCAGCGACACGTGAAGGCGTCCTTGATACCGCGCCGTCACGATGGACCAGGACATCTTCTCCAAGGTCAGGAGAAAGTCGGCCATTTGCGCGACGCGGTCGGGCGTGTTGACCTCGCCCAAGTTGACGCCCACAACGCGCCCGGCCACGAAGGCCTCGCGTATGCCGCACGCCAGCGTCTTGAAGTAGCCTTCGGGACGCTGCGGATAAGAGATGCGCCACAAAGTCTTCATGTTCGCCTTCGGCCAAAACGCCTGATAGGCGTCCATGTCTCGGGGCGTGGCCTCGCGGCCCAGGTTCTGGGTCTCCGATCCTATTCCGTAGACAATCGCGGTCGCCAGGCGGCGGGGGACGCGCAAGCCCGACTCCAAGAGAGCCTCAACGAGGATCGTGGTCGTCGCACCCACCTCCTCGTCGATGAGCGCCATGTCCGAATGCGTGTCGTCGTGGCGCGGGTGATGATCGAGGATCAAGTCCGGGATGCGTCTTGGTGGGCAGCGGTTGTTCTTAAAAGGAGGCTGGGTATCGATAAGGGCCAGGTGCGGCACGCCGGCAAGCTCTCCTTTGCGCAGTGGCCGCGCAGGCACCAGCAGGCGCTCGGCCATGAGGCGGTTCTCGGCGCGGCCGATCATGCCGCCGTAGACGATGCGCGTGCGGATCCTTCCCAACGCTTGGGCCAGATAGGCGAGCGCCCAGGCGCTGGCCAGCGCATCGGGATCGGGATGGTCGTGGGTGAGGATGGTCAAGGGCGACAGTGAGCGGCCCTTCTCCGTCAGCAGCTTGACGAGGCGGCGCGCGTGGAAGCCGGGCTTCACCGCGGTCCCCCTCCGATGCCCACGAAGACCACCCAGAGCAGGATCGCGACGGCGGTCGCGATCACTTTCTCGCGCATGTTGTCGGTCAGGAAGCGGTAGAGACGATTCTGAGGTGTTTTGGGCAGATGCTTAGTCAGGAATATTTCGATGCCGCCCTGAAGCTCCTCGAGGTCCTCAACGGCGACCAAGTCGCCGCGCAAGGCGAAGGAGATCTTGCCGGTTTCCTCGCTGACGACCAAGCACATCGCGTCGCAGCGCTCGGACAGGCCCAGAGCCGCCGAGTGGCGCGTGCCCAGGTTCGTGATCTTCGAGAAATCCTTAGACAAGGGCAGCTGAGCCCCGAAGCGAGTCACACGCCCCTCTTCCACGATGAACGCCCCGTCGTGGCCGAGCGAGTGCGAGTCGAAAATACTCTTGATTAAGGCCTCCGACAGGTCGCCGTTTAAATCCCAGCCGCCCTCGACGTGGCGGTCGAGCGGATCCAGTCCGCGCAGGACCACGAGCGCACCGATATGCTCGCGCGCCAGGTCGCCCAGCGAGCTGACTAGAATCTCCACCTGTCGATGCGTCGGGGCGGTCTTAAGGACGCCTCCGGTGAGGCTCCACACCGCCAAGCGCTCAAACATGGAGCGCAGCTCTTCTTGGAAAATGATGATGACCGCGACGATGAACACCGCAAAAAAGCCCTGGAAGAGGCGGATCGTCATGTACATCCCGGCCACCAAGGCCACGATGTAGACCGCCACCAGCAGGAGCAGGCCCAGCGCCACGAACGCCGCGCGCGTGCGCTTAAACCACAACAGCAGCCCGTAGACGAGGGCGCCGACGAGGATCATGTCCAAGATGTCGGCGACGACGATGGGTTTAAAGCCCTGAGGCATAACGGGGCTCAGTATAGCGGAAGAATCGGCGGCTGACCAGTGTCAGTGTCGGCTTCAGCGGGCCGGGAATGAATTATAATAAGGACATGAACACCGATGAATTGGGATCCAACCGCAGGAAATACATGCGTCTGGAGGCGTCCTCCACGGTCTCCTATTCCGACTCGCACAAGCCGGAGCCCGGACGTCCGGCGCGATTTACCGATATAACCCGCGAGGGCGTGAGGCTGATCAGCGACAGTCCGTTGCCGCCCGATTCCAAAGTGAGCCTTGCCTTTCCGATTCCCGGCGAACCCTTTCCAGTCCTCGCGGACGGCTTAGTCGTCAGGACCATCCTCGAACAGGACGGCGGCTATGCCTGCGGCATTAAGTTCACCGACATAGCGACCGAAGGGCGCATCAAGCTGCTGGACCACGCCTACGCGTTGTGGAAGCAGGCGCAAAGCCTTAAAGACTCTGCCGCTAAGGCTTAATATCCCGGGCGGGCGGGCTCATCGACTTGGGCACATCGCCCAGTAGTTCGGGCATGTTCCAGATCATATCCTTGCGGCTGTAGGACGCGAGCTCGACTTCGTTGGCGTCCATGTGGATGGCGTCGACGGGACAGGCCTCCACGCAGTAGCCGCAGAATACGCACATCCCCAAGTCGATGTCGAAGGTCTTGGCGCGCTTTTCGATCTTCGGATCGGGCGCGTTCTCGGCCGTGATACGGATGCATTTGGCCGGGCAAATGGTCTCGCAGAGCAGGCAGGCGGTGCAGCGCGGCGCGCCGTCGTCGCGCTTGAGCAGGCGGTGGCGGGTGCGCGCGCGCTTGCCCAGGACGGCGGGATCGTCGGGATATTGGATCGTGACGGACCCCGGCAAATAGCCTTTGATCCCTAGGGCCTTCATGGAATGGCGAAAAAGGTTCACAAACAGATGCCGGAACGTGATGCCCAGGCCGCGCCAGACTTCGACGAGATATATCTCCGTGGAGAAGGTGCGCTCCGGACGCGAGACGGGACGGACGGTTATCGCCATAGATAGATCATCCAAACCGTGGCGATGAAATTGAGCATCGACAGCGGCAAAATGTTCTTCCAACCCAAGTCGAGAAGCTGATCGAAGCGGAACCGCGGCAGGGTCCAGCGGATCTGCATGAGCAGGAACAGAAGGAGCATGACCTTCGTCGTGAAGCTCGCCAGCATCAAAGCGCCGCCGAGCAGACCCATCGACGACAGATCGAGGAAGGGGATCGCCCATCCGCCCAGGAACAACGCGGTAATCAGGCCGCAGATCACGATGGACTCAAAGAAGTCCGTCATCAGGAACATCCCGAACTTCATGCCCGAGTACTCCACGTGATAGCCCACGATCTCGCTCTCGCCCTCGGGCAGATCGAAAGGCGTGCGCTTGGTCACCGCCGCGCCCGCGGTGAGGAAAAGGATGAAAGCCAAGGGCTGCACCGCTATACCCCAGACGTGATGCGCGATCTGCCACGCCACCGCCTGCTGCAGGTCGAGGGTGCCGTAAAGGAACAGTATGCCCGCCAGGGAGGAGGCCAAGCACACCTCGTAGGCGATCATCTGTGCTGCGCCCCGCAGGGCGCCGAGCAGTCCGTAATTGGATCCCGAAGCGTAGCCGGCCATCACCACGCCGTGCACGCCGAAGGCCAGCGCGGCTAAGATCAGCGGCACGCCCACCGGCGTGGCGATCGGCTGAAGATCCCAGGCCTGTCCGGCGAACTGGATCGTCCCCCCGTATGGAAGTGCGGCCAGGCAGAACATGGCACAGCCCAGGGAGATCATGGGCGCTAGGGCATGCAGGCCCTTGTGCGCGCCCTTGGGCACGAAGTCTTCCTTGGTGAGCATCTTGATCGCGTCGGCGATGGGATGGAATAGGCCAAGGAGCGTGAGCCCGAAAATCGACGCGCGATTGGCGCCGATGCGGTCCTGCATCACCGCGCTTTGCTTGCGCTCGACCCAGCCCAGGAAGCCCGCGATATTGAGCCCGAACCCCGCCACGGCGAAGACGATCTTGGCCGCGGTGAACAGGACGTCGTTGAAGGCAATGGCGAAGGTCATGCCACCGCCTCCTTGGTTGGGACGCCGGACAGGGCCTTCTGAACCTGGGCGAAAATAGCCCAATCGGGTTTGGAGTCACCGATAGGGTCTAAAGCTTTTTTGTAGGCCTGTACTTTACCTTCGAAATTGGTGAAGTGCCCCTCTTCCTCAACATACGCCGTCGCCGGCAGCCGGTAGTGGTAAAGATCCCCCAACGTTCCTTTATTAGGACCTTGGAGAATGGTCATGCCCGCCTTGGCCAGAAGACCTTGGGCTTTATCTCCAAATACCTTGGTCAGATCTCTCTCGATAACATACAGTCCCCAAACTTTTCCGGATTCGAGGCGTTTGGCCAGATCGTCGAAAGATCCGCTCTTGAGGCCATTGGCTTCAGCACCTTTCAGATTGGGAGCCTTGTCTTTCTTTCTGAGCAGGTTATCTTCTATACCGATCTGATCTGGTTCAGCCGTAAAGTAGTGATGTTTTACATTCAACGCGTCGTTAAATAAAGCTTTGTAGGCTCCCCAGTCCTCGTTCGATAACATGCCAGACGCCACAACGACAAGCCCGTCAATTCCGTTCTTGGCGATCCCATCTTTAAGGCGCCCCGCCAGTTCGACGGCCATATCGTTCCAAGATATTTCGACCTTATCCGGATGCATACGCAAAACTTTTCCCAATCGATCGGCATCGAGATCGCCGAAGCCGTAACGCCCGTCGTCGCATATCCAATAGCCGTTGACGTCGGAGTTGAGGCGGGGCTTGAGGCGCGCCACGCGCTTGCCGTCGTTATGCCAAGGACGCTGGGTGTTGGTGTGCACGCTGGTCGCGCAGCCGCGGGAACATCCAGGACACACGGAATCGGTTTTATCCAGGTACCAGACGCGCACTTTATATCTGAAGTCGCGATCGGTGAGCGCGCCGACGGGGCAGATGTCGACGACGTTGCCGGAGTAGGCGTTGTCGAGCGTCATGCCCGGGGTCACCTCGATCCTCTCCTCGTGGCCGCGCTGGAAAATGCCCAGCTCGTGGGTCTTGGTCACGTTGTCGACGAAGCGCGTGCAGCGCGTGCACAGGACGCAGCGCTCTTGGTCGAGCATGACGTGCGGCCCCGCCGTGATGCGCTTGTCCTTGTGCTCCTTGTCCTCGCGCACCTGGCTTTGGTACTGCCCGAACTTCATGTAGTAGTCCTGAAGACCACACTCGCCGGCCTGGTCGCAGACCGGGCAGTCGAGCGGATGGTTGACGAGATGCAGCTCGAGCGCCGAGGCCTGCGCCCGTTTGGCCAAGTCGGAATCGGATTTGACGTCCAGGCCCTCGCGCACGGCGGTGCGGCAGGAGACCTGCGGCTTGGGCGCGCCGGCCACCTCCACGATGCACATGCGGCAGTTGCCGGGGTTGCCCAGCGCGGGGTGATAGCAATAATGCGGGATCTCGACGCCGACGTTCTTGGCCGCGTCGATGACGAGCTGGCCCTCCGGAGCCTCGATCTCTTTGCCGTTGAGCTTAAACTTGACCGTTTTACCCATTCTTGACTCGCTTCTTGAAATCTTCCGGGAATTTGGAGATATAGGCGCGCGTGACCATGCCCACCGTGTCGCCCAGCGCGCAAATCACCTTGCCGGTGATGTTCTCGCCCACGCGCGAGAGATTCTCGACGTCTACGGCCTCGCCCTTGCCCTCGAGGATGCGCTCGAGAATGCGCTCCGACCAGGACGAGCCCTCGCGGCAGGGAGTGCATTGGCCGCAGGACTCGTGGGTCAGGAAGCGCTCGATGTTGTGCGTTACCTCAACGGCGTCAACGGTCTCATCCATCACGATCATTCCGCCCGCGCCCAAGAAGGTGCCGGCGGCGCGGATGGCGTCGAAGTCGAGGGTCAGATCCAGATCTTTTTCCAACAGAGGCGGCATGGACGTGCCGCCGGGAATGACGGCCTTGAGCTTCTTGCCGCCTTTGACTCCCCCCGCCAAGGCCAGCACGTCGCGCAGCTTCGAGCCCATGGGCACTTCGTAGACGCCGGGATTCTCGACATGTCCGGAGACGGCAAACACGACGGTGCCCCCGTTCTTGGGAGATCCGATCTTGGCGAACGCCTCGCCGCCGTTGAGGGCGATAAACGGCAGCATCGACAACGTTTCCACGTTGTTGACCACCGTCGGCTTGCCCATCAGGCCCGCGACCGTGGGGAAAGGCGGCGGCTGGCGCGGCCAGGCCTTCTTGCCCTCCATCGTCTCCAAGAGGGCGGTGTCGAGGCCGGAGATGTAGGCGCCGGCCCCGCGCATCAATCGGATCTTGCAGGAGAACTTCGAATCCAGGATATTGTCGCCGATCAGTCCGGCCTTTTCGGCCTCGGCGAGCGCTTTGGACAAGATGTCGTATTGATTCTGGTACTCGCCGCGGATGAAGATAAACGAGTCCGTGGAGCCTATCACGTACGAGGCGATCAGCAGGCCCTCGATGAGCTGGTGCGGCGCGCGCTCGATTAAGACACGGTCCTTGAAGCAGCCCGGCTCGGACTCATCCGCGTTGACCACCACGTAGCGCGGCCCGGGCACCTTGTCCTCGGGCGGCACCGTGCCCCATTTCATGCCCGTCGGAAAACCCGCGCCGCCGAGGCCGCGCAGGTTGGATTTGACGACCTCATCGAGAAGCGCTTTGCGCTCCATGGACAGGGCCTTTTTCAAGCCCTCGTAGCCGCCTAAATGGCGATAGGTCCCCAACTCGTGAAAAGTGGGCTGGCCGAAATGTTTGGTCAGGATTTTGGTCATGTCTTTGCCGCTCGGCTATCCTTAAGGATAGTTGCGATCGTTTCGTCCGTCGCTTTGCCGATAAGACGGTCGTTGACCTGCAGCGCGGGCCCCTGCTCGCAGGCGCCCAAACACTCCATCGCTTCCCAGGAGAATTTTCCGTCGGGAGTGGCCGTCTTGGCGGGCACGCCCAAGGTCTTCTCCAGGCATTTCTCCATCTTGCCGGAGCCGGCCAGAAAGCAGGTCAGGCCGTGACAGATGCCGATGCGCTTGTCCCCCGTCTTCCACTGCGTGAAGGTCGGAAAGAACGTGACCACGCCCCAGACATGGTTGAAGGGCAAATTGAAGAGGTCGGCGACAAATGAAGCCGCCTCCGGCGATATCTTGCGGTGCCAATCCTGCACGGAGCGCAAAGCCTCGATCAAGCCCAGATTCGTGTAGGGATAATGCTTGGTCCACGCGATCAGGATTTTCTCCTGTTCCGGCGTGAACGGCGACTTCACTGGAGCTTTGGTTGTCGTCATCTATCCAATTCCCCCGCGATCATATTGACCGAGCCGAAGGTCGATATGACGTCGGCGATCTGCCCGCCGATGAGCAGCTTCGGCAAAGCGGCCATGATGTACAGGCACGGCGGCCGACAGCGCACCCGATAAGGCCCGTCGCCGCCGTCGCTGACGACGTGAAAGCCGAGTTCGCCGTTGCCGCCTTCGACGGCGAAATAAGTTTCCGACGGCGGGATCTTGACGCCCCAGGACCACATGACGAGCTCGAAATGGTTCATCAGGCCTTCGATGTTGCCGTAGGTCTGCTCCTTGGGCGGAAGCGTGACGCCCCGGTTGGGAGAGCGCGTGGCGGCCGCCGCGCCCTTGCCCATGCCCTCGAGGGTCTGGTCTACCTTAGCCGCGTACTTGGCCAACAGAGCGGTGTCGCCGAACTTGCCCGCGTCCTGCATCTCGTAGGCGTACTTGATCTCCTTGGGCTCGAGCGAGTGCTTGCCCTCGGGCATCTGCTTTAAGCACTGCTCGACCAAGCGCAGGCTTTGCTCGATCTCCGCCATGCGGCACAGGTAGCGGTCGTAGTTGTCTCCGGTGGTGCCCACCGGGACCTCGAAATCGAGGCGATCGTAAATCGAGTAAGGATGCGCCCGGCGCACGTCGTAGGCCACACCCGTTGAGCGCAGGAAGGGGCCGGTGATGGCGTAGGCCAGCGCGTCCGCCTTGGAGATAACGCCCGTGCCCTGCATGCGGTCCATGAAGATGCGGTTGCGGGTCAGCAGCCTGTCGCTGTCGACGACGGCCTCGCGCACCAGTTTGGCGACAGCGTGAAATTTCTCGGCGAAATCGGGCGGTAAGTCGCCCTTGACGCCGCCCACGCGAGTGAAGGCCGTGGTGATGCGCGCGCCGGTCAATTGGTCGACGAGCTGGTAGAGATACTCGCGGGCCTTGATCATGTACAGGAAAACGGTGAAAGCGCCCAGCTCCATCGCCGAGGCGCCCACGCAGGTCAAGTGGTCGGTCACGCGCGAGATCTCGGAGGCGATGACGCGGATGTATTCGCCGCGCTCGGGGATCGTGATGCCCGCGAGCTTCTCGACGGTCATCGCGTAGCCCACGTTGTTGATCAAAGGCGAAACGTAATTGAGGCGGTCCGTCCAAGGCACGACGTTGTTCCACGTCTCGTTCTCGGAGTGCTTCTCGAAGGCGCGGTGCAGGTAGCCGATCTCCACGTCGACATCGACGATCGTCTCGCCCCGCAACTCAAGCACCAGGCGCACGACACCGTGCATGGCCGGATGCGCCGGGCCCATGTTGAGCATGTACGTCTTCTGGCTGCGCTCGGCTGTGGCGCTCATTGGCCCACGACCGTCGGCCGGAGGATGTTAAAGCTGGGACTATCGGCCTTGTCGCCGCTTTTGGGGCCGATCAGCGGCTGACGTTTGTTGATCGGATAATCCTTGCGCAGGGGATGACCGACGAACTCCTCGTACAGCAGCAGACGCTTGAGGCCGGGACGATCGGCGAACTTCACGCCGAACATATCCCAGATCTCGCGCTCAAGCCAGTCCGCAGCCGGCCACACATCCGCGACCGAGCGCAGGACGGGCTCGACGCCGACGGCGCAGTGAACCTCGAGGCGGCCCGCGTCCATGCCGGTGGCCGCGTCGAGCTTCATGAGCCGATAAATCACGTCGAAGCGGGGCGTCTTCTCCTTCGGCAGGTAGTCCACGCAGGTCATGTCCACAAGGACATTGTAGCCCTCGGCCTTGAGCTTGGAGAGCTCGTCGACATTGCTCTCGGCGGGAATGTCGCGGCGCTCGCCGGCCAGGCTCATTTGAAGCGCCCCCTTTCTTTTTCAATTTTTTCTTGGAGCATGGTCAGGCCTTGGATCACGGTCTCGGGACGCGGCGGACAACCCGGGATGTAGAGATCGACGGGAATGATCGTATCGATGCCCTGAACGGTCGCGTAGTTATTATAGAAACCGCCGGTGCAGGTGCACACGCCGAAGGCCACCACCCACTTGGGTTCGGCCATCTGGTCGTAGATGCGGCGCAGGACCGGCGCGATCTTGTGGCTGATCGTGCCCACGACCATGAGAACGTCGGCCTGGCGCGGAGAGAAGCGCGGAAAGCCCGCCCCGAAGCGGTCCATGTCGTAGTGGCTGGCTGCCGTGGACATGAACTCCATGCCGCAGCAGGCGGTCACGAACGGGTATTGAAAGATCGAGTACTTACGCGCCCAGCCGAGCGCAGCGTCGAGCTGGGTCGTCATCACGCCCGCGGGCGAGGCCTCTTCCGCTATCGGCATTCGAGAACTCCCTTGCGCCAAAAATAGGCGAGCATGAGCAGGACCAGGCCCGTGAAGCCGGTGATGGCGAGCAGGCTCGTCATGTCCAAGACCGGCCGCGACAGCGCCCAAGGCAGCAGGAACGCCAGGTCCACGTCGAAGACGACGAAGAGCACAGCATAGCGCCAGTAAGACACGGTCATTCTCTCGTAGGCGGGCGCCAGCGGCGGCAGGCCGGTCTCATAGGGCAGGTCCGCGTCGCCGATATGCTTCGGGCGCGGGCCGAACAATTTTCCCGCGTTGGCGAAAAGCCCGGTGATCCCCAGGACGACGAGCGCGTTGATGAACAGCCCCAGCAGCGCCAGCTTGCTCATTGAGCCATTCCCCGCATCAGCCAAGGGGCGGCGCCGAGCAGCAAAGCTCCGAACGCGCAGGCGATCACCAAGGCTCCGCCCCGTCCGGAAGCGGCAACTCCGCCGTGAGGCTCCTCGAGCCAAAGATCTCGGATCAAGCCGAGATAGTAGGCGAGCGAAATCAAAGCCGAGAGGGCGGCCAGCGCCGCCGGCCACGCCAAGCCCGCGTCCACCGCGCGCCAGAGCACCAAAAGCTTGGCAAAGAAGCCCCCCGTCGGCGGTATGCCGCCCAGGGAAAAAAGCAGGATCGTAAAGGCGACGGCCGCCGCGGGCATCGACGCGCCCCGGCCCTTGAGCTGGGCGCGCGTCTCCAGTCCCGAATGCTTCAAGAAGCCGAACGTTCCGTTGCTCATGAATGCGTACACGCCGAGATAAAACAGCAGCGCGCCCACGGCCTCGGGGGCGCGCCCCGACGCCGCCCAAGCGCCGACTCCGAGAATCAACAGCCCGGCGTGCGAGATCGAAGAGTAGGCGAGAAGGCGCTGCAGACGCTCCTGACGCAGGGCCATCATCGAGCCGAACAGAGCCGTGGCCGCGCCGATGGCGGGCAGATAGCCGATGACGCCCGCTTCCGGCGCCATTTCGCACAGCCGCATCAAAAAGAGAACGGCCGCGGACTTCATCGCCGTGGAAAGAAACCCGGACACCTCCGGCGCGGCGGCCTCATACACGTCCGGAAGCCACCAATGCAAGGGAAACGCCCCAAGCTTAAACAACGCCGCGACGGCCATCAAAGTAGCGCCGGCCTGGCCCAGCGGCGAGAGAACGGCGGCGTAAGACAAACTACGCGTGTCGGCGTAGTAAAAAGACAGACCCAGCAGGAACAACGCCCCGGCAATTCCTCCCGCGAAAAAATATTTGATCGCCGCCTCAAGCCCACGCGCGCCGGACCGAGAGCGCGCCACCAGAAGATAAGCCGGCAAAGACATGAACTCAAGCCCGATGAACAGCATCGGCAAGTTTGCCGCCGCGGCCAGCAGGCTCATGCCCAAGGTAGAGCCCAGAAAAAGGGCGGTGAAGACATCGTCTTGGCCGTCATGCCAATAGGCCAGCGGCAAGGCGCCCAGCCCGATCACGTACATCCACGCGGAGCTTTTGGCGTCGACTGCGAATATCGTCGAGACCAACGCGCCCGTCGGGGCCAAAGCCACCAGCGCCATGGCTGCCGCGATCGCGGCGAAGGCCAACAGACGCAAGGCCGCCGGCGGCGGACGCCGCAGAAGTCCCAAAGACAGCGCCCCCACCGTTCCCACGGCCAACGCCGCCTGCGGCCCGAGAAGAGTCATCGCACCAACCCCCTGATGGCGGGCTCGAAAAAGGCCAGCCACGGCTTGGGCGCGGCGCCGATCCACAGCATCAGGCCGCACAGCGTCCACAAAATGGCGCGCTCGCGGCGGTCCAAGTCCGTGACGTGGGCGCTGACCGATCCGGGCCCCTCGGGCGCCCAGAACACGGCTTGGAAGGCGGGCAGGGCGTAGGCTGCGGCCAGCGTCACACCCACGACGCCGGCAAAGGCCAAAATCGGCAGAGCGGCGAGAGCACCGGACAAAGCCATGAACTCGCCCACGAAGCCGTTGAGGCCGGGCAGGCCGATCGACGCCAGCGTCGAGAAGCCGAAGAAGAAGGCGAGATAAGGCGCGCGCTCGGCCAATGCCCCGAAATCGGCTAGACCGCGCTTGTGCGCGCGCTCATACAAGAAGCCGACCATCAGAAACAGCGCGCCCGTGGTCAGGCCGTGATTGACAAGCTGCAGCGTGCCGCCCGTCAGGCCCTGACTGGTGCGCGAGAGCACTCCCAGCAGGCAGAAGCCCAGGTGCGCGATCGAGGAGTAGGCGATCATGCGCTTGAGGTCGGTCTGCGCCATCGCGCACAGCGCGCCGTAGATCGTGCTGAAAGCGGCCAGCCCGCCCAAAATCGGCAAGGCGTCCCACGACAGTTGGGGAAACAGCGGCAAGGCGATGCGCAGAAGGCCATAGACGCCCATCTTGAGCATCACGCCGGCCAGCATCACCGAACCCGCGGCCGGCGCTTCGGTGTGCGCGTCGGGAAGCCAGGTGTGCAGCGGCACCATCGGTATCTTCACGGCAAAGCCCAGCACCAGCCCCCAGAAAACCCATCGCGCCGCGGCTCCCAGCGCCTTGGCGTCGAGCACGCTGAGGTCCCAGGTCCAAACGCCCGCGGCTGCGTGGTGAGCGGACACCAACGCCAGGATCGCCAGCAGCATGAACACCGAGCCCGCGAACGTGAAGAGAAAGAACTTCACCGCCGCGTGCCGCCGGCCGCTGGAGCCCCACAGGCCGATGATGAAGAACATCGGGATCAAAGTCGCTTCCCAAAACACGTAAAAGAAAAACAAGTCGCGCGCCAAAAACACTCCGGTCAGCGCCGAGGCGAGTGCCAGAAAACAGGCCCAATAGCCGGGCGAAACGTCTTGTTCCCAAGAAGCGATCACGCAGACCAGGTTCAAAAACGCGGTCAAGCCGATCAGCCCGAGGGCGAGGGAATCCGCGAACAACCGGTAAGAGATGCCGTACGCCCATTGCGGCCCGGTCTCGACGATATTTGAGAAGGCGCCGTTAAAAGAGGATACAAAGATGATCAGCGAGGCGAGGGCAAGGTAAGCCAGCGAGAAACACAAGGCCGCGACCTTCGCGGGCCGACGCCCATATCGGCCCAGCGCTGCGCACACGACGGCGCCAAGCAAGGGCAAGACCCACAACATGGTTAGAGGCATGCTCATTGTCTGCCTCCACAAAAAGTTATCCACAGACTCGGTTCAAACCAAGTTTGTGGATAACTTTTCCGTGACGCGAATTTTGTGCTCACCGCAACACTCTCCCAAGAAGAAGGGCCGTGCCGGCGGCCGTCCACCACAGATAATCGTTGAGGCGTCCCTGTGTGGCGCGAGCCACCACATCGCCCGCCGAGCGGACGGCGTCCGGCAGGCACTCAAGCAAGCCGTCCCACCATTTCTTGTCCAAAATCCTACCCACGAAATCGGCGCACGAGACGGTCATGGAAACAAGACGCGCCACCACGATCTTCCAGCCGAAATCGGACTCAAAGACGGCCTCCGCGAAGCCTCCGCGCCAGCGCCAATCCCAGCCCGTGTCGACCATCGTAAGGTAGTACGCCGCTCCCGCGCCGAGCGCGGCCATCGCGGTGCCCAGGCCGGCCACGACCAGATTCGCGTGCGGAAGGGCGATGGCTCCCGGCATCACCGGCGAGCCGGGCGGCACCATGGTCCAGCCCGAGGACAGCATGTGGACTAAATTTGGACCGAGGAAGCCGGCCAGCGCCGCGCCCAGCGCCAGAAAGGCCACGGGCGCGCCTAACAACGGCTCGGCCTCGTGCGGGTGCTTGGCGCGCGGCTGCTCGAGTCGATCGCCATGGAAGGTGAGAAAGAACATGCGGAAAATATAAAAGGCCGAGCCGGAGGCGATGAGCATCCCCATTAAGGCCAGCGGGCCGCCGTGATGCCAGGCCGCGTCGAGGATGGCGTCTTTGCTGAAGAAGCCGGCCAAGGGATAGACGCCGGCCAAAGACAGCGCGGCCACCAGAAAGCTCGCGTGGGTCAGGCGCATATCCTTGCTCAACCCTCCGACATCGTCGACGCTGGCGGTGGATTGATGCAGACCGTGCGCGATGTTGCCCGCGCAGAGAAACAGCGCAGCCTTGAAGAATCCGTGCACGACCAAATGGAAAATCGCGATTCCGATTTGGCCCAAGCCGAGGGCGAGCATCATCAAGCCCAAATGGCTCACGGTCGAATAGGCCAGAATGCGCTTGAGATCCTTCTTGGTGCCGGCGATGATCGCCGCGCCAAGTGCTGTGAGCGCTCCGGTCCAGGCGATGACATGCGGCAAGCCCGCGATGGCATCGATGACGGGCCACGAGCGCACGAGCAGAAAAACGCCCGCCGTCACCATGGTCGCCGCGTGCATCAACGCCGAGGTCGGCGTGGGGCCTTCCATGGCGTCGGGCAGCCAGAAATACAGCGGCCACTGCGCGGACTTGGCGAAGGCAGCCCACACCAGGCCCAAGGCGATGATCGACGCCAGTTGGGTGCGGCCCGCGGCGATGTGGAGATACACCAGCTGCAGGCGAGTAGTCTTGAAAGCGATGATCATCACCAGCACGGCGAGCAGGAACCCGAAATCGCCGACGCGGTTGGTCAGGAACGCTTTCAACGCCGCCTTGCGCGCGGATTCCTTGTGATACCAATAACCGACGAGAAGATACGAAGCCACGCCGACCATTTCCCAAAACAGGTACATCTGGACATAGTCGTTGGCCGTGAGTAGCCCGATCATGGCAAGGAAAAACAAATGGAAGACAAGGAAAAAACGCGAAAAACCGGGATCGCCCTTCATGTAGCCGGCGGCGTAGACGTGAATGAGGGAGCCGACGAATGCGACCATCGACAACACCGCCGCGCAGGGACCGTCGATGCGCAGGCCGAAGCTCACGCCCCAATCGCCCGCCACCGCCCAGTGCATCACGGGCTGGTCGAAGCCGCGGCCGGCGTAGACGTAGGCCGCGAGCATGGCGGTAGCACCGGTGATCGCCGCGCAGGAGGCGAGTATGGGCACATGTGTCCACTCCGGCTTATACCGGCGCATGACGAAGAAGCCGAACAGGATCGCGGCAACGGGGGCGCCGAAGAGGACTTGGATGGGCCGCAGGATCTCGGGAGGGATCATCCGCGCAGCTCCGTCAGCACCGCCGAGTCGGCCCCTCGCCCGGTGCGCCGCACGCGCAAAATCAGGGACAGACCGACCACCGCCTCGGCGGCCGCGACCGCGATCACCAAGGCGACGACGGCCAAGGCCTGCTCATCGGAAAACAGCCCGGCGTGATGGACCAAGCTCACGTTGACTGCGGCAAGCATCAGCTCCAGGCCCAAGAGCATGGCCAACAGCTGGCGGCGCAAGACGACGATGGCCATGCCAAAGAAAAACAAAACGCCGGTCGTCGCCCAGACGACGGCCGTCAGGCTCATGCGGCCTCCTTTTCAGGCGCGATGGCCAGCGCCGCCAGGAACATCAGCAGCGTCACCGCCTCGGTGGCCAAAGCATAGGGCTTAAAAAGCACGAAGCCGATGCGCGCCTGCGCGGTCGGATCGATGGGAAGGGCGGCGGGCGCCGAGCCTTGGGACAGCACGAGCGCCACCTCGGCGACGGCCACAACAAGGACCAGCCAAGCCAGCCAACGAGGAAAGGCAAAGTCGGCGAAACGCTCGCCTTCCGCTCCCGCGGCCATGATCGTCACCACCACCAAGACCATCACCGCGCCGGCATAGATCATGACTTGGAGAAAGGCCAAAAGGGGAGAACCGCACAGAAAGAAAAGAATGCCCGTCTGGAGAAGCACCATCAATAAGCTCACCGCGCTGACGTAGAGGGAGCGATGCAGGAGCATCACGCCCGCGAAGAACGCGGCCACGGTTCCCGCGAAAAGCGCTGACCAGGCTAACATGATTAGGCGGCTATTTTAGCGATTTTTTGCCCCCGGGTCCAATAACGACCGCGTTATATTTTTTACCGTCCTTTATCCCGCTCGTAATCTTATTTAGGGAAGTCGGGGCTATACTGGCCCTGTGCGCCGCCTCCCCTTCCAGATTCGTGCCTGGGTTATCGGGATTCCCGCCCTAGCGGTCGCCCTGGCCGGCATGAACGCCGGCGCGCAAAGCTCCATCGCCTCCAAATACGCGTCCGATCAAGGCATTGCCGCCGACCCCGCCGTCATTTTCGCGGAGAATTTCGAATCCCCTCTGTCCACGATCCTGTCGCGCTTCAAAAACTGGTCCCAGGGCGCCATCGTCGCCTCGACGGACCGTCCGGCGGCCAGCGGAGGCGCCCAGTCCGTCCAAATCCTGCCCAACGGCATCGGCGGAACCTTGTACCGGAATCTTGGGGCCGAGCACGACCGCCTCTATCTCCGCTACTACATCAAATACTTGTCGGGCAATTACCACCACACCGGCGCGATCATGGGCGGTTATTTTCCGAGAAGCGATTGGGCCCTGGGAGACGCCGGCCTTAAAGGAGTCCGCGACGACGGCTCCAAACTCTTCGCCGTGGGCATGGAAAGCATGGGGACGCCGAACACCCGCATCGACACCTATTTAAACTGGGTGGACATGCCCGGCGATCCGTGGAACGGCCTGTATTACGGACGCAATTTCATTTCCGATCTCAACGTGCCTCTGAAGCCGGGATCGTGGCAATGCGTCGAGTTCATGATCAAGATGAATTCCGCTCCGACCGCGCACGATGGCGAGTTGGCGATATGGGTGGACGGCGTCCTTAAAGCGGATTTTCATGCGGGCTCTCCGCTGGGCTATACCGATTCCGCAGGAAACTGGCATTTCGACGCCAACGGAGCGCCCTTCGGGGGATTTCAATGGCGCGACACGTTAAGCTACGGGATCAATTGGTTTAAAATCCAAAATTACGACACCGACGGGGCGGCCACCAACGTTCTCTATGACGACCTGGTTCTCGCCACCCAATATATCGGCCCGATCAACTCAGGCGCCCCGGTCGCCGATATGATTCCGCCGGCCAAGCCGAAAAGTCTAAGACTGTTTTAGAAGTGCGCCCATGAGAATATCGATAAGGCTTTGTTATGAAACGACAAACAATCTTTGTGTGCGCGGATTAGTTCGAGTCGGTGTCCTCTCCGGATCGATTGCCATAACCATTGCCCTGGGGTCCATTACACCCGCTTCAGCCGATCAGGAACAACGCGCTGGCCAACTTGGTAGTGCGGCGAAGTGTTCTCAAACATGGAATGCATCTGGTGTTATCGCAGATAGCAACAACACATACGGGTGGCATCCTTCGGCTGCACCGGACAAACCCTGCCTCTTCGACGCCGTTCAGTTTAGCATGAACCGCCCCACCAGCACCCCCCCCGTAGCAGCCAGTGCGGCAACCCACCCAACAGTCTTTTCTAAACTCCCCGCTGGGCATACGAATACGTACGTGCTGGCCATGCCAGAGGGTTACGTAGGCGGTGTTGAGTCAGGTTTCAACTTCAAGACGCTTATTCAAACCCGGGGACGCTGGAGCTATCGGTGGTACGTCTATTATTCTCCAAACTATTCAAGCTATTCCTACCCATCAGGGCCATGCACAAATTCGAGCAAGTTCGCCACTATCCAACCCTCATACCTACAAATGAGTCACCTCCAAGACCTCCGCACGCCTCTTGTGTATGGTTGGGCTGTTCCTCCCGATGCTCTGGCTTGGCAGCCAAACGTCTCCGAGTGCTGCAATGTAGGGCCTGGATATGAAGCAGCCGCCGCAAATGATGGGGCACTGCCAGGCTCATGGTGGCGATATGAAATAATTGGGCATGGTATGGACGGAGCACCTGGAGCCTATATCAAAGTGTACCGAAAAAACGTGACCACCAATAGCCCAGACCGGAAGATCATCGATACGACACTCACGTGTCCAGATTGCGGTGACAATGGCTTTGATTGGCCCACCCAAGCCCAAACATCGCTCGTATCGCCTGCGGGCATGGACATGGTGACATCGAACTTCTATAGGGCTGGAACCTGCTCAGGCTATATCGCGACAGCCTATGCGCTAGCAGCGCAATGGGACACGGATGCTGGACAACGGATCGACGCGGCCTGCGAGATTGAAGGCGGCTGCTCGAGCGGAACGGATCTAATGGCGCCGGCCAAGCCTAAGAATTTGCGGCTTTTATGATGAGAGGTCTTTGCTCAAGGCGCCGGCGTCGCTGAGTACGGCGGGCTCGGAGACCTTCAGGCCCCAGAGCACGAGCACGCTCAGCAGCGACGGCACCAGGTAATACGCCGCGCGAAAAAGTAGGGCGGCCACCAAGGCGCGGCCGCCGTCATATCCCAACGCAACGAGCACCGCCGCCATCGAGCCCTCGGCCGCGCCCAAGCCGCCCGGCAAGGCCGGGATCAGGGTCGCGCCCTGGCTGACCGCGAACACCGCGCTCAAGGCGCCCAGCGGCAGGGGATCGTCCACGGCCTTAAAGCACAGCCACAGGGAGATCAGGGCGAAGCCCCAATCGAGGCACGTGTAAAGGACCGCCAAGCTCAGGCGTCCGCGCTCGTGGCGGATGCGGGCTAAGCCGTGGGACATCTGGCGTTCGAAAGCCATGAAGTTCTCTGGCGGGATTTCGCTGCGCGACATCTGGAAAGCGGCGCGGTTGGTCCAATGAAACAACTGACGCGCGGCCTTCATGCGAAGGCGTCCGTTGAGGAAGAGAACCAAAAGGCCCCCGGAGGCGGCGAGAAGAACGATCAGACCGACCACGCCCTCGAGCAGGCCCACGCGGCTGCCTTGCAGGCGGAAAGCCAGCGTCGCCAGGCCTTGCCCAAGGATCGCGGCGAGCACCGCGTAAAAGATCGCGCACGTCACCGCCGAGGCCACGATAGTCGTGGCGATCGGCACTTGGCGCTTGTGCAGGAGATGCGCCTTGAGGGCAAAGCCCGTCACCCCTCCCGCGGACACCACGTAGTTGGCCGTCGTCGAAACCAGCGCGATGCCGAGCACGATGGGCGCGTCAAGCGAGTGCCCGAGCAGTGCCAGGATCGCCGACAGAGCCAGCCCGGCCATGGCGTGGCTGGCCAAGGCGCACACCAGGGCCGCGCCCGTCCAGCTCCAGGATATATTGGCCGCCGCCGCGCGGACTTCGACGATATGAGAGCTCATGACCCAAGCCAACAAGCCAAGCGCGGCCAGAATGCCGAGGGCGATGACGGCTCGTCCGCTCTTCAACGAGCGATCCTTATTGCGTAATCCAGAGCGCGTTGATTGTCCTCATCGGTGCCTTTGCCTTGAAGGACGGCCAACAATGAGCGAGCGGTCAGCTCGTCGGGCATAGTCTGAGCAAGCTCGCCGGAGGCGTAAGACTGCCGCAGCGCCTGAATGCGGCGCGCCGCCGCCAAAGACGCCGCTGCGAAAGCCAGAACAAAGACAGTCGATAACGCGATGATCGCCGGAGCCATCCAAGGTTTTTTTTCAGGGGATGGCGTCAAGGTCTTGAGATCCGCGGCCAGACGCGCGCAGGCCACCAGGGCGAAAGGCGCCCACAGCGGCCCGATCAGCCAGCCGATCCACGGAATCCACGACGGCGCCGCTGCGATGAGGCATGCCAGCGCCAAACGAAAGGAGACCGGCCACAGAACAGGTATCACGCGCGAAAACGAGAGCTCAAGGGCGTCCAAGGCATCGCTCTCTCCGGATAACTGATAGAAGGGAGCGAAAAAAAACAGGGAGCACAGAAGCAGACCCGGGATGACCAGCAGGACAAGGCCGCCCGCCGCCGCGAGCATAGCCAGGCTTAGGACCCACGCGAAGGCTGGCGTCTGCCGCCAGCCGGCGGCCAACGCGTCGGAGGCGCCTTCATCGGCGGCGGCGGCGCGCACGAGCGCCGCCTGGCCCCAAGTGGACAGCCACATTCCAATAAGCATGCCGGCCAGCAGTGCTGTACCNNAAAATGCTGTACCCCACACGATCCAAGGGGAACCGGCGCCGAGCAGAGTCGCGATCCCAGCCGGCAGCAGCGGCAGCAGTACGCCAGCCAGCGTGGCCGCGCCGCCGACGGCGGCCACCGCCATCAACACGCCCCAGCGCCGGCGAAAGTCCGTCCAGGACGCGGACAGCCAATCGGCGATATCGGGAAGCACGCGCCATAATACAATAAGGCGGGCATTGACGCCGCGCCGCCCGACCGCTACACTCCCCTGGGTGAAAAAAGTTGTGGTCGTTGATGACGACGACGGCATGCGCGAGCTTATGTCCATGCTTTTGCGCGACCGCTACGAGGTCTCGATGGCCTGCGACGGCGTCGAGGGCCTGGCCCTCATCAAGACCGTCCGCCCCGACCTGCTCGTGCTCGATCTGCTCATGCCGCGCATGCACGGCTTCGAGGTCTGCCAGCGCTTGCGCGCCGATCCCGAACTCAAGGACACCAAGGTCCTCATCAGCTCCTCGAAATCCTATCAGCACGACGTCCGCACCGCCGTCGAGGAAACCGGCGCCGACGGCTACATCGTCAAGCCCTTCAAGGTCGAGGAGTTCAACACGCGCGTCGACGCGATGATGGAAGACGCCTGATGCGGGTGCGATTCTGGGGCGTGCGCGGCTCGATCCCGACGCCGGGCCCGGCAACGGTGCGCTACGGCGGCAACACGCCCTGCGTGGAGATACAAGCGGGCGGGGAGCTGCTCGTCGTCGACGCCGGCACGGGCATCCGAGAGCTTGGCTTAGATCTCCTCAAGCGCGCCGCGGGCGTGCCGATTGCAGGCAGGCTTTTCATCGGACATTCGCATTGGGACCACATCCAGGGTTTTCCCTTCTTCACGCCCCTGTATCTGCCCAACACGCGCTTCCAGATCTACGGCATGCATGGGACGACGAAGTCGTTCCAGGCGGTCATGGCGGGGCAGATGCACTCGACTTACTTCCCGGTCCAAATGCAGGACTTGGGCTCCAAGCCCGAGTTCATCGAGCTCACCGGCCCCGCTCAATTGGGCGAGGTCAAGGTGTCCTATCACTTCCTCAACCATCCCGGCATCACCGTCGGCTACCGCTTCGAGCATCAGGGCAAGGTCGTCTCTTACATCAGCGATCATGAGCCCTACGCGACGCTCAATCCCAAAGGAGAGTTCAGCGATAAGGAAGACGCCCTGGTCGCGCGCTTCGTCGCGGGCTCCGACCTCCTGATCTGCGAGGCCCAGTACACCACCGATGAGTACAAGATCAAGCGCGGGTGGGGCCACAGCACTTTCAACTCCGTGCTCGACTTGGCCCAGATAGGCGGGGTCGCACGGGTGGCGCTGTTCCACCACGATCCTCTCCACAACGACGACAAGGTCGACGCGATGCTCGCCGAGAGCATCGCTTTGATCTCCTCGCGCAGACTGAGCATTGAGTGCTTCGCCGCGCGCGAGGGTCAGGTCATCGAGCTGTAGCGGCGGCTGAAGCCCGCGGCCAAGGCCAGCACGGAGAGCGCGGCCAGCAGCACTCCAAGATTAAACGACGCCGGCCTGTAGCGGAAACTCACTCGACTGCGGCCGCCCGGCACCTCCACCGCGCGGAAGCAATAGTCGGCGCGGCGCACGGCGGCCGGTTTCCCGTTGACCGTCGCCTCCCAGCCGGGAAACCAATTGTCGAGCAGCAGAAGCCAGCCGGGTCCGTCGGAATCGACCTCGACTGCGACCTCGTCGACGCCGTCCGCCGCGATGCGCGCGCTCCCCTTCGCCTGGCCAGAAGATGCGGCCACCGGGCCGTCGTCAAGCCAAACCGTCTTGGCCGGGTCGAAGCCGGGCGCCTGGGCCGCGGCCAAAACCTCATCGGAGCTCGCCGCGCGCACCTGGGGCACGAACAGGGCACGCGAGACCGGCGTCGGCGATTGGAAGACGAACATGTCCCCCTCGTGAATTTTCTTCCAGGTCTTGGGCACGGAGGCGACATTCTTGGCGGTCGCGGCGAGCACGCTGATGCCGAGCAGAGAAGAATTGACCGGGAGCTCCGGCACGCCGGTGAAAAAAGCGAAGTCGATCGCGCGTCCGGTCACCAGCCGCTCATAGCGCGCGGGGGTGGAGAAATCGCGGCCGCGCGGGTCGCGCAGATGAAAAGGCATGCCCAGGTTGGGCTCCAGCGCCCAGCCCAGGCCGAAGATACGGCCCGTGCCGACGGCGGTCTTCATCGCGGAAATCGCCGGGGTCTCGGGATAAAACAGCTCGGCGGAGGCGGATGGGTTGACGCCCAGGCCGAAGCGCAGGACGGCGGCCGCCGCGAAAAAGACGCCGAATCGGCGCAGTCGATCGTGATCCCAGATCAGCCACATCGCAACGGCGGCCTCGCCGATGAACAGCAATATTTCGGTCAGAGAAAAGGATATCTCCGCCGGGGTCAACTCACTCAAGACTGGGAAAATCTTCCCGGCATACAGCAACGTCGAGAAAACGACAACGGCAACGAAGCTTGCCGCCAAGCGTCGCTTCACCTCGCGCGGCAATGCCGCGCAGGCGTCGACGCCGAATCCAGATAATACCGCTACGCCGAAGCCCCAGACCAGCAGAAGCCGCGTCGGATTGACCGATGAATATCCAGGCAGGAATTTCCAAATATAAGGCAGCGGGAACACGCCGAGCGCGGAGGACAAACCGATCAACGCCAGCGCTCCGTGAAAGAAGACTTTCCCCTCGCGGCGGCGCCAAACGGCGAGGACCGCCAGCAGCAAGGGCAGCAGTCCGGTCCAGCCCGCGCGCTCGATGAAATTGTTCTCAGGGCCGAGGCCGAAGGCTCCGGCGAGAACCTCGGCGCCGCGGGCGGGCGAGCCCGAGGCCAAGGGCATGAGCAAATGCAGGCCCAGCCACGGCGACAGGCGCGTGCCCCAGCGCGCCAGATAATTCGAGGCGGCCCCCGTCGAGCTCAGCGGATAGTATTCAAGGTAGGGCACGATGGCGGGCGCCGATAGCCCGGCTCCGACCAGTCCAGCGAGAGCCCCGAATATCAGAAAGCGCCGCCTCGCCGCGCCTTGGACGGAACCGGCGAGAAAAACGGCATAGGCCGCGGCCGCGCCGAACACGTGCAGCATCGTGGGCGGATGCCCTCCCAACAGAGCCAAGCCGATGACCAAGCCCAACACCGCCGCCTGTCGAGGCGCGGCTTGTTCGCGCAGACGTCCCAACGCCCAGAACAGCGCGGGAAGAAGGCAGGCCGTGTTGGTATGCGGATGTCCCAGCCAAGCAACCATGAAGCCGCTGAGCGCGAATACGATGCCGGCCAACGCCGAGCCCTCGCGCGAGACACCCAAGCGCCGCAGATGAAGCGCCGTAAAGAAACCCGCGCAGAACAGCTTCAAGAACGCGGCGACGAGACTGAACGGAACGATCGGCAGCCAAAACAGCAGCAGATTCGTCGGATAAAACGGCGCGGCCTGAATGCAGGCGGCGAAAGGAACGCCGCCGAGGATGTAAGGGTTCCACAACGGCAAGTGCCCGGACAAAAGCTCTTCGCGCAAAAACTGCCGCCAAGGCGGGAAGTAGAGAAGCTGATCGACCAGCATGCCCGAACCCGGCCGCGGCGCCAAAACGGCGTTCCACGGCGGCACGCGCCACAGCATGCCCATGCCCATGAGCCCTTCCCCGCGCAGAAGCGCGGGAATCAGCAGCGCCAAGGCCGCGAGAGCCGCCGCGGCGGCACAGAAAATGATCGTTCGCGAAAAGCGGGCCGGAATCAATGTCGCCGTCGCCGTAGATGCGCGCGGGCACGGCGCGGGCTTGAGTATTCAGTAAAAAGTTTCAACTTAATCTGACGTCGGAGCGAGAGATCCAATGCCGTCCAATCCTGAAGGACCAATCGATCTGATGATCTCCTGCTGCGCACGTTGATCTTGTATAGCGCGGCCACTAAACCTCCTAACTGGGTTCAGTATATAGAAAAATCGCCTATTTTCAATGCCCGAATATCACCCGTGAAAGGGAGATTGGAATTTACGGACTCAAATGTAGCGCATCCGGAAATTTTTGCCACTATCGACATCAGGATATTTTCACTGCCTAGAAAGTCAGAAACTGGGAGGACGCATGGGCCTTTTGACTGACGATGCGTAGGGCCTTCGGCTCATGCCTCCAATTCCGCTTCCTTTTTATAATCACCCGATGAAGACCCGAATTCCCCTCCTGATTCTGGCCGCCGCCTGCATGACCGTTTCATTCGACGCCGGCGCGCAGAACGCAGCCGTCAGGCCCCTGAATTTGTCCCTGCCGATGCTGCCCCCCTCCCTCGTGACGTATCAGCCGGCGCTGCCGACCGTCAGCCCTCTCACGCCGTCGGCCATCACCGCTCCCGTCAGCCTCGCCCCCGCGTCCGCCGTCGCGCCGCAAGCCGCCGCCCCGAGCGCGAAGGCCTCATTGACCGTAGCCGCCGCCGCGGTGGCGATCGCGCCGACGCGCTCCAACGACGACCCTATCGCCGGCGTGCTGGAATCGAGGCAGATATTCGACGCGGCCGCCGGGAAAACCAACGACGCCATCGATCTGAACAATTTGGAGCCGCTGATCAAATACGACCCGAAGACCTGGACGTCGGCGGTCAGCTTTCACGCCCACTCGCGCTACTCCGACGGCGAGTTTACCCCGACCGAGGTCGCGCAAAAGATGCACGCCGCCGGCCTTCAGGACGTCGCGCTGACCGACCACGACAACGTCCAAGGCGTGGCGGAGTTCGTCGCGGCGGCCAAGGCGCTGGGTATGCGTCCCCACACCGGCATCGAGCTCACCGGCGGCCCGGGCATCCATATCGTCGTCCTCGACCTCGACATCCACGAGAGCAGGCTGACCGCCATGCTCCAGCGCATCGCGCAGTGGCGCCTCGTGAGGGCCAAGGCCTATGTCGCCTACTTAAACCAGCACCCCGATTTCAAAGCCAAAGGCGTGACGATCACCATCGAGGAAGTGTTGGCCAAGACCATGAACGGCCAGATCGAGCGCCCCGACATCGCGGCGGTCCTCGTGGACAAGGGCATGGTCGCCGACAAGGCCGAGGCGTTCACGAAATACATCGGCTTCGAGATCAAGACTCCCGAAGTCCTCAAGCTCCAGCCCAAGCCCGAGGAGTCGATAGCCACCGCGCGCGCCGCCGGCGGCATCGCTTTCATCGCCCACCCTTACACGATCGGCAAGGACGGCCGCACGGCCGAGGAGCTCGTCGATATGGGGATCCAGGGCGTCGAGGTTTACCGCCCCAACAAAGCCGCCTCTGATGAAAACCTGGAGGAACTCAAGCGCATGCAGATGAAGCGCTACCTGACCGTCGCCCACGACATGGGCCTGCTCGTGCTGCCGGGCGCGGATTTCCACGGCCCGAGCATGCCCGCCCTCAACGACGTCACATCGCCCATGCCCAAGGTCCTGGCCGCGCAGCTTCTCGAGGCCCTGCGTCCGCACAGGGTCAAAGCCCTCGCCGTGCTCGCGCGGCGGCTGGCCGAAGCCGCGACCAGCGCACTGGCCGCTCATTTATAGTTTAATCATGGCGTGAGCGACGCCATCAAAGCGCTCGTCGTTGATGACGACGCCAAAGACCTCGGAATACACGTCGATCTTTTGCGCGCGGACGGCCATCAAGTGTCGGCCGCCTCCAACGGCGAAGCCGCCTTGGAGCTGATCGCCAAGGAGCGCTTCGACTTGATCATCACCGACATCGTCATGCGCGGCGTCTCCGGTTTCGAGGTCCTTCAGGCCGCGAGCAAGGTCGACCCGGACACGATCAGCATCGCCATGACCAGCTTCGGCTCCATCGACTCGGCCCTCGACGCGCTCAACTTCGGCGCCTACAGCTATCTTCTCAAGCCCTGCAACGCCCAAGACCTGCGCCACTGCATCCGCAAGGGACTCGAGAAGCAGAAGCTGACCAAGGAACTGCGCCAGCGCAACCGCGAGCTGGAAACGATCAACCGCGAACTCGACTCGCGCGTGCAGGAGGCCACCGCGGAGCTGCGGGCGCTGAACCATCGCATCCTCACGGACATGGCCAGCCTGCGCGAGGTCGACGAGCTCAAGACGTCCTTCCTCAATAACGTCTCCCACGACCTCAAGAATCCGCTGACGACCATCCGGGGCTACCTGGCTTTCATCCTCGACGAAGACTCAGCCAATCTCACCGCGGAGACCAAGACCGGCTTGATGATGGCCAAGAAGTCGGCCACGCACATGGAATACCTGGTCTCTCAGCTCCTCGACGCCGCGAAGCTCACCTCGGGGACGATCCGCCTCGATTATGCCCCTTTCTCGCTGACGGACTTCATCGATGACTGCGCGGGGGCCACGCGCATCCAGACCGACGGCGCGGGCATCAAGCTCGAGGTCGGCTGCGAGCCTTCCATCACGATCACCGCCGACCGCGGGCGCCTGCTCCAGGTCCTGAACAATCTGCTCGGCAACGCCTGCAAGTTCACTCCCCGCGGCGGGAAGATCACCCTATCGGCGAAGAAGGCGGGCGCGGGCGTACTCTTCGAGGTCCGGGACACGGGACCGGGAATACCGGCCGATCACCTCACCCGTATTTTCGAGCGCTTCTACCAAGTCGACACGTCCCTGTCCAAATCGACGAAAGGCCTGGGCTTGGGTCTTCACATCGCCAAGGACCTGGTCCATCTTCACGGCGGAAAGATACGGGTCGAGAGCACGGTCGGGCAGGGAAGCTCGTTTTACGTGGAGATGCCGCTTATTCCCGCGCCGTCGGAACCCAAGCCGGGGGCTCCTACTCCTTAATGAACAGGAGCCCCTGCATCGAGTCCACCGTTTTTCCCGCCTCCGCCAGCTTCACCGTGCGCAGGTAGCTCAGGCGCGCGTCCTCCGGACTCAAACGGCCCTCGACGATGTCATCGGCCAAGTTGAGCAGCAGGAAATTCCTCTCCTCGCTCGCCGACCGGGCGGACAGCTCGTCGCGTTCGGCGGACACATGAAGTCCCCTGCTGAACGTCTTGAGAGCCTCGCGCTTGTCGTCGGGGACCTTGTAGGCGATCGTGTTTTCTATATTCCGCGCGACCGGGGCGTTGTCGAAGAACCCCATCTCATCCCACACCGCGATCCTTTTCCAGGGCCCGCGGTATTCCCAGATCAGGCGGTGCGTCTCGATGCGGTCGGGCTTGCCGTACTTCTCGATCATCATACCGGCGGAGATGTTCGACCAATCGGCGAATTCCTTGCTCTTGGCTTGCGCCCCCTCGTAGCGCGTCTCGCCCTTACGCGAGGGCAAGGTGCAGGCCGCAAGCGAGATCATCACGGCGCAGACAAAGAGCGTTCTCCTCATGGATCGAGAATACCGCTAAGATGGAACCCGATCCATGGACGAGTTGTCAGCGTTTCTCATTGAAAATGCGCCAAGACCTAATGCCCATGCGCTCCTAGGCCTTCTGCCGCCTCAGAAAAGGACCTTCGGCTCTATTTGAGGACCAACGCTATTGGCCAGAATGTCCCTATGCGGAAACGAAGTCTTGTTTCAGCCGCGTCCCTACTGCTTGCTTGCGGATCGCTCTCCGCGCAGGTCCTCGGCCGCGTACGGATGATCGCCGCGCCCGCAATGGCGCCCGCCGCTATCACAGCCCAGCCACTTCGAGCCGTTCCGCACATGCTGCCTCAGGCTTTGCCGGCGTCGGCTTCCCCCGCGCTCCTCCACGGGTCGATCCGACCTCATCTGCAAAATTCCTTCCGGCACGCCTCCGCAACGCTGGATAAGACGCTTGCCTCCGATCCATCTTCCCTCGGCGCCCGAAGGACGCTCGACGTATTCTTCTCCGGCTCCGCCCGTAAAAGCGACGCGGCGGAATATCTGGACTTCGTCCTTCACCGCAACACTTACCGATCGTCCGACGACGCGGCGATCACGCGCGGTATACAGAAGTATGCCCGGTTGCTGGGCAGACGCTTCAGTCGAAGACTTTTGCGGGTCGACAGCCGCGACCACGTCATGGACTTGGGAGCGGGCGAAGCCGTGTTCGCGGCGGAGCTGGCCGGCGAGCGGCCGATCGTCGGCAATGGGATGGACCAGAAGCTGCGCGCGCTCAAACGCCGGACCGCGAAATCTCTGCCCAAGGTCACCGCCGTCACCTACAAGCTCAAGAATCGCGAAGTCGAGGAAAGCTCCAATTTCCGACCTTTAAAAGGCAGGTATTTTGAGAATATCCCCGATGAGGAGCTGCTGGGCGATTTCGGCCAAGTCACGCTGGCATCGGATCTATGGGGCGTGCTGGCCTACACGGCCTCGCCCAGCGTCGTTCTCAGCAAGCTGCACGCGATTATGGCCGACAAGGGAGAGTTCTATCTGCGCGTCGGTCCCACCGATTTCAAGCCGGTTCGCAGCGCGATGACCGGCACGATGCATCCGCCACTGAGTAGCCTATACGCCAGCACGGTGAAAACCCGCGACGGACGAACTCTGACGTTTCCAGAATGGCTGGCGACGATACCGGGCTTCGCCGTGAAGAAGCTGGAAAAAGGAACCGTGCTTCTCATCCGCAAAGACCCCAAGCGGAGCTTGCGCATAACCCATCTGCGCCTGATGAAAGTCGACCGCTCCTACATGCCGCCGGGCCGGACGTTCATCGAGGACTGACCGAACGGGCCGCTTACCGCTAGCGCGGCTTTGACCTCGCGAGGTGGAAGCCGATTTGGCCAGAACGAGCGGATGGATTGAACTCGGTGCGGAAATCGGTTCGAAGGCGCACCTCGCCCTCACCGTAGTAGGACCCGCCGCGTATCACCCGCTGGGAGCCGGAAGCTTCGAACGGTGAGAACGAACAGGCGACGTTATTCATCATCGGCCAAACGCGATGGCCGATAGTGGCCGATATCGGGCATGCAGAATGTCCGATAGGTGCCCGATAAATCCAGAGGTTCACCACCCACCGAAACCGACCCGGTGATCAGAACTCGGCCGAGAGCAACCGTATTTTGTCGTGGAGGTTTTGTTCGGTCTCCCATTTCACGACGCGGGGTCCCAGTTTTACAACGGCCTCCAGATAGCGACTCCTGTCTCCTCGTTCAAGGACCTTGAATTCGTCTTCCGATCTGGAGAGCACGGAAACGTGATGGAGGAGTAAGAGGTCGATCTGTCGCTTCTTTAGGAATTCCTCTCGGTCGCACAGCAGAACCAGTTCCGTGTAGGTGGTGGCCATCTTGGCGAGAGGTGGCCAGTAGACAACAACATGCGTGACGTCTTGCCGCAGCAGCCGGTCGAACTTCTGAAGGATAGTCTCACCCTCGGCGTCGCGGACTTCTTCCATGAGAAGGACTGTGTGGCCGTCTTTTCTCCAAGTCTCCGCAATCTTCTTGCGGACGTGAAGGGGAGCATGCGCAGAAGATGCACCCGCGTCCTCACGCCAGAAGCCTGGCCCCAGCAGGAAAATAACTGACATGGCCTGGCTTTAGCGGTAGAGGGCCTGAACTTCCCGGAGTTCTGAAGATCCAAACGCGGCGACGTTCTTTCGGACAGCATCGCGCATAGGATCGACGACGTCGTTTAGAAAGCATTCGGCACGTTTGCTTAATTCGTATTGGGCCAGAATGCGGTCTCCCTTAGGAATCGCTCGCGGGATGACCCAGAGGCCTTCTTCCAGAACTTCCAAGGCGCGGCTAACTTGGTTGGGGTTGAGTCCCAATTCCTTCTTGATTTCACTGAAGCGGAGGCCCTTGTGCTTGCGCAGCAAAAGCAGGATGCGGAGATAATCTTTGTGCCCCAGTAGTTCTGTAATCATGGGCATATTGTAGTTACATAATGTAACCTTGTCAAGGGGCCTTCGCGCCTGAGTTCGCCTCTCGAATCTACCCCGGCGTCAAAGACGAGAACCTGGCCCTC
>CXWL01008400.1_pt1 | contig 34539 bp, 31 predicted proteins | sample 590931 | NCBI WGS metagenome assembly CXWL01 (sample SAMEA3498368, study PRJEB10139) | groundwater metagenome | biome: water well; material: biofilm material | place: Germany | collected 2015-04-27
CTTGCCGGAGGCGCCGCCCCCTGCCCCGCCCGCGGAGGAGACCGCCGCAGTCCCCACGCCCGCGCCCAAGGAACAACGCTGGATTTTCACCGGGGTGGTCTACGATCTCTCCACGGCCAAAGGAGTTTTTGGAACCAGCTTGATCTTCGTCGACGGTGACGGGCAAGAAGTGGGCGCGACCGAGAGCGATGAGGAAGGCCGCTACCGCGTGAGCTTGCCCTCCGGTCCGCCCCAGGGCTACGGCATGCGCATCATGCATGAGGATTACAGCGACAAGTATGTCGTCGAGATGGACGATGCCGGCGCCGTGCGAAAAGCAGGTTTGGCTCAGCGCCGGCTGCTGATGGGCAGCAAAGTAAAGCCGGCTCCTTGGATCGGCGCCGTGGACAGCCGCACGCGCCGCGACATCGGATTGGTTCCGCTGTCGCTTGAAAAACCTTGATTTAACCGTTCCAGGAAGGAGCGTCGACGGGTGCGGCCACAGCGGGCGGATCCACAACCGAGCGCCGCAGGCCGTCCAGCAGCGGATGCGCCTGGTCTCCCGGGCAAACGGTGTTCATCTTGTTGTAGTCGCGATGGCCTTTGATCTCGAGAGGATCGATGCCGAAGCGCTTGACCAGATAACGGCTGAGGGCGACAAGCGAGGCGAATTGAACGGGCGAGACGAAGTGATTCTTGGGCTCGTGATAAGAACCCATGAGGACGATGCCCACGTTGCCCTGATTGTTCGCGCCCGTATGCGCGCCGTAGGTCTCCAAGGGCCGCCCTTCCATAATGTTGCCCAAGGGATCGATGAGGTAGTGGTAGCCGATGTCGATCCAACCGCGGCCCTTTTGATGGAAATTCTGTATGAAGCGTGTCTCGGCCAAACTTCCGGCGAGACTATCGGTGTAGCGGCCGTCGGTGTGATGGACGGTCAAGCGCCAAGGCAGGGGGTCGGGGGTAGGAGGCTCCGTGGGCGGTGCTGCGTTCCACTCGGCGCGGCCATGGATGAGAGGAGCCGGCGCGGCGGGATCCATCGGCCCGCGCGTGACGGGAGGCGCCGCGGAGGCTGACGCCCCGCCCGCCTCCGCGCCGGAGAAAACCTCGACGGCGTACAGCGAGATCTCTCGTCCCGCCGGCGAGCCTTGGGCAAGGGCCTGCAGCCGCAGGCTTCCGGACGCGCGCGGCAGCCTCGCCGTGCCCCAGAAGCGCCCGCCCGGGAAATGCGCGATCTTAAAGTCGACCCAATTCGACTCGTCTCCGACGCGCGCGGCGAGCAATCGCACCGACGAATCGGCCATCGCGCCCTGGACGACGACGGTGTCCCATGCGTCCGGCAGCGGGTCGCTGGGGCCGCTGTCGTACAGGACGCCCGGCGCGGGCAGCGGCGGCGCCGAAAATCTCACAGGCATGCCCATGTCTTGGGCACGCGCCGAAACGGCGAGACAAAGAGACAAGCCCGCTTGGAGAAGGAGCTTAGCGCCCACAGGCAGCCTCGACGGCGGCGATCTCCTTGGGAACGTGCGTGAGGTTTTCCGCCGGGCCGCGGCGGATGACGATATCGTCCTCGATGCGCACGCCGCCGAAATCGAGGAACGTCTCGGCCTTGGCGAAATCCACCGCGCCTTTATGCTTGCGGCGCAGGGCCGGGTCGTTGAGCAGGGCGTCGATGAAATAGATGCCCGGCTCCATGGTGATCACGAAGCCCGGCTCGAGTTTGGCGACAAAGCGCACGGGGACATTGGTCGGATTGGGCATGACGCGCTTCTTGCCCCCGGTGACGTCGTGCACGTCGAGCCCCAGCATGTGGGTCAAGCCGTGCGGGTAGAAAAGCCTCACGGCTCCGCTCTCCACGAGCCCGTCGGTTGCCCCTCGCAGCAGCCCGATCGAGCGCAGCCCCTCGGCGATCACCCGCATCGAGTGGACGTGCAAGTCCGCCGATATCACGCCCGGTCGGGCGCGCTCGATGCACGACTTTTGAGCCTCGAGCACGATCTCATAAATGTCGCGCTGTCGGCGCGTGAAGCGGCCGTTGATGGGGAACGCGCGCGTGATATCAGACGCGTAGCCGCGGTTCTCGGCGCCGGCGTCGATGAGAAGCAGGTCGCCGGAGCGCAGCAGGGCGTCGTTCTTGCGGTAGTGAAGGACGGCGGCGTTGATTCCGGCGGCGACGATGGACGGATAGGCCAGATGCTTGAGGCCGGCTTTCAGGCAGGCGGCGTCGAAGATCGCCTGGATCTCGTATTCTCGCAAGCCCGGCTTGGCCGCCTTCATGACCGTCAGATGAGCCTCGCCGCTCACCGCGTTGGCGCGCCGCATGAGGTCCAACTCCCCCTCGGTCTTTACCGCGCGCAGCTCATCGAGCGCCTCGCGCAGCTTCGCGGCGGCCACCGGGCGGCGTCCGCGCAAGACTTTCTTTAATTCATCGACGTACATCACGCGATCGACGCCGAACAGCCGCTTGGCTTCAGCCGGGCCCGGGACGTGCCCTTCCCAAACGCGGTGGTGCGCGTCGACGCGGGGAACCAAAAGTATCTCGCGGGAACCGTCGAGCAGCAAGTGGCAGCCGGGCTCCTCGACGCCGGTCACGTATAGAAAATCGGAGCTTTGCCGGAAGGCGTAATCGACATCGAAATTCCTGGTCACCGGCTTGCCGCCCTGCAGATGGACTATCCCCTGGCCCGCCAGGCGTTTGGCGAGGATGCGGCGCAGCGCTCGGTAATGGCTCATATTCAGAGAATTATACATTTGGCGGAGCGGTTTGCGCGCGCGATCGTGGACATGCTATGATGTCCGTGAAAGCCGCCACTTCTCATCTTGTACGGCATCTCGGGCGGCTTTCACCAGTTTCGACGGCTGCAACTCGACTGGGGCGCGCGCCACGCGGCGCGCGCCCCGCGATTTTTAAGTAGGCCCTTTAGCGGCAGGCTTCTGGGACCTTCGACTTATATGACCGATTCCTCAGCGTGGATATAATAGTTTTGTGACATTCCGACCTCTTCTCGCGAACGTACTGTGCGCCGCATTGGTTTCCCCCAGCGCGGCTCAAATCCGGACCACCCCGCTCCTATACCACGCTCCGACGGCAATCACGCCGGTGGTTCAGATCCGCGGCTTATCCGCTCCGGTGTCTCCTCTGTTGAACGCAGGCCTGTCGGTCCAGTCCATGGCGATGGCGCCGGCAGCACCCGCCGCCGTGCCGGCCGTCCTAGCGCCGGCCGCTTCACTCAAGGCGATGAAAGCCGCGGCAAAAGCGCCGAAACAGGCGCGAGCGGCCATGCCGCAGGTCAAACCCGGGCTCGTTTCAGACGTCGAACTGCGCTCAAAAGGGGAATCGTTCTGGTCCGGGGCCAAAGACAAGCCCGCCGGGGACGATCCCCTCGTCGACGCCGCGCCGGAAGCGGCGTCTTCCTCGGGCCGGAGGATCGGCCCTCTCCTAGCGGCCCCCGTCGTCGCGGCCGGCCTCGTCCTGGCCCCAAGCATCGATTCGATGCCGGCGTGGACGTCGGCGCTCATCCCGGCCGCCCAAGGCGCGGGCGCCTTGCTCGGCGTCTACGCCCTCAACCGCGCGGCGAACTGGGCCATCGATAAGTTCGTTCCTCGTATCGGCGGAGACGCGCAAGACGTGGTCGCGGCTCATTACGCCGCGGACGTCGTCTTATTGGCCGGAGGCACGGGCTTAGCCTTGACTTTGGTCGGCGTACCCGCGGCGGTGCTGTACGCCACTTTCGGCGCGGGAGGATTGGCTCTTTTCTCCACGATCAAGGATGTGGTCGGCAATCTGTTCAACGCCGGGCGCTTTCTCATCGCGAGGCCTTTCACCATCGGCGATAAGGTGAGCATCGGCAAGGAAACGGGCATCATCAAAGACCTGACCTTGCGGCACATCAAGATGAGCAACGAGACCGGCGGAATCACGACCTTCACCTATTCGAAAGTCGCCGCCGAGGCGGTCACCCTGTACGGGCGCTACAACGTCGACACCCATACGATCGGCCAGCGCCTGTCGGCGCTGCCGCAAGGCATGCTCCATGCCTTGCGCGAGACGGCCCTGTCCTCATTGATCAAGCCTTTGCTGTACGTCGCGCTGGCCGGCGCCGCGCTTTTCGCGATGCCGCTGCTGCAGGCCTATCTCCTGGGCTCGGCAATCGCCTGGCCGGCTCCGGCCCTGCCCTATCTCAAGGCCCTCGTCATCGCGCTTCTAACGGGCGCGCTGTCGCGCCCTTTGCGCGCGCTCGTTGAGCGCGCCGGGCTTGATGCCTCGATGACGGCCGCCCTCAAAGCCCTGGTCACAGTCGTGGTCTGGCTCATCGGGGGCTCCCTGGCGCTCAACGCGGTCGGGATCACCTGGGCGACGCTGGCCACGAGCGCGTCCTTCAGCGGCATGATCATCGGCGTCGCTCTCATCGATTACGTCAACGCCATCGTCCACGGCGCCTTGCTCCTGCGCGAGAAACCTTTTAAGATCGGCGATCAGGTGCGCATCGGCGAGCATGCCGGCGTCGTCATCGACATCACGCCTCAGCACGTCATTTTGAAGATCGCAGATGAGCAGTACAAGATGATCCCCCATTCCATGGTCAAGGACTCAAACACCGTTCTCGAGCCCGACCAGCGCCGGAACTAGAAAAAAGGAAAACCATGACCTCGCCCCGAAGAGAAGACGTCCGCAACATCGCCATCATCGCCCACGTCGACCACGGCAAGACCACGCTCGTCGACGCCCTCCTCAAGTCGACCGGCGCCTTCCACGTGAAGGCCGACGAGGCGCAGGAACAGGTCCTCGACTCCAACGATCTCGAGCGCGAGCGCGGCATCACCATTCTGGCCAAGAACACCTCGATCCGCTACGGGAACACGACGATCAACATCGTCGACACGCCCGGCCACGCCGACTTCGGCTCCGAGGTCGAGCGCATCCTCAAGATGGTCGACGGCGCGCTTCTGATCGTCGACGCCGTCGAAGGCCCGATGCCGCAGACTCGTTTCGTCCTGCGCAAGGCCCTGGCCTTGGGTCTGCACCCGATCGTGGTCATCAATAAAATGGACCGCCCGCATATCCGCCCTCAGGAGGCGCTCAACAAGGTCTTCGACCTGTTCATCGACCTGGGTGCCACCGAGCCGCAGATGGACTTCGCCGTGGTCTACGCCGCCGGCAAGGCCGGCTGGTCGAGCCACGAGCCCGTCACCAGCGGCACGGACATGAACGCGCTGCTCGAGACGATCGTCAAGTCGGTGCCCGGCCCGATGGTGGACCCCGACAAGCCCCTGCAGATGCTCGTGACCATGCTCGACTACAGCAATTACCTAGGCAAGATCGGCATCGGCCGCGTCCAGAACGGAACTCTGGCCAAGAGCGAGACGGCCGCCCTCATCAAGGCCGAGGACGGCAAAGTGATCCCCGGCAAGATCACGATGCTGCAGATGTACTTCGGCCTGCAGCGCAAGGACGTCGAGAAAGTCCAGGCCGGCGACATCGTCGCCGTCGCCGGGCTTGAGACGATCAACGTCGGAGACACGGTCTCCTCGATGGCCAACCCCATCCCGCTGCCTCCGCTGGAAATCGACGAGCCGACGCTGTCGATGGAGTTCATGGTCAACAACAGCCCCTTCTCGGGACGGGAAGGCAAGCTGGTCACCTCGCGGCACATACGCGAGCGCCTCTTAAAGGAGCAGCAGATCAACGTGGGATTGAAGATCGAGCAGCTCGTTGGCGAAGGCCACTTCAAGGTCGCCGGCCGCGGCGAGCTGCATCTGTCGATCCTCATCGAGACGATGCGCCGCGAGGGCTTCGAGCTTGCCGTCTCCCGCCCGCAAGTTATTTTCCGAGAGATCAACGGAGTCATGAGCGAACCGATGGAGCATCTGGTCATCGACGCACCCACGGAATACCAAGGCTCCATCATCGAGGCGCTTGGGCGCCGCCTGGGGCAGCTCCAGAACATGGCTCCCGAAGGGCACTCGCGCACGCGTCTTGAGTACGCGATTTCCTCGCGCGGCTTGATGGGTTTTAAGACCGAGCTGATGGCCATGACCAAGGGCACGGGCATGATGCACCACAGCTTCAGCGGCTACGGGCCCAAGGGCAACGAGCCGCCGCCTCGTCCCAACGGAGTGCTTGTGGCCATGGGCCAAGGCACGACGACCGGCTACGCTCTGTCGGGACTCCAGGAGCGCTCGGCGTTCTTCCTGGGGCCCGGCGTCGAAGTCTACGAGGGCATGATCGTGGGCACCAACTCGCGCGCCTCGGACATGATCGTCAATCCGTGCAAAGCCAAGGCGCTGACCAACATGCGCTCCAAGGCCACCGACGACGCCATCCAGCTCGAGCCGCCGAAGATCATGAGCCTGGAGCAGTCGTTGGAGTTCATCGACGACGATGAGCTGCTCGAGGTCACGCCGCTCAGCATCCGTCTGCGCAAGAAAGTCCTCAACGCCTCGATGCGCAAGCGGGCTGAAGAAAAAGCCGCCTAATAAATCCAACCAGGGACGCTCTGGATGGGATCGCCCTGAACGGGCGGGCGCGGCGTCGCGCGCGGCCGAGCCGGCTCCACCGCCCGAGGCCGGCGCTGATCGAAGCCGCGGAAATCGCTCCCGGGCGCGGACTCGACGAAGGGCCGGCGCCCCCGGGTGCGCTCCGACTTCGGCACGCCGCCGAAGCGGTAGGACATGGTGATGCGATGGGACCCACTCAAGACCTGGCCCAGCCCCCACGCGTAGTCGAGCATCAGCCGCCCCTGCCAACGCAATCCGAACCCTATGGTCAGGCCCGCCTCGTCGCGGTGGAACTGATAGCCCAAGCGCGCGCCGTAGAGCTTTTCCCAGAAATACTCGACTCCGGCGTTGGCGTGCCATTGCTGTTCCGTCATTAAATAGTCGCCGTCGAGAGAGGCGAGCACGCTGTGCGCGGCGGGGCCGCCGCCGCGCCACGCGAAGCCTCCGCGCACCGACGCGGGCAAGGGCTCGTCGGCCTCCACGTAGCGTATCTTCTGTCCCAAATTGAGCGCGCTGGCGCCGAAGCTCCAGCCGGTTTCGGGCGAGGTCAGCAAGTAGCCGAAGTCGGCGGCGAAGGCGCTGGCGCTGTAGGTCACGATCGTGGAGCGCACATACTTGGCGCTAGCACCCATATAGTGATCGAGCTGATAGGAGACGTCGCGGTACTCGATGGGAGTCATCGTCAAGCGCTCGGCATAGCCGCCGGACAGCACGAGGTCGGACCCCGCGCTGACGCTTTCGGAGGACGCCAACGAGCCGTCGGGATTGAGGCGGTTGACCTCGATGATGCCGCTGCGAGAATACTGCAGGCTGGCCGCGGCGCCACTATAGCCGTTGCCGGAGAGGCCCGCAAACCGCGTGGGGCCTCCGAAGGAGAGGTTTTGAAAAGACGTCTCCGCTCCCGCGCCCGAGGCGAAGGTGAAGGCGGCCTCGCGAGCCTCGAGGAGGGCCAGACCCGCGGGATTGTAATAGAGCGCCGAGGCGTCGTTGGCGACGGCCGTAAAAGAAGTACCCATTCCCGCGGCGCGCGCCGACAGGGGCATCTGCAGTATGGGCACGGCGGTCGTTCCCGGCCCTTCGGCGCGGACGCACGGCGCCGCGGCCAGGACGATCGCCAACGTCAAAGATCGGGGTCTCATTTGACGATGGCGACCTTCTGAGTTTTATTGATGCCGGGGCCATCGATATGCACGATATAGACGCCGCTGGCCACGACGGCGCCGCTGAGGTTGCGGCCGTTCCAATCGAGGGAGCCCTTGCCCGCGGGCATATCCGCGTCGAGCAAGGTGGAGACGTACGTGCCGGTCACGGTGAAGAGCTTGATGACGACGCGCCCGGCGCCGGTGACGCCGTATTTGATCGTGGCTTTTCCGCCCTGAGCGGGATTGAAGACGTTGTTGTAGGCGGTCAATTCCGCCGCCGATGCCGTGAGGTTGATGGGATTGGACAGTCCCAGGGACACGGTGCTTCCACTGACGTTGTATCCGAAAATCTCCAGATGCACGGTGCCCGCCGACGGGAAGCGAGCCCCGAAACCGGGGGCTAGACGCACGGAGCCGGTGATCAAGCCCAAGCCGTTGGCCGAGGAGACCAAGGTCAAGTAGTCCCCGGCCGAGGCCGGCACGTTGACCCGTGTGTTGGCGATCGCCGCGAAGGACTGATCGCGAAGCTGGGCCGAGGAGAAGCGCCAATCCTGGCTGCTGGCGAAGGTGGTCACGTTCACCGTGAAGGCGATGGTGTCCCTGTCGAAGGACGCGCTGACGATACCGGCGCTGAGCGCTCCGCTTTGCGGGAACTCGATGATCAAACTATAGGGGGTGGTGGAGTTGACGCCGCTGGCCGAACCGCGGAGGGCGTCGCCTCCGATCACCTGCGCGTAGAGCTGCCCGCCCGAGGGGTTGTTGTATAAGAGCTGGATCTGGGAAGCGGTCGTGTTGCAGTCGCCGGCGGAGCATACTCCGTCGACGGTGTTGAGGCCGTTGTAGGCGGGTGCTGCCGCCGCGACCAAACGGCGAGAGCGGTCGAAGAGCTTCAATTGATACGCCTTGTAATAGCCGCCGGAAGGCGGAAGGTTCAGCGTGAGTTTGACAAGGCCGGGCCCGGCGCCGAAGGTCCAAAAATCCGTGTCTCCCACGGGCGAGATCGTGGCGGAGACGGCACCCCGCGTGCTCATGTCGACGGCGGTCTCAAAACCGTCGTTGCTTTCCCAAACGTCTCCGACGGCGGGGATCAGTCCGTGGGTGGTGGTAAAAGCGGTGACGATGGCGGCCTGCGCGGGGACGGAAGCCCCGCCGCAGGCGGCCACGCGGCCCTCGCTTTCCACTCGCCGGATCGCGTCGTAGAACTCCCGAAAACTTTCCGGGAAGAACAGCAGGGACTGGAACACCAGTCCGTCGGCGCAGGAGCGGCCCGCGGAGGCGCCTAAGGCGGCGATGCGGTTGCGGCGGATGTCCCACAGGGCTTGGGAAAAGAAGATGCTGTCGAGATGGACGGATCCTGTCCAAGCCGCCTCGCTGAGGACCTGGCAGGTCTGTCCGACCTTCTGGCAGTCCAGCTCCCGCAGCGGGCCGGGGTTGCCGAGGCTTTGATTGACGTGCAAGCCGATCGCCGACTCGTTGAGGGAGCTGGCGGAGAAGTAATCGGCGTTACCCTCGGAGATCGCGCCGGCTTGGCCGAAGTTCTGGATGGGCCAGATCTTCTCCAACAGATAGTGGACGTACTCGTGGTGGGGCACGGTGGCGTCTTCGGTGAAGTAGTCTTTCGGGGCGGCGGCGTCGACGTCGCCGAACATCAGGTTGTCCATCTCGGGGTCGTAGAACGCGTTGACCATGGTCGGACCCACGTGCGCCATGGCTAGGACCGGACGCGACACGGCGGCGGCGCTGGAGCGGTTGACGTCGCCGAAGAAGTAGTCGTGCATCAAATTGAGGTGGTAGAACAAGTTGAGTTCGCCGTTGAGGCCGGCGGGCTGGTCGGCGACGGACCAGACGCGGCTTTCGGTGCCGCCGGCACCGGCCGTTCCGGGGCTAGTCAGCGCGAGGTAGCTCGACAGGGTGACGTCGTAGCCGTACTGCTGGCCGCTCTCATTGCTCGTGAGCGTCAAGCTCATGACCTTGCCGGCGACCGCCGCGCCGTTGAAGGACCCGCGGGAGCCGACATAGCTGGCGACGGGATCGCCGTTGCCGTCGGTGAGGGTAAGCTGGTCGTCGTCGACGATGTCTCCGCTTTCAAACGCGTCGCCCGGGGAAAAAGAGCCGACATGGAAATTGCTGAACACGGGCAGGAATTTGACGGCCGTGGGAGCCAAGGCGGTCAGGTCGATGGTGGACGTAACGACGGCGGAATTGGCGTAAGGATGGGCGGAGGCTACAGGAGTGGCCACGGTCTGCCAGACGCCGCTGCCGTTGTCGTAGTGGGCGCTAGCACCCCGGAAGTTGGCGACGTTGACACAGGAGCCCTGCAAGCCCATGGACACTTTGCCGACGGTCGCCGATGAGTAGGTGCCCGTCAAGCCCGTCAAAGCCCGCGTGGCCGCGTTGCCGATATAAACCCAGAGATTCTTAAGAGGCCTGGCGATGAGGCCGCCGCTGGGATCGATGTCGTAGACCTGACCCGTGACGGTGCCGGCGGCGAAGCGAAGATTGTTGTATCGGAACAGGACCTGGCCGGTCATGGCGTCGACGTAGTATCGCCAAGCGGCTTGAGGCGCGCGCACCTTCACTTTCCAGGCGAGGTGCGCTCGGCCGGTCGAAGCGACGGGCAGGATCACCAGTTCCGGAGCGCCGTAGGCCTTTCCGGCGGAGTCGGACTCGGCGGCGCGCGCGGCGGCCGCACCGTCGACGGCGGGCGTAGCACCCATAACTAGATTCGGCTCGTAGGTCGAGTTCAGGCCGATCACGGAGCCGTCGTCGGCCATGTGCACCTTGACGCTGGCGAACTCGACGGGCAGGCCGCGATAAGTCTGGCGATACAAGACGTGGCGCTGGCCTTCCCCTTGGGTCTGGCGCGAGATCTGCAGTGCGGCGGGGTCCACCCCGAGGAAAGATCTCTGCTCCTCGAGAAAGCGGCGGGAGACGGACGCGGCCGTTCCTGCACGGGGAGCGGTGCGGCCCTCGCTGAGCGCTGCGGGCATGCCGGTGCGGGGATCGAAGCGCAGATTCCAGCGGCCGCCGGAGGCCGCGTTGAAGTTGCTAAACGCGCTCATGGCCGCCGGATCGGGAGCGCGCAGCAGCGGACGGCTCAACCGGTTGAGCCCGAAGCGCTTGGCTTCCTCGCGCGCGTTGGCCGAAGGGCGCACGGCGCGGGCGGGAAGCGCGCCGGAGAGAATAAGAAGAGACGCGAGCAACAGTTTCATTGTTCAGCCTCGATGCGGCGCAGGCGCGCGATGATGGCGGCGGCGGCCTCCACACGGATGCGGCGCGAGGCGTCGGTGCGCACGGCTTTGGCCAGCAGGTCCATCGCCTCCGGGCGCTTGGCGGCGGTCAGGGCGCGCACGGCCAAGGACTTGAGCTCGGGGTCGCCTTGTCCGAGGGTCAAGTCGAGAAGCCCGAGGTCGACGGCCTCCCCCCTCTCGGCTAAGCCCGCGGTAGCGATCAAAGCCAGTTCCGCGGGAGGAGCCTTCTCGAGAAGAGATTTCAACGCGGCCGTCGAAGGAGGATCGTTGCGCTTGGCCAGGGCCCGGACGGCGGCTATGCGCACGCGGGCGCTTTTATCCTTGAGCGCGGCGATGAGAATAGTCGAGGCGGCGGGATCGGCGAAAGAAGCGAGCGCGCCGCAGGCCTCGCTGCGCACGCCCACGGACGCATCGGTGGCGGCCAGTCGGCCCAAGGTCTCGCGGCCGTCGCGGCCGATGAGTCCGAGCGAACGCGCCGCCGAGGCGCGCACGTATTCATCCGGATCTCTGACCGCCGCCAAGAACGGAGCACCGACGTAGTCCTCGCCCAGACGGGCCAAGGCTATCGCGGCGGCGTCGCGCACCTCCCCCTCCGAGTCCTCATACGAGGCTTTGAGGGCCGTGCGCGCTCCTTCCCCGGCGACCTCTGCGAGCTTGAGCACGGCCCGCACCCGGGCGGCGTCGCGCGCCATGCGCTTGAGTTCCTGGGCGGGGGTCGTGGGCGCAGCGGCGTTGGCGGGAACCTTGGTCTCATCGATGAGCTTGAGCATTCCCTGGATGTCGCCCAGTTTATGCATGCTCGCCGCCGCGGCGATGCGCACGTCGGTATTGGCATCGTTGATGGCGCGGCGCAGAAAGGGCGCGGCCGCTCTGTTGCCAAGGCTTCCCCACGATGCGGCGACGGCTGCGCGCACCTCAGGATCGGAGTCGTTCGTCGACTGGGAGAGAACCGCCAAGGCCTCCCGGCCCAGCTCCGCGCGGTTGGTCGCCGTGGACTTGGCGACAGCGGCGGCCGAAGCATGAGTGGAGACTATAAACGCGCTCACAACGACTGCCAGGAACATTCCCCAGGATGTTATCAGGGAAGCGTTACGGGTTTATTACGCCTAAAACGCAATTTAATTAAAGAAACTCGATGCTCTAAGGGGTTCTGGGAGGCATGCCTGATTGCGACTTCTATTTCTCCGTCGAGGGTTTTGCGCAGAGGCTGCGCAAAACCCTCCTCTGAAGAAGGAGGAGACGTCGTAGATTGGTTGGGCCCGCCAGGAATCGAACCCGGATCACTTGGTTCGAAGCCAAGTACTCTATCCGTTGAGCTACAGGCCCAGAACACTGATGATACATGAATAATTCATGATCGGCCAGAGGGATTTCGCCGTAGTGGATTTCGCCGTAGGTCGAAAGACTAACGCAGGCCTTCCCTGAAGACCTATCTGTCGACCGGCCTTTTACCTTAGACTATATGGACGATGCTCGCATCAGTAGCGGCCGTCATGCTCATGCTGGGGCTGACGCCTACCCTATCGGCTAGCCCGGCTCCGCAGCGCCGACAGGCTGCCCCCAATACCCGCCAACGTCAGTGGGATATGCTGCGGACTTACGGCCTCAGCGACGCGCCGCCCGAGCTCACCGCTTTCGGGCTCGGACGCGAGGACAATCTCTATTTCAAAGCCGCGACGGGCAAAGCGGCGACCCCCGCGGAGCTCGGGTCGGCCATCGAGAAGATGCGCGCGCAGACGCACAAGCGCGACAACCTCAAAGAGGACGCCCAACGCCTGGGCTCACTCGAAGTCGACGCGTCCAACATCGATCAACTCTTCGACAATTCCCCCAAATCCAAAACGGCCGCGATCGCCGGGCTCAAGAGCCCCGATCCTCACGTGCGAGACGCCGCGGCCAACGCTCTGGGCGATATGCTCGCTCGGCATAAAAGATCGCACAGATCGGAAGACTGGACGGAGTATATCAAGGCCGCGCCGTCCATCATGACCGCGCTCGCCTTAAGCCCCGACCAGCTCGATCCCGAGCGCGCGGTCCGTCGCGTCCTCTGGGCCAACATCAACTTGACCAATATCATCGAGTATGAGGACGTCGCGCGCATCGTGCGAGACTACACCGACCCTCGCGTTCTCATGATCATCATGGGCGCCAACGACCTGCGCTATGTCGGCGAATGGACGGGACTGCACTCCGACGATTTCAGCTACTACTACGCCCGCCTCAAGAAACTCTCCGGCGGAAAGTTCAGCGTCCTTTTTGACGATCCCCAGGTCCAACAGATCACCAAGCTGTCGCTGCTCTCGCGCTTCGTGGACTTCCGCATCATCGAGGAGGTCCTGCGCTCCGATCGGAAGATGCTGGACCTGCTGCCCGGCCTCATGTTCGTCCCCGCCGATGAGCACGGCCTGCGCCCCTCGGGAGTCTGGACCATCGACGATGTCGCCCGCCGCGTCTACGGGACGGCGCGCTTCTACCAGACCATAATCGACGCCTTGCCCTCGCTGTCCCCCGCGCAACAACGCGCCGCCGCGCACTTCTTAAACCGCAACGCCATTCGCCTAACACCCGCGCAGAAAAAGGCTCTGGCATCCTACGGCACGCTTGCCGAACCCGCGCCCGCGGCCTCTTATTACGCGAAATGGCCCAAGAACAAATTCGCGATGTATCTGATCATGACCAAGGCCTACGGCTACGGCGACACCCTTAAGCACCGCTACGGCCAGAAAGGATTTTCCGTTGTGAGCGACAACCATGGCAAGCAGCCGCGGCGCATCGAGTTCCTGCGAAAAGACGGCTCCGTCCGCTTGCATATCCAAGTCTTCGACACCAACGAGGAGAACGACTGGTGGGCGCTCGATCACGACAAGCTCACCCGGTCGGTGGCCGCCGCCATGGCCGATCCCAAGGCCCAGGCCGTGCTGTTCCGCGGCCACGCCGGCGACTACGCCTTCGAGCCCGTCAGCAAAACGCGCGCCCACGACAAGGTCTTTATCGACCTCTCCTGCTACAGCGACTTCCGCTCCCAAAGCGCCCTGAAAAACTGCCGCGACTGCTCATACTTCGGCACGACCGGCACCACCAACGGCCCCCATAATGACGTCGTCATGTCGCGTCTCGTTGAGGACTTAGCCGCGCGCCGATCTCCGTCCGCCATGCTCGATGGTTTCCGCGCCGCCCTGCCGGCGGGCAAGTACTACATGACGGGCAGCGGCTCGCAGTCCGAGCATTGGTCCCGCGCCCTCGCCCCGCGCTGAGAACCCTATCGACAAGCACGCGCTGTACGCCAAGGCGGTCCAGCAGCCCGACGCGGACGTCCGTTTTTTTCGCGAGCTGTACCGGGAGCTCAAGGGCCGCGCGCCCAAGCTTCTCCGCGAGGACTTTTGCGGCAGCTTCGGGGTGTGCTGCGAGTGGGTCAAGCTCGGGGCCGACTATCATGCCTACGGACGCGACCTTGGCGTTGAGCCGGTCAAATATGGGACGACTCAGTTCCTGTCCAAACTGACGCCCGAACAACAGTCGCGCGTGACGATCGAGCGCAAGGACGTGCTCGCCCCCGGCGGTCCGAAGACCGATCTCATCCTCGCGATGAACTTCTCCTACTTTATCTTCAAGAAGCGCGAGGCCCTTAAGGCCTACTTCGCGAACTGCTTCAAGAATCTAAAAAAGGACGGCGTTCTGGCCGTGGACTGTTTCGGCGGAGGCGGCGTGCACCGGCCTAACCGGGAAAGGACCGAACACCGCGATTTCGTCTACTACTGGGAACAGCGCGACTACGACCCAGTCTACAACACCGCCCACTGCGCGATGCACTTCAAACTCAAAGGCGGCCGGACGGTCAAAGACGTCTTTACCTACGATTGGCGCCTGTGGTCGATCGCGGAGATCCGCGAGCTGATGTCCGAGACCGGCTTCCGCAAGTCTCACGTCTACTGGGAAGGCGACGACGGCAAGCGGGGCAACGGCAAGTTCGCGCGCGACGAAAACGGCGGCACCGAGATGATCTGGATCGCCATGATCCTAGCGGAGAAGTAGCCTAGACTCGAGAGGATTCCATACGCTGGACGGCCTCTTCGAGCGTCTTGACCCTGCTCTCCAGAGCCGCGAGTCTATCCGCCGTAACGGACGGCGCGGCCGCCTGTGAAACGGGAGCCGCAGTAAAAGCCGTCGCCGCGGCTTCGGCGGGCGGGCCCGAGAACAACTGCCGGTAGCGCGTCTCCTTTTGTCCGGGCTGACGCGGGAGCTTGACGATCCAGGGTTCGGGCCGCTGCGCGAGACTTTGCAGGAGCGATTCCACCTCCGCAACGCTCGCAAACTCGCACAGGCGATTGGTGCGGGTCTTGATCTCGCCCGCCGTTTGCGCGCCGCGCAGCAGCAGCACGCAGATCGCGGCGATCGTCTTCGCGTCGGCGCCTTCGAGCATGATCTCGGCATGGTGAATGAACTTGGGGACTCGGCTGCCGGGCTCATGAAGACGCCCCGCCAAGCTGCGCTCGATGAGAGTGTGCAGGCCCTGCGCCGCCTCCCCCTCCTCGAGATTCATCACCGGATCGCGGCTCGTCTTCTGATTGCAAGCCAGAACCAAGCTGTTGAGCGTCAGGGGGTAGGACTCCGGCGTGGTCAACGACTTCTCCACCAGCGCGCCCAGGACGCGCGCTTCGATATCGGTTAAGGAGATCATCGGACGACCTGGACCTCGCCGTCGGCGTTGACGCCACCCACGATCGCTTCGCCCAAGGCGCTGGAATAGGAGGCTCTGGAGACGGGTACGGCCAAAACCCCGGCCGCCGTCCCCGAGGCGATCTTGACCGTCGCGGTCAGGAGCGACCCCTTTTCCAGCTTGTTCTGGTTACGAACTCCGTAAACGATAAAAGTCCAAACGTCGCCCTTGCGGGCCGCGCCGACGCTTTTGCCGACCGCCGTCATGACCGGGCCGGCGCTCACCGAGATGGTGCTCACGCTCGGCGGCAGCAGAAGAGAGAACTGGATGCTGGCCACGGGGTCCGATCCCGGATCAAAAGCGATAGGAAGCTTGACCGTACCCCCCGCCCGGCCCGACACTTTCGCCACGGACAAGCTCGGAGCGGCCGCGGCGTCGATACCGAACAGACAACCGACGAACAACGCCAATATAATCGTTTTCATATATCCCTCAGGGCAATAATACAACTTGCCGGCCCGCCATTACATTTATATGGCATCCCCTTGAAAACAATCTCGCGAGTCGCTACACTTTGCCCATGGCCGACCCCATGCGGATTCTCATCATCGATGACAACGCCGCGATCCGCATGATCCTCACCGACATGCTCGAAACGATGGGCCACAAGGTCATCGGAGAAGCGGCCGACCGCGACGCCGCCCTCAAGATCTACGCCGAGCATAAGCCCGACATCGTCACTTTGGACCTTTCCCTCAGCGCTGTCGGCGGAGCCGACGGATTGGCGGTCCTCAAGGCGCTGCGCACGGTCGACGACAAGGCCAAGATCATCGTCATCTCCGGCAACGCGCAAGAGAAGGTCCGAGTGATGGTCGAGCAGGCGGGAGCCTGCTGCTTCGTGGGCAAGCCCATTAAAGAAGAAGACCTCACCACCGCTCTTGCCAAGGCAGCCCAGTCTTGAGCTCCGGCTACGGGGGCGAAGACAGGCTGCTGCGGCTGATCGAAGACGGCGTCTCCGCAAGCGCCACCGCCTTGGGGGAGGTCTCCAAGACCAACTGGGTGACCCAGACCGTCTCCATCAACGCCGACGGCGTGGACAACATGCGCTCCCGCATGGCCGCGGACCAGGCCATGTACTACGGATCTTATTTAGCGATGCCGGGCGCGGTCTTCATGTTCATCGTACCTCAAAAGCGCGGCCCGACGCTGTCCCGCGCCTTCCTGGGAGAAAGAGGCAAGCGTCCCGGCGCCATCGTGCCGCTGGAGTCCGAGTGCATCGCCGAGATCTCCAATATCGTAGTCCATGCGATCGTCAACAGCTTGGCCAACGCCTGCGACGAGCCCTTTATCATCTCCGCCCCGCATATGATGCTCGACAGAAAGTCGGCCTTGCTGGCGGGAGCCGTCGACAAGCTCAAGAACAACGGCGAGAGCTACGCGGTCATGGCCTACGTGCACTTGTCATCCGAGAAGCTGTCTTCCGACTGCACCGTCCTGCTGTTCCTAAGCCCCTCCTTCCACACCCACCTCCTCGAATCGCTGTCCTAGCTGCAGCCGGCCTCACTTTTGATATCATCTTCCGTCGTCATTCACGGAGGATTTCAGCATGGGCGGGCATTCACACTGGGCGAACATCAAGCACAAGAAGGGCGCGGCGGACGCCAAGCGCGGCAAGGTCTGGACGAAGCTTTCACGCGAACTCACGATCGCGGCCAAACTCGGCGGCGGCGATCCTTCCTCTAACCCGCGCCTGCGCAAGACCATCGAAGACGCCAAGGCCGTGCAGATGCCCTCCGACACGATCACCCGCGCCATCAAGCGCGGCACCGGCGAACTCGAGGGCGCGGCCTTCGAGGAGCTGGTCTATGAAGGCTACGCGCCCGGCGGCGTCGCCCTGCTCATCGAGTGCACCTCCGACAGCCGCAACCGCACGCGCAGCGAGATCCACACCGTCATGTCCAAGAACGGAGGCTCGCTGGGCGCGCCCAACTCCGTGGCTTGGATGTTCAAGTCCAAGGGACTGATCACCGTCAATGCCGCGGGAGCGGCCACAGAGGACGCGGTGATGGAATCAGCACTCGATGCGGGCGCCGAGGACTTTAAGGCGGAGGCCGGCGTCTACGAGATCTACACCGCTCCCAACGACTTGCTCAAGGTCAAGGACGCTCTCGCCGCCAAGAAAATCGTCGCCGCCACCGCTGAGGTGGCTATGATCCCCGACAACCTCGTCGCCGTCGGCGAAGCCGACGCTCCGAAAGTGCTCAAGCTTATGGAACTGCTCGAAGCCATGGACGACGTCAAGAACGTGTACGGGAACTTCGACATCCCCGACGCCGTCATGGAAAAACTCGCCGCTTGACGCATGAAAATACTCGGGATCGATCCCGGGATGCATGAGACCGGATGGGCCGTCCTCGACGGCGCACCGGCCTCCCCCCGCTTAGTCGCCTCGGGCGTGATTCGCACCGCGCCGGGCATCCCGCTGCCCCTGCGCCTGAAGGCGATCCACGCCGAACTGGGCGCGGTCCTGGCCGAGCACAGGCCCGAATCCTGCGCGATGGAGGAGATGTTCTTTACCACCATCGCCCATACCATCCGCGCCACGCTCCAAGCCCGCGGGGTCGCGCTGCTGGCCGTCGCCCAATCCGGCAGTTCGGTCGTCGAGTATAATCCCAAGACCGTGAAGCTGTCCTTGACCGGTTCGGGGCGCGCCGAGAAGGCGCAGATGCAGACCGTGGTGCAGAAGGCCCTGGGCCTGGCCGATAAGCTGCGCCCCAATGACGTGGCCGACGCGGCGGCAATCGCCCTCTGTCACCTGCGCGCGGGGCGCATGAAAGGCCTGAGGGTTCTCGACGCCTGGGGAGCACGCCAGTGATCGCCACTCTGCGCGGGGCCGTCGTGTCCAAGGACCTGGAGTCGCTGGTGCTCGAGGTCGGCGGAGTGGGCCATGAGATCCACGTGACCGCGGCGACCGCGTCGCATCTGCCCGCGCCCGGCGGCGAGGCTTTTCTGTTCATCGTCGCCTCATACGCCATGTACGGCGGAGGCGAGACGCTGTACGGATTCCTAAGCCAATCGGAAAAAGCGATGTTCTGCGCTTTCCGCGACGAAATTCCCGGCACCGGCGCCAAGAAGGCGCTCGAGTATCTCGACAAGGCGTCGAAGTCCCTGCCCGATTTCCGCCGCGCGGTCATGGACCGCGACGAGAAGCTGCTGTGCGGAGTGTTCGGCTTCACTAAGAAAACCGCGAGCAAGATCGTCGACGCCCTGAAGGGCAAGATCGAGGAGGTCCGCGTGCTGGGCTCCCCCCATCTACAGAAAAGGTCCGACGCCGTGCCGGGGACCGGTTCCTGGGGTCAGGCCCTCAACGCTCTGGAGGCGCTGGGCTACAAGCAGTCGGAAGTGCGCACGGCCCTGCAGTCGTTGGCCGAAGAACACGGGGGCAAGGATTTGCCCACCGAACAACTGGTGCGACAGGCGCTTAAGAGGCTCTGATGCCCAATCCACGCGAACAGTCCGTGCTCAACGCCGGCGCGCAGCCGGCCGAGGAACCCTCCGATCGGGCGCTTCGGCCCAAGACGCTCGAGGAGTTCATCGGCCAGGAGTCTCTCAAAGAAAACCTGCGCGTCTTCATTAAGGCCGCCAAAATGCGCGGCGAGCCGCTCGATCACTGCCTTTTCTACGCCCCTCCCGGCTTAGGCAAGACCACCTTGGCCATCATCTTAGCGCGCGAAATGGGCGTCAACCTGCGCACCGCCTCCGGCCCCATCCTCGAGCGCGTCGGCGACTTGGCAGCACTTCTGACCGACATCTCCGAGGGCGACGTCTTCTTCATCGATGAGATCCACCGCCTCAACGCCGTCGTCGAGGAGGCTCTCTATCCCGTGATGGAGGACTACACCTTCTTCATCTCCACGGGCAAAGGGCCCGCCTCCTCGACGCTGAAGCTCGCGGTCCCGCGCTTCACGTTGGTGGGAGCCACCACCCGGTCGGGACTGCTGACCGGGCCGCTGCGCGACCGCTTCGGGATCGTGGCCCAGCTCGGGTTCTACGGCCCCGAGGAGCTGCGACGCATCGTCCTGCGCTCCTCCGGCCTGCTCGAGGCGCCCATCGACGACGACGGCGCCGGCGAGATCGCCCGCCGCTGCCGCGGCACCCCGCGCATCGCCAACCGCTTGCTTCGCCGCGTGCGTGATTTCGCGCAGGTCGACGGCACGGGCAAGATCACGGGCGAACTGGCTCGGCACGCGCTCTCCAAGCTCGAGGTCGACGCCGAGGGTCTAGACCCAATGGACAGACGACTGCTTAGAGCGGTCATCGAGAAGTTCGACGGCGGTCCCGTGGGCGTGGAGAACCTCGCCATCGCCATCAGCGAGGAGCTCGACACGGTCACCGACGTCGTCGAGCCCTTTCTCATCCAAGCGGGCTTCCTGGCCCGCACCCCGCGCGGCCGCACGGCCACGCCCAAGGCTTACGCGCACCTAGGCCTGAAGGCACCGCGCCGCGCCCTCGACCTTCTGTGATCGTTGCGGCCGCGCTCATGCTCGCGGCCTCAAGCGCCGGCGCCGACGCGGCGCGCGGCGCGCGCCTGCAGGTGGCGATCGTCCGGCAAGCAGCCTCCGCGCGGATCTACTCCGAAGACACGGTGACCGTGCGCGCGCCCAGCGGACACGACCGGATCCTCGATTGGCGGGGTGAATTGACGCTGAAGCCGCGCGAAGGCGGCCTGCGCCTGGCCGACACGCGCCTGCAGACGGAGACGCGGCTGATCCCGCAAAAAGGCGGGCGCATCCGCGTCGGAGCGGACCTGCACAGCGGCGCCTTGATCTTGCGGTTGGACCCGGGCCAGACAGTGACCATCGTCGAGGAATTGGAGATCGAGGACTACCTCGAAGGCGTCTTGCCTCACGAGATGGACCCGGGCTGGCCGCTGGAAGCGCTCAAGGCCCAGGCCGTGGTCGCGCGCACGTTCACCTACGCCAACATGGGGAAGTTCCGCAAGGACGGCTTCGACCTGACCGCCGACACGCGCTCGCAGGTCTTCAAGGGGCTTAGCGGCGTCAACGAGAACGTGCGCTCGGCCGTGCGGCAGACGCGCGGAGAGGTGTTGGGCTATGACGGCAAACTGCTGCGCGTCTACTACCACGCCTGCTGCGGGGGATCGACCACCGACGCGGGCGCGGCTTGGAACGCCGAAGGCGGCTCCATCCCGCGCCCCTTGCGCGGAGTCCGCGATCCGTGGTGCCGGCTGTCGCCGCATATGAAATGGAGCGCGTATTTCACCTGGGCCGACTTGACCGCGGCGGTCTCGGAAAGGAGCATGCTGAGCAACGCCATCACCGGCCTGAAGATCGGGGCGCGGGACGCGGCCGGGTTCGTGCGCACGTTCCTGATCCGCTCCGGGCGCGAGTCGAGCGAGGTCCGCGCCGCCGAACTGCGCGGCGCCCTCGGCGCCGGGGAGATGAAAAGCGTCCACATCAGGAGCCTGAGCGCGCGCAGAAAGGGTGTGGAATTCTTCGGCTCGGGCTTGGGCCACGGGGTCGGGCTGTGCCAATGGGGGGCGCGGCTCCAGGCCGAGAAAGGACGCAGCTATCAGAAAATTCTGCGTTTCTACTTCCCTGATTCGGTGCTCTCCGAGATCGACGAATGATCCCTCTTTCCGATTTCGATTACGAATATCCGGAGTCGCTGATCGCCTCCTCGGCCGCCGAACCTCGAGACTCTTCCCGCCTGATGGTTCTCGACAGGAAAGCTGAAGCCCTTCAGCACGTTCACTTCCGAGATCTCCCCCGCTTTCTAAAGCCGGGCGACTGTCTGGCCGTCAACCGCACCAAGGTCATGCCCTGCCGCTTACTCGGGCGCAAATCGACCGGCGGGAAAGCCGATCTTCTTCTGGTGCGCGAGCTGGGGCCGTCCGTTTGGACGGCGCTGGCCTCGGGCTTCAAGGCCGGTCAAAAGCTGGAGTTCAACGGCGGCATGACCGCGACGGTCGAGGGCTTGACCGAGGACGGAGAGTATCGTCTCCAATTTCAAACGGCCGACCTGCGCGCCTATCTCGCCGAACACGGCCTGCCCCCGCTGCCGCCTTACATCGCCAAGAAGCGCGTCCCCTCGCGCGCGGACGCGGCGCGATACCAAACCGTCTACGCCCGAGACGACGGCTCCATCGCAGCGCCCACCGCGGGCATGCATTTCACGCCGGAGCTGATCGCGTCATTAAAGGACTCCGGGATCGGCATGGCTTACGTGACTTTGCACGTCGGCCGAGGAACTTTTCGTCCCATCACCAGCGACGATGCCTCGCGGCACCAGATGTTGGCCGAGCGTTACGAGGTCGAGCCCGCCGAGGCCAAGCTCATCATCGAGTCCCGCGCCCGCGGCGGCCGCATCGTCTCGGTGGGAACGACGACGACCCGCACGCTCGAGACGCTCGCCGCTCGCCCCGAAGGACTGGGGCCGGGGACTGGAGACAGTTCCTTATATATATCGCCCGGCTACCAGTTCCGGGCCATCGACGCCTTGATCACCAACTTTCACCTGCCGCGCTCCACGCCTCTTCTGCTGGCCTGCGCCTTCGCCGGCCGAGAGCGTCTTCTCAACGCCTACCGCGAAGCGGTGGCCAAGGGCTACCGGCTTTATTCCTTCGGCGACGCCACGCTGCTTCTGTAGAGGAATGTCGGGGATACCCGACATTCGCTGTTCCCGGGAATAGTGAATGCATGGGATACCCGACATTTTCTCCAACCTATCGCGGCTCACAATGACTTCTCGGATAAAAAATAAGACTTAAGCCTGCCTGGGCTGGGATACAAGGTAGAATATCCCCAGATGGCGTTTACGATCCAAGCCAAGGACGGTCTCGCCCGCGCGGGGACTCTCGACACTCCCCACGGGATCGTCGAGACCCCGGTGTTCATGCCCGTGGCCACGCAGGCCAGCGTCAAGGCGCTGGACTCCGACGACGTGCGCCGGCTGGGTGCCACCGCGCTGCTGGCCAACTCCTACCACCTCTATCTTCGTCCGGGAACCGAGGTCGTCAAGGCGGCGGGCGGTCTGCACAAGTTCATGGACTATGAGGGCTTCATCCTCACCGACTCAGGCGGCTTCCAGGTCTTAAGCCTCTCAGACCTGCGCGAGATCGACGACGAGGGCGTAACGTTCCAGTCGCATCTCGACGGCTCCCGGCATCGCCTGACCCCGGAGTCGGTGATCGCCGTTCAAGCCGCCTTGGGCTCCGACGCCTGGACCACGCTCGACGAGTGCCCGCCCTATCCATGCTCCGAGGCCGAGGCGGCGCGGGCCTTCGAGCGCACCATGCGCTGGACCGACCGCTCCGTACCCGCCGTGGCCGCCGCGCGCGCGGCGGGCTCGAAGTGTCTGTTCTTCCCGCTCTATCAAGGAGGGCTGCACCCCAGCTTGCGACGGCGCTCCGCCGAACATCACAACGGGCTTCCGGCCGACGGCATTTCCATCGGCGGCTTCATGGTCGGCGAGTCCAAGGAGCAGACCTGGAGCATGTTGGGCGAGACCACGGACCTGCTTCGCCAGGAGCGCCCGCGCTATCTCATGGGCGTGGGCACGCCTCTCGATTTGTGGGACGGAGTCGCTTGCGGCATCGACATGATGGATTGCGTCTACCCCACGCGGGTGGCGCGCACCGGACAGGTCATGGCCTCGGGCGGAAAGTTCAACGTGACCAACGCGCGCTTTCGCCGGGACTTCACCCCGCTCGATCCGGAATGTAGCTGCTTCGTCTGCGCGCGCTACACGAGGGCCTACCTGGGCCATCTTCTGCGCTCCAAGGAGCTGGCGGCCTACCGCCTGCTCTCCTACCACAACCTGCACTTTATGGAACAGACCACCGTCGCCATTCGCGCGGCGATCCGCGGCGGCCGATTCGCGGCCGCTCGTGCGGAGTTCCGCGCGCGCTACGCTCCTGCCGTGTGACGGAAGTGCATCCACAACTTGACCAAAAGCCCGCACTTCCGTATAATGCGGTTCGCTAAAATATAACGTCCAACGACACTGGACGCCAACTGCTGCCGCGGAGGACTTGAATGGACTTTATTCACAGCATGCGATTCCCATTTATGATCGTCATGGGAATTTCCCTGATCGCTCTTGCCGTCGCTTTCTGGCTCATCAACTGGGTCATGGCCAAGGACACCGGCACCGACGCGATGCGCAAGATCTCCGACGCCATCAAGGCCGGAGCCGAGGCGTACCTGCGTCGCCAGAACTATACGATCATCTCGCTCTCTGCTGTCCTTGCCGTGGTGATCTTTGTGCTTTACGCCTTCGTGCGCAAACACAACGAGCACGATCCCGCCGGCTCAATGGCTTTGGCCTTGTGCACCACCGGCTCCTTCGTCGCGGGCGCGGCCTGCTCGCTGATCGCGGGCTATATCGGCATGTGGGTCTCCATCCGCACCAACATCCGCACCGCCGCCGCCGCCCGCACCAGCCTCAATGACGCCCTGCGCATCGCCCTGCGCGGCGGCGCGGTCGCCGGCCTGTTCGTCTGCGCCATGTCGCTTATCGGCGTGGGCGGCCTGTTCATCCTTCTTAAGCTACTCGGCTTCCCTTACGAGAAGATCCCGTTTATGATCGTCGGCTACGGTTTCGGAGCCTCCTTCGTCGCGCTGTTCTCGCAGCTCGGCGGCGGCATCTACACCAAGGCCGCCGACGTCGGCGCCGACCTCGTCGGCAAGGTCGAGGCCGGCATCCCCGAGGACGACCCCCGCAACCCCGCCGTCATCGCCGACCTCGTGGGCGACAACGTCGGCGACTGCGCCGGCCGCGGCGCCGACCTCTTCGAGTCCACCGCCGCCGAGAACATCGGCGCGATGATCCTCGGCGTGGGTCTGATCCCTTATTTCGGCTGGAAGGGCGTCGTGTTCCCCCTCGTCGCCCGCGCGCTCGGCATCTTGGCGTCAATCTTCGGCATTCTTGTCGTGAAATGCGAGGAGCACGATGACCCGATGGACGCGCTCAACATCGGCTATTACCTGACCTCCTTCCTCTCCGCGCTGGGCTTCGCCGGCGCGGCCTGGTGGATGCTGCGTTCCGAGGCGGCGCCCAACGCGTGGATCTACTACACGACCTGCGGCTTCATCGGCATCCTGACCGCGCAGGCCTTCGTCTACATCACGCAGTACTACACCGAGTATAAATACCGCCCCGTGCTCGAGATCGCCGAAGCCTCCAAGACCGGCCCGGCGACGAACGTCATCGCCGGCATCGCAGTCGGCCTGGAGTGCACGGCGATTCCGATCATCGTCATCTCCGTGGCGATTCTCGCGTCCTTCAAGCTCGGCGTCATGGCGCTGGGACCGGCGGCCGGTCTGACCGGCGGCCTGTTCGGCACCGCGGTCGCGACCATGGGCATGCTCGGAACGGCGGCCTACATCCTGGCGATGGACACCTTCGGCCCGATCACCGACAACGCCGGCGGCATCGTCGAGATGTCCCACCAGCCCGAGGAAATCCGAAAGAAGACCGACCGCCTCGACGCGGTCGGCAACACCACGAAGGCCCTCACCAAAGGCTATGCGATCGGCTCGGCCGCTTTGGCCGCCTTCCTGCTGTTCTCGGCCTACCTCGACGAGATCTACAACTACACCGGCGCGCGCATCGGCGTGGACTTGTCCAAGCCCGAGGTGTTCGTCGGCGGGATGCTGGGAGCCATGCTTGTATTCCTGTTCTCGGCGATGGCTATCCGTGCCGTCGGAACCTGTGCGCAGACCGTCATCACCGAGGTCCGCCGTCAGTTCAAGGAAAAGCCCGGCATCATGAAAGGCACCGAAGAGCCCGACTACGGGCAGTGCGTCGACATCGTGACGTTAGGCGCCCTTAAAGCGATGGTCGCGCCCGGCATCTTAGCCGTCGGCGCTCCCATCGCCGTCGGCCTGCTCATGCGCGGCTTCATCAGCGAGACACAGAAGACCATCGCCGCCGAATCTGTGGCGGCGCTTTTGATGGTCGGCACGATCGCGGGCATCTTGATGGCGCTGTTCTTCAACAACGCCGGCGGCGCCTGGGACAACGCCAAGAAGTACATCGAGATGGGAACGCACGGCGGCAAGAAGTCCGACGCCCACAAGGCCGCGGTCGTGGGCGATACCGTCGGCGATCCCTTCAAGGACACCGCGGGGCCCTCGCTGCACGTCTTAATCAAGCTCCTGGCCACGATCACCCTCGTTCTGGCTCCCCTCTTCATCTAAGAGAAGGCAAAACGAATAACCGCCCGGCTCTTTGGAGCCGGGCGGTTTTTTACGGCCTATGTTCCGAAAATATTCCCAAAAAAGTTGCCTGATTGACCCTTGACATCCACGGATACTCGATCTATAATTACTAGAAGATAATAATTATCAACAAGGAGGGATCTTATGAACGCCAATATCGCTCTCAACGAGTCGTCCCGGACCAAGGTTCTCAGCCTTCTCGATCGGGTTTTAGCCGATGAGTACGTGCTCTACACCAAGACCCGCAACTTCCACTGGAACGTCACGGGTCCGCGCTTCAGCGAGATGCACAAGTTCTTCGAGAGCCAATACGAGATCCTCGACGGCTTCGTCGATGAGATCGCCGAACGCTCCCGGACCTTGGGCGGACGCGCGTTGGGCTCCATGAAGGAGTTCCTGGCCAAGACCCATCTCAAGGAGGCCGTCTCGCGCGTGCCTAAGGAGGACGGGATGTTCGCGGAGCTTCTAAAGGACCATGAGGCGGTGATCCGTTTACTGCGCGAGGACGTGGAGGAATGCACCCGCTCGGGCGACATGGGCACGGCCGACTTCCTGACCGGATTGATGACAAGTCACGAAAAGATGGCCTGGATGCTGCGGAGTTTCATATCCTGACATGATGAAGAATCGCGACGAGGTGAGGTCCCTCTTCAAAGAGAAGAAGGTTCCCCTGACCCATCAGCGCCTTGCCGTTTACGAGGAGCTGTCGGGCCGGCATGACCATCCCAGCGCCGAGACTCTTCACGACTCGCTGAGAAAGACGTACCCGAGCCTGTCGCTGGCCACGGTGTATAAAACCCTGCAGACCCTGCACGCGATGGGCATGGTCGCGCGCGTGGACTCGCCGACGGCCCAGGCCCGCTATGACGCCATCGTCGATACCCATCATCACGCGGTGTGCCGGGGCTGCGGAAAGATCGAAGATTTGTTCGACTCGCGACTGGACCGGCTGCCCAAGCCCCGGGCGGCGGGGTTCGTCCCATCCGGCCATTCCGTCCATTTTCACGGCCTTTGCGCCAAGTGCGCCCGGGCCGCCGCTCAAAAGACGCGCTAACGACACAGGAGGACTCACCATGACCGATACGCTCGTGCAGAAGGACGCGCCGGACTTCAAGGCCCAGGCGCTGGTTGGAAAAAGTTTCAAGGAAATCCAGCTTGCCGACTACAAGGGCAAATGGGTGGCGCTGTTCTTCTACCCGCTCGACTTCACCTTCGTCTGCCCGACGGAGATCACCGCGTTCTCGGACAATCACGCCGAGTTCAAGAAGCTGGGCTGCGAGGTCCTGGGATGCTCCGTCGACAGCCACTTCTCGCACCTCGCGTGGGCCAACACCCCCCGCAAGGAAGGCGGACTGGGCGAGATCAAGTATCCCCTCCTGGCCGACATCAACAAGAGCATCGCTCGCTCCTACGGCGTGCTGGTCAACGACGCGATCGCCCTGCGCGGCCTGTTCCTGATCAATCCCAAGGGCAAGGTCGCCTACTCCGTGGTGCATGACCTCTCCGTGGGCCGCTCGGTCGACGAGACCTTGCGCGTGCTCAAGGCCTTCCAACAGGCCGAAAAAACCGGCGAAGTGTGCCCGGCCAATTGGAACGAGGGAAAGAAGACCATGAAGCCCGATCCGGTCAAGTCCAAGGAGTACTTCAGCGCCGCCCATTAAACAGCCGCCGTCGTCAAAACCCCCGGCCGGACGCTTCGGCCGGGGGTTCTTTTTTCATTCACGAAACCGCCGCAAAACTGCTAGGATGACGCCCAATATAAGGAGACCCAATGCAGCCCGCTCCCAACCCCTTGATCAACCTCGCTCCCATCGTCGCGATCTTCGTTATCTTCTATTTTCTGCTCATCCGTCCCCAGCAGAAGCAGCAGCGAGAAAACGAGCTCATGCTCAAGAACCTCAAGGTCGGCGACAAGGTCTTGACTGTGGGGGGCCTGTACGGGACCATCACCGGCTTCAAGGGAGATGACCTCGAGGTCCAGTTCTCCCAGACCGTGAAGCTCACCGTGCTGCGCTCGGCCGTCGCTCGCCTCGTCGTCCCCGATAACGCCGGCAAACACGTCACCACCATCTGACAAGGACCTCGATACAATGACCAAGACACAAACGAAGTGGCTCGGCCTGTTGGCCCTCGTCGTAGGCTCCGTCTTCCTGCTGTATCCTTCCATCAACTGGTACCAGCTTGACCCCGCCGAGCGAGCCAAGCTCGAAGCGCTGCGCGAGCGGCCGAAATGGCTGGTCAACCTGGGCCTAGACCTCAAAGGCGGAACGCACATGGTCATGGAGCTCGAGGTCGACAAGCTCGACGCCAAGACCCCCCTCAACGAGGCCATGAGCCAGGCCATCGAGATCATCCGCAACCGCATCGACCAATTCGGCGTGGCCGAGCCTCTGATCGTACGCCAAGGCGCGCGCTGGATCGTCGTGCAGCTTCCGGGCATTACCGACTCCCAGCACGCCAAGGAGCTTGTAGGCAAGACCGCGCTCCTCGAGTTCCGCATGGTCGACGAGTCCGAGAAGGCGAAAACGGCGCTGAACAAGATCCTCGAACTGGGAAACCCTTTCAACGGCGTCGTCCCCTCCACCGCCGCGGCCAAGCTCGTCCCCGAGGGCTTGCAGTTGTTCAAGGGCAAGGACAACGCCATGTACCTTCTCTCCAAGGAAGTCCCCCTCACCGGCGCGTCGCTTGAGACGGCCAAGGTCGAGACCGGCGGCGAGTACGGCATGCCGGTCGTGGCCTTCAAGTTCAAGCCCGAGGCCGCCGGCAAGTTCGCCGCGCTCACCGGCGCCAACGTGGGCAAGAACATGGCGATCGTTCTCGATGATAACGTGTTCTCCGCTCCTCTGATCAAGGGCCGCATCAACGGCGGCTCCGGCATCATCGAGGGGCAGTTCACCTCCGACGACGCCAAGTCGCTGGCGATCGTGCTGCGCGCGGGTGCTTTGCCCGCCCCCGTCAAGGTCATCGAGGAGCGCGTCGTCGGTCCCACGGTCGGAGAAGACTCGATCAAGGACGGCTTTCGCTCGAGCGCCATCGGCTTCGCCTTGGTCGTGCTGTTCATGCTGGTCTATTACCGCGCCTCCGGCTTCGTGGCGATCATCGCGCTGGGCATGAACCTGCTGCTGCTCTTGGCGACGATGGCCTATCTTAAGTCGACGCTGACGCTCCCCGGCATGGCCGGCATCATCTTATCGCTGGCCATGGCCGTCGACGCGAACGTGCTCATCTTCGAGCGCATCCGCGAGGAGCTGCGCTTGGGCAAGCCGATCAAGATGGCCCTCTCGCTCGGCTACGACCGCGCCTTCTCGGCCATCCTGGATTCGCACGTGACCTCGCTGATCTCATCGGCGTTCCTGTTCCAGTTCGGCACCGGGCCCATCAAGGGCTTCGCCGTCACGCTCACCATCGGCCTGATCCTCTCGCTATTCACGTCGATCGTGATCACCCGCATGATCTTCGATTACTACCTCGCCAACAGCGAGGTTGAGGAGCTCTCGATCTAATGGAACTATTCAAGAAACCGGACATCGACTTCATCGGCCTGCGTTGGTTTCCCATCACCGTCTCGGCGTTGATCATGGCGTTTAGCGTCGGATCGATGGCGATCAAAGGCTTCAACTACTCCATCGAGTTCACCGGCGGCACCTTGCTGCAGATCAGCTTTCCCGCCGGCTCGTCGGTCGACGTCGCGGGCATGCGCAAGACCTTGGAGTCCGCGGGCTTAAACACCGAGATCCAGTCGGTCGAGGGCGAGCGCCCGACCTTCATCCTCCGCGAGCAGGCCACCGACGACGCCGCCGCGACGGCCTTCGCCGACAAGACCCTCGCGCTGCTAAAGAGCGCTTTTCCCTCCTCGGCTCCCGCCATAGACCGAAAGGACGTCATCGGCCCCGTCGTCGGCAAGGACCTGCGCCGGCGCACGGTTTGGGCCATCGTCTTAAGCCTGCTCGGCATCGTGGTCTACGTGGCTTACCGCTTCGAGAATCCGATCTGGGCTGTGGCCGGCGTCATCGCCCTGTTCCACGACGTCATCGGCGTCGCCGGCCTGTTCTCCTTCTTGGGCCTGCCCATGGACTTGCTCATCGTGACCGCGCTGCTGACCATCGCCGGCTACTCCATCAGCGACACCATCGTCATCTTCGACCGCATGCGCGAGAAGCTGCGCTATGAGCGCGGGATGCCGTTGGCTGAACTCATTAATTCCTCGATGAATGAGACGTTATCGCGCACCATCATCACGGTGCTGACCGTTCAAATCGTCAGCTTGGTCCTGCTTTTTTTCGGAGGGCCTGTATTGCATGACTTCGCCCTGGCGATGGTCGTCGGCAACCTTCTTGGAACCTTCTCCTCGCTCGGCGTGGCCGCTCCCTTGGTGTACGAGTACCAGATCCGATTCGGAGGCAAAAGAGCCTACGCCGCCGCGCCGCCTGCGGAGTCCTCGATTAAAGTCAAAGACGGGGGTCGCCGCCGCCGGTGAGAAAGATCAAGGGCTTTAAGCTGACCCTGCGGCCCCACGAGGTCAAGCGCCGGGCCAAGAAGTCCCGGATCGATCTCGAGGCCGAGGGGCTGTCCGATCCCGTCCTGGCCATTTTTTTGGAGCGGGCGGCCAAATCGCTGGTTCCCGGAGTCGTCTTCGACACCTTCGGCCATCCCGATCCCGATCAGCCCCTGCTCTCTCCGATGCCGGGCCTGGCCTACAGCTTGATCCTCGCCAGCCTTGGTGACGCCTTTGCGCCTTTGAAAGCGACGGAAGCCGCCATTCCCGCGGGACTGTGGACGATCCTCGAGGAGCACGCGCTCGATGAGGCCGTGCGCTTCGCCTCCGGCCTTCTCGCCGACGAGGCTGAAAAAGACGGCTGCGAGCTCTCGCCTCTGACGCCGCTCGTGGAGCTGGGAGCCCTGGCTGCGGCGCTGCGCAAGCTTGACGGCGCCGAGAAGCTGGGCGTCTCCGTGGAGGACGGCAAGCTGTTCCCGACCGCGTCTCTCATCGTCAGCCAATCCTGGCTCGCGAAGTCCAAGGCCAAGGGCCGTAAGTAGTGCTGCGCAAGCTCGTTCCCTACCTCGTCTATTCCTATGTCACCTTCGTCGGCTGGACCACCCGGTTGCGATTCCTGCGCGAGGACATCCCCCAGGCGATCCACGCCGCAGGTGGGCATTTCATCTACGCATTTTGGCACCAACGCCAGGTTTTTTTCACTTGGTCTCACCGCGACGCGTCGGCCGCCGTCCTCGTCAGCAAGTCCAAGGATGGAGAGATGATCGCCAAGACCATGCGCCTCTCGCGCATTAACGCGGTGCGCGGCTCGTCCTCGCGCGGCGGCGCTGCGGCGGCGCGCGAGATGGTCGACATGCTGCGCTCCGGCAAGGACGTGGGCATCTCGCCCGACGGCCCCAAAGGCCCCGCTCGGGAGGTCAAGGCGGGGGCTGTGCGCTTGGCCCAGCTTTCGGGCGCGCCCATCGTTCCGATCGGCAACGCTCTCTCCAACAAGCTCGAGTTCGCCAAAGCCTGGGACCGCTTCCAAGTACCCTTACCATTCGGCCGCGCCGTGGTCATCTACGGCGAGCCAGTCCGCATCGGTCCAGACGACGATCTCGCCGCCAAGGCCTTAGAGCTTAAAGCCGGCTTGGACCGCATCACCGACGAAGCCGACCGCTTGGTGCGATGATCGCCGCTATCTTGATCATCGAGACGCTGCTGACCCCCTTGGTCGCTCTCGGCTTGGTCCTCGCATTTCTTTTCTCGCCCAAGCGCGGCCGCCTCGAAGGTCTGGCCGCGGAGCTTCCCGAGCGTTTTGGCTTCGTCCCGCCCGACGTGCGTGCCAGATTGAAAGGCAAAGTGGTCTGGTGGTTCCATGCCGCCTCGGCCGGAGAAGTCAGCGGGCTGTCTCCTCTCATCGAGGCGATCGCCTTGCGCGACAATCCTCCGGCGGTGGTCCTGACTACGACCACCCGCTCGGGCCGCGAAGCGGCCGGCAACGTTGCCGGCGTCGCGTGGGCCCAACTGGCCCCGCTCGACGCCTGGCCGTGCGTGAGCCGCTTCTTGTCGGCCGTACGGCCGACAAGATTAATTCTTTCAGAAACGGAGCTGTGGCCCAGCGCTCTAATACTCGCCGACCGCGCGGGGTTGGGGCCCTGCTTGGTCAACGCCCGGCTGACGCAAAAAAGTTTCTCGCGATACATTCAGATATCGAAGCTGATGGCTCCAGTCCTGCGCACGCTGTCGCTGGTCGCGGCGCAAAGCGAGGAGGATGCCAGGCGCTTTAGAACTCTGGGCGTTCCTGCCGCGCGTATTCGCGTCACCGGCAACGCTAAATACGACCGCACGGCCACCCCCGCCGCCGATGAGGCCGCACAGGCGCGCCTGACGGCGATGGCTTGGGACGGGTCGCCGCTGTTCGTGGCCGGCAGCACGCACCCCCTCGAGGAAGAGATGATTCTTGCCGCCTACCTGTCGGCGCGCCGCGCGGTGCCGCTGCTGCGCCTGGTGCTGGCGCCGCGCCATCTTGAGCGCGTCGCCTCCGCTGTCGAACTGCTCGAGCGCGGCGGCCTGCGCCTGTCGCGCTGGAGCGCGGCCGAGGCGGCCGAATTGGGCGCCGACGCCCTGGTTCTCGACGTCATGGGCGTTCTGCCCAGTTTCTATCCTCTGTCCTGCGCCGCCTTCGTGGGAGGGACCTTGGTTCCCGTCGGAGGACATAACCTCCTCGAACCGGCCCTGGCCGGGGTCCCCGTCCTATTCGGGCCGCACACCGAACACATCCACCGCCCGGCCAAGCTCCTCGTCGCGGAGGGCGGCGGACGACTCGTCAACGACGCCCACGAACTCTCCAAGTGCATGGCCGATTTCGCCGGCGATGAGACCCTCTCCCGCGTGATCGGCGGACAGGCTCGCGCGCTGGCCGTCCGCCTGCAGGGAGCCACCACGCGCATACTGGCCGAGCTCGAAGCCCCTCCCCGGTGAAATGATATAATCGACGTTGTCGCCCAAAATACTCGTCATCCGGCTCTCTTCGCTCGGTGATATCGTGCTCACCGGCCCCGTCTACAAGAGCCTTAAAACACGCTGGCCCAACGCCCGGGTCGCGGTTCTCGTCAAACCCCGGTTCGCGGCGGCCCTCCACGGCCACCCGGACGTCGCCGAGATCATTCCCTTCCGGGGAATCCTCCACACCCTCCGTCTGATACGAAGCGGCGGTTATACCCATCTCCTCGATCTGCACGGGAACCTGCGCTCGTTTGTGATCAGGACTTTGGCGCGCGTGCCGAACACCGCGACGTACCGCAAGGACGCGCTGGCGCGGCGTCTGTTCGTGGCCTGGCGCGTGCCCTCTTCCTCGCTGCTGCGGCACACGGTGGACCGCTACCACGAGGCTTTGCGGCCCTGGGGCATCCCCGCGGCGTCCGCCCGCAACGTGCTCGTCATGCAAAGCGCTTTCTTGGGCGACAGCCTGCTGACGCTGCCGCTGCTGCGCCGTCTCAAGGACGTGATGCCGCAGGCGCGCGTAACCGTGCTCACTTTGGCTAAGACCGCCGACATCTTTCGCGGCGCGCCCTGGGTCGACGAGGTGATCCTCGACGACAAGCGCGGCGTTCACGGCGGCCTTCGCGGTCCCTGGATCATCGCCGCCGAACTCAAGGCCCGCGGCTTCGACCTGGCCATCATCCCCCACCGCTCCTTTCGCTCGGCTTTGATCGCTAAGCTTGCCGGCGTACCCCGGCGCGTGGGCTTTGACTCCAGCGCCGGGCGCTTCCTGCTCACCGACACCGTCCCCTTCTCCTGGCTGATGCACGACCTGGAGCGCAACCTGTCCTTGGCCGAGCCCCTGGGCGCGGCCGCTTCGCCGCGCGCCGGAGAGTCGCGCTACGTCGTCCCGCCTCAAATGAGCGGAAGCTTCTCTCGTCTCCTTCCGGCAACGAGCGCGCGCTTAGCCGGCGTGCACCCCGGCTCGGCGTGGAGCACCAAGCGCTGGCTTCCCGAGCGCTTCGCCGAGCTTTGCCGACGCCTCGCGGCCGACGGGCTGACGCCGGTGCTCGTGGGCGGGCCGGAGGACACGGCTCTAGGAGAGAGTATCGCCCAAGACTGCGGCGCCGTTAACCTCGTGGGCCGAACCGGCCTCGAGGACCTCAAAGCCCTGATGGGACGACTGAGCCTGTTCGTGACCAACGACTCCGGACCCATGCATCTGGCCGCCGCCGCGGGCGTGCCGGTCGTGGCGATTTTTGGAGCGACGACCCGGGAACTCGGGTTCTTCCCCTACGGGCCCGGTCATCGGGTCGTGGAGGCGGAACTGGCCTGCCGGCCGTGCGGGCTGCACGGCACGCGGCAGTGCCCGGAAGGACATTTTCTGTGCATGCGCCTGATCACCGTCGACAACGTGCTCGCCTCATGCCGCGACGCCTTGGGCGCGGGAGTTCCCTCATGAACATACTCCATATCGAAGACGAACCCTGGGACTCGGGCATCGCCTACTATGCCCTGACGCTGGCCTCGGAGCAGGCGCGACGCGGCCACAACGTCGAATTTTGGGGCCAGGACGGCTCGCCTGTGATGGAGGCCGCGCGCGAACGGGGCCTGGTCGCGCGCGGCTGGGGCAGCGTGAGCTGGCTGGCGCAGCGCAGGCAGGCGGCGGAATTTTCTCCACACGTGATCAACGCGCACACCGGCGCGGCTCATTCCTTGGCGCTGGCTCTCTCGGCGGGGCGGCCCTGCGCGGTCGTGCGCACGCGCGGCGACTCGCGTGCGGCGCGCTCCAACGCCCTGACCCGCTTCG
>CXWL01019190.1_pt1 | contig 34519 bp, 38 predicted proteins | sample 590931 | NCBI WGS metagenome assembly CXWL01 (sample SAMEA3498368, study PRJEB10139) | groundwater metagenome | biome: water well; material: biofilm material | place: Germany | collected 2015-04-27
GCGGAAATGCGGCGGAACATGGTCGTTGAAAAACATCTTGATGACAATCCCATAAAAAGCGCTAATCGTGGGCATTGTTCGACATGATCCCAAACCTGAGTACGTCCGCCCCAAAAACGATGTGAGCCTGTTGGGACACGAAGCTTACCCGCGCCCTCTCCTGTGCATGAATTCTATGCGAGCTCTGAAGAGCCTGTTGCGCAAACCCATTGACACTTAAGTAATACTATGCATAATAGCACCCAGGGCTTCCTGGAGGGGACATGATGGGCTACAACTTTCTCCCGTGTGAGCGCGATCAACTCTATCTGATGCCCCCTGCGTTGCAGGACTGGCTGCCGGAGGGCGATCTGGCGTGGTTCATCCTGGACGCGGTGGCCCAGATGAACCTGACGGCCATTGAGCGGACCTATCGGGCGGATGGCTGGGGACAGGCGGCGTACGAGCCGGCCATGATGGTGGCGCTGCTGCTCTATGCGTACTGCTTGGGGGAGCGGTCGAGTCGACGGATCGAGCGGCTGTGCCAGCGAGATGTGGCCGTTCGAGTGATCACGGCCAACCAGGGTCCCGATCACACGACGATCGCCCGGTTCCGGCAGACCCACGAAACCGAACTGGCCACACTCTTTACTCAGGTGCTGCGGCTTTGTGCGGAGGCGGGCCTGGTGAAGGTGGGGATCGTGGCGTTGGATGGCACGAAGATCAAGGCCAACGCGGCGCTGGCGTCGAATCGGGCGGCCGAGACGATCGCGACAGAGGTCTCGCGGATGCTAACCGAGGCCCAGGCCACGGATGCGGCGGAGGATCGGCAGGATGGACCGGAGCGGTGCGGCGACGAGTTGCCCGAAGTCTTGCGGGATCGGCAGAGCCGGCTGGCTCGGTTGCAGGCGTGCCAGGAGCGGTTGACGCAGGAAGCGGCCACGGCCACGGAGCAGCAGCAGGCCAAGATTGAAACGCGACAGGCCGAAGAGGCCGCCACCGGGCAGAAGAAGCGGGGCCGCAACCCGAAAGCGCCCGAGGCGGCAGCGGACCTCGCCGCCAAGGCGAATGTGACGGATCCGGACAGCCGCATCATGAAGACGCAGGCTGGATACGTCCAAGGCTACAACGCCCAGGCCGTGGTGACGGAGGGCCAGATCATCGTGGCAGCCGAGATGACGCAGGAGGCCAATGACATCAAACAACTGCACCCGATGTTGAAACAGGCGCAGGCGAATCTCAAGGCCATCGCGCATCCCCAGGCGGTTGGGACGGCCCTGGCCGATGCCGGCTATTGCAGCGAGGCCAATCTGCTGGCGGCGGATCCGGCAGGGCCAGCGTTGTTGATTGCCACGAACAAGGACTGGAAACAGCGCAAGGCGCTGCGGGAGCAGCCGGGTCCACGGGGGCGTATCCCGATGCGACTGAGTCATCGCGATCGGATGGAGCGAGTGCTGCTGACGAAACGTGGTCGTCGCCTGTACAAGAAGCGAGGCCAGACCGTGGAACCGGTGTTCGGACAGATCAAGAGTGCTCGTGGCTGTGATGGGTGTATGCGCCGCGGCAAGGCCGCCTGTGACAGTGAGTGGAAACTGCTCTGTGCCACGCATAATCTGTTGAAGCTCTGGCGAAACGGGAAGACATCTGGTACCGGTCGGCGTACGGGCCGCGACCCACAGCGGTTTGGCCGGGGAAGCGGAAAGAAAACAGGGGGATGACCCTCTCGAAAGCCACGCTCCCTCACGGTCTCAGCAAGAAGAGACCCGGCTTGGCGCACCAGGAAGCCCGTGCTGGGTACCAGACAGCTCGATCATGGGTTTGAGCAACAGGCTCTGAACATACAGCAATTTGATGAAACACAAAGGGCAGGCTCCTATTCAGAGGCCTGCCCCAGTACGCCATGGCGTTTCCCATTGCCCCGCTCTATTACAACATCCCCTTCGTCGAAAGAACCTGCCTTGCCAACCGATCTTCCACCGTCGAGCGGCACGCACGGGGTCAGTTCTCACATTGCTACATGCTCTTTCTGGTTTCTTCAGACTTCCGCACCGCGTGACTGACGGTCATATCGTAGACCCCGAAATGGCGCCCGATCTCTGCCATCGTAGACGCACCGGACGCGGACACCTGCGCGATGGCCTGATCTCTATCCGGGTGGCGTCTCTGATACTCCTCCAGCGAACACGCGACCGATTGTCGATGGGCCTTGGAAACTTCCCGTGGCTCCTCTGGCGAAGCGATGGGGTCATTGGAAGCAATGCCCCCATCGCTTTCGTCCACACCTGCGTGAATCGGCAACAACCCTTCGACACAACGGACTAGCAAAGGGTGATCGCGAACCACGGGGGGACTTAGCATCCACGTGGCAGGGACGCAGACGCCCTCGGAAACTACCCCAAAGTAGCCTGGCCCCTTTTCCGTTCTCCGTGGCCACGCGGTTCAATCCGGTGATCCGCGCGTGCTATCAACGCGTGTGTGCGACCGGAAAAACCAAAAAGGTGGCCCTGACCGCCTGCATGCGGAAGTTGCTGATTATCCTCAATGCGATGCTGAAACATCGGACCCCCTGGCACTCGGAGCTCGTTCAGTGTGCTTGACAGTCAAGACAGTTGCTGTCCATTTTCCGTTCACAGGGCAAAGAGGGATCCGGCTTTCAGCCTCGTGGCCACGACCACCAAGGCCACCTTGGTGGTCGATGGGAGAAAAAAGCCGGCATCCGGGACTGCCCCGGACGCTGGCGCTCACGTCACACTGACTTTAGCTACGCGCCCGCCGCCAGGCCGCGAAGCCCACCAAGCCCGAGCCCAAGAGCAAGAGACTGGCCGGTTCCGGCACCGGTGCCGAACCAGTAGCGGGGTTAATGTTGGCCGGACCTATAAGAACGCTCACATTGAGGTCCCTATCCAACCCTACGATAAAGTCATTGGTGCTGGCGAAAGCCGTGAACTGAACATTTTCGAACGGCAACTCCGGGTGCAAATCTCTGAAGAACACCTCAAATATATCCACATGTCCGGACGGTGCAGGAGAAGCCATGCCCCGCACATCCTGCAAAAGACCGCCCCCAAGTTGCCCCAGGTTAGGCGGTGAAACCTCGCTGTAGGGGGAGATATAGCTCAAATCTCCCGGAAGTCCGTCGAAAACCGCACGCGACGGATCAAAGGCCAGGTCAAGTTGAAACTGCTCGACATCGGCCGGATCAACCTTCACAATCCACCCCGCCCCCCCGGAGCGACAGACGAAGCGGGGGCCACACCCGCGGATGACTTTAATGGTCGTATCTACCCTATAGAAGGGCGGAAAAGGGAGTTTGGTGATCCCGGTGGCCTGAGCCAGCTCAGGAGCGGTGTGGAACAGCACAGAAACGACGATGAATGATGTCACGACGGCTAGGGTTAAACGTGTTTTCGACATGACAAATTTCCTTTCTAAAGGTTGTTATGATTCGTCCAAACTGGTTAAGCATTATTCGTACCAATTATGTAACTCATTAAGAAATAAGCGTTACCATCTGAAGGCTTCCCGCCTCCTCACCCCAACTGTCCAATTTTCCGACAGGGTCATTTTGCGACACGATAATTAATACCTGTTTTAATTCAATGTGTTTCGTTCTTGTGCGGCGCTGTGCTCATCTTTTTTGAGAAATCTTTCAAAATAACTGTCCAATTTTCCGTCACCCTAATTAAACACGCACACTGTCAATGGGTTACGAAGCGCTCGCGCGTCGTATCGTTCGAGACCGCTGGAATGAAGACGACCGTAGAAACGATGAGGGTACACTCACTTCGCGATGGCAGCAGACTGATGTATGAATCGTGCGTGAAAGGAGATTCGTGCAATGGGGAACGAAGCGAACTTCAAGATCAGTGAGCGCTACGGGGCTATACCAGCGGGTGACTCGGGTTTGGGCCAGCCCATCAGGGCGAGACAGAGCAATCCAATGCAGATCCATACCAACTCGCGGAAGCGTCGCAGCAAGGCAAAGGCCAGTCCGGTTACTTCGGAATAGCCATAGGCCACCAGCAGGAGCACGTTCCCTGCTTCTTGAGCCCCGATACTTCCGGGGATAAAAAAAGCTCCCCCTTTAATGAACACCGATAGCGCGGCAATGGCGAGGGCACGGGGCACGTCGACCGGCCCGCCGAGACAGAGCAACATCACATACACTTCCATCGCCTCGGCCAGCCATCCCAGAAAGCAGGCCCCGGTGGAGAGAACAAACCCCCTGGTGTTCCCGCTGTAAAACTGGAGAATCAGCCGATCCAGCTCGTGGAGTTTATGTTCCCGGCTTTCCAAAAATCCGATTCGAATGCCGCACCTGCGGAGCAGACCCAGTAACCCGGCAAACAACCCTCGACGTTGCACCACCACAAACGCCGCTGTGCCACTCACCAGCAGGCCCACGCTGAGTAAGACCGCTACGAACGAGGCACTGCCGTCAGGCGAACCGGCAGCGGCGCGGTCGGATGCGCCGAATACCCAACAGGCCAGGCCAAGTAGGATGAACAGAATCTCGGCAATGGTCATGGTGGTCTTCGCTGTGACCACGGAGGCAAGCCCTTCGACGATCGGCACCCCCTCGCGCTTCAATAAATAGGCTTTGAGTGGTTCCCCACCCACATAGGCCGAGGGCGTGGTCATATTTACAACCTCGCCGGCTGTACGAATGGCCAGAAGTTTCCAGAAGGGCACCGCATGTGCGTGAGTACCGAGGGTGAGCCGCCACCCCCAGGCTTCCAGTGAATACATGACCAGCGATGGCAATAACACGAAGGCGAGCGCGGCAGGGCCAAGATGACCCACCGTCTCCGCGATCCGAGCAGGACCAATATGCCAGACGAGTCCGAAAAAGGTCAGAATACCGACGAAGAAAAGGACAAGCTTAAGCACGCAGGGCGATCAGGGGACGGAAGGGCCGCACGACCCAGGCCGTCGTCATCCAAAAGGCGTTCGAGCCCACAGCCACCAGCCAGAGGAACCAGTCGAGGTGGCCGATTAGGGCAAACACGAGCAGAATCACCGAAAAATCCCGGCTGGCCACATTCTTCAAAATCGCCTCTACTTTCACGGCTTGCTCGGGCGACACCCACTGCGTCCGTTCCCGATACGCCTTGGCCCGATTGACCAACCAGAACGACACCCCATTGGCAAAAACGGCCACGCCACCCAACGCCAACGGCACCCACCACCACGGCTCGGCCAGATGTGCGGGCGCAAGGCCACCTTGCTGGAAAAAGACGCCGATTCCCAGCGCGGCGAAGATCGCCATATGGACAATATTGTCTGCCGTGATATCCAGCTGTTCGCCGAATTTCGATTCGGTAAAGGTGAGACGGGCCACATCGCCGTCGCAGCAGTCAATCACCACGCTCAGTTGGAACAACAACGCCGCTGCCACACCAACCGCATAGGCCCCAAACCCAAACCCAATGGCAGCCACCAGTCCCAGCATCATCGACAGCATGGTAATGGCGTTGGCCGAGAGCCCTGTCGACAAAAACACTTTCGAGAGGACCACCGAGACAGGCCGATTGACGTAGCGATCCACTAGGCCCTCAAAATCCCCCTTGAGCCCGCGAAACAGGGTCCGCTCCGCTAGGGAGGTGTGGGAGGATTTCCGCACCGGCTGATACCAATCAGGCGCCGCGGGCGTGGTGTGAATGGCACGCACACGTCCCTGTTGCGCCCATTGCGCCAAGACCGGCGCCAGCGGAGAAAACGGCGGCTCCGTGCCATCCGGCGGCCGAACGGCAACTTCTCGAAACAGGCTCAAGGGCGCGGCCACTAAGTCAGCCGCCGGAAGATGATCCGACATCGGCAGCTCTATTTCGTGCTGGAACGACACAATACGATCGCCCTTGATCCGCACCACGGGCTCCGCCGCCTCGCGTGCGATTCCATCAGCTTCGCTCCGAACCACCAACGCCACTTCGCGACCGTGATACCCGTGACGGAGCCGTTCGACTAATCCTTTCGAAAAGACAGCCTGGACCCCGACAATGACACATCCGCCCCGCACCTCAGCGGCCAAGCCTTCCCAGGTTTTTGGATCATGGGGAGGAAATTCGCGAACCGGACGCCAACGGAGCGATAGACGAATACGAGGATCGTCCTGGACTACTCGACGCAGGGCTTCTTCTTCAGATCCAGCCAAGATAATGATCGTAGAGATGCCGCCTCGCTGCAGCGTCAAGACCGCGCGCTGAAACAACGTCAGCCCACCCACTTTCGTCAATGGGCCGACCGACCCCTGCGTGGAGTCAGCGTACCGCTGCACGGGAAACCCTGTAGAGAACAGACCACGATCCGTGAGCAGAATCGCGGTGTCGAGCACCTGTACGTCTCGCGTGATTTTGACGCTCGTCTCTGGCTGGTTCACGGACATATCGGAGTAATCCGGCGGTGGCTATCAGGCGGTCAGGCCAACTTGGGCACAATGTCTCGTTCGGCCCGCGCCACATCCTCGGCAAAATCTATTTCGATCCAGGGCAACCCACCGATGCGCTCGAAGCCCACCTTCACCTCGGCAAAGAATTCCTTGAGCGCATCTTCATATTCCATATTCCACTCGCCACGGTCGATGTAGGGGGTCAACGAGTCGACAATTCGCTCGACGTCCTGTTTGCCGACCCTCAGAAACCCCACGCCCTCGCCTGCCAGATCGTAGCGCTCCGGCATGCGTTTCGTCAGCGCAATCACCCGACCACCCTCTACCACCACCATACATTCCTCGGTCTCTTGCTTCACCGTGTCGTCCATCAGCAAACAACTGCTAAAGGAGGATTTGACCAGCCGGCGAAGAATTTCCGGATGAAACAGCACGTCCGCATCCATCACCACCACATCGTCGTTCAACTCGGTCCGAGCTTCCCACAACGAGGAAATACTGCCGCGATGGAACTGTTCATTCACGAGAAACCGCACCGACATCCCATAGGAGTTGGCGGCCACCGCCTCACGAATCATCTCCTGCTTATGCCCAACAACAATCACCGTTTGACGGATCCCGAGAGCGGCCAGCTGTTCCAAGTAGCGGGACAAGAGACTCCGCCCACCGATGTCGATCAAACACTTTGGGCGGTGCTGCGTCACAGGGTACAAGCGCTTGCCCACCCCCGCCGCAAGAATGACCGCTTTCATACACGAGCCCCAGACGATTCAACCACCTGTTGAAAGGCGTCGAGAAACCCTTGGAAATCCTGCAAGGTTAAGGCACCCATGTTGGCAATACGAAAAATCTTGTGCTCAAATTGGCCTTGCCCGGCATAGATCACATAACCCCGCTCCTTCAAGCGATCATGCAACACCTGATACGAGAGGCCCTCCGGCAAATGATAGGCCGAGATCGTGTTGGATTGCAGCGCCGTCGACAACAGGGGCTTGATCCCCATGACCTGCATCCGTTGCCGAATCAGAGTGGACGCCGCTTTGTATCGGGTGATGCGATTGGCCACCCCCTCCTCCAGCAATTCATCCAGCGCCTCGTTGAAGGCATAATACAATTGCACGGCTGGAGTGTAGGGCACCGCCGCCTTATCTTCATTTTCATAATAGAGCGGAAGATGGAGGTACCAGGACCGCTTGGGGTAGCTCTTCATGCGTTCGATGAAGCCCTTCTTGACGATCACGAATGAGACCCCGGGAAACCCCTGAATACACTTTCCTGCCGTCCCCGCCACCATATAAATGTGCGACTTGGCAATATCGAGCGGTTCGCCTCCTAGCCCACTCACCGAATCGACGATAAATACGCGATTCAGGCTGTCCACGACCTCGGCAATCTCTTTCACCGGGTTGATCAAGCCCGTCGTGGTCTCATGGTGCACCATCGCCACCGCATGCACCTCGGGATGCTGGCGTAACGCCAAGCGCAGCTTTTCTGGATCGGGCCGGGAGGTCCAGTCAAACTTGAGTTCCGGCACGCCAATGCGATGCACGCCGATCATCGACGTCATCCGCTCGCCATAGACACCATTGTTCAGCACCAGCATGCGCTTGCCGAAAGGAATCGACGAGAGCATCGTGCTCTCCACCGCGGCCGTTCCCGAACCGGTCAGCACCACCGCCGTGTATTCCGCTTCCGCCCCAGGCACAAAGGCCTTAAGGATTTTGAGACGGATGGTCTGGATCAGCTCTGCACATTCCGATTCCCGATGACAAATATCAGGTTGGTGCAGCGCCTTGCGGACCCGTTCGGTCACATTCACCGGGCCTGGATTCAACAGCATCATCATTCCGTTCACACATCCTCTCTTCGTAACCCCTAGCAGGCTGCTGAAAAAGGCCGCCGGCGTTGTTCTCGCATCGCTCGAAGACTCCACGTACCGCCAGGGTACGCATCGTCTTCTCGCTCGCTGCGGCCTAGCTGGACGACCTTTTTGAGCAGCCTGCGGGAGTGTTCTCCTGTTGTGCCACACGTACGGACTATCAAAGTTACAGGCCTAAACTATTTTTCCGCAGCCTGCTAGACACCTGTCACTCGGCATGAGCCTGTTGCGTTCACTGACCGCGGCCCGATACAGCAAGATCTTGCCATCGACAAAGTCTCTGCCACGCGCGCCTGCACCAGCTCTACGACGAGTGGTTATTCGATCGCGTGTTTAAATCGTGCCGTAATGTCCGGTGGCTCGTGCATCACACGCCCCACATCTTCGGCAAACTCATTCACCTTCACCAACAGGAAACTGGGGCCATCTTGCGCCAGCATCTGCTTGAACTCATAGACCAGGTCTTCTCGCTCCAAGACTCGCTCCACATTCACATACCCCGCCGCCTTGGCAATCTGATCCAATCGCACCTCTCGAGACAAGGTCGGCTGGTTACCGGTACTTCCATAGACTTCATTATCGAGCACGACATGGATAAAGTTCTTCGGTTTGAGTGCGCCGACCGTAGCCAGAGTGCCCATGCCCATCAAGACATTGCCATCACCGTCCAGCACCACCACTTTTTTCTTCGGCTTGGAGAGCGCCACCCCCAGCCCAATCGCCGACGCCACACCCATCGATCCGATCATATAGAAATGTGTCGGTCGGTCGACCACCTTGTAGGCCTCTCGCGACGGGAATCCATTGCAAATAATGACGGGCTGATCCGTCAACAGCTCAAGCACGGCGGCAATGGCCTGCGCTCGGCTCATCAGGCTGCCTTCTTCAATCTTCATGGGTGCAGACCTTTCACAATGCCCTTTTTCAACAAGAGTGCACAGGGAATCCGTTGCGTCATAAAGGTCTCGGCCACCCAGCGCAGGTCCTGCACTGCGGTCTCCAGCGAAAACGTACGATGGGGAATGTTGACTGAGTCGAGCAGCGCCGGCATGCTATGGCCCATCACGAGATGCTCCGGCGCATCCTTGCCCTGAAACCCTCGCCAGGACACCAACAACAGACAGGGCTGTTTGTAGATGACATTTAAGGAAAGAATGGCGTTGAGCGACGTGCCCAGCCCAGAATTTTGCATCAGCACGCACGGCACTTTCCCCGCCATGTAGGCACCAGCGGCCATCCCCACGGCTTCATCCTCGCGGACGGATGGCGTCCACAAGCGCCGCTCGATTAGGGTGGCGATGATCCCACCCAAAATTGAATCCGGCACGCCGCTAAAGAAATCAAACCCGATGTCCTGCAAACTTTGGACAAACTCGTCGCTTTCAATCATGGTCGCAGTTGTCACGCATGCCCCCTCTTTGATCGGCTGAGAATCGGAACCCGCGCCCCCGCAAGCCCATTCAATTGGAACGCGCGCATTATAGCCAAGCCGGAGGGAGAATTCACCTGACAGATCAAAATCGATGCTGGGTTGATTGATAGTCGCCTGAGGCTCAGGTGGCTGAGGAATAGGGGAAAGGACCCACATCCCCCGCCTATCCCTCTGTTGTCTTACTTACGGCTGCATGGTACGGTGCGGCCCAATACGGATTGACGACTATGCCTGTGAAGGCTCTCCTGCACATCCTTCTGCTCATTGGCCTGCTCGCCTCAGCGTCATGGCCGCACCCTGTGCTCGCTGGCCCGATGAGCCATGACCCCAAAGGCTTCCTTGGCATTCCTTGGGGCAGTCCATTAGCAGAACGTCCAGACCTGACACAGGTCGATCAGGCTACCCGCGTGAAGATGTATAGCCCGAAGCCAGGTCCACCAACGATCGGGGACATCCCCATTGAATCCCTGCAATTGATGACGATCGACGAAAAGTTCGGCCGGGTGACCATCCGGTATGTGGGGCAAGCCACGCATGCCCGGATCATGGCCTATCTCCAAATGCAGTACGGTCCGATCGATCGAACACCTGGATCCATGGTTCGAGGCTTGAACCAACAATTCAATTGGCGCGGTGACGACACCGAAGTCAACCTGACCTTCGAAGCCATGCGAGATCGCGGCTACCTGTTCATCGAAAGCCGCACCTTATCGGCCAGAATTTTAGAGGCCATCGGCGACACCGGATCTGGCTACTAACGAGGGCGGAACGAGAGCGAGATGGAGATCGCCACCTGGGGGTCTCCCGGTCACCACTGCCGAACAACCAGTCCACGTCACTTCCCAGTTGCCAACCGAACCTGCCGTTCTCCATTTGACGCCCCACGCCATTGTGACAGTCCCTCAAAACCTTGCCCCTCAATCTGAGGCCATGTTACATTTCAGTGAGTGATCACTTACTCACCGAAGGTCTCATGACAACCAAGACCGCATCCCCCGCCAAAGCCAGAATCAGCCGAGAGGAACGGCAGATCCGCATTATCGCCTCTGCCGCGGCGCTGTTTGCCAAAAATGGCTTCAAAGGCACCACCACACGGGAAATCGCCAAGGCCGCCGCCATTAGCGAGGCCCTGCTGTTCAAGTATTTTCCGACCAAACGGGCGCTCTACAGCGCCATCCTGGCCGAAAAAGCTCCGATTGCGGAGTTGCTGGCGGCCGTGGAGGACGCCGCGAACAAGCGGGACGACCGCCGGGTCTTCCAACTCATCGCCAGTTACCGAATCCGCCGTGCGACAGACCCGACCATGCTGCGCCTCCTGCTATTCAGCGCACTGGAAGGGCACGAACTGTCTGCCATGTTTTTCAAGAACCAGCATCGGATGTTCTACGAGTATCTCTCCGGCTACATCGACGTGCGTATCCGCGAGGGAGCTTTCCGGGGTATGGACCCGTTACTGGCCGCCCATTCCTTTATTGGGATGGTCGTGCATCACCGCCTGCTGCATGAGATTTTCGGCGTGGCCACGCATTGCACCCCTGAAGAAAGCGTGGAGACCTACGTGTCGTTGTTCCTGGAAGGTATGCAGACTGCGCCCCGACGATCTCTGCCAAAGAGGAGCGCGGGGCGATGAACCGCATCCGGCAATATCCCCTGTTCTCCACACTGGCGATCCTGCTCCTCGTGATCGTCGGCCTCGTCGTGTTCCGCTTGAATAGCGGCACAAAGAGTGACGCGAAGAAGCCCCGGGTCATTACCGTCGGCGTGGCGACGCCCATCCGTCAGGACCTGGATGTCCGGCTCCAATACACCGCCGACATTCAGCCGAATCAGCAAGTGAACATTTTCTCAAGGGTCGACGGCTACCTCGCCAAGATTCACGTGGATAAAGGGGACTTGGTCAAAGCCAATCAACTCCTGGTTGAAGTCGACCACACGGACTACATTCACGCGGTTAATCGGGCCAAGGCCAATCTGTCCGGCGCGCGGGCCGATGTGCTGCGCCAAGACGCCAACGTTCGGAATGCGAAGCTGACCCTCAGTCGCATGCAGAAGTTAATTGCCGATCAGTTTGTCTCCCAGCAAGATCTGGACAACGCCCAAATCGGCTCCGACATCGCCGTCGCCCAACTCGAATCCCTACGCGCGCAAGTCCAACAGATGGAAGTGGCGCTCAAACAAGCCGAGACGAACCTCAGTTATTCCTATATTCGAGCGCCCTTCGATGCCTATGTCGCCGAGCGGAACTTAGACGCCGGGGCCTATGTCAGCAACTCCACCGCCAGCACCTCGACCCTGTCGCGCGGGATTCTCAACCTGCACCAGATCGGCACGGTCAGGATTCTCCTCGAGGTCGTGGAGAAAGATGTCCCTCTCGTGAAGATCGGACAAACCGCCGAGGTGCGCGCGGAAGCCTACCCAGACCGGACGTTTCTTGGACAGGTCACGCGGGTGGTCCAGGCCCTGAACAAAAATACCCGGACCATGTCGGTGGAAGTGGATCTTCCGAATCAGGAGCATCTGCTCAAAGGCGGCATGTTCGCCCGGGTCGAAATTGTGGTGGGCGCCCATCCGCAGGCGGTGCAAATTCCACTCGACGCTCTGACGAGGCTGGAAAATCTTCAATATGTGTATGTGGTCAAAGAAGGCAGCGCGATGAAAGTTCCTGTCGAGATCGGGGTGCGCATAGGCAACTGGATTGAAGTCACCAACGGGCTGAGCGGCGAGGAAATGCTTGTCGTCTCGGGGAAGGACCTCGTCAGCCATGGCACGCCGGTCCAGACCAAACCCATGGTGCTTCGGCTTCCTGGATCGTCTGAGCCGGCCGAGCCACTCACCCCCTCACCCTCCCCCAGCAATCCGGCAAAGAGCTAAGACGGCCTATGTGGCTTACGCTTCTCGCACTTCGCAACCGAATCGGCATCTTGATGCTGGCCCTGGCCATGGTGGTGTTGGGAGCGACCTCCCTCGCCCGTCTCCCCGTCGATTTATTCCCCAATATCCAGGTTCCCGTCGCCTTTGTCGGTGTCGTCTATAAAGGCGCTGCGCCGCTCGACATCGAGCAGAGCGTCATCTATCCCATCGAAAAAGCCGTCAGCTCCGCTTCCAACGTCGAGCACGTCGAGTCGTTCTCGAAATACGGCATCGGCGCCGTCCAGATTTGGTTCAACTGGGGGGCGGACATCAATGTGGGACAGATGGAGGTAATGCAGCGAGTCACGCAAATTTTGGGCAGTCTCCCTCCCGGCATTCTGCAACCCTTCATCGTCAAGTTCGACGTGTCCAACATCCCCGTAGCCTTCGTGACGGCGAGCGGCGGGAACATGGACGAACGCTCGCTCTACGACCTGGCCTACAACACCATCGCGCCACAGATCGAGCAACTGCCCAATGTGGCCGCAGCCACGGTAGAAGGCGGGAAAATCAGGCAAATCAACATCAACCTGGACCCGGCCCTGTTGGAAGCACGTAGCTTGTCGATTTTGGACGTGGTCAAAGCCGTCAAAGCGTCGAACCTCATCTTGCCGTCCGGCGATCTCAAAGCAGGCAACCTCGACTACAACGTCTTCACCAACAACCAGTTTAAAACCGTCGAACCGCTCAATGACGTCATCGTCAAGCTCGACGCAATCGGCAACCCAGTCCGCGTGCGAGACCTCGCCACCGTCAGCGATTCCTCCGACATTCAGACCAACATCGTACGCATCGATGGGCAGCGCGGGGTCTATCTTCGCGTCAACAAACAGCCGACCGCCAACACGGTAGAAGTCGTCGACGCCCTCAAAAAAGCGCTCCCGAATATGGTCGGCATTCCACCGGGGGTCAACCTGGGCATCTCGTTCGATCAATCTCTGTACATTCGACAGGCCATTCGCAATCTAGCAGAGCAGACCCTGCATGGGTCGATCCTGGCCGCCGCCGTGATCTTCGTCTTCCTCCGGAACATCCGGAGCACGCTGATCATCTCCGTGGCCATCCCGCTCTCCATTCTGGTGACCTTTATCCTGCTGTACTTCACCGGGCAAACGCTGAACATTTTCACGCTCGGCGGGTTGGCGCTTGGCGTGGGGCGTCTCGTCGACGACTCCATCGTCGAACTGGAAAATATCCAGCGCCACCTCAACACCGGGCAACCTCGATGGAACGCCATCGTGGACGCGGCGCGGGAAGTCGCCATGCCAATTTTTGCATCGACTGTCACCACCGTCGTGGTCTTTCTACCGATCCTGTTCGTCGTCGGGATCGCCAAATTGCTGTTCATCCCCCTCACCATCACCATTGCGATTGCGCTGTTCACCTCGTTTTTCATTTCTCGAACGGTGACTCCTGCGCTCTGCCTGAAATTCCTGAAGCCGGAAGAGGAAGCCATGCGCACCCTCCCGGCATGGCTGGTCGACCTGATGCGCTGGACCCAACTCCGGTACGAAGCGCTGGATCGGGCGTACGAACGCACCCTGAACCGGGTCTTAGACCATGGCAAGGTTGTCGTCGGTGGCATGGTGGCGTTTTTCCTCGCCACCCTCGCCCTGGTACCGCTCATCGGAACGGAATTCATTCCGGTGACCGATGAGAGCCAATTCCGGATCGTGGTTCGGGCCCCGGTGGGGCAGCGTGTCGAGAACACCGAACGGCAAGTCGCCGAGATCGAGCGCGTCCTGAAAGAGACCATTCCCCCGAACGAACTGGAAACCGTGGTCTCCAGCACCGGCGTGCTGCAACAGGGCCGTTCCTCGTTGTTCAATCCCAACACCGGACCGCATACCTCCGTGGTGCAGGTCTACTTGGTGCCGGCCGACCGACGCACACGGAGCCAAGTGCAGATCATGAACGAGGCCAGGCCCAAGGTGGCGAAACTCTTTCCCGGCGTGGTCATGTTTTTTGACCCCGGAGGATTGGTCAAACGCGTCACCAGCTTCGGCTCTCAAAAAGCGGTCGACGTGGAGATCTACGGCTACGAACTGGACAAGGCGCGCGGGGTCATTGCACAAGTCGAAGCGATCATGCATCAGATCTCCGGGCTCGCCGACATCGAAGTCAGCCGGGAAGAAAACTATCCCCAACTCGATATCGATGTGGATCGTGAGAAGGCCGCCTTACTCGGCATCAGCGAAACGGACGTCGCCAATGCCGTGCTGTTTTCGCTGAACGGCAATGGGCAAACCGACCCGATCATTTTCACCGACCCTCAAAATGGCAACGAATACTACATCAGCGCCTGGCTGGGAGAAGAGCACCGGAAAGACCTCAGCGATCTGGAGCGGATTCTGCTGACGACCAAAGGCGGGGAACCGGTCCTGCTCAAGAATGTCGCCTCAATCCGCTTCAATGCCGGTCCCGTGAAGATCGACCGCAAATACTTCCAGCGTGTCGTGCACATCACGGCGAACCCGGTCAATCGAGACCTCGGGTCGATCGGAGACGAACTGGACAAGCGCTTTGCCGAGCTACAACTGCCCCAGGGATTTAGCGTTCGTGTCACCGGGCAGATTCAACAACAGCGGGAAACCTTTCAAGGATTGGCCTTCGCTACCGTGCTGGCAGCCCTCTTGGTCTATATGGTAATGGCGGCGCAATTTAAGTCCCTGCTCGATCCCTTTATCATCATGTTTTCCGTGCCGCTCGGACTATCAGGCGTGATCCTCACCCTCTTCGTCACGGGAACAACCTTATCGACCACCTCCTTCATGGGCATCATCATGATGCTCGGGATTGTCGTCTCAAACGGTGTACTGCTAGTCGACTACACCAATGTGCTGCGCCGACGGGGAATCGCGTTGCGGGAAGCAGTAACGACGGCGGGAAGAACGAGGCTTCGCCCCATCCTCATGACCTCACTAGCCACGGTCTTTGGCCTCCTGCCCATGGCGCTTGGGCTTGGCACCGGCGGGGAGACCAACGCGCCACTGGCTCGCGCGGTCATCGGCGGGTTGAGCGTCTCCACCCTCTTAACGCTCTTCTTGATCCCCGTGCTCTATCTGATGGTTGAACGGAAGTACCCTCGACGCACAGATCTCGAATTCGGTCCCGCCGGGGATACCCCGCCGTTGCCAGAGTCTGCCCGCGCCTAATCAGGGTGCTCAAACAGGCCGCCAGCGGCGTTCTCGCTTCGCTCAGAGCCTCCACGTACCGCAAAGGGTACGCGTCGCCTCTTCGCTTGCTGCGGCCTTGCTGGACGGCCTGTTTGAGCACTCTGCGAATGGCCACGGTGTTGATGAGACGCATGAGGTCACGACACCGCGTTGAAGAAGAATCAAGTTGTTCCGCAGCCTGCTAGTTCGGAGAATCACAGGGGCTTCGCGCCGTCTCCCCATGGTGCGTTGACAAAGTCGGCGAGGCTTCGTCAGAATCCCACGTATGGCTGACACACACACCCACACGACAACGACTGCTCCAGACACCTCTGCCTCAACCCTTCCGGATCGCCTCTGCACCTGGTGCAAAGTACAGATGAGCAAGCGCCTCGTCGCCAGGGGAGAGTTTATTCATTACACCTGTCCAAAATGCATTTTCCAACACACCTCGCGTGTGAAACCGCCAGCCCACTAAGCTCCACGTCAGCAACCACACCCACATCTCCGCAGGGCCTCCGGCCCCGTCTTGCGCAACCCCGTGCGGGCCACCTTGGCCAAGTGCGGTGCACAGTAGCCCTGGGCTAGCTCCGCACGACGGACAGGCAAGCACTGGTCGCGACCATGTGAGGATTAAAATTCTTGCGGAGACGCGGACGCCCTCGAAAACTACCAAAAAACAGCCTACCGCCTTTTCCGTTTTCGATCTGGAGCACGGCTATACGCTCACCGAGATCGGCCGCGCAGCGGCTTTGCACTCTGCCACGCTCCATCGCATGATCACGGCGATGGAGAAAACATCATAATACAAGATGTGACCCTTATACCTGTCCACAGTAATTGCACCCTATCTAATCGAAATGAACCGACATCACGGGTAAAGTAACAGTAAGCCTTGCAGCAGGCGCATTTCTCGTCGCTAAATATCTCACGGGGATAAATGGCGCCACGCCTAACGTTGAGGGTGAGGGTGAGCCTCAGAATTTACGGGGTCGGCTCCACCCGCTGGTTAGGCTTTCTTCGCCTTCGCTCTACGCTTTTGGGGCAGCAGCGGAATTAAACAACGCAAAGTCCTATTCACAGATTCCGAGTCTGGAAAATACGCTTGAATATCTGGCTCTAGAACAACTGCACCGCGCTTAAGTATGGCATCCTTAACAATCGTCGTACCATCCGCATTATGGATAGTGATGATATAGCCGGCCTGCATGGCTTTGGAGTGCTTGCCACGCACTCCTCCCCTAAAATCATATTCGGTACGCATAGCAGTGCCCTCCAAACGTACGACTCTATTCATTGACTTCTTCATAAAGTTTCCGCTCCGGCGGAGTTGCCTTTCGGCAACTAAGAATACGTATATTCGAGCCACGCTCGGCATAGACCACTACCATCACATGGCCTTTGTCAGAGGTGCCGATATCAATATGCCGTTGCTCATACGCTGAGTGGTCAGGGTCATGAATAGTCATTGAAAAGGGATCGGTGAAAACTGTTGTGGCTTCATCAAAACCGACTCTGTGCTTCTTGAGATTTGCTTTGGCTTTCTCTTCGTCCCACTCAAAGCCCAGTTTCATTATCGCTCCTCTGAACCATAGCGTATCCTTATCAAGGGAATAAGCCGAACTATGTATTACCTAGTTCAGGATAAGATCCCAATCGTCTCTCATTGCTGGATAAACCCCCTGCGGTATCCTGCCAGGATTGGGCCCTAAGTCCAAGTGATTTCTTCGGGGTTCTTCTCTGTATCTCATCCATGCGGGGTCCTATACGGAACGGTATAAGACCCCGCCCCTTCAGACGGCGGTCTGGTTGCGGTGCGAGTGGCGAAGAACCGTTGAACGTGGTGGCAATGCGGTTGGGCGTGTCCGCGTCGCGGATATTGAAGATCCAAGCTGGGATCGAATCAATGCCACTCACACGGGAACAGCAACAAGTGATGGCACAGTGCAAAGTCAAGCGATGACCCCACCCGTGTGCTCGGCACAACGGCCTGGCAAACAGTGGTCGCGGCCATGTGGGGCATGGAATCCACATAGCGGCGACGCGGACGCCTCGAAAACTACCAAAAAAATAGCCAGTCACCTTTCCCGCGTTCTTTTCCACCCGCGACTTTCGATTGCTTGACCCCATCGAGGGCCTTACAGATAATAGCGAAGGATACTGGCGATGATGTCTGGGCATGGGTTCAGGCGAACGAAGAAATGAAGGTGGATGATGCCGAATGCCGTCAAAATGGAAGTCAGTCCGGAGACGATCATCAGGGCTGTCAAACGTATGAAGAAATCAGCCAGGCAACTGTTCTTGGAAGACCTCATTGCCGCGACCTCTCCCGAGTACCTTCAAAGCATCCGCGAAGCACAGCGAGATCGTAAGGCAGGCCGAGTGAAATCACATGGGGAGGTCTTTGGCCGGTGAAGTACCGGCTGCTCTACACTCACTGTGCAATCAGAGATATCTGACGCGCTCGACACGAGTGTACAGCCGCGCATCGGCAAGACTCTCCTTCGCTACGAACTCAATCCCTTGAAACACGCTGAATCTCTCAAGCAATCGGAGTTAGGTTCATACCGATTCCGCATCGGCGACTATCGTGTCGTGTTTGATCTTGAAGGAGATGAGATCGTGGTCCTGCGTGTCGGCCACCGAAGGGAAATCTACAGACGATAGCGCGAGTGTCCGAGCCGTACCTCGGTGGATCCCCGCTCCTTCAGCAAGGTCGCCGACGGCCAGCAGGGGCGTGCAAGGTCAAGCAACGACCCCTCCTGTTACTTCCGGATATAGGCTTACCCAGATCGGCCGCGCAGCGGGCTTGCGCTCTGCCACGGCCCATCGCATGATCACGGCGATTGAAAACATTTCATAATACAAGATGCGACCCCTATAGTAACTCACAAAGATGTGAGAACGGTAGCGCAATGCGTCTCGCCTGCAGCACTAAACAATGACTTCTCAAAAATATTGGCTCATGCTACGCTGAAAGCCGTGAAAACAATCCCATCAGGTTTATTGGAGAAAGTCGTGGAACGGCTGAAAGCCGAGTTCCAGCCGGAGGAAATCTATCTGTTCGGCTCACACGCTTGGGGTGTGCCCACTGACGATAGTGACGTGGACTTGATGGTCATTGTCCGCGACAGTTGTGAAAAGACCATCCAGCGGATGCAACGGGCGCACCGCTGTTTGAGTGGTTTGGGGTTTTCCAAGGACGTGCTCGTTCCCACGCGCGCGCAAGTTGACCGCTACAAACACCTGCGGGCTTCCTTGTTTCACCAAGTTCTCGCCAATGGTCGCAAACTGTATGGATGAGGCCGCGCAAGAACTCGTTCGCGATTGGCTGACCCGCGCCGGCCACGATTTGCAGGCGGCGCGCACGTTAGAGGCAGGGAAAGAACCGCTGCTCGACATGGCAATCTATCACTGCCAGCAGGCGGCGGAAAAGGCGGTCAAAGGATGGCTGCAATCGCAAGACGACCCCTTTCCCAAGACACACGACATCAAAGATTTGGTCGCTCAAGCGGCGAAGTGGCATGGAGACTTCAACCAGTTTGCGAAGGCGGCGGCGGTCTTGACGCCTTACGTCTCGGCCTTTCGTTACCCCGCACGCCCAAATCATCTACGATTTTGTGTTGAACCTGCTCCCGGCGGATGCGCGCCCATGAAACGAAGGATCGTGGAGTAGCTTGCCAAGATGTCCAGTTTTTACAGCAACTAAAATCCGTCAAATACCTATTCCGTTCGCCCTGAGCATGTCGAAGAGAGCAAGCCTGTCGTGATCGTCGTAGTTGGCCGGAGTCTGGCTATTCCCGATCGGAAGCGCTATCGTGTAATTAATGGCGCCATACAAGTTTACCGAATATTTCGAGAAGGAAATTTTGCGAAAAGTCCGTATCTCAAGAAGGAGTGGTGCATTCGGGTTCTACAGAATCCGTTGAGAAGTGAACCTCAAGAGAGAAACCGGCACCGGTTCTGGGCCCAGATTGAGGAGCTTGAGGGACGGATATTGAGGGTTGTCACTCTCGACGACAAGGTTACCATTCACAACGCGTTTCCAGACAGAGGGTTCAAGCCATGAAGCTGAATTATTACCCGGATACCGATTCGCTGTATATCGACCTTTCTGAACGGCCAAGCAGTCAAAGCCGGGAGATTTCTGAGGGTATTGTTCTTGATTACGATGCCCAAGGGAGTCTTGTGGGTATCGACATCGACAATGCGAGCCGAAAGGTCGATCTGAAACAGCTCACGCTCAGCAGGCTCCCCCTGATTGTGCAGACTATTTCTGCCTAACTCGACGCTACAGGCCGATTACCTACGGCGACGGTAGAGCTCGGGGGAGGGAGGTGCAAATTCAAGCAATGACCCCATCTCCTTTTCTCGAGATGACTAGAAGTAAACAAAGTAGCCTATCCCCTTTTCTTCTCCTCGGTGGATCCCCGCTCCTTCAGCAAGGTCGCCGACGGCCAGCAGGGGCGTGCAAGGTCAAGCAACGACCCCTCCTGTTACTTCTGGATATAGGCTTACCGAGATCGGCCGCGCAGCGGGCTTGCGCTCTGCCGCGGCCCATCGCATGATCACGGGGATTGAAAAAATATCATAATACAAGATGCGACCCCTATACCATACCATATGAACACCGACTGGCATCGAGGCATTTTCTGCAGCGCCAGATCCGTGGCTGCTGAGTGAAAGAAAGGAACCTTGCCAGGCTTTACGACCCTACATTCCCTTCTTTTTGGGGCAGCTCTGACTCTCATCTATAAGAGACTTCGGGTAGCTGAGGTAAGGATTGAACGATGGGTTAGGGAGCACCCCGCAGGAGATCTGAAATGGACAAGCAAAAGATTCTCCAGACATGGATAACATCAGGGATTGAAGACTTTTATCTGAGCTTTGAGTTAGAGGATAGATGGCACAGGCACAGCATTTTCTATTGTCATCAAGGTCTCGAGAAGATCTGTAAGGCTTACCACATCGGGAAATCTTCAGCGCGCTGGGAGGAATTGAACGATGCATCTGCGTTGAAGGAGATCGACAGAATAGCCAAATCTTTAAACCACAAGCTTTTTCAAATGGTGAAGTGTCTCCAATCGAGAAGAATATTACCAACCTACACGACGCTCCGTCCCTACACTGAAGATGACCTTTTGCAAGGATTAGAGGCAGCCTATACTGAAGCCCGCTATCCAGTCCCTCACCCATTCCATCTGACAAAAGACCAACATGGCAAAGAACGATTTCGGATTCCAATCGACAAACTGGAGATGTACCGCGATCCTCTGGGCGAAACAGCCCCACGAGATTACGCCCGAAGCATGGCGAGAGCTCTGCTGGAAAAAATCGAGACAGAGTTCGCGGTGAGGATTCCTGACTCGAAAGTCTCCAGCAAGATTTCCGACAAGGACTGGAAGCGGTTCGCGAACATTTTCTTTAAGGCATAGCCCGACAGGAATAATGAGCAGAGGCGTAATAAAGAAGGAACCCGGTGCCTGGAACCGTTTTTCTTCTGCTCAGATCATGCCTAAAATGTTAACTGGCACTTTGTCTCTCTTCGAAGAGCATTTTTCTTTTCCTGGAGAAACAAAGGGGTCGGGAGTCTTTTCTGGACAGCTCAGGGAAGATTAAGACTCCAGACTCAAATTTCTTATTTCACTGCCACGGTCCATCGCATCATCACGGCGATGGGGAAATTATCATAATACAAGATGCGAACCCTACACCTTCGCTCGCCTGTGGAAGGTGGCGCTGCAGGAGCTGGCGATCAAACTGAGGATGCCCATCCACGTGTGTCACTTGCCGCCCGGCACGAGCAAGTGGAACAAGATCGAGCATCTCATGTTCTCCCATATCAGCCGCAACTGGCGCTGCAGGCCGCTGGTCAGCCACGACGTGATCGTGCAGTTGACAGTTGATCGCCAACACGACCACCCAGGCCGGACTGAGGATTCGCGCCGAACTCGACACCGGCCAGCACCCCACAGGGATCAGCGTCACCGACGCCGAGTTGGCCGCGTTGAATCTCAAGCGCGCCGACTTCCATGGCGACTGGAACTACACATTGCTGCCACTTCGGTAAACAAAGTAGTTAGTTTATTTTGACGCGAGTCCTAAGCTTCCTGAGTCAATACAGATCAAGGGCAACCATGCGCAGAGGCTCCATAAGAATTTGTGTGTTCAATTTTCACAAGAACCTTCTGCAGACTATGAAACTCAAGCCACACTGAGTAAGTTTTTTTCTTGTAAGTCCACAGGTCTTTACCCTCTGAGAAGCGCCTAGGGCTAGACTCGTTCACTTCAATTTTCTCCGTAGGACTGCCCATAACATCCACCACTTCTTCTTTTGTCATACCTAACACAAGATGGGTGCATGTCTTTCGGAAGGCTTCTTGTTCCTGGGCAAGTCGAGCGCGAGCACGCTTCGTGACTGCCCCCAATTCTTCCTCCCGTGCATCTAACTGAGCCTCAGCCTGACTAAGCTTTTGAATCAGCGTACCCGTTTCGTATTTGAGATTGCCTTGACTGCCTACCTTCTCAATTCCGCTCCTTTGAGCTTGAGATGCAAGCTGTTGCAATAAGGCTTCGACCTGCTTTTGCTGGGCTTCAAGTCTTAGCGCCTTTTCCCCGAGCGTGACCTGCAGCCGCGAGATAGAGTTCACGACTACCTCAAGCTCCTTCCCTCTAGTTTCTAGATCCTGCTGTTTCCGCAAGGCAGATTCCTGGATCGCCGCCAATTCTCGGCGCGCCTGATCGAGGCTTTGCTCCTGGGCACGGGTTTGTGCCTGCACGCGGCTCTGAGTCTCGATCAACTTTCTGGCTGGAACGCGAAGAAGACGAAATACAGTGACTGAACCATCAGCGTTCTCTTCCTCGTAGGTCATTTGGGTTTCAATCACAAGGCCGTGCGCTTCTAGGCTGGTGACCTGGGCGTAATTCATTAACTCAATCTTGCCCTGCTCAAAAGCTTGGCGTCGCCCCTCCTCAACGGAGCGTGCTTTAGAGGCTACCCCTACCACGAAGAGCTCTTCTCCTTCGATGAATGCCGACTTCTCGGCCCAAAAGGGACGACTGTCCCGCATAGCGCCAACCCAAGGTGCCGTGGCCAGAGATAAACCCATGCCAAGAAAAACAAGCCATAACATGATGCGCATCGCCATTTGCCTTCTCCTAATCTGCTCCAGCAACTTCGTCACCCTATTTCCCTAGGACTGAACAAAGGGGTCGGGAGTCTTTTCTAGACAGCTCAGGGAAGATTAAGACCCAGACTCAAATTTCTTATTTCACTGCCACGGTCCATCGCATCATCACGGCGATGGGAACATTATCATAATACAAGATGCGCCCCTATACCCTCTCTATCGTCGTCGCCACGCCGCCAAACAAACAAGGCCAGAGCCTATGAGAAGGATTGTAGTCGGTTCGGGCACAACGTCACCTTTTCGAATCGCCCAAGCGTACTTGTCGGGGCCTGCCTTGCCATCTATCTGAATGTGGCCATCACGAAAATCGAGCACACGTGCAAATTTTTCGTCGCTACCGGTAATCCCTCCCGCGTCACTGGTTCGTGACCAGTAACGATATATTTGAACATTACGAAATGCTCCTGTGTTTGGGACTAATTGATCAATGATGTTTCCTAATTCATCGTAATAGAGATGGCTCAGATCTGAAATATTCGGTAACGCCCAATCTGTGTATCCCTGATAGGACAGCCCATCTGCCCACTCCATGGCAGCATGCCACGTCATTTCACCATCTGAATCATATCCAGAAGTCTTGGCGTAATTGGCATCCTGAAGCCAGGTAACGTTGAGGTGGTCATCGTAAAACATCCCCGAGTCACGATAAACCAGTGTTGCACCTGCGTCCGTTGTCACGCAAAAAAGTAAAAATAATAAAATAGGAATTCTTTTCATGATTGCTCCATGATTAGATGATTTGACAATCTCGATAAATAAGGGTTTGTTCTAACCTAAGAATAATAATCTATTGTCATAGTTACTGAGGGGGTCGGTAAATAGTGCGCAGTAGATTTCCCCATTATGCCCGCTTCACTAAAAATGAAGCAACGGGGTCTGACCCGAATGGCACTTACTTAAGCTTCTTAGGGTGACCATACTTGCGGACATACTCTCGCGCCAATTCGCGTGGTTGGGTAAGCAGCGGGTAGGGTTTGGGTCGTCGCTTGATGGCTCTGGGCTCAATGCGCCCTGGACGATTACCCACGTTCTGAGCTTCCCTCTGTTTTCCGTCTTCCACCGGGCGGATTTCATGCTACTAGTGTAGTGATTCATGCTGTTCTTGTCTTATCCAGGGCGAGCCTGGCCCGGTTCACTTTCGCCAGGATCGCCTGTGCGGTTTTGGTCCACACAAAGGGTGTGGGCTGGGCCTTGCGCTGGGTGAGGTACGCATCAATCGCGGCAATGAGCTCCGGGACACTGCGAAACACGCCGCGACGCAGCTGTTTGGCCGTCAGGTCGCCAAAGACGCGTTCGACCAGATTGAGCCACGAACGACTGGTCGGGGTGAAGTGCCTGTGTATGCGCGGGTGGCGCATGAGCCACCGCTGAACCGTGGGGTGTTTGTGCGTGGCAGAGTTGTCCGCGATCAGATGCAGGGCCTGGCCCTGGGGGACCTGGCGATCAATGAGACGAAGGAACGTCAGCCATTCCTGGTGCCGATGGCGCGGCAAGCAGGTGGAGATAAGGGAGCCCTCGGCGACATGGAGGGCGGCAAAGAGCGTAGTGGTGCCATGGCGCGTGTAGTCATGTGTCATCGTGCCGCAACGGCCCTTCTTCATGGGGAAGCCTGGCTGGGTGCGATCCAGCGCGTGGATCTGGCTGTTCTCAAGCGGGAAAAACAAAGGGGTCGGGAGTCTTTTCTGGACGGCTCAGGGAGGCTTAAGACTCCCGACCTCCTTTTCTTATTTCTTCCCGACGATCCCCGCGGAAGGTGACAGGATACAGGGCACCCAAAAATTTCAGTCTGAGTGGTCTGGCCATCCGTGGAGGATAACAGGATGTGTTGGAATGTGAGAACTGCCCCCCCCTTAATCTCGATAGACGGCTTACGGTTTCGCCGCGGCGGATGTTCTTCGTAGCCGCTGTAATTCCGTTGTGAGCCACGCCGCACTCGAAACCTGTTCACGTCCATCGCATTTCACGTGATACGGCTTCCCACTCATGCTGCTCGCCGTGGCGGCGCGATCGATGAAGGCTTCTGTCGTGTCCACCAATCCCTTATTGAGGAGATAGCGATATTTCTTCTCCAGATGAGCACGCGCGTCCGGCGCGCTGTACCACCGTCCATTGCGGTATAGGGCACAACCGGAATGCTCTATGTAACCCAGTAGCTGTTCAATTTCCACGTCGGCGACCGATGCCGCAGTCGCCTGCGACAGGATTGCGGGAAACAGCACCGCAATTAGAAAGGTCGAACGTAGTCCTATCTTCGTGCCTATCATCGGAAACATCCCCATTGGGCTCACTATACCCTGCGTGACCCAATCTACCAGAAACTATATCCTGCCACTGACGAGCGGGACAGATTTCACCTGACTGAGTCTGTCTCGAGATTTAAAGGATTGCATTCCTCCTGGTGACTAGTCCAGGTTGAAAGATCTGGTAGCAGCAATTCAAAGCGCAGACGCGTCTCCCGATAATGACTAACCCATCTTCCCCTAAACACTTCTCGATGATTCGCGAGTTTCACTTGGCCGACTTTTTCACCCTGGCTAATGCAGCCTGTGGGATGGGAGCCGTGTTGGTCAGCATGATCTATGTGGAGAGCCGGTCGGTGGAACATTTCTTCGTGGCCGCGGCCTTGGTGTCGGCGGCCCTGGTCTTCGACGCGCTCGACGGCCGCATCGCACGATGGCGTCGCAGGCATTCTGCGCTCGGGCGCGAATTGGATTCGCTCGCGGACATCATCTCGTTTGGGGTCGCTCCAGCCGCGCTTGGATTCGCCGCAGGCTTGCGCGGAGGGTGGGACTGGATCGCGCTGCTCTATTTTGTCTGCTGTGGGGTCAGCCGATTGGCCCGGTTTAACGTGACAGCCGAGAGCCTCTCGGAGGGCGGGGACGCGGTGACCTACTTTGAAGGCACACCTATTCCCACGAGCGTGCTGCTGTCCAGCATACTAGCCCTAGCCGCTTGGCAGGGCCGGCTAGACGAAAACCTGTACTGGGGCGCCTGGAACATCGGGCCCTGGGATCTGCACCCGTTGGTCCTGCTGTTCGTCCTATCCGGCACCTTGATGATCAGCAAAACGTTGCGCATTCCAAAAATTTAGGTGCGTCCCCCCACAAACCTCATTCTGCCCCAGGTCATCGGCCATAGGCTCCCTGCACTATGGGATCACCGCCTGGTTGGAGGGAGAAAAATAGGAGCAGGCCACGGCTTTGGTACACGTGTAGGCCAACTGAAACCTCACCGCTCCGGTGCGCGCATCGAGCGTCCACAGAGCCGCCCCGCCGTCGAGAAAATGTAGACTGTTTGGCTGTCCTCGGACGGAATCCGGGTGCGGCAGGTCGACCTGCCTTAGGTTCTGGGGGGTATCAGCACTTCGAGTTTGGAGGCTGAGAGCGGATGGTGGCTGAGGCAGGTGGCACGAGAATGACCATGAGCGGGCTCTTCTTGGGACCCGGCCAGCCATAAGGCCTCCACCACGGTTCCCAACCGAGCGGCCTGGGTCGCCTCGACGTTCACAAATTCCAACCCCATCCCTGCACCGAGCGTCCAGCGAACCACCGCTTGGTCAATGATCACAGGAGCGCCTATTGAGGGCGCGTACAAGGACACCCGCATCATCGTGCCTCGCGCCGCTCTGGTGGCCCCTTCCACCCAGCACCCTTTGACAGAGAGATCACGGATAGTTCCCTTGATGTCCCCTTGAGACATTTGGAGGGTGGCGGGAAAGATGATCCGCAGTCGGTCATATTCTCGGATATCGGAGAGCTGAGGTTCGTGCCGCGCTCCGAGCTGAAAGACCCTGTAGCGGCACGTGCACAGTTGGCACCGAAAGGGATAAATGCCGAGGTGTCGAAGCAGCTGCTCTCCCACCCCTCGCCAAGGCACCCGACGCACGAAGGTCTTGCCACAGCGAGGACAGGCCGTGTCCTTCTGTACTCCAAGCACGCGCGTTACTTTTAATTGATCAGCCACACAAGTCCTGCGCCAAATACGCCAGACAGCCCGCTCGCCCCGCTCAGAACGAGGACCACGTCGTCCCTCTATCGGCAGGGACCCCACAGAACCTAAGTAGGATGCTCAAAATGGTCGCCAGCGTTGTTCTCGCGTCGCTCGGAGGCTCCACGTACCGCCAGGGTACGCGGAGCCTCAGAGCTTGCTGCGGCCGCGCTGGACGGCCATTTTGAGCATCCTGGATGCGGTCCTGGCAGGGGAATGCGCATCAGGTGACGACGGTTGGTTGAGCCAGAATCGAGTTGTTCCTCAATCTGCGATGGCGAAATTCTCGAAGGCGGCCAGAAACTACGAATGGGCAGGAAACGACAGGATCTTATACAAATGGAGGCAGCGGTGAGTAGGTCATCGAAAGACCTAGAAGATCTTCAAGCCAGGGGCCCATTTCCTCTTCTGGAAGCGGCGCCCGATTGAGTCGCATCTCGATCTGATATCCGCTGGCCAAGCCCACGACCCCGACAATGGCCGACGCGTCCTCTCCGGTCGGCAGCAGATCTGTCGTTTGAAACTCACAGAGGGTCGTATACAGACGGCCAGTTGGAGCAATCACGCGATGCACCTCAGGCACCTCGTTGAAGGGACAGTGGACCGAGCACCGATAGGTCAGCGCGACCGGGGGCTGAATCGTCGAGAACTCGGTGAGCGCCTCGTCAGAGAACCCCGTCAGGTAGGCCCGCACCCCCACCGGACCTCTGCAGGTGGCCGCGAGGCGTCCTCCAGACGCCAAAAACTCAAATGAGTCTGTTGAGTTGTACTCGAATTGACAGGGGCCAAACGCATCCGGCCAGGAGCAGAAAAATGGCGTTTTATCGTCGCCAGGACGAAGCACAATGGCGCCATGCGTCTCATCCACATCCACCAGCACCGGCAAGTGCAGCAGCGTGATGGCATCCTGAAAGGCTTGCGCCCGTTCAGCCAACCACTGTGCCCGTCGCCGATCCTCCCGTGTTTCTCCTGGCGTGACCACAGTTTTGGTGTGGAGACGCACACGCGCAAAGGCATGCGTATGACGAAATCCGAGCCAGAGCATCCCCCTGGAGTAATGCGTCTCCCACATCCTCGGGCTTTCCCAAGGATGGCTCACTGAACAATAGGTCCCGACGCTCTCATGGCGCTGATACGTCGTATGATAGGACCCAGCGAGAAGAAAAAAATCACCCTGCCACCGTTCCCGCACATGCACCAGGGTGACATCTTCGGAAGCCCAGGCCTCCAACGCCTCGAAATCTTCGGGATTCGTCACGTGCCATTCTTCGACGTAACAGATGACGTCCTTCGCCGGATCGACGGGCGTGACGCCTGCACGGCGGAGGCGATCCCCCAGCGCCAAGACATCTGCAAAACTCAGCGTGTCCACTGATTCCCATCGACGTTCGCGCACAGGATCACCTCTTGCTCACACCACGCCGCTCGGACCAGCTAAGGGATCGAACGAATTTCGGCCCTCTCAGCTTCTATCGTCTCACACCGCAAGAGTGCAGGATCAACGGGTCATCACCGGAAGCAGCGCCTGAAATGTCCGGCGACCCACCTCCACGATCCGGCCCTCCGCCAGGGCTGGATCCGTCAGCGACACGAACCGCGCCAGCTTGAAGAATCGCCGTCCACTCAGCACTGCCGCGACCTCGGCCCGTCGCTCTCGTCGTAACGGAAGCGTATACCCATCGCCTTGCCGCCAGTCCCAGGGTGAGGGAGACAGACAGAGATGGATGTCCTGGTCAGCCAGCTCATGAAATCGCGTCAACAGGTTTTGCTTATATCGAAGCAGCCCATCCCCCTCGATAATCAGGGCAAACACAAACGCATGCCCCCACCAGAACATGCTGCGGAAAGTGAACTTATCGTTGCCGGAAAAATGCTTGGGATAATCGAGGTACTGATAGGGGCAGTGGTCGAGATGCTCGCCTTTGACGAACTGATGGCATGCCGGGTCGAACGCCGGAGGCGTCAGCAGGGCCACTCCGGCAAGATCCTCCTGGAGCCCCGAGTGCAGCGCCTCAAGCCAGGCACGCGTTTTTTCAGCGATCCGCGCCTTTGCACGAAAAAATTCTGCATCGGCGATCAAGGCGAGTTCTTCAGGCGTCAGGCTCGGCAGGGAATTCATACAACCGGCTCTTGTGCGCTCGAGGTCAACACGCGGCGCCTAGGGTTGGAGGCTCTCAAACTCGGTCACCGAGAGATCGTACAGGCGTCGGCATTCACCACACCGTAAACCCGCCAACGAGTGTTCGACATCAAGCCCCCGCAGGCGGATCGCGTCTGGATGTGAGGTGAGGCACTGCTGCAACAGTGTCTCCGGGCTCTCCGTCGGCGGCGCCATAGCCGTCGCCCCTCCAAACCGAAGCTCACCGAGCTTGAGCCGATGGGCAAACTTGCACGACGTGCAGGTCCAGCGAAGCCCGCGAGACAAGTCGGAGCTCTTCAAGACGAGGCAGAGCGGATGGACGGAAAAACACTGTTGAAAAAATGCGCCGCTCTTATGACGGATTGGCATGGAGTTCCTTGAGACCCCGTCCGGCTTCGCGCATCAGGGCGCCAGGCTCACCAGCACGAGCACCACCACCCAGCCGAACACGTAGGGAAGCACGCAGGAATAGATCACGGACCGAAGCGGACGACCAGGGTCATGGGCAGCAGCGGTCGCCCGCTGCTCTTTGAAGACAAACTCATACGCCAACACACACAGTGTGAGCGTCAACGCCAACACTCGGCTGCTATCGGGCCACGTATAGTGGCCATTCAGGAAAAAGCCCGCCGTTAAATATCCGGCCGACAATGACATGAGTGGCGCCACGACCAGCCGAATGGTTTCAGCGAACCACAGATGCCAGTGAGAATGTTGTGACGAGGGACCCGTCTGCACCGGGGAGGTCACGAAGCAACCGGCAGCGACTCTGCAGGGGGCAGCTGCGCAGGGGGCGCTTGAGCCGCCCGACAGGCCTTACACACCCGAGGGCGCACCTTGAGGAAACTTACTCTGCCGCAGGCGAGGCAGCTGTAATGCACAAATTCGTTACACACCGTACACCGCGACCACCCACCCCGAAGGAAGGTCACATTACGGTAAAGTCCCTTATGACAGACCCCACAGGCTCGGGCTTCGATTCCCAAGAGCATGGGTTCCCAATCACCACCAGCTTTTCGAATACTCATAGGCCCTAGTATACCCAACCCGAATCGAGACTAACAAGCCTGGCACGCTGTGCCCTTGTTGTCCATGAGCGAAAGCTCCCCCTATCGAGCCGACTGGTGGACAATCCGCTCAACCCGCTCGTCCCGCCCACCGAGTTCCAAATACTTCCGATAGTGCGCCAAGGCTAACGCCACGTCTTTCCGATGCAGTTCAAAGAAAATTCCGTAATTGTAATGCGCCTCTTTCATGCCCGGTTTGAGCGCAATCGTCGCTTCGTATTCCTGTTCGGCCTCATCCAACCGATTCATCATCGTATAGGCCACCCCGAGGTTGAGATGGGCTTCGGCATATTCCGGACGTCGCGCCACCACCTCTAAGAACTCTCGAACCGCCTCAGCGTGTCGTCCCTGGCTACGGTAAATGAACCCCAAATTAAAATGCGCATCCAACAGGTCTGGCTGAGCCTTCAAGGCTTGTCGATACGCGTGAGCCGCTTCATCCAACCGCCCCTCTTTCTCCGCGATCCGACCCAGCAGATACCAACTATCCGCATGCGCAGGATACTGCATCGTGAGTCGAAGCAGGAACTCGCGCGCCCGCGATGATCGACCCTGCCCTTCCGCCAACTGGGCGGATCCATAGAGAGCCTCCAGATGGTTGGGGGAAACCTTCAGTACCGCACCATAGGCCGCTTCCGCCTTCTCCCCCGCCCGCTGCAACTCATAGAGTTGCGCCAAGGCCAACTGTGGGCGTTCGTCCTTGGGCGCCTGGCTCGTCGCACGCGTCAAAACCTCTTCTGCTTCGCCGTGATAGCCCTGTGTCTGCAAAAGTTGGCCTAAATCGAGATAGGCCTGGAGAAACTTCGGATCAAACTGAATCGCCTTGCGAAACTCATCTGCCGCAAAAGCCGGTTGTCGCTTCGTCGTGGCATAGATCAGACCCAAGAGGTGATGAGATTCGGCCTGGCGAGGACTGATGGCGAGAGATTTGCGGAGTGCCTCCTCGGCTTCATCGAACCGACTGAGCTCGTACAGCTTGGTAGCCTCCTGATACGACCGCTTCGCGGAGTCACTGAGCGCCGCGTCACCGACGACCGGCATCCCGAGCACGAGCACCATCGACACGCAGATCGATCGGGCCTGCCAACGACAGGCCGTTCCGATCAGCACACGCATGGATGTCCAACTGGGCCGTATCATCTCGTCTTGGGACTATGCCAGGGCCCAGGAGTGAAATCAACTTGGCTCAAGCCCATGGACCGAAAGACATGGCCTCTGGCCCCTCGCTCGCGCACATTTGTGTGACAAGGCACTCCAGCAGGACACGACACGCTAAACACCAAGGGAGGCCATCGACCGTCGGGAGACCTGCCTCGCGCAGGCCCCCGACTGGAGAGACCGACGAGATCGCTAGCGGATGATGAGGAGCGTCCCGACACCCTGACCAGGATTGAGATGGTCCTTGTACGCCAAGGTTGAGCCGGTCACCGAATAGAGCAGGTCGCTCGTGGGGATGCCGATATACCGAGACTCCCCTGGCTTCAGCACCACTTGGATCTTCAGCATCGTGGGCGCACCAAACGATCCTTCCGATGCCATAAAAAATCCGCGATCCACGGACGACTTGTTGGTGACCTTCAAGACGATGGGCTGCCCAGAGCGAGCCTTCAGATCCAACACCGTCACACCTGGATACCAGACCTTGAGGCCGCTCATTTCGGTGGCAAACAATTCGGCGTCGATCGGCAACCCCTTAAACGGTTGGCCCACCACCGAGGCGTTTTCATCACCGACTTCGACACCACCCGCTTGGTGCGCGAACGCCGTTCCACCGATCAGCAGCACGGCACCAAGCACAGACATCACCATGAGACCCTGTTTCCCCATAACGCCCCTCCTTAAGAAGAAGAATAAAGACCGACTACGTCTCTTCCTACGAGCCAGCCACCGCCTTGCACGGCGGCAATCCCTGATGCTCGAGGACCTGCCCCCCAACCACCCGATTCTCCACGATCAACAATCGCACCTTGATGCGCTTCACATGCTCGGAAAATGTTCCACTCGCCTCCGCAACCACCACGCGTTCCCCCTCAGACACGAGCTCGTCCGATGAAATGGTCACCACATAAAACGCGTAGCCCTCGAACTCCTTATTGAACACTTGGCTTCGAAGGAGAGTCTCAATAGACACCTCGTCAACCGACGCCCACGCACACCCGGACGACAACACAACGGCCAATACGACCGTGATAATGATACGCATCGCGCCTCCTTCATGCTAAGGGCTTATACGTTCTCAAGACCGCACGGTCTAGCAAGGGATGCTCACGGCTGCAACACATTGCTCGGCCCTGCGGCAGGCACCATGGCGGCTCGACCACGACCGAACGCACGACGAGCCGGGGACCTGCTCACGGCCCCACGGTCGGCCACGGAATCCGAGACCGCTCGCACCCGCAAACTATTCCACCGCCCGCTGCGCCGCCAGCCCACCACCACATCGCGCCGAGGACCCAGCGAGGCATCTGGTGTTCCTGGACAGGCCTCATCCGTGCTCGTGGTCACCGCCGAAAACGTCTCGATGACAAACACCGCTCCATCTGGAAACTCCTCGTCCAGTTGCACGCGAGCGCCTCGTGCATTGAGGGAAATCCGCATCACCGTCGCCACCCCGTTCGAGAGGGGGAGTATGAGATGGTGCCATTGCTCAAGCGTCGCGGGCAGAAACGCCTGAAGATCCACCACCTCACACACCTGCCGCTGACACAGTTGGCACACCACGGCAAGAAGCCGAACCACTGTCACCTGAAATCTCGGCTCTGGCCCTGAGCATTCGGTAATCATATTGGTGTTCATCGGTCGCCCTCCTCTTCGATGCATAGACTACTGGTACACCGACTCCTCTCCCCCACTCCGGTATGCCCGTCCCCCCTCCCCGTTGCTGGTGCTGACTGCGTCCATCCGTACAAGATGAGTAATCCAGCAGCCTGTGAAACACTCGATTCTTGTTCAACACTCCGTCGTCACGTGATGCGCTACACCGCTATCGGGACAAGTTGTAGGATGCTCAAAATGGCCGTCCAGCGAGGCCGCAGCGAGCGAGCGAGAAGACGACTCGTGCCCTGGCGGTACGTAGAGTCTTCGAGCGACGCGAGAACAACGCTGGCGGCCATTTTCAGCATCCTGCTGGAGGTGGAGGGGGGGGAACACCCGCCGCCATGGTAGCGCTCCCCCACACCAGTGCCCATTAAGGAGGTATGCCGAAATAAGCACCGGTCCACCGTGTCCATCGTATCGTGGGTCAACGGAGCGTGATGGGCAGGTGCCACCGTTCACACCCCTTCCGACTCAAGACGCTCACCCCTTAAAGCTGTCAATGCGCCTTTCTGTCCTCGAAATATTCGTCGTACCGATGCACAAAATCTTTTTGCGCTAACGGGGCGTGACAGGCCCGACAGGTGTTGAAGTCCTCGGCGAGCGGAGTCCCGTCCGGGCCAAAGGCCGAAAATACCCAGGTGCCGTTCTTGAGCGGGTCAGCCTCCCCACCCCCCCAGCCCTTGTTCTTTTCCATCACGAAGACTTTGGCCAATTTATCCTTGACGAGTTTCCCATCAGTGCCTTTGACCGGGGATTCCCCCTCGATCTTCGCTTTGTAGAGCTCCATCACCATCACGGTGCTGTCTGGAAACGGATCGCCATGGTGCGCCCGCGCCCCAACGGGATTCACGTACAGCTCACGGACTTGTTTCACATCAGGTCGCTGAACCTCAGACAAAAACTTGGGCCAATTCCGATAGTCGACGGGATAGCTCAGCTGCCCATCCTGCGGCACCCCAGGCATCTCAGCCGCCCACACCAACCCCACGACCCCGACGAGCCCGATCCCGATCACCACACACATCCACCCATCCTGCCCCCAGCGTTCTCGTGGCATACGTCCTTCTTGCGGTCTCCGTGACACCGTTCATCCTCCCCGATAGGCGTGATTCCCGACTCGTTCGATTGAGGCTTTGCATCCCCAACCCTCGGTCAACGCCCGTTCCACCGTTTCCGCCAGCTCACCCGCATGCAGTTCTCCCTCGACAAAGCGCACCAACACTTTCCCCTCACGATTCACAAACACGACATCACGCACGGGGGGGAGCCCCCGCAAGGCTCCATCCACCACATTCCGCCGATACTCACAGAGACGGCCATCGATTTGAATGACCGCTTCTTGAACCGGCTCACCCGTCACCACCCCATCTCGTACCTGGTGTTCTTGCGCGGCCACACTGTGCATACTCCCGGTCAGGCACAGCAGAACCAGAGCAATCGCCAACCGTCCCCCCCCCAGACTCCTCGCTCCTTGTAGATTCATAGACACCCCACCTCCCTCCTCACGCACAACCTTGACCCTCCCCTGATTTCACAGACACCTCCATAAGTGGGAGAATGATGAAATTGGAGGTC
>CXWL01004584.1_pt1 | contig 34445 bp, 22 predicted proteins | sample 590931 | NCBI WGS metagenome assembly CXWL01 (sample SAMEA3498368, study PRJEB10139) | groundwater metagenome | biome: water well; material: biofilm material | place: Germany | collected 2015-04-27
CTCCCCCGTGACTGATCGTCAGGTCTCGACGTTGACGGGGAGGAATGCTCGTTCCTGCATGGGTTGGAGCTAAAGCTTCGTCCCTACATGACGACGTGTTGGCTGCATCGGGAGGTCGTAGTTGTCGCCTGCTCGCACCCAAAGTGGCATTTCGTCGGAGGTTTCGAATCTGGAGGTGAATTTGTTTTGGATTTTTCATGTTTTGCGCGTAAGCCCTTATGGTTAGGAGCCGGTGCTGAAGTGGACCACTTGCGTGGGGATGGGGCGGCCGTTGCGGTAGGCCTGGAGGGATTCGAGTTGGGCGAGGTTCTGGGTGAGCTGGCGGTTTTCGTGGGCTTCGTACTTGATGAGGACGAGGAGTTGAGGGGCGGGAGGCATCTGTCGTTCTCGGCGCATGACGTCTTTCATCGCACGACACTCGGCGAGGGCGCGGCTGTTGTTGTCGATACGCGTGGCGAGGCGCTCGTGCATTTTCATGGCGAGATCGACGACGTCCACCTCCAGATATTCGGCCATGGAGCGGATGGCTGCGGACATTGTGCCGACGGTCCACTCGTCCTCGGGTATACCCCAGATGCCCTCCTCAAAACCGGCGAGCGGTTGGTGGGCGAGCCCTTCGTCCTCGTCCAAGAGGACGGCGGCGAACTCGTGGCCGGCGGTTTTGCTGAGGCGACGGTGGGGTTCGCCGGTGAGACCGATGCAGTCGGCGACATCCTGTGCGGCGGCAATGGCTTCGACGAGGACCTCTTCGCGAGGGCGGCCGTCTTCTGTCCCGCCGCTGAGCTTCTCGTAGTCGCGCTCGACGGTGTGCTGGCCGATGGCGATGAGCGAGGCGATGTAGGGGGCGACGCGGCGGAGACGCCAGAAGCCCTCGGCGATGCGCTCGCAGAGGGCCTCCTCGACGGCGCCGTCGGGCTGCCGGTCGTCGAAGATGCCTTGTCGGAAGGCGGCGAATTCTTCGGGATCCTCAAGGCCGGGGATGGTGACCTGGCGCGAGGTGAGGCCGTGGGTGAGGGCGTTGGCGGCGATGGCGGCGCGGCCGGCGGCGGTTTTGGGTCCGCGTCGTCCGGGCGTCCCGACGCGCGGATCTTCGACTTGCCGTCTCCGAGGTGTCCCGACACGCGGATCTTCGACTTGCAGTCTCCGAGGTCCGCGCTTGCCTTTCTTGCGGAACTCGTCCGGCAATAGTTCGAGGGCACCCGCACCGGACTCGACTGGTCCGGGTCCGCGCGCCCCGACATCCGGACGAACGGCATCCTTGCGCGGGCGCCTGCGGGGGCGGGGAGCGTCCGGGCGTCCTGACGCGCGGATCTTCGTATCCGGGCGTCCCGACGCGCGGATCTCCGACCTGCGGTCCTCGACCTGCTGGATGAGCGGCGAGATGATCTCGCGCATGGCGGCGATGGCGTCCTGCTGGCGGTTGTCGCCGGTGCTGGCGGTTGGTTCGCCTTCCATGATCGTCTCCTTATGTGGAGTGCGTTGGGTGCGTTGTCAAGTTCAGATACGGATCAGCACAGATGTTTGGTAAAATGGTATAGGCTGATGATCGAGGTTGTCAAATAGTATCAAGCGGGTCACCAGGCCGAGGACCAGTGTTCCAGTAGCTCGGCTGCGTCTGGAAGTTGGTAGACTCCGCTACCAAGCTGATTGAAGCGAGGGGGTGAGCCTTGGCTGAGGAGCGGCGCGGCGGTGGCGATCTCTTCATCGTCGATAACAGCGACTCAGACTGGAAGGTCGGCAACTACCTTCGCGAGTGGACTGACATTGCCACGGCTTTCGATATCGCGACCGGGTACTTCGAGATTGGGGCGCTCCTGTCCCTTGATGGACAGTGGCAGAAGCTGGAGAAGCTCCGGATTCTCATGGGCGATGAGGTTTCGAAGCGAACCAAGAGCACGCTTGTTGAAGGGGTGCAGCGCGTCAAGGTGATTCTCGATGAGAGCATCGAGGCCGAGAAGGAAAAGAATGACTTTCTGACTGGTGTTCCGGCGATCGTAGAGGCAATCGGCAAGAAGCAGATCGAAGCGCGGGTCTACAACAAGGACAAGTTCCACGCCAAGGCCTACATCACTCATGCGAAGTCCGCGGTTGTCGGCTCGTCGGCACTCGTCGGGTCGAGCAATTTCACGTTTCCAGGACTGACGCAGAACGTCGAGCTGAACGTGCAGCTCCGGCGAGAAGTGGAGCTCCTCCAAGAGTGGTACGAGCGCCATTGGCTGGACGCAGATGACGTGACCGCCGAGATACTGAAGACGATCGAGCGCCATACACGGCTCTACGATCCATTCGATGTCTACATTCGCGCGATGTCCGACTTCTTTGCGAGGCACGAGCCGACAGCAAACGAGTGGGAATCACACAGGTCGAAAATCTACGGCCAACTCGACCAGTACCAAAAGGAAGGCTACAAGTCGCTCATGGAGATCGCCGCCAAGCACGGTGGCGCGCTGCTGTGCGATGGCGTCGGTCTCGGCAAGACGTTCGTCGGGATGATGCTTATCGAGCGGCTTGTTGATCATGAGCGAAAGCGCGTTGTGCTCTTTGTCCCGAAGGCTGCGCGCGTGGCCGTATGGGAACACACATTAAAGCAATACCTTCCGCACCTTCAGGGCGACTTCAGCAACTTCGTGCTGTTGAATCACACCGATCTTAGCCGCCCATCGGAAGAAGAACGCGTGAACCGCATCGCAGAGATGGCGGATGTGGTGATGATTGATGAAGCTCATCACTTCAGGAATCCCGGTATTAAGGGCGAAGCCAGGAAGAAGCCGTCGCGCTATCGCCGGATGCTCGAACTTACTTCAGGCAAGCAGATGTTCATGCTCACTGCTACGCCCGTGAACAATCGCCTGATCGATCTGCAGCACATGATCGAGCTGTTCACGCAGCGACAGGCCGACTACTTCAAGTCGACGCTCGGCATCCACTCGCTCGCGGGACACTTCCGCAAGATGGAGAAGGATCTCGAACAGAAGGTGATGGGTGCGGAGCAGGTTGAATTCGCTCTTGAGACGGACGAGGTTGAGGCCGAACAGGTGCTGTCCGAAGATGCCCTGTTTCAGGCCCTCGTGGTTCAGCGGAGCCGGGCCTACGTCGTGGAAAGCCAGCAACTACAAGGCGCGACGGCAGCGGTATTCCCGGATCGCGAGCCTCCACATGTTGCGCCTTACTCGGTTGCGAAGACCTATGGTCCGCTCCTAAAGAAAGTCGAGCGCGCCTTCTCTAGAGAGAAGCCGCTCTTCATATTGCCGATCTACTTCCCACTCGCCTACTACAAGGGTGATAACGCCGAGATAAATCCGTTGGAAGAGGGTCGCCAGCGTCAGGTGGTCGGACTGATTCGCACGCAGTTCCTGAAGCGCTTTGAGAGTTCCGTTCGAGCGTTCGAGATGTCCTGCGACATGCTTCTCACGAAGCTCCTCACATGGGTTGCGCGGCACACTTCCGGCACTCACGAAAAACAGCGGCTCGAACGCTGGAAGCAGCGGCACGAACAACTGATCTTCAACGTCCAGCAACGTCAAAAGGAGATTTCAGGCGAAGAGGCAGAACCCGACGAAGACTTCATTACCGACGAGATGCTTGAGGATGTCGAGGAACTCAACCGCGACGACTACAAGATCGATGAAATCCTCGACCACTGCTACGACGACCTCGATCAACTCGCGGAGTTCTTGAAGGACATCGCGAATTTCAACCCTGGGCACGACGACAAGCTGGCAACGCTGGTCAACTTGTTGCAGACCGACCCCGTGATGAGCAAGCACAAGGTGCTCATCTTCTCGGAATACATGGCGACGGCACGCTATCTGAAGAATGAACTCCAGAAGGCCGGCATCGAGGGTGTGGACGAGATCGATAGCGCCAACAGTGACCGCCAGGGCGTCATCGAGCGGTTTGCGCCGTATTACAACGGTTCATCCAGCGCCAAGCTTGCTGAGCGCAAGCTGGTGGAGACGCGGGTACTAATCTCAACTGATGTGCTGTCCGAAGGTCTCAACCTTCAGGACGCAACGCGGCTGATTAACTACGACCTCCACTGGAATCCCGTTCGCCTCATGCAGCGCATCGGCCGTGTCGACCGCCGCATGAGTCCTGCGGTTGAAGAACAGCTTATTGCCGACCATCCAGACCAGCAGGAAATCCGCGGCAAGGTGGCGTACTGGAACTTCCTCCCGCCCGATGACCTCGACGAGTTGCTTCACCTCTACACCACAGTCACGAGGAAGACCCTGCGCATTTCGAAAACGCTCGGGATAGAGACCGGTAAGTTGCTGAAACCCGATGATGACTTTCAGGTGTTGAAGCAATTCAACGAGACATACGCCGGCACGACGACGCCCGTCGAAGAGATGCATCTCGAGTGGCAGAAGCTCCTGCAGGAGTACCCCGGACTGGAAGACCGGATCGCCGGACTGCCGGGGAGGGTCTTCAGCGGACAACATCACTTGACGCCAGGAGCACGCGCCGTGTTCTTCAACTACTGGATCCCCGGCCCCACGGTTGACGAAGAAGGCGAAAAGCAGTGGATTCACGAGGCCGGTGAATCGCGCTGGTATCTCCTCGATCTGAACGGTGGCCCGATCCTTGAGGAGGCGCCACAGATCGTCGATCTGATCCGCAGTACGCCGACCGACCCTCGTGAGTGCACGATAGCTCAACCTGACCTCGTCGAGGCGCGCAAGAAGATCGAGACGCACATCAAGAACACGCGCCTCAAGCAGCTGGATGCGCCGATGGCGGTCAAGCCTGTCCTTCGCTCATGGATGGAGCTTTCATGACATCGAAGGTGCCTGACCTCGAACGGCTGCAGGGCATTCGTGATCTGGACTCACTCGTCGATTACCTGCGCGATGAGTTGGATTGGCCGCTCGACAAAGATGTCGCGCTGGAAGAGGCGGTCTTCGAGTACACGCCTGAGGAAGTACACCTCGACGACGCGCAGGCGGCGAAGATCAACAAGATCTGGCGCTTTCGTCCGTTGGATAGTAGCCAGCCATGGGGCATCTTCTACATCGACTTCAACAAGGAGAAGCTTCCGATCACGGTGCTTCGCCGCATCCTGCGCGCTCTCGTCGTCAAGAAGCGTGAGTCGGCAAACGACAATCAGGCGTGGCAGGCCGGAGACCTGTTGTTCATCTCGACACTAGGCGACGAAGAGCATCGCAGTATCAATCTTGCGCACTTTGGGCAGGATGCCGATGGCGGCGCAGTGCTGCGCGTTGTGGACTGGGCCGAAGAGGACAGCCACTTCCACATGCTCCGCACCGCGGGCGAACTCGACTGTCTGCGGTGGCCTGATGACCCGCGGGACCATGGTGCCTGGCGCGAGCAGTGGGGCGGCGCGTTCCGGCTTAAGCCGGGACAGGTCGCGAAGACATCGAAAATGCTGGCGACGCAGATGGCATCACTGGCGCGGCTAATCCGCTCGCGTGTGAACGCCGCGATGGAGGTCGAATCCCCGAGCGGGCCGCTGAAGAAGATGTACAAGGCGTTCAAAGAAGTGCTGGTCAGCGACCTAACGCCGGATAGCTTCGCGGACATGTACGCGCAAACGATGACCTACGGCCTGTTCGCCGCAAAGCGCTCGCGACCAGCGGGATTCACCAACCGCACGGCTCAAGAGACCGTACGAGACTTGATTCCCAACACGAATCCGTTCTTGCGGGATTTGCTCGCCGAGTTCACCGAGGTTAGCGGCATGACGAAGTCGCTCGACTTCGACGAGCTCGGAATCGATGCACTCGTACAGACGCTCGAACAGGCCGACATGGACGCAGTCCTCGCTGACTTCGACGACAAGAATCCCGAAGAAGACCCAGTTATCCACTTCTACGAAGATTTCCTGCGTCAGTATGACAAGAAGATGAAGGTACAACGCGGCGTCTTCTTCACGCCGCGGCCCGTAGTGTCGTTCATCGTGCGGTCCGTCCATGAACTCTTGCAAAAGGAGTTTGGGCTAGAGGACGGCCTCGCCGACACCTCCACGTGGAGCGACATGCAGAAGCGCTTTCCCGACATCAAGCTGCCCCAAGGCGCTGCGCAAGACATGCCATTCGTCCAGATTCTCGATCCGGCAGTCGGTACGGGAACGTTTCTCGTCGAGGTCATCGATGTAATCCACCGCACCATGGTGGAGAAGTGGATGAAGCGGGGTATGAAACCGATGGACATCCATGAGGCGTGGAACGACTACGTTCCCGCACAACTGCTGCCGCGGCTCTATGGCTTCGAACTAATGATGGCGTCGTATACAGTCGCGCACATGAAGATTGCCCTCAAGCTCGAATCAACAGGCTTTCGGTTCATGTCAGGTGAGCGGACGCGTGTTTATCTGACAAACGCGCTTGAAAGCGGCGTAGAAGTCGCACCACGGTTTAGGAGCATGGCTCCCGCCCTCGCACAGCAGGCAGGGTTTGCTGCCGAGGCCAAGGGCAAAGTCTTCACGGTGCTCGTAGGAAATCCGCCGTACTCGCGGGCATCTGCCAACCGAGGAGCTTACATCGAGGGCTTATGCGACGACTTCAAAAAGGCGGTACAAGATGAGAAGAACATCCAGCCACTTAGCGATGACTACATCAAATTCTGGCGAATAGCCATGGACTACGTGAGTGGATATGGCCTCATTTCCCTCATAACCAACAATAGCTTCCTCTCAGGAAGGCTACACCGAGGAATGCGACAGCAACTCATGCACCAATTTCCCCGAGCGTGGATCGTAGATCTCCACGGAAGTAGCAAGGTCGCCGCGCCAAGTAGTGACGATCAAAACGTGTTCGACATTCAGCAGGGAGTCGCTGTCAGTTGCTTCGCTCTCACACCGCAGAACACCCATCGCGTGTCGCACGGAGATCTCGTGGGGACACGCACTGCCAAGTACAGACAACTCGCGGCATCAACCCTCGAACGGTCAAGCCGACGCTACATCGAACCTCGATCTGACTTCTACTGGCTGGTGCCGCGCGAAGGCAAAGCCGTCGATGCTGAGTTCCAGCGAATGGTTTCGTTATCAGATCTGTTCGTATTTCACAATGTTTCTGGCAAGCCTGGCGATGATGAACTACTGGTCTCCATCAACAAGGAGGACGTGCTGCCGAAACTCTCCGACAGAACCAGGACGAAGAGCGCGAGCCAATCCGCGCGCCGATATTGGGAGAGAGAATGGACCATTACAAGTTCGAAAGTCGAGGCATACGCGTACAGACCGTTCGATCACCGATGGACGTACTATGACAGAGACATCTGGGCTAGGGCGGTCCCTAGTCTGAAAGCGCGAATTCAAGGGCAGGTCGTCCTGCTCACGACAAGAATCGTGAAGGATGACGCGTTTAGGCACGCCTTTGTGACAAGGGTTTTTCCTGACGTAATCCTTCTGTCCAATACTAGCTCCGTGAACTGCTATTCCTTTCCCTCGTGCGTTCCAGGAACGGGTCAGGCGGAGGAGTTTCACGCAGTAAGGCCTGAACTCCTTGGGATGGATCAGACGGCAAGCGGCTGCATGAAGTTCCTTCATTGGGTGTACGCGGTCTTGCATGCGCCGTCCTATCGGGCGAGATACGGCGAGCAACTCTCGTATGACTTCCCCAGGATTCCTCGACCAATGACCAGCGCTCTATTAGAGAAACTGTCGGCGCTCGGAGCGGACCTCGTTGCACTGCATTTGATGGAGGATGACTACAGCCAGGCTTCTTGGTACCTCCAGCACACGGATAGCCCACTATTAGCCACCAATGTCACGCTATCTGGAACTTCGCGCATGGTTGCTAACAAGTTTCCGCAACACGATGGTGGGCGCGTGTGCATCGGCTCCACATCATCGTTTGGTCCTATTGAGAAGCAAGTCTGGGACTTCAGGTTGGGCAGCTACCGAATCTGCGAAAAGTGGCTTAAGGATCGCCGCGGTCAACCATTGACGGACGAAGACATCGCGCACTACGGGAAGATCGTCGTCGCTATCCGCGAGACGATCCGAATCATGGGCGAGATCGACGCCGTCATCGAAGAGCACGGCGGGTGGCCTGGTGCCTTTGAGACGAAGGAGGCGGCGTCATGAACTTGCGCCGGAACAGCCTCCCTTGACGAGCGAACAGCTTCGCGGCTACATCCTGGAGGAGATCATCCTGTGGCTCCTTCGGGCATCTGGTTACCGGCCAGTCGAGGCTGCAGGTCTCGGTGTGCGGCTCAGGCGGTCGGGGCTTTGGGTGCAGGGGCGTGGCACTGAGCATCAGGCTGACGCGCTGGGCGACTTCAGCGTGCCGGCACCATTTTCACACCCTCCGCGACTGATCGTCGAAGGCAAATCTGTGAAACTTATCCGCATTCCAGTTGTTCGGAACGCTGCCGGTGTTCTCAAGGACATTAACGAATGGTTTGTACCTGCGCGTGACAGCCACCAGGTAAGGAGGCGCCACCACTATAACTATGCGGTATTCACGACCGGACGCTTCACGAAAGGCGCACTCGACTATGCCTTCGCTCAGGACATTTTCGCGTTCTCGCTCAGCGAGAATGTCTTTATGAGGGGTATCGTTACAGCCCTGCAGGCTGTCGAGGTTTCGGATTTCGCCGCTGAGCCTGACTTCCAGCGGCCCGGGTTCGTTGCCCGTGTTCGACGAACTCTCCGAGAACGATTGTCCGAAAGACCGCTCGATGTAGGCAGGATGCCTCCAGGGTGGGAGACGATTGACCTACTGGCAGACATAGCTTCAAGGATCGGCGGTGCCCTTATGGCGCGAGCGAATCGGCACCTGCCGCTTCTCTTGGTTCCACATAGCGAGGCCGTCCTAGACGGTCTTTGGAACGTCAACACGGCGATGGAAGTGCGCATGTTTTACGACGAACACGCTTGGTACCTCACCCGCAACGACGACACGCAAGAGCGATTGTTTTCGTTCGACTTGCCGAAAGAAGTATTTCGGGCATACTCGTCCGCTGGCCTGCTCGCCCCTGAAAGAGCCCTAGAGGCGAAACGACGTGAGTTGCACACCATCACTGCCTTGCTAGTGCGGGACGAGAGGCTCGTCAAGCCGTTGGAGTTTCGGTTGAACCCAGGCTGGCTTAGAGACGCAGCACGGATCCTGGGACGAGGCGACGCTAACCGCTAGCCGCTAGCCGCGGTGTCGAGGCGGCGACCGGTCAGCGGGTCAGCTGGTCAGCCGGTAGGCGGTCGGGCGGTCGGGCGGTCAGGCGGTCAGGCGATCAGGCGGTCAGGCGGTCAGCCGGTCAGCGGGTCAGCTGGTTAGCTGGTCAGCCGGTCAGCCGGTCAGCCGGTCGTTTGGGCATCGCGTCTTCGACCGTGACCGGCGTCAGGCCTTCGGCATCGGGGTACTTACGGGAGGGCGACGATCCAAACGCCGTTGCCGAAGCCGTGGTCCTGCTAGCGCGCAGATCCCGGTGGGGGCGGTGTCCTGCTGTCCTGCTTTGCAGCTGTCCTGCTTTGCTGCTGTCCTGCTTTGCTGCTGTCCTGCTTTGCAGGATCTCCGCTCTGCTGCGAGATCTCCGCTTCGCTCCGAGATCTCCGGCTACGCCTACGACCTACGGGACGGCGACGAGCCAGACGCCGTTGCCGAAGCCGTTGCCCTTGGACTCGCCGGGGGCGGTGTCCTGGTTGAAGCGGTAGAGGGGCTGGCCTTTGTAGGTGACGTGGAGCCGCTGATCGTCGCTCCGCTCGAACGTGGCGAGGGGGCCGGTGAGCCCGGCGGGGCCGGTGGGCGCGCCGGCGTCGACCACCAACGGCGGCCAGAGCTGCGAGCAACTGCGCACGCAGGCGGTGACGCCGCTATCGGGGATGTCGTTGATCGATGTGTAGAGGGTGAATCCGGCGCTGTCGGTGAGGAACGGGCCGTTCGTGGAGGTGGCGATGAGGACGGTCGTGGAGCCGGTCACGGCGGTGACGCCGGAGAGCGGCGTGATCGCGCCCTCGCGGGTGGCGAGGCTGGCGGCGGATTGGGTCTGGCTGGGCGGCGGAGAGGTCGGCAGCGCACGCTCGCCGTCATCGTCGCCGCTACTACAGGCGCCGAGGAAGACGGTGATGACTGAGGCCATCGCCAGGGCCGCTCCGACTCGCAGGTTCTTCCGCAACATCTGTGCTCCTCTTCCTCAGCGTTTGCTTTCTAGTGTAGTGCTTCTCACAGTTCCTCAGTGCACGGGTGCCACCCCCGCGAATAAGAAGAAGAGCGTCGTCGACAGCCGAGCACCTCACCCCGGCCTTCGGCCACCTCGTGGCTGAGGCCAGACCTGCGGCCTCTCCACGCAGTGGAGAGGGGCTCAGCCCGGCGTTCGGAAGCTATTTTCAAGGCAGGATGCTGAAGACTCTCCGATCGCGATCTTCTGCGGGAATAGCGAACTCTTTGAAGCTGCACCGTTAGTCTATCGCCGCGGGCGGGTCCTGCTTTGCGGGATCTCCGCTTCGCTTTGAGATCTACGGCTGTGCCAGGCTCCAGTTCGGGATGTCTTTGCCCAGGGTGTCGCCCGCTGCCTTGTCGTTCACGAAGTAGTACAGCGGCAGACCATCGTAGGTGACCTGCGTCGTGCCATCGTCGCGGGTTATCGTAGCAAGAACGCCGGTGACGCCGGGGCCGGCTGTCAACGGAGCGAGCGCGGTCAGGGCGGGCCACACGGCCAGGCATCCGGAGCCACAGGCGCTGACGCCGCTATCGGCGGTGTCGTTCGCGAAGACGTAGAGAGACAACCCGAGGCTGTCAACGAGACCGGCGGCGCCGAGCGAGACCGTGGCCTCGCCGCCGGGCGAGACGGTAGCGGCGGCTTTTGTGGCCCCAGCAGTGGCTTCGGGGGAGGCATCTGCCCTGGCGGTGGCAACAGGCGTGATTCCGGACGCAGCGCCCGTAGTCGGCGCGGGGCTGGTGGCGGCGGCTTTCGTGGCGGCGACGGTCGCTGCGCCGGCAGGCACAGTCGGCGCGTCGGCGTCGTCGTCGCCACCACAGGCTGAGGCAATCGCGGCGAGAGCAGTCAGCGCGGTCACGGCCAGCAGGGTGATCCTGGTGTTGTTGGAGCGGGCGGGGTTCATGGTTCCTCCTTGAACGATTGGGTTCTTGTGCGACACAGCAAGTACGCACTGCTGACGCCACCGGATGTACTTGCCCGCGGCCTATGGGGGAAGGGCCGCGCTACGACAGCGACGGGTGTTGGGTGTGCCAGGCACCTCCTGATTCGTGCGCCCGGGCGACTTGCAGCACGGTCGTTTCATCGAAGGGCTTGCCGATGACCTGCAGGCCGACAGGCAGGCCATCGACGAACCCGGCGGGCACGGAGATCCCGGGCAAGCCGGCGATGTTCACCGGCAAGGTAAAGATATCGTTCAGGTACATCTGGTAGGGATCGCCGGTCTTCTCGCCGATTTTGAAGGCGGTGGTGGGCGTCACCGGCGCCACCAGCACGTCGTACTTCTCGAAGGCGGCGTCGAACTCACGCCGGATAACGGTGCGCACCTTCTGCGCCTTCAGGTAGTAGGCGTCGTAGTAGCCGGAAGAGAGGGCGTAGGTGCCGATCATGATCCGGCGCTTCACTTCCGGGCCGAAGCCAAAGCCGCGGGTCTTCTCCATGTTCTCCCACATCGTCGCGCCCTGCTGGTGGGCGTAGCCGTACTTCACGCCGTCGTAGCGGGCGAGGTTCGCGGAGGCTTCGCTGGGGGCGATGATGTAGTACACGGCGAGGGCGGCCTCGGTGCTGGGGAGCGTGACGTCGCGGTCGATGATGGCGCCCTGCGCTTCGAGGGCGGCCAGCGCTTCTTCGATGCGGGCGCGTACGCCGGGATCGAGAACCTCCGGCAGGTATTCCTTCGGGACACCGATGCGCAAGCCGCGCACGCCCTTGTCAAGATCGGCGGTGAAGTCGGGCACGTCGACCGGGGCGGAGGTCGCGTCGTAGCGGTCGATGCCACAGATGGCGTTGAGGACGAGGGCGGTGTCACGGACGGTGCGGGTGAAGGGGCCGATCTGATCGAGAGAGCTGGCGAAGGCGACGAGGCCGAACCGGCTGACCCGGCCATACGTCGGCTTCATGCCGACGACTCCGCAGAGGGCCGCGGGCTGGCGGATGCTGCCGCCGGTATCGGAGCCGAGCGCATAGGGCGCTTCGCCGGCGGCGACGGCGGCGGCGGAGCCGCCGGACGACCCCCCGGGCACGCGATCCAGGGCCCACGGATTGTGCGTCGTGTGAAAGGCCGAGTTCTCGGTAGACGAGCCCATGGCGAACTCATCCATGTTCGTCTTGCCGAGCATGACGGCGCCGACATCGAAGAGTTTGCGGACAACGGTGCCGTCGTACGGGGGGAGGTAGTGCTCGAGCATCTTCGAGCCGCAGGTGGTGGGCACGCCTTTGGTCGAGAGGACGTCCTTCAGGGCGACGGGCACGCCCAGCAGGACGCCGTGCTCGCCAGCGGCGAGGCGCTTGTCGGCGGCGTCGGCCTGGGCGAGCGCGTGGTCGGCGGTGACGTTCACGAACGCCTGCACCTGCGGCTCGACGGCGGCGATGCGGTCGAGGTGGGCCTGGGTCAACTCACGCGAGGAGATCTCGCGGTTGCGAAGACGCTCGGACGCCTCAGAGATAGTCAGCCAGTGCAGTTCAGACATATCGGGCTACTCGAGCACCGCGCGCACGCGCAGGTATCCGTCTTCGGTGTTGGGCGCGAGGGCCAGGACGACCTCACGCGGCAGCGATGGGCCGGCGACATCGGCGGCCATGACGTTACGCAGCGGGAGCGCCTGCGTCGTCGGCTCGACGCCCTCGGTGTTGATGCGATCGAGCGCGTCGAAGTGGCCGATGATGTTCCCGAGCTGCGCCGTGTACATGCTCACCTCGTCGTCAGTGAGGTGTACGCGGGCGAGGCGGGCGATGTGCAGGACGGCGTCGCGATCGAGATCCATATCGCTAGGATACGCGCTGCGCGGCAGTGGCGGAATCTGCGCTACTCGGCGCGGACGGAGTCCTCGGCGCGGATTAGTCCCCTGCGTGGACTGCATGTACGCGTACGCCGTCCGGCGCGGTGATGCGCACATGCAACGGGTTCCCCGGCTCGAAGTCGTCGTTCACGGGCACGCGCACGTCCGTCCAGCGACCCTCCGGGGCGTCGAACGGCGTGACCCCCACGAGCACGAACTCGCCGGAAGCAGCCCGATCGTGCGCCGTCTGGATCTCACCGCTGCCGCCGGCCAGCGTGACGGTGACCTGCGACACAGGGTCCGGGCAGAGGAGGTAGATGTCGCCGACGCCGGTGGCGCGCCGTGACGGGCGTCCGTCCGGGCCGGCTTCGCTGGTATTCCAGCCCATCGCGAAGTGGAGGGCGTCGTTCTCGCCGACGACGGTGTATGGGTCACGCGGGCGAGAGTAGAGGGCGATGTGCTCGGGAGCAAAGACATCGTCGGGATAGTGCCAGCGGAAGGGCTGTTGAGTCTTACGGGCACGCATGAACAGGTGGAATCGATAGTGGCCGTGCGTGAGCCGAGTAGCGATGCGGTTCATCCCGGCGTTGAGCGCGGTATGCAGCACGCCCCGCCGCGGGTAGATGTCGTGATCTTGCATGCGCTCGATCTGGAAGCCGCAGCCCGTGACGAGGTCCCGCAGTTCCGCGAAGGTGTACTCGCGCAGGTGACGAGATCCCGCGAAGGGCGAGCCGAGGTGATACGGATCGTAGATGTTGCGCCCGCGGCCGAGGTTCACCAGGTTATCGAAGCGTGAGACGTTCGGCGTGGTGAGGATCATCGCCCCGCCCGGTCGTAAGACGCGATGGATCTCGCTCAAGGTGTGGAGCGGGTTCTCGCGCAGATGTTCGATGACCTCGCTGAAAATGACCAGGTCGAAACTGTTGTCGTCGTACGGGAACCGGTCGCCTTCCACATCGAAGCAGTTGAAGCGGAACTCGTGGTGCTCGGCATAGGCGGCGCTGTCCATTTCGGAGACGATCTCCGTGCGCCCGTCCGCCGCCGAGCCGCTGAAGGACAGGTCGTAGTTCCGGAACTTTTGCATGAGGAGGGAGATGTTGAACGGCGGGCTGCCCAGCTCCAGCGCCCGACCACGCTGCGCCGGATTGGGCACGTAGTCGAGGATCCGCTGCCAGAGCGGGACGCCGCCCTCGATCAGCTGAGCACGCATGTCTTCGACGCGATGGGCGGGCGCGAAGCTGTTGAGGTAGGCCTGCAGGGAGGCGGCGTCCTTCTCGTCCGGCGGTTTAGTCATGCACGAGATTAGAGCGGGCCACGGCAGCGTTGGCAAGGTGGTTCGTTGACGGCCCACCTGGCAGAGGGATGATCGGGGCTGATGGCAAACGCGCCACTTGCCCGGCCGAAGCGGCCTCGACGAGGAACACGAGATGGTGCATTCGCACCGTGCAGGGGTTGACGCGCGTGTGATAGCCTCAACGTGGCAGGGGTCTTTTGGAAGGCACGTTTACGTATGGTTAGCGCGCCCGACCGGGCGGAAGTAGCCCTCGGCAATCCCAGCTTCGTGTGGCGGTTCGGACAGGACCGCCGGCTTGATCTCATCCGGCGCTATGCACCGCTGGAGGGCGCGCGCATCCTCGACATCGGGTGCGGGCTGGGCGTGTACGTGCGCAAGTTTCGCGAGTTCAGCGGCGAGGTCTGCGGCATCGATATCGACGCAAAGCGGCTGCGCGAAGGGGCGAAGACGACGCCGGGACTGATGCTGTCGGTCGGCGAGCATCTTCCGTTCCCGAGCGAGACCTTCGACGTGGTGGTGCTCAACGAAGTGATCGAGCACGTCCACGACGACAAGGCGACGATGGCCGAGGCCTTCCGGGTGATACGGCCCGGCGGCCACATCGCCATCTACGCGCCGAACCGGCTGTACCCGTTCGAGACGCACGGCATCTATTTAGGCAAGCGCTTCGTTTTCGGCAACATTCCGTTCGTGAACTGGCTGCCGAACCCGCTGCGGAATCGGCTTGTGCCGCACGCGCGGGCCTACACCAAGGACGGCATTCAGAAGCTATACCGGAACCTTCCGGCGGTGGTGAGCGTAGAATCTTATGTGTATCCCGGCTTCGACAACATCATCGCCCGGAGGAAGACGTTCGGGCGTTTCCTGCGCGCGGCGCTGTACCGGGCCGAGCGCACGCCGCTGAGGATGTTCGGGCTCTCGCACTTCGTGGTGCTGGAGAAGCCACAGTAGAGGATCGGCGGAGGGGTAGGCCGGGGCACGCGTCAGCCTGACTCGGCAGGAGGAACAATTGGCACGGAACTTTGCCACAAGAAGGATGCTGCGGACGCGCCTGCGCAACGCGCGCGCGGGTGGTACGGGAAGTGCGTTCCCGTGGTGGCTCCAGGCGATCATCGGCATTGCCGGACTCGGCGTCGTGGCGCTGTCGATCGGCGCTGGCACGTCGTATGGCGTGTACCGCTACTACGCGAACGACGTGAAGTCGCCGGCCGAGATCATCGCCAGCCAGCCTTCGGGCGGGGCGCAGATCTATGACCGCAACGGCGTCCTGCTGTACGAGTACATCGACGACCGCTCTGGGCTGCGCACACCGGTGAAGCTCCAGGACATCTCGCCGTACCTTATCGCCGCAACCATCTCGACAGAGGACTACAGCTACTGGTCGAACGAGGGCGTGAACCTTCGCGGGTTGGCGCGAGCGGGACTGGAGAGCCTGGGTCTGCGTGACTCCGGGGGGGCGGTGACGACGGGGGGCAGTTCGATTACGCAGCAGCTCGTGAAGAACATCTACATTCCCGAGGAAGAGCGCATCAAGCGTTCGTACCAGCGCAAGCTGAAGGAGACGATCTTCGCCCTGGAGCTGACGCAGGACTACTCGAAGGAGCAGATCCTGGAGTGGTATCTGAACCAGATCTCGTACGGCGGTATCTACAACGGCGTTCAGGCGGCGTCGCTCGGGTACTTCGGCAAGTCCGCGCGCGACCTGACGCTGGCAGAAGCGGCGTTGCTCGCCGGGATCCCGGCGTACCCATCGGCGTACGAACCGATCAACAACCCTGCCGGGGCCGTGGAGCGCCGCAACGAAGTGCTGCAACTGATGCGCAGCCGCGAGCGCGTGCAGACAGACTTCTTTGGTGAGACCGTACCGGGTTCTCGCTTCCAGGTTGGGGCGGACAAGAACGATACCATCGACATCAGCGATACCGAGTTCTATCTCTCGACACTGTCGACGCCGATTATTGTCCCGCAGCGGTTCCCGGTGCAGGCGCCGCACTGGGTATTCAACCAGATCGAGCCGCAGATCGAGGCGCTGTACGGACGAGAGGCGCTGTATCGTGGCGGACTGCGCATCACGACCACGCTGGACATGAACCTGCAGCGGAAGGGGCAAGAGTCGCTGGAGACGTGGATCAGTGAGTTCGAGAGTTCGGCGCAGGGCCACAACGGGGCCTTGGTGGCGATGGATCCGCGCACGTCGGAGATCCTCGTGTACATCGGCTCCCGCGACTACTTCTCTGATGAGTACTACGACGACTGCGACTGCGTGCTCGCCGGCCGCAACGACAACGCCAGCTCGCCGAACTCCCCCGGATCGACGCTGAAGCCGTTCACCTACGCGGCCGCCTTCGAGCAGTTGGGCTGGGGCCCGGGAACGGAACTACTCGATACAACCATCTCCGTCCCCGATGCCGACGGAGAGTCGTTCACACCGAGCAATCCGAGCGGCAACTTCCAGGGAGTTGTAAGCGTCCGCAACGCGCTCGGTAACTCCCTGAACATCCCCGCCTTCAAGACGGCGCTATACGTCGGCGTCGACAACGTCGTGCAGGAGTACAAGAAGTTCGGCATGACGACGCTGGACGACAAGAGCTTTGGACCGTCCGTCACGCTGGGCGGCGTCGATGTCAGCCTAGTCGACGTGACCTACGCCTACACCGTGCTGGCCGGTGGCGGCGTGATGCGCGGCGTACCGACGGTGAAGGCGCTGGACGAGGGCAATCGCAAACTCGATCCCGTTTCTATTCTGCAGATCACGCGGACGTTTGACGGGACGGTGCTCTACCCCGACACCGAGGACAAGCGGGTTGAGGTGAAGGAAGAGGAGGTAGTGTCGCCACAGACGGCGTACCAGATCACCAACATCCTCTCCGACCCGAGCGCGTTCTGCATCACCTACGGCTGCGGCGCCCTCAGCATCGGCCGGCCGTGGGGCGTGAAGACGGGGACGAGTGAACCGTTCGTGAATCTGAAGGCGATCGGCGAGACCTGGACCTACGGCTATACCCCAGAGCTGGTGGCCGGCGTCTGGGCGGGCAACAGCGACAACTCGCCGATGTACAACATTCTCTCGACGTCGATTTCGTATCGGGCGGTGCGCGACTTCATGATCGCGGCGCTGATCGACACGCCGGAGGGCGCGTTCGAGCGGCCGGGTGGCCTGATCGACATCGAGACCTGCACGCCATCCGGCCTGAAAGCAGGCAAGGAGTGCGGCAAGAAGGTGAAGAACCTCTTGCCGGAGGCGACGGCGCCGAAAAAGGAAGATGATTGGTGGAAGCCCGTTAAGATCGACATCCGGAACGGCCTGCTGGCGACGGAACTGACGCCACCACAGTACGTGCAGGAGCGCTTCAGCTTCACGATCCCGGAGTCGGTCCAGGGGTTTGCTCGGTCGCAGGCAGAAGAGTGGCGCAAGTTCCTCGCCGCGGGAGCAACGCCAAGCGAGCGCAGCGCCGGACAGACGGACGCGATCATCCTGGGGCCGCGCGTGGGCGACCGCCTGTTTGGCGTAGTGGCGATCGTCGGTAAGGCCGACGCGCCGGATCTGGTCGCCTATCGCGTGGAGATCGGCCTGGGCAGCCCACCGCTTGGATGGACATCCATCTTCCGATCGGAGCAGCGCCAGCCGGGCGGCGGGTTGGCGCAGTGGAACACCGACGGACTGCCACCCGGTACGTACTCGATCCGCGTCGTGATGGAGACGAAGGACCGTGGCGAACTGTACTCAAACACGACGACGGTGTTGATCGGGCCTGCAGGGCCGACGCCGCGCACGACACCGCGGCCGCGAGCCACGCCACGCCCAGGGGTGACACCGATTACGACGGTCGAGTTCGGCGACGAGTTCTAGGTTTGGACTATCCACCCACGCAGGAGCCGCGGAGCTGAAGCTCCGCGGCTACCTGGGCGCGGTGCGGGATTCTTTGCGGGGGCCGGAGCGCCGTCTATACTGTGGGTGGCCACCGGAGGCCGCGCGTGCCGAGGTGGTGGAATTGGCAGACACGCCGTCTTGAGGGGGCGGTGCCCGCAAGGGTGTAGGAGTTCGAATCTCCTCCTCGGCACCAACTATAGAACCAACGCCGGAGCCGCCCTGAGGGGCGGATTCTCATCCACCGGACCGGCAGCGAGTGAGGGCCTTCGGGCCACGCCCCGGCCCCGGCGGAGAGCCCGGCGAGCGGGTTTCATCGGGCGACGTAGCCAAGCGGTAAGGCAGGGGTCTGCAAAACCCCCATCACCGGTTCGAATCCGGTCGTCGCCTCCACGTTTCAGATACGAAACCGGATCCCTCGCGGGCCGGTTTCGTGCGTTGTGGCTCAGCCCGTGAGTTGTGGCGCGTTTTGCGCCAGGTCGCGCCAGTCGCCGGCCTATGCGGACCTATCCGAGGACCGTCTCGAGCCAGAAGTCGGCGAACCCGGGCGCGTCCAGCGATGTGACAACTTCAGCTTCACAGCCGGCGGCGCGGTCGATGAAGGTGCGCACGTGGCCCTGGTGCATCGCGACGGTCACCGGCAAGCGCTCCGTCTTCACGAAGCGGCGGCCGTCGTCGATCATGCACGCCACGGTCAGCGGGTCGTGCAGCAGTGCGGCGTTCTCCGGCGGGATGACGCCGCGGCCGAGGCGCTGCATGCGCGGCGTCCAGATATCGATCTGGCGGGCGAGTTCGCGGCAGAGCGCATCCCCGCCCCGGAGGCGATCGACGTGCCTGGCGAGCAGCCACGAGCTCATGGTGATGTCGCCGGGGACGTACAGCGTGGGGATGCCGGCGTTCAGCGCCCGGAGGGAGGCCGGCTGGTCGACGTTCAGGTTGTGGTCGATGCTCGGCGGCAGGGCGTTGCCGAGGAACATGACTGGCGCGAAGACGCCGCCCATGACCGACAGGCGCGGCACGTCCTGCGCGAACGACGGGTCCTGTTGCAGCGCCGCCGCGACATTGGACTGCATGCCGACGGTGCAGATCTCATACTGGTGCGCGGCGCATTCCTCGAGCAGGAGCGTCACGCCATCGCGGTCCGAGATTTCGAGGGCACCGCCGCCGGGGCCGAGCATCGCATCTTCGTGGCCGGCTTCCGGGTTGCGGTGCGCCTGGCTCATCTCGCCGCGCGCACCGGCCGCCACCTCGACGTCGTCGCGGCCGGCGAGCAGGAGGATATTCTTCGCGATCTTCGCACGGCGGACGGTGTCGCCGGAAACCGTGGTCACGGCGCGCAGGTCGAGGGCCGGATGGCGCGCCGCGAAGGCGATCGCCAGCACGTCGTCGACGTCCGTGCCGGTGTCGCTGTCGAGGATGAACGGCAGCCGCTTCATGCGCACAGTTCACCCGCTCTACGAGGGTGTGGCAAGCGGCCCGCCACGACAACAGCCCGTCAAGGAACCGGGGCGGCTCGAGGCTGGACGAGAGAAGGAATCAGACGCTCGGTGCCCGCAGGGGCGCGCCCACTTCATGGAGGTACTGGAGGATCTCGCGGTTCGACTGTAGCGCGCTGGTCTCGTGATAGGAGATGCCCCGCTCCTTGCAGAACGCCCGGACGATGATCTGCGCCTTCCGCAGTTGGTTCCTCGGCATGCTGGGGAAGAGGTGGTGTTCGATCTGGTAGTTCAGTCCGCCGTACCAGAAGTCCGTGACCGGGTGGGCCTTGATATTCCGGCTGGTCAGGACCTGGCGGCGCACGAAGTCGAGCTGGCTGTCCTTGTCGAGGATCAGCATCCCTTTGTGGTTGGGGGCGAACACGGTGCCCGTGTACAGGCCGAACAGCGCCTGGTGAACGAGGATAAACAGGAGCGCGTGCCCGAGGCTGAGCGCGGAGAAGACCAGGAAGAAGTACACGATGAAGTGCACGACCATCAGCGAGGCCTCGGTCACGCGTCGGCGCGCTTCGGGACGCAGGAGATATTGCAGGCTGGCGGTCCGCACGCCGATCCCTTCGAGGAGGAACACCGGATAGAAGTAGAGGCGCTGGTACTTGATGAGGACGCGCAGGAAGCCCCGCTTGCTCTCGGCCTGCCCTTCCGAGAAAGCGAACACCGGCAGCGCCGTGTGCGGGTCGAGGTCGAGGTCGTTTGGGCTGACGTGGTGCTGGTTGTGGGTATCGATCCACCAACTGCGGCTGAGGCCGAGGAACAAGTTGGGCATGAGGCCATACAGGTCGTTCCTGGGGGCCCCGTTAAAGATCTGCCGGTGCCCGGCGTCGTGCCCGAGGAATCCGATCTGGGTGAAGACGAAGGCCAGCAGCCCAGCGTTGAGGAGCTGCAGCCAGAGGTTCTCCACCGTAAAGAGAATGACGATGCTCGCGGCGAGCAGGCTCAGCCGGACGATGGTGTTGAAGACGTAGTACCCAAGCTGCTTGTCCATCAGGCCTTCTGCCATGATCAAGCGCTTCAGGTCGGCGTAGTCAGGCTGGTCCGGCTCCGCGGGTTGCAGCGATCCCTCGCCCTGGCGGTCGGCCGTGCGTTCCCGACCCTTCCCACGCGCGATGGTCCGCGCGGCCATGTTCGGCAGCGTCTTCTCAGTGACCGTGGGAGCCTCCTTGCGCCTGTCGACAAAGCAAGCGTGAACTTTGCGGTATTATGTACGGAGTGTACTGTACCGAGCGATCGGCGTGCCCCTTCGATGGCCCTGCGGCGAGTGGTCAAGCGGCCCGCCGCGTACTCTGGCGGCGAGAAACTACATCCCCCTGACGCAGGGTATCTTCATGACATCATGCGCGTCCGCCTCATCCCATTCGTTGTCTTAGCGACGCTCCTCTTCGCCGCGTGCGGAGAGAGTGCGTCTGAACCGGCACCGACTCCAACGTCAGGCATCTCCGGCATCGTCCTCATTGGGCCAACGTGTCCCGTCGAACGCCCGGAGAGCCCGTGCCCGGATCGGCCGTACGAGGCGACGATCCTGGCGCTCGACGCCGACGGGCGTGAAGTCGCACGCGCACGCTCCGCGGCCGATGGCCGGTTCCGTCTCGCCCTGGCGCCCGGCGCCTACGTGCTGCACCCCGAATCGAGCATGACGCCCCCAACCGCGGCTGATCAGACGGTAGATGTCTTCGCAGACGAATACACGAACGTGAGTATCAACTTCGACAGCGGCATCCGCTGACTACGTGCTCCGCCACGCGCCCGCGACTGCAAAACCCCATCACCGGTTCGAATCCGGTCGTCGCCTCCAAATTTTCTGAATCTGGAACCGACTCCTCTGGGGCCAGTTCCTGCGTTCATGCCCCCAGTGTTGCCACGGCGCGGGCTCTGTGAACGGTCGTCGCTATAATCGGGATATGAACAGCCCATTCGTCGTCCGGCCGCGTGAAATCGAACAGCTCACGGATATGCAGTTGGTCGAGTTGTGTAACGCCCTCATTTGGGAGGACGGGCGCCGCGCACACATACCGCTAGACCGGATGAAGACCACGGCTCGGCTTACGGACGCTGACGGCGGCATCGACGCTTTCACGGATAATCCGGGCGCCCCTGGTCGCTTCGTGGAAAGCGGTAGCATGGTCTGGCAGTTCAAACGGCGATGGCCAACACCTAAGCGTCTGGAGGAGGACGTGATGCGCGGCACCGCAGCTCGCGAGCAGTTCGCGAAGGGTGCCGGGTACACGATGGTGGTTGGCGGAGGTGTTGCTACTAACAAGCAAATCGCGCGTCAGGAAGAACTGGAGGCGGTCGCGCAGAAGGCGGGATGCAAGGCCAACGTCCGTCTGCTCGTCGCCGATGACGTTGCGCGTTGGGCAACCGGTGCGCCGGGTGTTCTCTTCCTCATGCGACCGGCCGTCGCCAATCTCGTGCGCGCGGACTTTATGCTCGCGAGTCCGCAGCACTCTGTGCCGTTCGAAGGAGACATTCAGCGAACGGCGACTATCGACGCAATTGAACGGACGCTTCTTGGAGCCGAGCCAACGACGCAATCTGCGAGGATTGTTGGTGCGGCTGGGGTCGGCAAGACCAGGCTGAGCCTGGAAGTGATACGCGCGTCCGGTTTAGAAGGCGCGGCACTGTATGGACAGGCCGCGAGCGTCGAGTTCTTCAACTGGATTGCCGCGAATGATGACGTTCAGGCAACGCTAATAGTCGATGAATGCGACGATGCCGACGCTCGCCGATACGAAATGCTTGCAAGTCAATCGTCGGGCCGTTTAAGGCTACTCACGGTCGGACATGGTGCGCCAACGGGCGACAACGTCTATTTCATTGACCCTCTTGATGAGAAAAGCATGGAGCGCGTGCTGAAGACGGCCGCACCGTCGCTGACTGATTCGCAAACCACGTGGGTCGCCGAGAAGACACGCGGTTACGTGAAGCTCGCCGTTCCGGTTGCATTGTCCATCGCCAAAGGCGCGACGAACATTGCCGAGATGTCCACAGAACGCAATGTGCAAGAGGTCATCTTGCGCCTTGTGGTTGCCAAGGACGACGAACGTCATGCGCTGCGAGGGTTGGCTCTCCTGACACGGGTCGGCTGGCAGGGCGATGTTGAAGTGGAAGGACGCGCTGTAGCTGATTTCGTAGGTGTCCCCTGGAATCGAATGCAGATGATGGTCGCCGACATGCAACGGGACGGCATGGTTGTCGCCAAGGGCCGCTACCGGTACGTGTCACCCGAACTGCTGGCACAGTGGTTGGCTGCTGAGACTTGGCGCGACCAGTCGCATCGCATTCGTGAGCTACTCGACGCACTACCGGACGAAGGCAGTCGAACAGCATGCATGGAGCGACTCGCCCAACTCGGCAGCGTGCCCGGAGTGCGTGATGCTCTAGAGGAGGTAGTCGGTTCCGACAGTCCCTTTCGGGACGTTGATGACCTCGACAACGAGCGAATGAGCCGACTCTTCGCCATCGTCTCTCAAGGCGCGCCAGAAGCGTCACTGCGGAAACTCAACACGCTGACTAGCCACGCGACACACGAGCGGCTGCTCGCCTTCAAGAGTGGACGGCGCGAAGTCGTGTGGAGTCTCGCACGCCTCGTCGAACGGCGCGAAACATTCTTCGACGCGGCTAGAGTCCTGCTGGCCCTCGCCGAGGCCGAGAACGAGTACTACGGGAATAACGCGACAGGCGTATTCAACTCTTTGTTCCTTACTTTTCTCGGCCCGACTGAGGTGCCGCTTCCCGAACGGTTCATCATCATCGAAGAAGCTCTGGAATCCGCTTCCACGGCGCGGCAGGTCATCGCACTCAATGCGCTTGGCCCAGCACTCCGTGATGGGGAGATGGGGCTGCCGATGGGCAACCAGTCCGGTGTTCCCCGCCCGAACTGGCGTCCGCAAACCTGGGGCGACGTGTGGGACGTGAAAAGGCAAGCATTCGACTTGTTGGTTCGCGGCCTAACACATGACGTGACCGAAGTTCGTCGTGCTGCGCGAGATGTATTTAGAGAACACGCTCGCTCCATGATTCATTTCAAGCTCGATGACGAGGTCAGTTCGTGGTTTGAGCGCATCGGAGGGGACGACGAAGCCGAGAATCGCAAAATCTGGGAAGCCATCATGTCGGTATTGAAGTACGAGGCCGACGAGCTGACTCCTGAACAGACAGAGAAGCTGGAACGAGCGGCCGGGCGTTTCTTCGGTGAGAGTCTCACCGACCGCATCAAGCGTTACAGCGGCAAGTTCTCGCACGTCGATTGGCCGGGTGAAGACGAAGACAAGCCTCGGCCGGAAGAAGTCGCGGCGAGCCTCGCCGATGAAGCATTGCACCAAATTGATACCGTACGTCCGATTCTCCGCTGGCTGTTTTCCGGTGAAGCTGAGGCTGTCGGCCCGTTCGCCTATCGCTTGGGCTTCATCGATGAAAGCCGAGCCTGGTTCGAGACTCTGCTGGACGCGGCGAAGGAAGGCACTGACCCGCGAATGCTGAGTCTCTATATCGAAGGGCGTGCCCGCGCAGGTGATGAAGAATGGAAGGACTCGCTACTCGATGCGTGGGCGGACGACCCCGCGCTATTCGACCTTTCAGTGGACGCGACTGCGCGCGGCGCACCCGGTGACCGTGGGGCTGCCAGGATAGTACGCCTCGTCGATGAGGGAAGGTTGTCGGCATCGAGTCTGAGCTGGTTCACCTGGGGCAGATGGGCCAATGAAATCTCGGCGCGTCACTTACTTGAGATTGTCGAACGCATGTTGGCAGATGCGTCGCTCGTCGCCCTCGATACGGCACTCACGTTAATCGATGACCGTATTGGTCACGAGGAGGACGGTTCGCCTGAGCGCGCTGCGCTCGACGACCTCGCTTGGCGCCTGTTAGAGCAGCCGAACACATGGGTGCAGCACCAGATGGTGCCATATCACGCAGGTCGCGTGGCGAAGCGACTGCTCGACAAAGACCCGGAACGGCTCGCGCACCTCATTGTCCGAATGTACACGGACGGTGAACCATTGTACCGAGACGACAGGCTCGGTCTGTTGCCGAACGCACTGAACGCCAAGCCCAGGGAAGTCTGGGCCATCGTTGGCGATGCTCTGCTCAACAACAGCAGCTTCCGGTTCATGCTTGCCATGGAGCAAGGGGGAATCGTCGAGGCTGCGGACGCTGACATTGTCATCGAGTGGGTAGAGCAACACGGAGTGGAAGCTGCCAAGGTCGTCGCTCATGCTGTGAAACCCGATGGAGAACAGCTCTCGAAGACTGTGCGCTTCCTTGTGACCCACTACCGGAAAGAAGTCGCCGAAGAACTGGCGGGCAACATTTGGTCAGGCATGTGGTGGGGAAGCGAGGTGGACTATCTCGCTGACAAGATTCGAATGGCAGGAGGCTGGAAGGACGACCCTGAACCAGAAATCCGACGGTGGGTGCAAGACGTTATCGGGTGGTTAAAGGACATGCAGTCGAAGGCTCAATTTCGCGAAGAAGAGAACGAACTCAGGTAGCGTCGCGATGGACAGTCAAGAGGCAGTTTCTTGACGGAATCGCTGGGGGGCGGCGTTAGTGCAGCAGGAAGGTCAGGCGCCGGAGGCGATGCGGGGCTCTGGCATCAGGTCGGGCGCCGGCGGCTCGACGACGCGGACGCGGGGCGGGGCGCTGGCGGAGGCGGCGACGAGGGCGTCGAAGCTCTCGCGCAGGTCGTCGGCGAGGCGCTGTGCCTCGGCGAGATCGGCGCCGCCGTACTGGATGCCCCAGTGCACGGTGTCGAGATAGCTGAAGGCGGCGATGCTGATGTGGTGGCCGTCGAAGATCGGCGCCAACGGATAGATCGCCAGCAGCCGGGCGTCGACCGCGTACAGCGGGACGGGCGGGCCAGGCACGTTCGTGATCATCACGTTGTACGAGTGGAAGCGCGTGGCAATCCACATGACGGCGGACTGCGCGAGGGTTCCCGTCCAGCGGTCGATCTGCTCCAGCGCCTCGACGCCCTGTACCTGTTTCGATTCCTTGAGGGCGACGACGTGGTCGCGCACGCTCGCCAGGCGCCGCGCCGGATCGGCCTGTCCGACCGGCAGTTCGACGATGAGAAGCGACACGCGGTTGCCCAGCAGGCCGCGCTCGGCCCGCGACCGCAGGCTCATCGGCGCCATCGCCCGGACGCGCAATGAGGTTGGATCGGCGCCATGCCGCTGCAGGTACGTCCGGACGGCGCCCGTCGCCGCGGTGAGGGCGACATCGTCGCGCGATCCGCCCAGCCGCGAACGCACCGACCGCTCTTCGCTTCGCGCGGTCGTCGTCCAGGCGAACGAGCGCGTCGCCGATGCGCGTTCTCGCAACGGGCTGGCGGAGGTCCCGCGCATGCCGCGGGCGAGCAGCCGCACGAGGCCGCCGGTCTGTTCACGAAATGCCGCGCGCGTCGCCGGGTGGGCAACAAAGCGGCGCATGGCGAGCGCCAGTTCGCGCGGGGCTCCCGCCCAGCGCCGCGCCTCATCCACCAGCAGCCGACATCGAGCGGGGGCTGGCCGGTGCTTCCCGGGGGCGGCCGGGACGATGTCGTCACCGGGCTCCGGCGTAAGCAGCGCGCCCATGAAGTCGATCCCGGCGATGCCATCGATCATGGCGTGATGCACCTTGCAAATGAGCGCGAACCGATCTGGATCGCCCAGTCCCTGCACGAGGGACAGCTCCCACAGCGGCTGGCCGCGGTCGAGCGGGACCGAGAACAAGTCTCCGGCCAGCCGTTGCAGCTCGTCCTCGCCGGGCGCGGCGAGCGTCACTTCGCGCACATGGCGCTCGACGGTGAACGATGCGTCATCGACCCAGACCGGCTGGCGCGAGAGCGGGATGTAGGCGAGCTTCTGGCGGCAGCGCGGCAGGAGCGGCAGCCGGGAGGCGATGTAGCGCTGGAACTTCGGCAGGTCGATCGCGCCCGAGTCGAGCCGGAACGATCCGGCCTCGAAGAACGCCACCAGGCCGATGTGCATGTGCAGGTCGGGCTTCTCGAAGGCCAGGAACGACGCATCCCGAGGGGAGAGGCGCTCGTACCGGCTCGACTGGATACGCATCGGGACGGGCTGCAATGGCGCTCGATTCCGCGCGGCAACCGCGCATCCAACGTACTCGTCTCGTAAGCATACCGGCCAGATCGCGAAGGCGTACTCTGGATATGTCGGACGTGCATCGCGCCGCATGAGTAGCGGAGACCAGCATTTCGGGCAGGGTGGAGGCTCGCGCGCGGGCGGAGCGCGGACGCCTACCCCAGCCTTCTGCCCACGAACACCGCGACCACCAGCGCAACGGCGGCCAGCGCGGCGACCATCAGCGCCTGCGAGTTGCGCCCGTCCGGGCCGGGGAGGCCATCGCCAGCGGCCGGAGGCAGGTCGCCCGTTGGTGGCTGGGTGGGCGTCGACTGGAGAGGTGTGGGCGGAGCGGCCTCTTCGCCTAACACCGCCTCTGCGGTGGCCCGCAGACTCGCGCGCCCTGATGCGGCCGCTTCGGAGGTCGTCGCGGCGGTGGGGACGGCGGATGGCGCAGATGGCAGGACCGGCGTGGCCTGCGCCTCGCTGGGGATCGTCTTCGTGGCACCGGCGGCGGCCGCCGTGATGACAGGCGTCCGGGCCGTCGTCGCCGTGCGCAACGACGCTGGCGCCTCGTCCGGGGTGGGCGCTTCGCCGTCCGGATAGGCGAGCCTGACGAACATGACGTCCACGCGATCGTCAACGCACTCGGCATCGACGACGCTGACGAAGATGCTGACAGGATCACCGGGACCCCACAGCGGCAGCATCTCGATCGTCAGGTGTACCGATACGGCGGTTCCGGCGGCGAGGTCGCCAGCAGCGTAAAGGACTGCGGCGTTGCGCTGGCCGTGCGGCCACCAGAGTTGTCCGTTGCCAAAGGTCGCCTCATCGAGAAACTGCCCGCCGACGGCCGCTTCGAAGCCGAGGACGATGTTGGCTGCGGCGGCATCGCCCTCGTTCGACAATAACAGCTCGACCTCGAAGGGGCTCTGTCCGGTGCGCTGGACGTCGGCATCGAAGAGCAACGTCGCCAGTTCATCGTCGCAGGCGGTGGTGCCGGCGCCGGAGCTGGCCGCGCGCGGGGGGACAAGTGCCGCCATGGCGAGCGCGAACATCAGCGCCACCACCAAAAGGATTGCCTGCGCGTACCGGATCGTGCTGTCCATGCGCATCAGTCTACGCGGAAGGCGCGGGCGACGGAGGTCGATCCGCCGCCCGCGCTTGACTACGGAATCGACGCCGGCGGTAAATGCGATGCTCACGAATCCGGCGTCACCCTGGCAGTCGCGTATAGCGAATGTCAGCGCGTTTGGGGGCTTGACATCGGTCGGGCCCGGTGAGATGATCGCGCCCTGCCTGAACACTGGACAGGTGGGCTGATCGCACCCTGAACCCCAGGCGGGTGTGCGATCGGCCTGTCAACAGGCACACATTCACGGGCCCGGACGGGCACTGTGCAGCGCCGCATTAGAGCGGTCGGATTACTAGTGACCAAAGGAGGTCAGAATGCTTCTTCGCGTACCCATGCTGATAGCCTTGCTTGTAGCCGTAGGATTCTTGCTGATACCTACCTCGGGGGTAGGGCCCACCTTCGCTGACGGGGGATGCGCTGACGTCAACGGAGACAACAAAGTGAACCTGTCGGATCTTGCTATTGCAAATAGCTGGGCGGGTACGGTTCCGCCCCCTACGGCGCCAGATGTGGACGGCAACGGGGCCGTCAATGCTGCTGACCACGCCGCCATCGCCGCCGCACTTGGCACTGCTCCCGTCTGCCAGGCGGCACCGGTAAGCCGAAAGAATAACCTTACGCAGACGTATGTGTTCGCAGGCCTTTCGGACGGAGTAACGGGTTACACGGTCAAGGTCGGCTTCCCTGGACCCGGTGGTGTGTATGTCCTGACAAGCATCGTTCGCCCCCCGCTGCCCCTGAACGCGCTCCCTGCGGCTTTCGCAACCGATTTCGCGGCGGCGGTGAATGGCGCCGCCGTCCCCGGTCTGTCGGCAGTGGCAGTCGGAAATACGGTGAAGTACACGGTCACCTTAGCGGCGGCTCCAGGCGGTGGCTTGATGGGTGGCGTAAACGCATGCTGGGTGACGTCAAGCCAGTCATGCTCGTTCAACCCCTCTTTTTCCATTCTGAGCACGGGCGGGATCGCGGAGAATCCTGACCTGTCCGCTCTTCCCAGCGCAGCAACGGCGTCAGGACCCGACATGCCATCGCCCGCGCTGCTCGCCACGGCCGCGGCTGTTCTCCTTGGAGCGATCGCCGCGGGATTCGTCGGGTTTCGCAAGATGGCTGGCAGGCGAATAGTTTAGGGATTCCGGTGCCCGGGCGTCATCGAACATCAAGGCCGTCTTCTCGACTCGCTTCCCGGCGATGGCTAGCTGCCGTCGCCGGGCTGGCGGTCGTACTGTCTGGATGCGCCATCCTCACGTTTTGGACGCTGACGCTACGGGAGGATGCCGTCCTAACCGCCGTCATTGTGGATCAGATTGGGCCGGTGGCAGGCTCGGAGGATGTCGTCACCAGGGCGGGCGCCATCCTGTCGCTGGCCGGATATCGCGTGGACTACGTGACACCGGATGCGGTTACTGTCGATTTCTACCGGCGTCTTCCGGAGAAGGGGTACGACGTCATCATCATGCGGACGCACATCGCGACAGGCGGCACTTCGCGCGCAGACGGAACAAATCAACCTTTTCGAGGAGTCGCGATCTTCACGAACGAGCCGTACAGCACGTCGAAGTACGTCGAACAGCAACGCGATGGCCGGCTGAGCTTGGCCGCGAACTCATACGATCCTCAGAGCCGTTACTTTGCGTTCGACCAAAGGTTTGTCGAAGGCGAAATGCAGGGCCGGTTCGACGAGAGCCTCCTCGTCATGATGGGCTGTGATGGCTTAGCCACGTCAATCCTGGCAGACGCGTTCGTGCGGCGAGGCGCGGGCAACGTGGTCAGCTGGGACGCCACGGTGACTTCGTCGTTTTCGGATGCGGGAATGCTTCGCCTCCTCGAGAACTTCGCGAACATTCCCGATGACCCTCGCCAGGCGGTGCTCCGCACGGCGATTGAAGTTGGCCCGGATCCGGTCTTCGGCGCCTCATTGGCGATGTACCCCTGAACCCATTGGTGGTTGGAGGTCTATCCCGGCTTGTTCATCGCCCCCTGGTAGCCCTTCACGAAGGGGTTGTCGAGCCAGGCCCTGACGGCCGGGTCCTCTGCCCGCTCGGGTAGGCCGCGGAGCATGTCGGCGACGTGAATGGGGTCGTGCCAGGCCCAGCCGGCGAGAAAGAGGCCGAAGGGGATCTGTCCTGCCGCGCGCTTGGCGTCGGCCTCGAACCACATCTGGTGCTGCGTCTGCTCGTCGGTGATGCCACGCAGTAGTTCGATAAGCGCGGCGCGCCTGGTCCGGCCCTCCTCAAACACCTGCGCCATCGTCCACGTGCGGTGGGCGACGACGAGCGGCTCGTTGTGCGCGTCGACATCGAACGTGCCGCCATCCGGTGCGGTCATTCTCTCGTTGCGGACCGTCGCCTCGAACAGCTGCGCCATCCCCGGGTCGAGGGTGGCGAGGTGGGCGGCGAAGTCCCGGACGAACCAGGTGCTCTCGGGTACCGGGCGGTCGAGTTCTTCGACGCTGAGTGAGAAGCAGAAGTCCTCGAACTTCCGTCGGTTCTCGATAATCTGGTCGATGACTTTGTCGGTGGCGGCTCCCATAATAGTTGTTCTCCTTCGTGTCTGGACGGGGCGCGGCTGTCTCCTACGGCGACTCTGCGAAAAGCTACCCACGCTCGCTCGCGGGGCAGCGCGCGGCTACTTCTATCCGTTCGGTGCTGTCGTGCCGGGTAGCAGGGTCACTTGGTCGCCGACGGTGATCTCACCTGGTTGGACGACGGTACCGTAGNNACGGTACCGTAGACGCCGAAGTTCACTTCCTTCGGTTGGTCGGTGCGGTAGTCGGCGATCATGCGCAAGGTGTTGAAGTCTTTGACGCCAGTGCGAGGGTTCAGCGTCGTCATCACACAGCGTTCGTCGCGCATCCGGACGTGGATCACAGTCGCCGACTCGCCGTGGAGAGTCGCAGACCCGCCGTGGAGGGCGCTGCCGACGCGCACCTTGCCGCCCAGCCACTCATCTTCCTCATGCGCGCGCCCGGCACCCGCAACATAGATGTTCGGCCGGAAGCGCATTGCGTCGAACGAGGGCTCGCCACTGTTCCGGCGCAGCGCCTCGACCGAGGCTGCCGTCAACAGCGAGACCGGCAGCGCATCGACGCCGCTGCGCTGCTCGCCAGCGGCGACCAACCGAACGGGGCTGCCGACGAATTGGGTGAGCGCCTCATCCCACGGCCCCGGCGCGGCAAAGGCGGCGACATCGTACTTGCCGAAAAAGCGCGCCGCGAGCGGATCGCCGGGCAGCGCCTCGGCCTCGAACGCACGTCCGCCCGGAAACTCGATCCGCAGCAGATCGGAGTCTTCGACCAGGGACGCTCGTACGGTCGCCAACGGCCCGAACTCCCGCTGCGTGAACAGCCGCCCGCGCTCATCGACGAGAAAGAACCGCCGGTCGCCGACAAGCCCCGTCTTCGTCACGAAAGCGCGCTGTACCGACAGCAGCGCCAGCGACTTCACGAGGGCGATGTAGATGGCTTCGACGTGCATGGGTGCACTTCCTCTGGCCGAACCCGGGCGCGCGAGGTGCGCCGCCGCTCGAACGTAGGCGGTAAGCGTGGCATAGTGCGGTTCCCAACGGAAGCGCGAAACGTGGGCCGAACTGCGGGGGAGGTCCGCGGCATACCGAACGAGAATTGGAGACACATCATGGGTAAGCTCGACGGAAAAGTTTGCGTGGTCACCGGCACCAGCCGGGGCATCGGCGCGGAGATTGCGCGTCTGTTTGCCGCGGAGGGTGGGAAGGTGGTCTGCGCCGCCCGCACGATGAAGGAGGGTGAGCACCAGTACGAAGGATCGCTGGAGAAGACGGTCAGCGACATCCGCGGCGCCGGCGGAGAGGCCACAGCCGTCGCCGTCGATCTCTCGCACGAAGAAGATTGCCTCCGCCTGCTGAAGAGCGCGCGCGACACCTACGGCCCGATCGACGTGATGGTGAACAACGCCGCGCTCACCTACTTCATCCCGATCAAGGACTACCCAACGAACCGGTGGATGCGCTCGTGGGCGGTGAACTTCCACGCGCCGTTCATCCTCTCGCGCGAGGTGCTGGCGGACATGATCCCGCGCGGCAGTGGCAGCATCGTCAACGTGTCGTCGGGCGCGGCGATCGGCCCGGGCCGGGGGCCGTACACGGACAAGGGAATAATGCGCGGCATCGGCGGCACCTGCTACGGCGCGGAGAAAGCGGCACTGGAGCGATTCACGCAGGGGTTGGCGGCGGAGGTGTACGAGCACGGGGTGTCGGTGACCTGCTTCTCGCCGTCACAGGTCGTGCCGACGCCGGGCACCGTCCACCACAAGCTCGTATCGGGTCTCGACGACCCGCGCGGCGAACCGACCTCGATCATGGCGCAGGCGGCGTTGTTGTTGGCGACGGAGCCGCTGGACAAGGTCTCCGGTCGCGTCACCTACAGCCAGGAGATCCTGAAGGAGTTCGGCTGGATCGAGAAGGGCGTGGGCATCGGGATCGACGTCAAGGGATCGGGGTATTCGCAGATCTAGGGCGGCGCCAGCGCGTACACCGTGATGCCGACATGATCGACGTCCTCACCCACGCGAAAGATGTCGCTGAGCGTCCTGATGATCGCGTCGGCCTCGGCTGGCGTGTCGTGGCTCAAGATGAGGGCGCTCGGCTCTAAACCTTCGATCTGCTCCAGGCCGCCGAATGGCTCGAAGCGGCTGAACGAGTGGTCCGTGTAGTAGCGTAGCGGCTCGTCGATGTAGCCCCTCCAGATATAGACGGCGCCGGGCACGTTGTCGACATCGGCGGCGGCGGCGCGCCAGTCTTCGCGCGGGCCACGGTTGTACCAGTCGCTGCAACCGGTGAGCATCACGAGCGCCACTCCGGCAGCACCGGCAAGCGAGGTAGGCAAGGCCACGGAGCGGCGGGATAGCGTGTCGGCAACGTACTGGCCGAGTTCCACAAGTCCGAGCCCGAGGATAAGAGCGAAGCCCGGAATGTACGGCGCGGTCTGCCGGACATCGAACACCGGAGAGCGCAGCGCGGAGAAAGCAAGCTGCAGGCACGGCACCAACGCGATCGCTGCCACGCAGACAATGTACGGATCAGAGCGTCGCCGATACACACCCCAAAGCCCCAACCCGACAACGGGGAGCGCGATCGCCAGCCAGAAGTCGGACGCGCGCTGCAACCCCAGCAGGGCTGAAAAGACGAGGTCGACCAGCGTCCAACTCGGTTCCGGGAGATGGCCGACGCCGTCGCGCGTGCTGTCGAGGAGGTGTCCGTACCAGGGCGCGTAGGCGATGGCGATCGCGGCGAGCGAACCCGCGCCGGAGACGAAAATCCGGCGACCGCCGCCCGGATCGGCGCGCCAACCCGCAGCCCCGTAACTGGCGAAAAGGGCGGCATGTACGCCGAGGACGAGGAAGCCGCTGTAGTGCGTGTAGATCAGGCACGTGGCGAGGAACACATAGAGTGAAGCGCGCGGAACTGACGGCCGATCGATGACGGCGGCTAGGGCGATCGTGGATGCGAGCGCGAGCGTCCCCGCAAGCGCGTACATCCGCGCCTCCTGCGCAAACTCAACGTGCGTGGGATTGAAGGCAAGCAGCGTCCCCGCCAGCAGTCCGAGCAGCGGACCGCCGCGACGCCAGCCGACCGACGCGAGCAGCACGACCGCGGCGGCGCTGGCGATTGCCGATGGTGCGCGCAGCATCGCTTCGGAGTCGCCGAAGGTGTTCGTCCACAGATGCAGCACGCCGTAGTACAACGGCGGGTGCTTGTCCTGCCCTGTCCACTCCACCATGTCCGGCAGCGACAGCCGCGCGGCGCGCCAGGACCAGGCCTCGTCCAGCCAGATGCTCTTGTCGCCGATCTGCCACAGCCGCAGCCCCAGGGCGACGGCGCCGAGCACGGCAACCGCCAGCACTGGTAAGAAGCGCGGCGTCGCCGTGGTGAAGGTTGTCTTGGCGTGATCCATCGAGGGAGATGGTACCGGGGGTGGGATTCGAACCCACAAGACCTTGCGGCCGACGGATTTTAAGTCCGCTGCGTATGCCAGTTCCGCCACCCCGGCACAAGCCTGGCATCGCGTTGCAGCACGGACAGCCGGACTATATCACGGTGGCCCCGAGGCCACGCCGCCGACGGCCCGCTACTCATCCAGCGGCGTCACTGAAAGCACTTCGACCTGTCCATGGACGACGTCCTTGCGGCCGACAGCGATGATCTGCGTGTAGGCAACGACGGGCGGCCCGCACGAGCCCACCAGCTCCACCCCCACGAAGTCGACGAGGTAGTCGAGCCGTTGGTCGCGGACGTACGAGGTCACATTGCACGACTTCAGGGCCTCATAGCCATCCTCGTTGACGACTCCGTCGAGATTCACAACGGTGCGTTCGCTGAAATAGCCAATGATGCCCGCATTGAAAGACCCAGCTCGCGCGTCAGGCGGTGTATTTTCCGCGAGCCAGCGACCACCCAGGTAGGCGTTGAGTTCGTGCGGTTGATCGCCGCTGTATCCCATGGCCTCGTAGGGTTGGTAGGCGGCAAGGAGGAGCGCGGTGATAGCAACATACAGTCCCGCGAGCGCGTCTTGTGGCCGAAGCCATCCAGTCTCGGCGAGACGTGCGGCAACTTCGCGCCGCACCGCCTCGATCGTCAGTCCGAGCGCCAGCGCGCCGAACAGGGCCAGCGGGGTGAAGTACCACGTCCGCGTAAAGAACCGGAAGCCACTGTGATACGAG
>CXWL01000395.1_pt1 | contig 34430 bp, 41 predicted proteins | sample 590931 | NCBI WGS metagenome assembly CXWL01 (sample SAMEA3498368, study PRJEB10139) | groundwater metagenome | biome: water well; material: biofilm material | place: Germany | collected 2015-04-27
GAATGGGCGCGGCGGCGTTACGATGTCAGCTTCACGCTTGTGACCGGGATCATGCATCGGCCCCAGCCCGACGAAACGCTGATCCGGCTGGCTGCGGCAATGGCTGCGCATACAGCGTTCGAACTGGCAGCGCTTTCCCCGATCGTCACGATTTCAGGCTCGCTGGTGATTGCGCTGGCGGTTGCGGAAGGCGCGATTTCTCCGAATGCCGCTTTCGATGCCGGGCATCTCGACGAACTCTGGCAGGCCGAGCAGTGGGGCGAGGACGATTTTGCCCTCGATCAGCGCGCCGCCCATCGCGCCGATTTCCTGTCTGCCTGCGCTTTCCTAACCCTGCTTGGCTAGGCTCCGGACGAAGCCGATCAGGCTGGTCTGGCGGCTGCGCTTCAGGCGTTCGGCGTCGAGGATGGTCTTGACTGACTTGAAGCAGCCTTCGACATCGTCATTCACCAGTACATATTCATAACCGTCCCAATGGCTGATTTCGGCCGCGGCCCGTTCCATCCTGGCTGCGATCACTTCGTCGGAATCGGTGCCGCGCGCGCGCAGGCGGCGCTCGAGTTCAGTCAGCGAGGGGGGAAAAATGAAAACGCGGACCACGTCTCCGCCTGCCTGCTGGAACAATTGCTGCGCGCCCTGCCAGTCAATGTCGAACAGCACGTCGCGGCCCTCGGCCAGGGCCTTTTCGACCGGCTCGTGCGGGGTGCCGTAACGATGCCCGAAGACGTGCGCCCATTCGAGGAAATCGCCCGCCGCAACCATCTCGCGGAAATGTTCCACATCGACGAAATGATAATCGACGCCATCGACTTCGCCCGGTCGTATCGGCCTCGTCGTTGCCGATACCGACATGGCAAGATTGTCATCAGAGGCGAGCAGCTTGCGCGCAATGGTTGACTTGCCGGCGCCCGATGGCGACGAGAGGATGAAGAGCACGCCGCGGCGTTTGAATGGGGTGGAACCGGCCATGGCCGCTCTTGGCGTGCGAACTTGCGGGCGTCAATTGTTTCGGGGCAAAGCAGCAAAAATTGGGGGCGCACATGAAGCGAATCGGAAGGCGTTACTGGATCGGTACCTTGGTCATCTTCGCGGTTGCGGCGGCGATCCTCCTTGCCATGCACCGCCCGCCGATCTGCACCTGCGGCACTGTCAAGCTCTGGGAAGGGGTGGTGAACGGCCCCGGCAACAGCCAGCATCTTTCGGACTGGTACAGCTTCAGCCATATCATACACGGCTTTCTTTTCTACGCAGGCGGCTGGCTGCTGTTGCGACGGCAACCGCTGGGGCTGAAACTGATGATCGCATCGGTGCTCGAACTGGCTTGGGAAGTGGCAGAAAATTCGCCCGCGATCATCGACCGCTACCGCGCCGCGACAATGGCGGTCGGCTATTCGGGCGATTCCATCCTCAATTCGCTGAGCGACGGCGGCATGATGATCTTGGGCCTCCTCGTCGCCAGCCGTATCAGTTGGAAGGCAACCGCGGCTATTGCGATCGCTTTCGAGCTCTTCACCCTCGCTACGATCCGCGACAATCTGACACTCAACGTCCTGATGCTGGTCGCCCCTAGCGATGCGATCCGGGCGTGGCAAGCGGGGGCTTGATCGCAGTTCGTGGACGTATGTCGCGCGAATTAACGGCTACTTGTGGGTGGAAAGCGGACGTTAGCCGCGCCACTTACTGCCGGTAAAGTGGGCACTTCAACTCGCCGGGTTCGTACGCGGCCACGTCGAAGCGTAGAAAATGATGAGCAACGTCAGTGCAATCTCGATTACGCCGTAGAAGATGAAGTGCGCTCCGCTCCACATCGTGAGGCTGATGATCGCCGTATAGAGCGCGCCGCAGACGATATTCAGAACACGGTTCAGTCGAGCCGGCAGAGCCACGGACAGAAAGATCATCAGGCTCGGCACGGCCATCATCGCTGATACGAAGATCATCACGCTGTCGGTAGAGCGGCCGAGCGGGGGAATCAGCCCCTGGTTCATCGTTGCGAGCTGGCCCGACGAGAACAGCCCGAAATAGTCGGCGTAGATGTAGCAAAACATCACCGACGCCCACAGCGCCGCAAGCTTGATCTTGGTGTGAACCTTGAAGTCGTCGAGCATGCCTTCCTCCCCCTCCGCTCAGCCCACCGCCGTGCGTGTGGCCCGTCGCACTCCGAACGCAGCAAGCCAAACAGCGAGCGATCCCTCCGCGATCAGCGAGACCAGCATTACGGCCTCGGGAATCTGTCGCGCCACGGCGGGCGCGACAAGCTCGATCGATGCGTCGAAAACGAACGCGGCACCTGCAAGCAGCAACAGCCATCCGATCCACGACGGCAGCCATCGCGAGCGTAGCACCAGCCAGCCGATGAGCGCGCAATATGGTCCAAAGAAGAGGCCGGTGAGGTTGTACGCAGCGCCGTGCGCTCGCAACGCATCGTAAGCGATCGACGACCCGTCCACCTGGATCGGTAGCAGGAGGATCGTCATCGAGGCCGCCAGCACCGCGATTCCGATCAGGCTGAACAAAGCGGCGAGCAACGAGACGGTCGCGCTGACCGGCTTGAAAAGTCGGTAGAGCATCGCGGTCACCACGACGTAGCTCACGAGCATCATGCCATCGGCGAGTACGCCGAGCCTGTAGAGATCCTCGAGATCGCGAAGTCTATCGCCCGTGCCGACGGAATCGCCCGTCCGGATCGACGCGCGAACATAGGCCTCCGCGAACATTCCGGACGCGATCGTCATTAGATAGGCGAGACCGGCGACGCGTGCCTGCGTTTGCGCACCGGATCGTGGCGATAGGGCTGACGGTCGGCTGTCTTCCATTGGCCCCGAATTCCAATTCCTCAAAGCTAACTGTCTTATGTGGATAACACAGTTCTGTCCCGCGTCAAGTCACGGCTGAGCCGCAGTGCTTCGAATTGTTCGAAACGTCCGCAATCTTGTCGAAAGCGGCCATCGGCCTTTCCATTGTATCTTCGTGTTGAACCTTGCGGGCTCAGGTCGCTCCGGAAGATTGGATGGCTCACACAAAGCCACAAAGGCACAAAGATGCTGTGAGGCTTACCCCTTCGCGCCCGCGATATACTGGTCGATCGCCGTTGCAAGCACCGTCAGCGGAACGCCGCCGGTCTTCACCACGGCGTCGTTGAACCCGGCAAGATCGAACCGGTTGCCCAGTGCGGCCTTCGCCCGGTCGCGCTGGCGCAGCAGTTCGTTATGCCCCATCTTGTAACCGCAGGCCTGGCCCGGCGAGACGCTGTAGCGGTCGATTTCGCTGGTCATGGCATTCTCGCCGCGCCCGGTATTCTCGACGAGGAAGCGGATCGCCTGTTCGCGGGTCCATTTCATCGCGTGGATACCGGTATCGACAACGAGGCGGCAGGCGCGGAACTGTTGCGCCTGGAGATAGCCGATCTGGCCGAAAGGGTCATCCTTGTAGAGCCCGGCTTCGTCGCACAGCTGTTCCGAATAGAGCGCCCAGCCCTCGATAAAGGCGTTGAAGCCCATCAGCGATGAAATCAGCGGAATTTCGGCATGCTTTTCGGCGAGGTAGGCGCCCTGCCAGGTATGCCCGGGCAGGCCCTCATGCGCGGTCAGCGTGGTGAGCTGGTATTTGGGCCAGAGCGAGGTCGATTTGAGGTTGATATAGTATATCGCCGGGCGCGAGCCATCGAGCGACGCGAAATTCATATAGCCGAGCGACGCGCCAGCCTGAATATCGACCGGAACGCGCTTGATGATCAGGGGCGCCTTCATGTCGAGATGCGTAAGCTGCGGCATCAGCTTGCGTATTTTCGCGACCTGCTCGTTGCAATAACCGATCAGCGCTTCGCGCCCGGCATCGGTATCGGGATAGACCTGAGCGGGGTCCCTGGTGAGCGCCAGTACGCGTTCGCCGACGCTGCCCTGCGTCATGCCCTGCGCTTTCAGGATCGCATCCATGCGCGACTGGATCGCCTTGTTCTGCTCAAGCCCGATCGCGTGGATTTCGGCGGCGCTGGTGTTGGTTGTCGTGCTGAGCTTCAGTGCCCATTGATAATAGGCTTCGCCATCTGGAAGCTTGTGGACGCCCACCACCTCGCTGCGATGCGCCGCGGTCAGAGAGAGCGCGCCGATCTGCTTTTCGAGCGCGGGATAGACCATCGTCTCGACAAGTCTGGAAACGCGCGGCCCCCAATTGCCAACAATGCCGGCCGCCTTTGTGCGGTCTACAATCGACTGAACGATCTTCTGATCGTTCACAGCGGTCTGGCGATAGCCCTTGAGCTGCCCAAGGGCGTTGTCGGCAACGAATCCGGGCGGCGCGATGCCCATCGTGCCCTGATCGAGGATCTTGGCCGTTTCCTCGTCAAGCAGCCGGGCAAAGCCGGCAACGCGCGCGACATAGGCTTCGGCATCCGCGCGGTTCTTGATCTGGTGCTGTGAATTGAGGAACTCGGGAACGGCGGTAACGGCGCCGTCCTGCTGGGTGACCGGATAAGGGGCCGTGCCACCGCCCCAGCCACTGGCCGCTCCACCGAACTTCCACTTCGTCCCTTCAACGCCCATCGTCGCCGCATGCTTGACCGTATCATAGCGGATCTGGTCGGCAGGCGAGAGGGCCGCGCGATTGAGCGTGCCGAGCCGCGCCAGCATCGATTTGACCTGCCCGGCCCATTTGGCGTCGCCTGCGGGCGATCCATCGCCCCATTGCGATTTCAGCGCGAGCCTCGGACCTTTATCGAGGCCAAGCGAGGTTGCGGTCGCGGGGGCGAGTTTCAGCAGCTCTTCGGCGAACTGTGCGAGCAGGCCCGAAAACCGTTTGGCTGGCGTCGCGGCAATGGCCTTGACGGCCGCGCTCGCGCCGCCCGGAACCGCCGCCACGGCAGCGGCGGAAAAAGTCAGCGCAAGTGCTTCGCGGCGATCTATGCCGACTTTGATCTCGTTCATGATGGTCCATCCCTTGAAGTTGGTTTTTACGCACTATGCGAGGCGCGCTCCTGCCGTGCAACCGTCTGGCCGTCGCTTGCCGAACCCAGCTTGCCCTTGGTCGATTGCACCGGCCTCGATGCTGGGATAGGCAGGCTGTATGGGGCATGACCACGCGTCGCATGAAGGACATACACATCGAATCGGCCGAATGGATTTCGGTCGCGCCTTTGCCGTCGGCCTTGTCCTCAATACGGGATTTGTGATTATCGAGGCAGCATACGGTTTTTCGGCCGGCTCGACGGCGCTGCTGGCCGATGCCGGGCATAACCTGTCCGACGTGCTCGGACTGCTCGTTGCCTGGGGCGGCTTCATGCTGGCGAGGCGGGCCGCGACCGAGCGGTTCACCTATGGCTATCGCGGCTCGACGATCCTTGCCGCGCTGTTCAACGCCTTGCTCCTCCTTGTGGCGCTGGGTGCGATTGCGCTCGAAGCGGTGCAGCGGATCATCGATCCGGCGCCCGTGGCGGGCGGCGTCGTGACTTTGGTCGCGCTCGCCGGAATCGGCGTCAACGGCATCACGGCCTGGATGTTTTCGCGCGGGCGCAACGGTGATCTCAACATTCGCGCCGCCTATCTCCACATGCTGGCGGACGCGGCGGTTTCGGCCGGTGTGGTCGTATCGGGACTGTTGATCCTGTGGACCGGAGAGGCAATCATCGACCCGCTGACTAGCCTTGCCATTGCGGCTTATATCTTCTGGGGCACATGGGGGCTGCTGCGCCAGTCGGTGGCGATGACAATGTCAGCAGTGCCGCCGCACATCGATCTTGTCAGGGTCGAAGCCGAGCTGCGGACCTCGCCGGGCGTTTCAATGGTCCACGACCTTCATGTGTGGCACATGAGCACGACCGATGTCGCGCTGACGGCGCACCTCGTGATGCCCGAAGGCCATCCGGGGGATGGCTTCCTGGACGAAGTCAACCACCGCCTCGCGCACAAATATGCGATCCATCACGCAACCATCCAGATCGAGACCGGTGCGGACTGCACGCAATCCGGGCACGGCTGCGGCTAAACCATCGACTCCGGCCGGACGAGGCGGTCGAACGTCTCCTCATCCACCAGCCGTAACTTGAATGCGGCTTCCTTGAGCGTCAGCCCTGTCTCGTGCGCGTGTTTTGCGATCTTCGCCGCATTGTCATATCCGATCTCGGGGGCGAGCGCGGTCACCAGCATCAGCGACCGGCTTACCAGTTCGGCGATGTGGGCCTCATTGGCTTGCAGCCCTTCGATGCAATGCGTGGCAAAACTCGTCATCCCTGTTGAAAGCAGGTCGATCGAGCGCAGCACGTTGGCACCGATCAGCGGCTTGAAGACGTTGAGTTCGAGATGGCCCTGCATCCCCCCGACCGTCACCGCCTGGTGATTGCCGATCACTTGTGCGGCAACCATTGTCAGCATCTCGCACTGGGTGGGGTTGACCTTGCCCGGCATGATCGAGCTGCCGGGCTCATTCTCGGGCAGGATCAGTTCGCCAAGCCCCGATCGCGGGCCCGAGCCGAGCAGGCGGATGTCGTTGGCGATCTTGTTCAGCGAGACAGCGATCGTATTGAGCATACCCGACAGTTCGACGAGCGCATCGTTCGTCGCCAGCGCCTCGAACTTGTTCTCCTCGCTCCGGAAGGTGATGCCGGTCAGTTTGTTGATGACGCCGACAAAATCCTTCGCGAAATCCTTCGGAGCGTTGAGCCCGGTGCCGACTGCGGTCCCGCCCTGGGCAAGCGCGTAGATGTCGGTCGTGCCGCTGCTCACGCGGACGCTGGCTTTCGCCAGTTGCGTTGCATAGCCCGAAAATTCCTGCCCAAGCGTCAGCGGCGTTGCATCCTGCAAGTGTGTCCGGCCGATCTTGACGATGCCCGCCCATTGCTTCGCCTTTGCATCGAGCTCCTGCTGGAGCGCAAGAATGGCCGGCTGGAGCCGCTCGCGCACCTCGATGGCCACCGCGATATGGAGCGCCGTCGGGAAACTGTCGTTGGATGACTGGCTCATGTTGACATGATCGTTGGGATGGACGGGCGACTTTCCCCCGCGCGTCTCGGTCAGGATTTCGTTCGCCCGGCCCGCAATCACTTCGTTGACGTTCATGTTGGTCTGGGTGCCCGACCCGGTCTGCCAGATGACGAGCGGGAACTGGTCATCGAGCTTGCCGGAGATGACCTCGCCCGCGGCCTTTTCGATCGCGCGCTGGTCATGCTGGATCCCGGCCTTCGCCGGGATGACGGCCTGATGGGGCCGTCATTTCTTCCGCCCGAAATCCACCGTCACGACGTTGGAGCCGTCTTCGGCGGGCACGGGGGCCGGTCGGTCATTTCCGGCAGGCTCCTGTTCGCGGATCGGATCATCGTCCGCCTGGGTCTGGAACTGCAAGGCGAAATCGACGGCCGGATCGGCAAAGGCGGTGACGGCTGCAAACGGTATTTCCAGATGCGCCGGCACCTGGTTGAAGGTCAGGCCCACTTCGAACCCCGAGCTGGTGACCTTCAGATCCCAATATTTGTTCTGGAGGACGATCGTCATTTCGTCCGGAAACCGCTCGTAAAGGCTGCGCGGGATCGACACGCCCGATGCGGTGGTCTTGAACGTGATGTAGAAATGATGATTGCCGGGCAGGCCCTCATTGGCGACCTGCGTCAGGACGCGGCCGACCACTGCGCGCAGAGCTTCCTGCACGATTTCATCATAGGGAATCAGGCTGTCTGGCGGGCTTTCGGTCATCGGCATGTGGTGGACGCAAGGGGCTTCGCGGTCAAGACATTGCGAACCAGGACGGGATCGCTATAGCGCGCTTCATGCGCACTGGCTCGATCGGTCGAAAGACACAGGAAACGTCGATCGAGGTTGAACTCAACCTCGATGGCACTGGGGTTTATGCGGTTGCGACCGGCATCGGCTTTCTCGATCACATGCTCGAACAATTGTCGCGCCATTCGCTGATCGACCTGAGCGTGAAAGCGGTAGGCGATCTTCATATCGACCAGCACCACACGACCGAGGACACCGGCATCGCGATCGGCGAAGCCCTGGCCCAAGCCTTGGGCGACAAGCGCGGGATTACGCGGTTCGGCTCGGCCTATGCCCCGATGGACGAAACGCTGACGCGCTGCGCGCTCGACATTTCGGGGCGGCCCTGGCTCGTCTTCAAGGCGGATTTCGGCACGCCCCGGTTGGGCGAATGGGATACCGAACTGATCGAGCACTGGTTCCACAGCTTCGCGCAAGGCGCGGGGATCACGCTCCACATCGAGAATCTGTACGGCAGCAACAACCATCATGTGGTCGAAAGCTGTTTCAAGGCGCTTGCCCGTGCGCTCAGGCAGGCGGTCGAGATCGATCCGCGCAAGGCGGACAGCATTCCTTCGACCAAGGGGTTGTTGTGAACACCAGCGTCGCGCTGGTCGATTACGGCGCGGGCAATCTCCAATCGGTCAGGAATGCGCTGAAAGCGGCCGGGGCCGCGAACGTCCTTGTCACCGCCGATCCCGATGTCGCGGCGAAAGCGGACCGGATCGTCCTGCCCGGCGTCGGCGCCTTTGCGCATTGCATGAACGCGCTCTCGGCCATCGATGGGATGGTCGAAGCGCTCGACGCGGCGACTGGCGCGGGCGGAAAGCCGTTCCTCGGCATCTGTGTCGGCATGCAGTTGATGGCCGAAGCCGGGGAAGAGCATGGCCGTCGTGCCGGGCTTGGCTGGATCAAGGGCATTGTCCGGATGATGGCGGGCCATGACGCGATCAAGATCCCGCATATGGGCTGGAACGATGTTGTTCCGGTCGGCAATCATCCGCTGATCCGGGCCGGGGAAGCCTATTTCCTCCACAGCTTTGCGTTCGAGGGCGAAAGCGTTCTGGCCACCACCAATCATGGCGGTCCCGTCGTCGCCGCGATCGGCGAGGGCAACCGGATCGGCGTCCAGTTCCACCCCGAAAAGAGCCAGCGTTACGGGCTGGAGTTCCTGAACCGATTCCTGAAGTGGAAGCCATGAGCCTGATTGTCTTTCCCGCAATCGACCTCAAGGGCGGTCAGGTCGTGCGCCTCGCCGAGGGCGATATGGAACGGGCGACGGTCTATGGCGATGATCCGGCCGCACAGGCGCTGCTCTTCGCCGAAGCCGGAGCGCAGTATCTGCACGTCGTGGATCTGGACGGTGCCTTTGCGGGGCAGGCGGTCAATGCCGAAGCGGTCGAAGCGATTGTCGCGGCATTCCCGGGGCATGTGCAACTCGGCGGAGGCATCCGGAACCGCGCTGCGATCGAGCGCTGGTTCGCCCTTGGCGTGTCGCGCGTGGTGATCGGGACGGCGGCACTCGAAGATCCCGGGCTGGTGCGCGACGCAGCGGCAGACTTTCCCGGCGGAATTGTGGTCGCCGTCGACGCGCGGGACGGGATGGTCGCGACCAAGGGCTGGGCGGACGTTTCGGATGTGCCTATCATCGACATGGCGCGGCGGTTCGAGGATGCGGGCGTCGCCGCGCTGCTCTTTACCGATGTCGGGCGGGACGGCCTGCTCAAGGGTTGCAACATCGAAGCAACCGTTGACCTCGCCCGCGCGACCAACATTCCCGTGATCGCCTCGGGCGGTGTTGCCGGGATCAGCGATATCCGCGTCCTTTCGCTCCACGCCAAGGACGGCATCGAAGGCGTGATCACCGGCCGCGCGCTCTATGACGGGCGGCTCGATCTCGCGACGGCGCTGGCGGTGGCCGCGCTGTGACCGTCCGCATCCGCGTCATCCCCTGTCTTGATGTGAAGGACGGACGCGTGGTCAAGGGTGTGAACTTTGTTGACCTGCGCGACGCGGGCGATCCGGTTGAGGCGGCCCGCGCCTATGATGCCGCGGGCGCCGACGAACTGTGCTTCCTCGACATCACGGCCAGCCATGAAGGGCGCGGAACACTGCTCGACATCGTTGCCCGGACGGCCGAGGTCTGCTTCATGCCCTTGACCGTCGGTGGTGGCGTCCGCACGCCCGACGACGTTCGCGCCCTGTTGCTGGCGGGAGCGGACAAGGTCGGCGTCAACAGCGCGGCCGTTGCCCGCCCCGAACTCGTGGCGGAGATGGCGGATCGCTTTGGCAGTCAGTGCATTGTCGCTTCGGTCGATGCCCGCCGGGTTGGCGGTGGCTGGGAGGTTTTTACGCATGGCGGGCGGCATGCGACCGGTATCGACGCCATCGCTCATGCCATCAGGCTGGCCGAACTGGGTGCAGGCGAGCTGCTTGTCACGTCGATGGATCGGGACGGGACGCGCGATGGCTATGATCTCGAGCTGACCCGCATCATCGCCGATGCCGTGTCGGTGCCGTTGATTGCATCGGGCGGAGTGGGCAATCTCGGCCATCTGGTCGAAGGCGTGAACAAGGGCCATGCGAGCGCAGTGCTTGCCGCATCGATCTTCCATTTTGGCGAGGCCAGCATCGGAGAAGCACATGCGGCGCTCGCGGCGGCCGGGCTTCCTGTCCGGGTCCCCGTCGCCCGCGCAACCGTCGGTTAATTTTACATTTACCCGCGTTGCTCATCGCCCGTTAACCAAGGAAGCGGTTAAGGGCGAAGAGTTTCCGCGATCTGGCAGGAAAATTGCTTCCTCAGGGCATTGCAACCACCGCGTAGCGTTCAGGGGGTCAATTCGCATATGGTTTCGCACAGACTTGTTTTGGCGGCGGCAGCTTTTGCCTGCACCCTGGCGGCAACGGCACACGCCAATCCCGTCATTCCGGCTTTGACCACGGCGATTCCCGAGCCCTCCGATTTCGTCCTGTTTCTGATGGGGGTTGCAGGACTCATCATCGGCAGGCGGAGCGCGCGACGGCGCCATCGGCGCGACGACGACACAAAGGCTTGACCTGACCGCCGTGCCAACGCCAATGGGCGCATGGCCGACACGCTCAAACGCCTTGAAACGATCATAGCCGCGCACCGGACGGGGGATCCGTCGCAATCCTATGTCGCGAGCCTGACCGCCAAGGGGCGTGCCAAGATCGCGCAGAAAGTCGGCGAGGAAGCGGTCGAAACTGTCATTGCAGCGATGTCCGATGACAAGGCGGGGCTGACGAAGGAAGCGGCAGATCTGCTGTTTCACCTGGCCGTCCTGCTGGCGGATGCCGGACTTTCGTTCGACGATGTGCTTGCCGAACTCGATGCCCGCGAAGGCGAGTCCGGCCTTGCCGAGAAAGCAGCACGAAAGGACGGCTGATGCCCATCGATGCGACGGCGCCCTATGATGACCAGAATATCTTCGCGCGAATCTTGCGCGGGGAAATCCCCAACCGGACGGTCTATGAGGATGACTGGGCGCTCGCCTTTCACGACATCAACCCGCAGGCGCCCGTCCATGTCCTGGTGATCCCCAAGGGCGCCTATGTGAGCTGGGACGATTTCAGCGCCAAGGCTCCCGACACGGAGATTGCCGGCTTCGTCCGTGCAGTCGGCCATGTCGCCCGCGAACTGGGGCTACCGGCGCCGGGATACCGCCTGCTCGCCAATACCGGGCAGCACGGGCATCAGGAAGTGCCGCACCTTCATGTCCATATTTTCGGCGGACGGCAGCTCGGCTTGATGCTCCCGCGTGGGTGACCCTACGGAAATTTTGTTGCGCCGATGAGATTAGCGGCTAGGTTCGCGCGCAAAGCAGAATCTGCGGGGAGTATGTTATGATTTTTGGTCGCGTCAAATCGCTCGATGCCATTCTTGCGACGGCGAAAAAGAAGTCGCTGACCAGAACGCTCGGGGCGTTCCAGCTTACATTGTTCGGCATTGGCTGTGTGATCGGGACGGGGATCTTCGTGCTGACGGCGGCGGGCGCCCAAAAAGCCGGGCCCGGCCTTATCCTTGCTTTTGTTGTCGCTGGCGCGGTCTGCGTTGTGGCGGCGCTTTGCTACGCTGAAATCGCTTCGATGATCCCGGTGGCGGGGTCTGCTTACACCTATTCCTACGCCGTCATGGGCGAATTGCTGGCCTGGACGGTCGGCTGGGCGCTCGTTCTCGAATATGCGGTCGCCGCCTCGGCGGTGGCCGTTGGCTGGTCGGGCTATTTCACCAACACGATATTATACCAAAGCCTTGGATTCAAATTGCCCACTGCCCTGTCGGCCGGGCCGCTTGCGCTGGGCGGCGTGGAAGGCGGCTTCATCAACCTTCCTGCGGTCGTCATCTCGTTGCTCATTACCTGGCTCCTGATGATCGGCACGACCGAAAGTGCGCGCGTCAATGCGGTGCTGGTGACGATCAAGATCGTCGCCCTGACAGCGTTCATCATTCTGACCCTGCCCGTGACTCAGGCTTCCAATTTTGAGCCATTCACGCCTGCAGGGATGTTTGGCGGCTTCGGTTCGGGCGTCGGCGTTGTTGGCGCGGCGGCAACGATCTTCTTCGCCTATGTCGGCTTCGACGCGGTCTCAACGGCGGCCGAGGAGACGAAGAACCCGCAGCGCAACGTTCCGATCGGCCTGATCGGGAGCCTCGCAATCTGCACGATCTTCTACATGCTGGTGGCAGCCGGTGCCGTTGGCACGATCGGCGGGCAGCCGATCATGGCCGGTGGCGTCCCGATCGAAGTCGGCACGCCCGAACTCGCGCGCCAGTGCGCAACGCCCGAATTCGCGCAAGCGCTGGTCTGTTCGAACGAAGCATTGGCGCATGTGCTGCGGACGATCGGCTATGGCACGATTGGCAACATGCTTGGCTATGCCGCCTTTATCGCGCTGCCTTCGGTCATCCTGATCCTGCTGTTCGGGCAGACGCGCATCTTTTTCGTCATGTCGCGGGACGGGTTGCTTCCCGAATTCCTTTCGACGGTCCATCCCAAGTGGAAAACGCCGCATATCGTCACGGCAATCACAGGTGCGTTGGTGGCATTCGCCGCGGCTTTCCTGCCGGTTGGCCAGCTTGCCGATATTGCCAATGCGGGAACGCTCTACGCCTTCATGATGGTCGCCATAGCGGTATGGATATTGCGCAAGCGCCAGCCGGATCGCGAACGCGCGTTCGTTGTGCCGGCATTGCCCTTGGTCGCTACGCTCACAATTGCCGGTTGCATCTTCCTGTTCGTCAACCTGCCGCTCGCGGCGATGCTGGTGCTGCCGATCTGGGGCGCGGTTGGATTGGTGATCTATTATCTGTACAGTTATCGCGCGAGCCATGTCGGGCGCGGGCTGGTCGAAGTACATGAGATCGATCCGGATATTCCAGAGATGCCTGCTGCGTCGCCGCCGCTGCTCTGATACCGGATTTGGAGTTCCTGGAGGGGAGGGGAAGGGGAGGCTCGGGCTTCCCCTTTTTCTTTAACCCAACCGTGCCTTGACCAGCGCTGCAAGGTCCGCCTCGGGGCGCGGGCCATAGTGCGAGATCACTTCGGCCGCGCAGATCGAACCCATTGTCAGGCTGTCCGCAACCGAACGTCCGGCGGCCTGTCCCGCCAGGAAACCCGCCGCGAAAAGGTCGCCCGCGCCGGTTGTGTCCACGACCTTGGCGACAGGCTCCGCATGAACCTCGGTGCGAATGCCATCCCTGACCGCAAGCGCGCCATGCGGGCCGCGCGTCACGATGAGGAGCGGGACCTTGGCCGCGACGGCCGCGACGCTCTCGTCAAAATGATCCGACTGCATCAGCGAGTGCATTTCCGCCTCATTGGCGAAGAGGATGTCGATATCGCCATTGTCGATCAGCGCGTGGAAACTGTCGCGGTGGCGCTCGATGCAGAACGCGTCGGACAGGGTGAAGGCAACCTTGCGTCCTGCCTCGCGGGCAATGCGGATCGCGCTTTGCATCGCGGCGCGCGGTTCTTCGGGATCCCAGAGATAGCCTTCGAGATAGAGAATGTCTGCTCCCGCGATCATGTCACGGTCGAGCGCGGTGGCAGGAAGGAACTGCGAGGCGCCAAGGAAGGTGTTCATCGTCCTCTGGCCGTCGGGCGTGACGAGGATCAGGCACTGCGCGGTCGGCGGTTCGCCCTCGCGCGCCGGGGTCGTGAAGGCAACGTCGATGGCGCGAATGTCATGGCTGAAGACCTGGCCGAGCTGGTCGCTGGCAACCTGTCCGATAAATCCGCATTTGCGCCCAAGCGCCGCCATCCCCGCGATAGTGTTTGCCGCCGAACCACCACTGATTTCGCGCCCCGGGCCCATTTTTGCGTAAAGGTCGGTTGCCCGCTCCGCGCTGATCAGCTGCATCGATCCTTTCGCCAGCGCCTCGCTGTCGAGAAAGGCTTCGTCGGTGGTGGCGATCACATCGACGATAGCGTTGCCAATCGCAACAATATCCAGGCTGGCTGCGGTCACGCGCTAGTTTCCCTTCGATTTGCAAAGCGCGTCGCCTAGCGGCGGGAACGCCGCATCGCAAGGGCGATTGACAGGTGCCACTTGCCTCCCGCATCTGCAAGGCGATGCTTCGCGCCTGTTCAATTGTCGTTCTCGCTCTCCTCGCCGGGTGCGGCCCTGTTCCAAAGCCTCAGCCGATTGTCGTCGCTCCGCCCCCGCCGCCTATCCGCACGATGGGGCTTGAGAGGGTGATCGGCCAGGATGCCCGTGCGCTTGTCGCCCTGTTCGGCGCAGCGGACCAGGACATTTGGGAGGCGAGCGCCCACAGGCTTCAGTTCGCAGGCCCGATCTGCATCATGGACGCCTATCTCTATCCGCCCTCGCGCGGAAAGGAGCCACTCGTGACCTATGTGGATGCCCGGCAGACTGACGGCCGGCCGATCGACCGCGCCTCCTGCGTTGCAGCGCTGACACGCCGCAAGGAAGCGCGCTGATCGGGGGTCAGGCCGGTGTCGGGCCCTCGCCGTGTCGCGCAGACATCATCTTGCGCATGCGGATAAGCGCAGATCGCTTGATCTGGCAGACCCGCGCCGCACCGACGCCCAGCACAGCTCCGATTTCATCGAGATTGAGTTCTTCGACAAAATAGAGTTGCAGGACCATCGCTTCGCGTTCGGCCAATGCCGAAAGGCAGGCAGCAAGGTCCTTGCGAAGCTCGGCGGCGTCATATTCGCTATCGGCACCCGCCGCGAGGTCTGCAAACCAGCCATCGTGATCCGAATAGACTTCCTCAATCGAATCGAGCTGTTGCGACAGCGACGAGGCGACCTTGGCATGATAGGCTTGGGGATCAAGGTTCATCGCGTCGGCCATTTCGGCGTCGGTGGCGCGCCGGTGAAGCCTGTTTTCAAGTTCGTCCCGGACGCGTGCCAGTTCACGCCTGCTGACCATGCCCGAACGGCACATCCGCGCTTCGCGGCGCAGATGGTCGATCATGGCGCCACGGATTCGCGTTGCAGCATAGGGCCCGAAGGAAGCGCCGCGATCTTCGAAACCCTTGGCCGCTTCCACCAGTGACAACAGCCCGATCTGGATCAGGTCTTCGAGCGCAATGGCTGAAGACATGCGCGAATGCACTTGCCAGGCGATGCGCCGCACCATTGAGGCATGAGCCCGCACCAGGGTCTCGCAGTCCGGCAAGGCGGGTGCGCGGCCATAGGTCAGCGACTCGTGGACGACCTCTTGATGCAGCATCATTCTTCTCCAGTTTCAAAATTGGGCTGGCCGGGATTGCGCATCGACAGCGCCGCTTGCGGGCGTTGCGCACCGATCATTGCGATGACGTCGACGGCCTTGGTTTCGGGAATTTCGAGGAAGGACAGGACCGGGATTTCCGAAAGCTGGGCACGCAGCAAACGCGAAATCGCTGCACGACAGATTGGCGAGGTGACAATCGCGAAGCTGCGCGCTGCCATGAGTTGCGGCTGCACGGCTTCTGACACGGCCGACACGATCCGCGCCGCGAGGTCCGGATCGAACGGCCAGCTGGCATTTGGGCCGGTGCGGACGGATTGCGTCAACAGGCTTTCCAGTTCGGGATCGAAGGTGATGATCGGAAGCGGCATCTTCATGGGAACGATAAGCTGGACAATCAGCGAGCCCAGCCGCTGGCGCACCCCTTCGAGGAGCCCGGCCTGATCCAGATCGCGCCCGGCGAGCTCGATCATCGCTTCTGCGACCCTGCGGAAATCCTTGAGCGGAACGCGCTCGGCAAGAAGCGCGCGGCACATCGAAGTGACGGCCGCCAGCGAATAGGGTTGTGGCGTCAGTGCCTGGGCGAGCTGCGGGAAGCTTTCCTTGAGCGCATCGACCAGCGCCTGGCTGTCGTCGAGCCCGAAAAGCTCGGCCGCCGCGCCGGAAATCGAACCGTTGAGGTGCGTCGCAATGACGGTCGAGGCATCAACCACGGTATAGCCGGCAACCACCGCCTCTGCCCGCCGCTCGGGCGCGATCCAGACGGCGTCGAGCCCGAAGCTCGGGTCCTTGACGGCATGGCCGGGGATGAGGTCCAGCCCATCGCCCGAATCGAGGGCAAGCAGCTGATTGGCAAAGGCTTCGTCCTCGCCCGTCGTGACGCCGGCAATGCCGATGCGGTAGGCGTTTGCCGGCAGCGAGAGATCGTCCTTGACGCGCACCATCGGGATCACGAAGCCCAACTCGCGCGACAATTGGCGGCGGATGCCGGTGATCCGGGCCATAAGCGGCGCGCCCAGGCGGTCATCGACCATGTCGATCAGGCCATAGCCGATGTCGAGGGTAATCGGGGCGGGATCGCTGACGTCGCGCCATTGGATGAGGTGTTCGGGTTCAGGATCCTCGATGGGAGCGATGGCGGTGCTCCGTTGCTTCTCGCCGCGCATCAGCATCCAGCAGATCGTGCCAGTAATGGCGGCCGCCGAAAGGATCAGGAAATGGGGCATGCCGGGCAGGAGGCCGAGCAGGCAGAGTATCCCGGAGACTGGCCCCCAGGCGCGCGCCGAGCCGAATTCGCTGCCGATCTGGCCCGAAAGGTCTAGCGGTGAGGAAACGCGCGTGACGATCGCCGCCGCTGCAATCGACAGCAGCAACGCCGGGACTTGCGCCACCAGCGCATCGCCGATTGCGAGAAGCACATAGGTTTGCGCCGCCTCGCCGATCGGCAGGCCGTGGCTGACCGTGCCGAGTACAAGGCCGCCGAAGATGTTGACGAACAGGATGAGCAAGCCGGCAACGGCATCGCCCTTCACGAACTTGGATGCACCGTCCATCGAGCCGTGGAAATCCGCCTCGGTCGAGACTTCCTGCCGGCGCGCCTTGGCTTCGTCGGGCGTGATCAGCCCCGCGTTGAGATCCGCGTCGATTGCCATCTGCTTGCCAGGCAGCGCGTCGAGCGTGAAGCGGGCCGACACTTCCGACACGCGCCCTGCGCCCTTGGTAATGACGACCAGGTTGATGATCATCAGCACCGCAAAGACGAACAGGCCGACGATATAGTCGCCGCCGATCAGGAAGCTGCCAAACGCCTCGATGACATGCCCGGCGGCACCCGGCCCCTGATGCCCGTCAACCAGCACGACGCGCGTCGAGGCGACGTTGAGCGCGAGCCGGAACAGCGTGGCGAGGAGGAGAACCGTCGGAAAGGCGGAAAAATCGAGCGGCTTGGCTGCGTTCAGTGCAACCATCAGCACGGCCAGCGAGATGGTGATGTTGGCAACAAAGCCGATGTCGAGCACCGTCGCGGGGACCGGGACGACCATGAGGACGACAAGCGACAGGATGGCGAAAGGCAGTATCCCGCCCTTGATCGTGTCCGCCCAGATGCGAAGGTTGGCCCGCTCGATCATGCGGCGTTCCCGCCGTCAAGGCGCGCGAGGCGCTGGTAGGCGCGCTCGGCAAAGGCAAGCGAGAGGTTCTGGGGCATGGGTTCGATGGTCCGCATCTGCATGAATTCATGCGAGGAATGGCTTGTGCTCCCGGATCGGGTGGCCATTCGCGTCCGTGCGACGCCTTGGGCGGGCAGGGTCGATGGCCGTTCCTCGAGCCGTCCGGCAAAATGATTGCGAATGGCGTCCAGACTGCGGGGGCTGCCATCCCGATCGTAGAAAATGGTGCGGTTTGCAGCGGCTGCCGAGGGGTTCAGCGATGCTGCCGGGGCATTTGGGTCGGCCCGCCAGGCCGAAAGAAATTGCGCGGCGCCCTGCGCACCCAAAAAGTGCGCGAGATAAAGATCGACCGGCTCCGGCTCTTCGCCGAAGCGGTTGCGCAGCAGTGCCGCATTATCGTCGGTGAATTCCGCCGCCATTGTCGATGAGACATCGGGATCGAAGCGCAGGCCAAGGATCTGCTCGCGCTTCTGGGGGTCTGTGACCCGATACTGGCCGTCCGTGCCCTTGCTGATTGCGTTTGCGGCCCATTCCAGCCCGTGACTGCCGCCGTGCTGGGACAGTGTTGCGAGCCATGTCTGGCGGGTAAACTGGAAAAGGCCGGCAGCGCTTGAGGTGCTGGCCTGGGCATCAGGATCGAGGCTGCTTTCAACGCGCGCCTGCGCCATGAGATAGTCGAAGGGGACGCCAGTGCGCTTAGCAGCATTGCCGATTGCGAGACTGACCCGCTGGGAAACCGCTGGCTGAATGCCAATGTCTTGCGGTGGCATCTGTTGTTCGCTCCTTCGTTCGGAGCATGCCATGCAACGGTTGTGCCAAATCAGGCGAGAGGGCGCGAACCTCCAGTATTTCTGCGGTTTGCATACACATGGGGCGCGGCGGCACCGCGCATCTGGCCGAGTTTTTCAAGCCTTTCGCGGTTGCGCAACGCCATAAAATTGACGCGGGTCCGGAGCGCTTCGGTCTGCTTGAGCGCATGGCCGAGATCGTCGCGATGCCCCCCGCCCACGACCATTCCGCCGCGATTGCGGATTTGTCCGATTGCTCGAGCCAGATCCTTGGTCGCGCTTTCGATCCGCCCGACATCGCGCGCGTCGAGAGCCTCGATCAATCCGGCCTGGATCGCAATGATGGATTGGATGGCGCCCATGCCTGTCAGTCCCCGACCCGGAAGAACCCGACCATCGAATGCGCGATGGCATCGACATCGACCAAATAATCGCCCTGTGCGATCGCCTGGCTCAGCTGCGCGATCCGGGCATAATCCACAGGCGGGCCGGCCTTGGCGAGATCCGCGGCGAGGCTCACGAGCTTGGGGAGGCTTGCGCCGGTATCGGCCAGCGGCGTGGACATGGCTTGGGCACGTGTCGCTTGGGCGCCGTCATCCCTTGCGGATCTGGACACCGGCCGGACCGGCCACAGCGTAACGGGGTCAACCATAATACTTCCCTTTGTCATGGCGCCTGCCGGGTTTGCGACAGGGCTTGATGGGGGAAACGGCAGGACTGAAGAAAAGTTTAACGCGAAAAGGATACCGTGCCGGGTCCGGTGACGATTGCCGAGCTTTGCGTGCCCGAGGCACCCAATTTCAACCGCACGCTGGCGCCCCTGATGCCGTCATCAAGCGCAATCGCGGTTGTGGTTACGTCGAACGCATCGCCCTCGACGCTGACTTCGACGGTGTCGCCCCGGTGCACGTTCAAAGCGGCCTTGCCCTGGACGCTGCCTTGCGTTGCGATGCCGACGCGCAAACGCCAGCCAATAGCGGGGCAACGGACTGCCAGGGCATCGTTGCCTGCCCAGTCAATACTCGCAGGCTGTGGGCAGGCGGCCAGTTTCAGGCGCCGGTCGACAGGGGCGATCGCGCCGCCGGGCTCGCCGGCCGCAGCACCGGTCATGAATTCGATGCGGTTGTCGAGCCGGTCGAGATCCTCGACGGCCTGCGCCAGGAGCGGCGTCGGAAAGGCCGAAACGAGCAATGCAGCAATGATTGGACGAGCCATGTTCATTCTCCAAATGGCGTATGCGCACAAGGATTGAGCAAGGGCCATGCCAGTCGCGGAATTGCGGGGCGCGCAAGGCGTGTCCGTCTGCCCTGTCAAAAAGCCGACGCTTGGGCTTCAAGGATGAATCGCCCGGTCGCGCCGGCCAGCCATCACGCGCCGTTTTCTGCCGCCTCCATCAAACTGGCACGATGATTGCTTCGATACAGGCGAGCCAGTCCCGATGTCCGTTTGCGGAAGTCGCCTGGTCAGGATTTGGAGGCAGACATGTCTGTTGGAGATTCACTGTTCGGCATTCATGCCACCGCGTTGCAGCTTCGCTCGCAGCGGATGTCCATGCTTGCCTCGAACATCGCCAACGCCGCGACGCCGAATTACAAGGCGCGCGACATGGATTTCGCGCAAGCGCTGCGTCAGGCGAGCGACGGCGAATCCATCGACTCCGCCATCGCCTATCGCACCCCGCTCCAGCCTTCGCTCGATGGCAACACCGTCGAAATGTCGACCGAGCAGACCGCCTTTGCCGAAAACGCGCTCGCCTATCGCTCAAGCCTGTCCTTCCTGCAGGGCCGCGTCGGCACGATGATGCGCGCGCTGAAGGGGGAATAGAATGGCCGGGCAAACCCTTTCGCTGTTCGAGATCAGCGGCCGCGCGATGTCGGCGCAGCTCGTGCGTCTCAACACCACCGCCTCGAACCTGGCCAATGCCGGGACGATTTCGGGGAGCGAACAGAACGCGTTCCGGTCGCTGAAGCCCGTCTTCCGCACGGTGATGGGCGAAAATGGAACCGCGACGGTCGCCATCGACAAGATCGTGTCCTCGCCGGCGGCGCCGACCAAGCGCCATGATCCCTCCCACCCCCTCGCCGACAAGGATGGCGATGTCTGGGAAGCAGCGGTCGATAGCGCCGCAGAGATGGTCGAGATGCTCGAAACATCTCGCCAGTACCAGAACAATGTCCAGGTCCTTCAAACTGCGAAGGGCCTGATGCTCGAAACTTTGAGGTTAGGACAATGACAAGCATTACCCCCGTGAACGGTTCGAACATTCCCACCCTTGCCAAGGGCAGCGCCGAACAGAAGCTCGATGAAAAGGCGTTCCTCCGCCTGATGACGGCGCAGCTCAAGGAACAGGATCCGTTCGATCCCGTCGATAACACCGCGATGGTGGCGCAGATGGCCCAGTTCTCGAGCGTTGCGGGCATCTCGGAAATGAACACCTCACTCAAGAGCATCGCTGACCAGATCAAGCAGCAGACGGCGCTGCTCACGGCCATCCAGGCCCAGACCACACCCCCCACGATCAACGTCGTCGGCGCATAAGGAGAAGACATCATGGCATTTTACGCATCATTGTCGGGCCTCAAGGGCGCCCAGACCGATCTTTCGACAATCTCGAACAACCTCGCCAATGTGAACTCGAACGGCTTCAAGAAGAGCCGCGCCCAGTTCGGCGACCTTTTTGCCAGCTCGCCAACCCAGAACACCAGACTGGTGGCCGGGCAGGGCACGCGCCTCAACGGTGTTGTCCAGCAATTTACACAAGGCACGCTCGAAGCGACCGACCGGACGCTTGACCTCGCAGTGGCGGGTGAAGGCTTCTTCGTCGTCAAGGGCGATCCGCCGCGTCAGGCCGTAACCTATACCCGCAACGGCGCGTTCAATGTCATGCCCGATCGCTCGGTGCGCGATACGACCGGTGCAAAGCTCCAGCTCCTTCCCGTGGATGCTGCGGGCAATGTCACTTCGACGGCCCTCGGCACCATGCTGGACTTTGTCCTGCCTGCGAGTTCGCCCCTCGATCCGACGATCGCGCTCGTCAACGTCTCGATTGGCCTTGACGGGATGACAACGGCCACTTTTGCCGATGGTTCCAACCAGGTTCTCGGCAAGGTCGCCATGGCGAGCTTTACCGCACAGGAGGGCTTGCGCCCGGTCGGGGACGGCCATTGGCAGTCCACCGGGGATAGTGGCGCGCCGACCATCAATGCGCCGACCAACGGACCGCTCGGCTCAATCCGCTCGGGCGCGCTTGAACGCGCCAATGTCGATGTCACGGAAGAACTGGTTTCGCTTATCGCCGCGCAACGCAATTTCCAGGCGAATGCAAAGGCGATCGAGACCGACAAGGCCATGACCCAGACGATCATCAACCTGAACTAGCAGGACTGACTGGTGGACCGCCTCATCTACACAAGCCTGACCGCCATGCGCGGCGCACAGTCCCGGCAAGCGGCGACGGCGAACAACCTCGCCAACGCCCAGACCCCGGGGTTTCGCGCCGAAGTCGCGGCGGCACAGGCGCTTTGGCTGCGCGGCGATGGCCTCGAAAGCCGGGCGGTTGCGTCCGAAGAGGTGATCGGCGCCGATATGCGGGCCGGCGTCGTAACCGAAACCGGTCGCGAACTCGATGTGGCGATGCAGGGCGATGCCCTTCTGGTCATCCAGGCAGATGGTGGCGAAGAAGCCTATACGCGCCGTGGTGATTTGCAGCTTTCGCCGTCCGGTCTTCTGACCAATGGTGACGGTCAGCCGGTGATGGGTGCGCAAGGGCCTATTACCCTGCCGCCGGCCGACAAGGTCATGATCGACAGCGATGGCCGTATCTCGATCGTGCCTGTTGGCGGCGATCCCGGCCAGCCCCAGGAAGTGGATCACCTTCGTCTGGTGACGGCCGCCGGATCGAAGTTCGTAAAGGGTCTGGACGGGCTCTTCCGCGTGAGGGGTGGCGGTATCCTTCCCGACGATCCGGACGCCCGTGTCCTGACCGGCCATATCGAGGGTTCGAACGTCTCCGCGACGGCAACCCTGGTCGAGATGATCGAAGCCAGCCGGTCGTGGGACACACAATTGAAATTGATCAGCAGCGCACGTGACATGGATTCGGCAGCCGCCGATCTCATGCGCCTGCCGGAATAGGAGCAGATAGATGTCATCAGGTGCATTGCATGTCGCCCGCACGGGGCTCGACGCACAGAATATGAAAATGCAGGTCATTGCCAACAACCTCGCCAACGTGAACACGACGGGGTTCAAGCGCGATCGCGCCAGCTTTGAAACGCTTGCCTATCAGGTCGTGAACACGGCGGGTTCGCCGTCGTCGGCCGAGAATAAATATGCGACCGGATTGAATCTCGGCACGGGTGTCCAGGTCAAGGGTACCGGCCGGATCGAAACCCAGGGCACTTTGACAACGACGGGGAATTCGCTTGACGTTGCGATCGAGGGCGCCGGTTATTTCCAGGTCCTGATGCCAGACGGCCAGACAGCCTATACACGCGCGGGCGATTTCAGCCTGTCGGCCGAAGGCACGATCGTCACGGGTGACGGCATGCCGATCCAGCCACAGATCCAGGTGCCCGAAGGGGCCACCTCGGTGTCGATTGGCGCGGACGGAACGGTCTCCGCGCAACTGGCGGGTCAGACCGATGCGACGGAACTCGGCAAGCTGGAGACTGCCCGCTTCGTCAACCCTGCCGGATTGCAGGCGCTCGGCAATAACCTTCACGCGCAGACCGCATCGTCGGGCGTTGCGCAGGTCGGTGCTCCTGGCTCCGAGGGCCGGGGGTCGCTTCGCGGCGGTGCGCTTGAATCCTCGAACGTCAACGTGGTCGAGGAACTGGTCGACATGATCGAGACCCAGCGCGCCTATGAGGTCAACTCCAAGATGATCCAGGCCGCCGATGAAATGCTGAAAAATGCCAGCCAACAGCTTTAGTTTCCGCACCTGCCTGTCTTGGGTGCGGATTGGGAGGCGGGGCCAAAGTCCCCACATATTTGCCTCGCCTCCCAAACGGATTTCCGTGGCCGTCGCCGTGCTCGCCATTCTTGGCAGCGCTGCGTCCCCGCTTTCCGCCAGGAACAAGGTTCGTCCGGAAGATTCGGTCTTTCGGGCAACGACGCCGACTTCGGTTGTCGTCGTCCCGGCCAATGGCGCGATCTTCCAGGGCGGCGGCTATGCCCCGCTCACTTCGGGCGCACGTGCCTCACAACCCGGAGACATCATCACCATCGTGCTGGTCGAAAGAACCAGCGCCACCAAATCCAATTCCGCGACGACAGGGCGTGATGGCGGCATCGGCCTCACGCCTCCGACCACCGGACCGCTGAGCCTGTTCAAGCCGACCGATATAGGCGCTGCGGGCACCCAGTCATTCAAGGGAAAGGGCGATGCTGCCCAATCGAATGCGTTGTCGGGGGAACTGAGCGTGACGGTGGCTGCGGTCTATCCGAACGGCACGATGCTGGTCAGCGGCGAAAAGCAGCTGACGCTCAATCGCGGCGACGAGCGTGTCCAGTTTTCCGGACTTGTCCGTGCGACCGATATTTCACCGGACAATCGCGTCTTTTCGACCCGCGTTGCCGATGCACGCATCCTCTATGTCGGCCGCGGTGAAATTGCGCGCGCCAGCAAACAAGGCTGGTTGCAGCGCTTCTTCTCAAAGGTGAGTCCGTTCTGATGGCCAAATTCCTTGCTTTGCTCCCGCGTTCGATGGCGCTGCTTGCGGCGCTGCTTTGCATGCAGTTCTCAACCCCAGCATGGGCCGAGCGGATCAAGGATCTGGGCCAGTTTCAGGGGCTGCGGGCCAACCAGTTGACGGGCTATGGCATCGTCGTCGGCCTTGCCGGCACGGGCGATGACAGCCTCGATTATGCAACGCTTGCCATGAAAGGCGCAGTTTCGCGCTTCGGGCTGACGCTGCCGGCGGGGGTTAATCCTTCGCTCAAGAATGCGGCGGCGGTCATGATCACGGCGGAACTGCCGCCTTTTGCCAAGCCCGGCCAGCGGCTCGACATTACTGTGTCCGCGATGGGCAAGGCCAAGTCGCTGCGTGGCGGCACGCTCCTGATGGCGCCGCTCTACGGTGCGGACGGACAGATCTATGCGATGGCCCAAGGCAACCTCGTCGTCGGCGGGCTCGGTATTGATGCAGCTGATGGCTCGAAAGTTGCCGTCAATGTGCCATCTGCCGGCCGGGTCGATGGCGGCGCGACGGTCGAACGGACGGTGGATACGGGTTTTACTGCTGGCGATCAGCTTGTCTTCAACCTGCATGACCAGGACCTGACCAATGCAAGGCTGGTGGCAGAGGCAATCAATCGTGCGCTTGGCGTTGGAAACGCACAGGCAAGCGATGGCGGATCGATCACCATTGTCGCGCCCCAGGGTGGGCCGGCGCGCGTCGGCATGATGAGCACTATCGAGAATATCGAGGTCAAGCCTACGGAGCCCCCGGCGCGTGTGATTGTCAACTCGCGCACCGGGACGGTGGTCATTAACGGCGCCGTCCGGATCAGTCCTGCGGCCGTCACCCACGGCAAGCTGACGGTGCGGATCGATGAAAAGCCGCGGGTCATCCAGCCCGAACCCTTCAGCCGCGGCCAGACGGCGCTCGAGCCGAACAGCGAGATCGCGGTCGAAGAAATACGCAACCCTATGTTCCTGATGCCCAGGGGCGCCTCGCTCCAGGACATCGTCAAGGCAATCAACAAGATTGGCGCATCCCCGGGCGACCTTGTCGCCATCCTTGAGGCGTTGAAGGAAGCCGGTGCCTTGAAGGCGGAGTTGATTGTCATATGATAAAGCCAGTTTCCCCGGCCGCCGCGTTGCAGGCCAAGGCGATGGACCTCCAGCTGCGCAAGGCGGCCGAGGGGTTTGAGGCCGTATTCCTGCGCGAAATGATCGGCTCGATGCGCAAGGCCAAACTTGCTGAAGATGACCTGTTCGGATCGAGCGCCACCGACAATTTCCGCGAACTCGCCGACGCGAATCTGGCCGACAGCATGTCGGGTCTTGGCCTGTTCGGAATATCCGCCCTTGTCGAGGCGCAGATCGCCAAACTTGGAGTCAAGCCATGAGCGACCTGCTGAGCCTCGGCGCATCCGGGTTGCGCGCCTATGGACGTGCGCTGGCCAGCGTTGGAGACAATATCGCCAATGCGCAGACCCCCGGCTATGCGCGGCGGACAACAAGGCTGGAGGAACTCGCGGGCAGCGGCGAAATGACGCTCTACAACGCGGCGGGCCAGGCAAATGGCGTCCGTGTAACGGGCTTCAATCGCCTGACCGATCAATGGCTGGTCGATGGATCGCGCGCTGCGGGCGCCGATGCGGGGCAAACGACGGCCCGACTGCCGTGGCTCGAAGCGACCGAAGCCGGGCTTTCCCAAGGCGGGAACGATGTCGGGGTTGCGCTGACAAGCCTGTTCAACAGCGCCGACCAACTTTCGGCTGATCCAACGAACACCACGTTACGGTCGCTGTTTCTGTCGGCGGTCGACGGCACCGCAGCATCCTTGCGCCGGACGGCCACTTCCATCGATTCTGCCATTATCGGCGTCGGCGTTGCTGCAAACAGCGCGGTCGTACAACTGAACGCCGATCTTGCAGCGCTCCAGAAGGTCAATGATGGCCTGCTTCGTGCGCGTGAAGGTACCACAAACCAGGCCGGACTGCTCGATGAGCGTGACCGCCTGCTCGACAGCATCGGCGCGGCGGTTCCCATTTCGGTGAGCTATGACAACAAGCAGGCGGTGACTGTCCGGCTCGGCGGGCCATCGGGCCCGTTCATGCTTTCGGGTAGCGGCGGTGCGGCAAGTTTTGGCCTCTCCATCGCGGTTGATGGGCGGATTGCCTTTTCGCTTTCGACCGTGGGGGGGGCAATTCTGCCCGGAACGGGACAATTGGCCGGCCTCGGGCAAGCTGCCAGCCATGCAGCGGACCAGCGGCTCGGCCTTGATGCGCTTGCGACGCAGGTCGCGGCTGACCTGAATGCCGCCCATGGTGCCGGGTTTGACGCGAATGGCAATCCCGGCGTGCCCCTTTTTGCCCTTGGCGGGTCCGGGGCTGCATCAATCGCGGCTGCGGCGCTGTTGCCGGCCGATGTCGCAGCTGCTGATGCCACGAGCGCCAATGGCAATCTGCTTGGCTTTGCCGGGTTGCGCACAAGCTCCGGCGTCGAAGCCGGCTGGGCGGCGATGGTGGCCGCGCAGAGCCAGTCCGTATCGACAGCCCGTGCCGAAGACGCCGCGGCATCGTCGCGGCGCGAAGGCGCCTTTGCAGCCCGGGCTGAGATCAGCGGCGTGGATCTTGACCAGGAAGCAGCGGATCTGCTGCGTTTTCAGCAGGCTTATGAAGGTTCTGCACGGGTCATCCAGGTTGCGCGCGACACGCTTCAATCCATTCTCGATATTTTCTGATCGGACGCCCAATGATCAACGCCGTCGGCAACCGCATGATGATCGAAGTCAATCGCCAGCAATCGCTTGCGCGGGCCATTTCCGACACGCAAATCTCGATTTCCACCGGCAAGAAAATCCAGCGCGCTTCCGACGATCCGGTCGCCGCCGCGCGCGTCGCAGCGATCGGTCGCTCACAGGCGAACAGCAAGGCTTGGTCTGTCAATCTCGACACCGGCCTCTCGCTCAACAGCCAGGCCGACACGGCCATATCGGGCATGGCCGATCGCCTTGCGCTGTCGCGGCAGTTGTTGCTGGCCGGAGCCAATGGCGCAGTGACCCAAGCCGATCGCGATACGCTTGCGACGCAGCTGGACGGTATCGCCGATGAACTTGACGCGCTGGCGGGACGCCGCTCGGCCAACGGCCAGCCGCTCTTTTCCACGACCACCGCACTCAATGTACGCTATGACGCCAACACGATCTTCGCCCCNNTGCGCGATGCGGCGACTGCGCTGCGTGGCGGCTCCGCCGTCGCTATAGGCACTTCGCTTACGACCCTGGATTCCGGTATAACCAAGACGGCCAACGCCTTGGGCGATATCGGTCAGCGTGGCCAGCGCCTGCAATCGCTGCGGGAAGCCTCGCGCGCCCAGGACATCGATTTGGCAGTCGAACGGTCAGAACTTGAATCGACCGACATTTCGGAAGCAATCGCGCTGCTGAATGCCCAGACATTGACGCTCGATGCTGCCCAGGCGGCGTTTGCGAGAATTAACCGGCGAACCCTTCTCGACCTGCTTTCCTGACGCAAGTTTTTGCGGCCCCTGCCGTTCTTCAACCTGTGGCGGATTCGGCCAGCCACACCGCGCAAAGCAGGGATTTAACAGGCACACCCATGTTCGCAATTGTCGGTATCATTGTCTTGCTCGTCATGGTGTTTGGCGGCTTTGCGTTCACAGGGGGCAATCTTGGCCCGGTGATGCATGCCCTGCCGCATGAAATGCTCATCATTGGCGGAGCCGGTGTCGGCGCGCTCATCATCGGAAACTCTGCCAAGGAGCTGAAGGCCCTGGGCAGCGTCATGGGCAAGATTTTCAAGGGGCCGCGTTACAATCGCCAGGATTATCTCGACTGCATTTTTCTCGTTTCGCGGCTGATGAAGATGCTTCGCACCGATGGACCGGTTGCCGTCGAGCCGCACATCGAGGACCCAGCCTCATCGAGCGTCTTTGCCGAATATCCAAAGCTCCTGAAGGATGAAACGCTCATCCACCTCATTGCGGATACGCTGCGCCTTGTCGTTGTTTCTTCTGGAACGCTCGATCCGAACGCGGTCGAAGACGTGATGGACAACACGATCAAGAACCACGTCCATCATACCGAACAGCCAGCGGAGACGCTTCAGACCTTGTCCGACGCGCTACCGGCGCTTGGCATCGTTGCGGCCGTGCTGGGCGTGGTCAAGACAATGGGCTCGATCGACAAGCCCCCCGCGATCCTTGGCGGCATGATCGGCTCGGCTCTTGTCGGCACCTTTCTGGGCGTGTTGCTGTCCTATGGACTTGTCGGGCCTTTCGCCAATCGGGCCAAGCAGGTCATTGCAGCGGACGCCGCTATATATCACGTGGTCAAGCAGATCATCATTGCCTCGCTCAACGGTCACCCGCTGCCGCTGGTGATCGAGGCTGCGCGGTCGGGCATCGAGCACAGCAATCAGCCGAGCTTTGCCGAGGTGTTTGACGGAATGCGGGGTCGCTGATGATCCAGCGTCCCAACATGCCGCGGCCGATCATCGTCAAGAAGATCTACCAGGTCAGCCATGGGGGCCATCATGGCGGTGCCTGGAAAGTGGCCTATGCCGATTTTGTGACGGCGATGATGGCCTTCTTCCTGCTGATGTGGCTGCTTGGCGCCACAACGGAAAAGCAGCGCAAGGCACTGGCTGACTATTTTTCGCCGACGCTGGTCCAGAAAAAGGAGAACAGCGCTGGCTCGAACGGAATGTTCGGCGGGGCGTCCCTTGTCGACCCCGATAATTATCCGCACCGGGCTGCGCAAACGGGATCGCGCTCACTGACCATTCCCAAGTCTGCCAAGGGCGGTCCCAAAGAGTCGAACACCAAGGCGGATGACGAGGCCCGCTTCGCGTCAATGAAGCAGCTGTTGCAGTACCGGCTAAACAGCAGCCCGACAATGCGCCGCTTTGCGCGCAGCGTGCGTCTGGTCGAAACCAATGACGGGCTGCGGATAGATCTTGTCGATGATGCGGACTTTGCAATGTTCCTTGTCGGCACCGATCATCTGACCGCCGAGGCGACGAACCTGATGCGCGTTATCGGCCTCGTGATCAACGAAGTGCCGAACGCTGTCGTTGTCAGGGGACATACCGACGCATCGCCCTATGCGAGCAACCAGGGCCTCAGCAACTGGACGCTTTCCACGGCACGGGCTGAAGCGACCCGGCGCGCACTTGTGCTGCACGGCGTGGATATTCGGCGCTTTTCGCGGATAGAGGGCGTTGCCGATCGGGAGCCATATAATCCGCTCGATCGTTTCGACCCTCGAAATCGCCGAATGTCAGTCACGCTTGGCTGGAGCACGCCCTTTGGTGAAAAAAATGAAACCGCTCAAAATGGAAGCAATTCCGTAAAAACGCACTAGATAGCTCGGCATTGATAATTATATTTGCAGATGGCTCTAGTGTTTCCGTCATATGATTCGAATATCGAATTATATGCATCCAATATAATATGTAATTGTGGAACAATACTATTGAGCCGTTACATGTAGTTTACCCAATATTAACCAGAAATGTCTCAACTCACGGCATCAACTCAACAAACGGGTTGGTAAATCATGTGGGGGCTGAGATGGCAGTAGCCGTAAAATCAACACGCGTTTCGAGCGACGTTTGTCAGTCGATCGTGGGACAATCCGACGCCATCAACTTGCTTCGCGACATGATTTCGCGCGTTGCATCGGCGAGCGTCCCGGTTTTGCTCAATGGGCCTTCGGGATCCGGCAAGGAAATGGTTGCAAGAGCAATCCACACGATGAGCGATCGTGCCGCCAAGCCCTTTGTTGCCATCAACTGCGGCGCCATTCCCGTCGATCTGATCGAATCCGAGCTGTTCGGCCACGAAAAGGGTTCCTTCACCGGCGCCACGGCGCGCAGGATCGGCCGGTTTGAGGAAGCTGATGGCGGTACGCTGTTCCTCGATGAAATTGGCGACATGCGTTTCGACATGCAGGTCAAGCTGCTCCGCGTTCTTGAAGAAGGCCTCATCACCCGGGTTGGTGGAAACGGAACGATCCGGGTGAACGTGCGGATCGTCTCTGCAACCCATCAGGACCTGGGCGCTGCGATCGACCACGGGCGTTTTCGCGAAGATCTCTATTTCCGGCTGGGCGTGATCCCCCTCGAGGTTCCCGGTCTCTCAAGTCGTGCAGAGGACATTCCCCTTCTTATCAGCCATTTCCAGCGCAACGCGCCGCAGACAGGCAGGGCGCGTTTCGATCCTTCGGCGCTCTCGCGGCTGATGGAGCATGAATGGCCCGGCAATGTGCGCGAACTGCGCAACGTCGTAGAACGGGCCTGTGTTCTCTATCCTGGCGAAATGATCGGNNGTCGATCTGAAAATGCTGCTGGAAACGATGGAGCTCGAGCGGATCCAGTTTGCGCTGGACACCGCGGACGGTGTGATCTCGGAGGCTGCGCGATTGCTGACACTCAAGCGCACAACGCTCATCGAGAAGATGCGCAAATATGGCGTGGATCGGACGTGCTAGGGGCAGCGGCCAGCCGGAGCAGAAGCGCCGAAGCTCTTGCATGTTGCGCCATGGCCTGCGCCTTGCTTCCTGCGACGGCACAAGCGTCATGCGATAGCCAGAACAGCTTCAAGCTCGACTGGGACACGCAAGCGACAGGCTCGATCAGCAAAAGCACGCCGGTCATCTACACCGTCACGAATGGCGCGGGCGCTTCAACGTTGGTAACACTGAGTTTCTCAGGCGATACCGCCGACATCGCAACCCTGAATTTCGGCGGCGCCGTCGGAACGGTCCAAACACCCTATATCGGAGCCATCAATGTTGGCGGATTGGCCTCTTCCACCGAGAAGACGCTGACCATTGGGGCGATTTTCGACGGCTACCAGTCCAGCGTCGATAGCAATGCTGACGTTGCCGTCGTCAATCTCGCCTTTGGTGTTGCGGTACGCGACATCCAGTTCACCGTGCTAGATATTGACTATTTTGCCGGCCAGTTCCGCGATTGGCTCAAGATTACCGGAACCGGACCCGGTGGGACGTTCGTACCCGCCATCTCGTCGCCGTTCGGAAATGACAATGTCGGCAATCCAGGACAGACGTCGCCGGGGGTAGCGTTGATCGGACCCTATACTGCGACGGTTCCCACCACGAGCAGCAGCGAAATCATTGGCAACGGATCATCGGACAGCACGCAGGATTACGGTAACATCACAGCAAGATTCGCCCAGCCGGTTACGTCGGTGCAACTTCGTTACGCCAATGGGCCGGAAGCCTATATGTCCGGAGAGCCGGGCCAGCAGGCGATCGGCATCCATGACATCAGCTTCTGTCCGATGCCGGACCTGGTGCTTCAAAAGACCGCAGCCCCTCTTGTAACGACCGCGGGCGATCCGGCGCGGTTCAACTCGCCGGGATCCGATGTCCTATACTCGCTGACCGTGTCCAACAATGGCGGCAGTGCCGTCGATGCCAACAGCATCATCCTCGATGATATGCTGCCGGGCCAGGTGTCCTTCTACAATGGCGATATTGACGGCGCCGGGCCGTTGACCACCGCTTACGAGTTCGATGCCGGTTCCAGCGGTTTGACCCTTGGGGTGAGCAATCTATCCTTTTCCAACAATGGTGGCGGCAGCTACGCCTATAGTCCCGCTTCGGGCTATGATGCGGCCGTGAACGCGATCCGGCTGGCACCGCAGGGAACAATGGCTCCCAATTCGACTTTCACGATCCGGTTCCGCGCCCAGGTAAAATAGATCGCGACATTGCCGGTACTATTCGAAGTCGGNNGGCAAGATCGGGGCTTGTGAGCTTTGCGTGGCTTTCCCGGCCCGCAAAATGACTGGTTGGCGGATGCGGGCGCTGGCTTGCGCTGTGGCGCTTGATGCCGGATTCGTCGCTTGCCCTTCCGAGTTTCCGGCGGCGCCCAAAGCACAAGATGCAAGAATTGCGAACGAAAGACGCTGGGCAGGGACGCGGGCATGGATTTTTGTGCGCATGCCTTAAGGAACGGCCTCACACCGGGCGACTTTAGTTGCGAACAATGAGGTGGATATGTGCCTCAGGCGACGAGCGAGCGCCAGGACTCTGCCATGCTGGCGACGCCAGAGCGGACTTCGGCAAGCTTGTCCGGCTCCTGGGCCGAATTGGCGAGTTGCCGCTGCATCGCGCGATAGACTCCGCACAATGTCCTGGCGAGATCGCCGCCACGGTCGAAATCGAGACCGGCTTCGAGCGCGGCCAAGATCGACTTGGCCCGCGCCATCTGGGTGTTGGCGGCAACATCCTGGCCAGCCTCGCGCGCCCGGATTGCGCTGTCGAGCGCGTTCTGGAGTTCTTCATAAAGTATCGAGACGAGCCGGTGCGGGCTCGCGCCTTCCATGCGGCTGCTGAGATCGAGCACCTGGTAGCGATTACGGGCGCGAAGTGAGTTCGGGCGTTGATACACGGATCGGGCCTATCAGTTTTCGTTGCTCCACAGCTTGATCTGCTGTGTGAGATAACTCTGTGTGGCTTTGAGGGCGGCCACGCGTGCGTCCATGCTTCCAAACTGCCGCGTCAGCCGGTTCTTGTAAGCAACCTCGCGGGCTTCCATCCGTACACGCGCGTCAGCGATCAGCTGGCCTTCCTTTTCGAGCCGTGACTTGAGCGAAGCAAGCGCGCCTCCTGAGGCCGTTACGCTATCCTTGAGCGACTTCAGCGAGCCCGAAAGACCTGGATCGGTCGTCGCATCATGGGTCGCGTCACGCGTCGGGCTGAACAAAGCCTCAACCGCATCGGGCTTGGCAGCCAGGGCGGCATTGAACTTTGTCGAATCGAGGCTGATCGAGCCATCCCGGTTCGTCAGGACGCCAATGTCGGTCAGGCTGTTGATTTCCGGATCGCTCGTCACGGTGTTCGAGATGAGAGCTGTCAGCTGCACTTCGAGTGTGCGTATGGCGTGATCGCCGCCGGTCGCGGTGCGGGCAGCACTTATGTCGCTTTTGAGCGTGTTATACACCGCTATGAAGTCTGTAAGCGTTTGGCGCAGAACCTCTGTCGGGCGCGCGCTGGTGACGGCGATCGGCACACCGGGGGCCGCCTTTTTGAGTGTAATCGTGATGCCTGGAAACACATCGGAAAAATTGTTGGTGGTGCGGGTATAGGCGATGCCATCAACCGTGAATTCGGCATCCTGGGCGGCTTGCGCCAGAATCAGGCCGGTTCCGGCGTTGGGATACGCGAAGCGATCCAGGGCTGGATCGCCGCCGACCACGGGAGTCAGGGTGAACCCGCCGGCTGCGCCGGTCTGGCCCTTGAGGACAATGCGCGCGCCATTGCCGTCGCTGATGATGTTGGCGGTGACGCCGCTGGCGGCGGCGTTGATGGCTGCTGCAAGGCCGGTCAGGCTGTCNNGAAAGGGCGGTTGCATCCGCCACGCTGGGTTGCGACTGGAGAGTGCCGCCAGCGACAAGATCGGTAAATGTCGTTGAAAAACTCTCAAGGTCCGCCCGTGCCTGTGCGACAGCGCTGATCTTCGCCTTGTTGGCATCTGCCCGGCTGTCAAGCTGGGCAACTTTCGGGTCGCGCGAGGCGGCGGCCAGGTCTGCGACAAGCTGCACAGTGTCGATGCCGGAGCCGACCCCGAGCGTTGATGCAATTGATCCGATCATGAGCCCTTGCTCCCTTTCAAAGGAGGAACGGCAACGATGGGCCGGAGTTTAGGCTGCATGACGGACTCCATGTTCGTCAAAGCGCTTGTCCTGCGGCACTTCGACCATCGGCTGAGCTATGCCTTCGGCCATCGCCCGGTCGATGTTGAAGACAAAGGCAAGAATGGTTGCGACCGCAAGATACAGGTCCTCGGCAATCGTCTGGCCGGATCGCGCCGTGAAATAGATCGCGCGCGCGAGCTGGGGATATTCAAGCGTCGGCACTTTGCACTCGGCGGCAAGCGTCCGGATCGCAAGCGCTGTCTCACCACGCCCGCGGGCAACGACCATCGGCGCAAAGTCCTTTTGCGGATCGTAACGCAACGCGACTGCAAAATGCGTCGGGTTGGTGAGGATGACATGGGCCTCGGTGACGGCCTTGCGNNCCGTCGGTCTGGCGCATTTCCTCTTTGATTTCCTGGCGCGTCATGCGGAGCCGTCCGTTGCGGCGAACGATCTGGACGGGGACGTCAATGCCGGCAATCAGGACCAGGCCCAGGGCAAGCCAGAAGATCGCACTGACAATCATATGGCCAAGCGTGGCAGCAGCAGGCACCATGTCCTGCGCGCCAAGCCCCATGATATGGCGCATGTCGCGCGAGACGAGCCAATAGCCGAGCAGCCCGAGAACGGCCGCCTTGGCCAGCGC
>CXWL01002339.1_pt1 | contig 34428 bp, 27 predicted proteins | sample 590931 | NCBI WGS metagenome assembly CXWL01 (sample SAMEA3498368, study PRJEB10139) | groundwater metagenome | biome: water well; material: biofilm material | place: Germany | collected 2015-04-27
AGGCTGCGGTGCTCGAACCAACTTCCGGAGGTCTGCGCTCTTCGCCTCGATCGCCGGACGCCGCGCCGGTGAACCAATCGTGGCTTGCGAAGGAGAAGACAGCTGGGAGATCCTCGCTCGCCATGGCGACCTATGCAATCGGCGACATCCACGGGTGCGCGACGACCTTCGAGGCGCTCCTGACTCGCCTACCGCTCGACGGCGAGCGCGATCGCCTGTGGTTGACGGGGGATCTGGTCAACCGCGGTCCGGACAACGTCCGGGTCTTGCGTCGAGCGATGGCGCTCCACGAGCGGATGGGGGAACGGTTCCAGGTGATCCTCGGGAATCACGACCTTCACGCCCTGGCCCGGTCGGCCAACCTCGTGCCGGCCAAGCGCCGGGACACGCTCGACGACCTCCTGGCTGCGCCGGACCGAGGCCGGTTCTTCGAATGGCTGCGCCACCGGCCGGTCGCCCATCGGGACGGAGATCGCCTTCTGGTCCACGCCGGCCTCGTGCCGGACTGGGACCTCGATCAGGTCGAGGAGCTCGCTCGCGAGGTCGAGCGGGAGCTGCAGGGCCCTGGCGGATTGGGCTTGACAAAGGCCGTCCTCCGGCCGCCGGAACGCTGGCGGGAGGATCTCTCCTCCACGGAACGGGTCCTCTTCACGCTTTCGACATTGGTCCGGCTGCGTACCCTCCGAGCCGACGGTACCAGCTGCCGAGAGTTCGCCGGGCCGCCCGCGGAGGCCCCGCCCGGCTGCTTGCCCTGGTATGACGCACCGGGGCGCCGATCCGCCGGCGCCACTGTCATCTTCGGTCACTGGGCGGCGCTCGGCTTCCACCACCAGCCCGGCGTCTGGGCGCTCGATTCGGCCTGCGTCTGGGGCCAGCGCCTCACCGCGGTGCGGCTCGACGACGGCGCCGTATGGCAGGAGCCGACGCGCGAGCCGGGCCTCGGCCGCTACGGGGACTGAGGATCCGGATCGTACTCGTCGGCCGGCGGCTCGTGAATCACGTCCCGCCGGCGCACGATCTCGGGTATCACGGTGAAGCCGGCCAGCCGGAAGTGCTGATCGAAGGTGAACACCCGGTACAACTTGTGGGCGCGCATCAACACGAACGAAACACAGTCCGTGTAACTCACCCGCTGATCGGCCCACTTTTCGAACTGATGGAGGGCGAGCAGCTCTTGTTCCGGGGTGGGACGGAGAAACTCGACTGCCGAAGTTCCGAGCAACGCCTTGCCGCGACGAGCGGCATAGGCGTAGCCCATTTTCCGCCCGAGGTACGTCAGCAGCTCATCGAGCACGAAGTTCGAGGTGACCAGAGGTTCGTTCGCCCGGGCCAGCTCTTCGAACTGTGCCGCTGCCTTGAAATGCCACTGATCCCGAGGATTGTAGGCGCCGAGGAAAGCACTCGTATCGATGTAGATCACAACGCGTCGGGCTCGTCGTACAAGTAGTAATCGTGGTTCGCGGCGCCGTCGGTCGGGCCGTCGAACTCGGGCGGCGGCGAGTTCTTCAGATTCCGGAGGTCCGCCCAAAACGGATCGTCTTCGAGCGACTTGGTTTGTTCGTCGGCCACGACGGTCGACTCGAGGGACTGGCGCATCAGCTCGCCGAACGAAATACCGCGCGTCCGCGCGATGCGCTGCGCGCGCTCTTTTAGCTCGACGGGCAGCATGAGGGTGGTTTTCCACATGATCGTGATCACTCCGCAGCACCATCATGCCACCACCAGCATCTCGTTTGTCAAGACCCCGCGGGTCGGCGTTGGTGTACCCTCTCGACCCACCATGACTCTTCCACGAACCCTGCAGGCCCTCGAGAGCGGCATCGCCCAAGGACTCCACAAGGGCGCCCAGATCTATGTCTCACTCCGCGGCGAAACGCTGGTGGACGCGGCCTTGGGCGAGGCTCGGGTCGGCCAGCCGATGACCACCGACACGCTGATGCTGTGGCTGTCTTCGACCAAGCCGACCACGGCCGTGGCCCTGGCAATACTGTGGGAGCGCGGCGAGCTCACCTGGGACGACCCGATCGTCCGGTTCATCCCGGAGTTCGCCCAGGGCGGCAAGGAGGCCGTGACCCTCCGCCACGCGTTGACCCACACGGGCGGCTTTCGCGTGCTCGACACCGGCTTTCCACGTTTGCCCTGGGACGAGACCATCGCCCGGCTCACCGCCTCGCGGCTCGAGCCGCGCTGGGTGCCCGGCGAGAAGGCCGGCTACCACATGGCCTCGTCCTGGTTCATCCTCGGCGAAGTGATCCGCCGGATCGACGGCCGGACCTACGATGCCTTCCTGCGACAAGAGGTCTTTGTACCGCTCGGCATGAACGATTGTTGGGTGGGCATGCCCCCCGAGCAGTACCACGCCTACGGTCCGCGCATCGCCGCGTTCTACAACACCGAACACCCGGACGCTCCCGAGCACCCGTGGCACCGGGAGGACCACATCGTCCGCCCCTCGCCCGGCGGCAACGGCTTCGGCCCGATTCGCGAGCTCGGCCGCTTCTACGAAGCACTCCTGGCCGCCTTCGACGGCCACCGGACGATCCTCTCGCCCCAGACCGTCGAAGCCCTCGTGGCACGCCACCGCACCGGCCTCTACGACCACACCTTCCGCCACGTGATGGACTGGGGCCTCGGTTTCATCATCAACTCCGCCCACTACCACGAGCCCACCCTGCCCTACGCCTACGGCCCCCACGCCAGCCGCCGGACCTTCGGCCACAGCGGCTATCGCAGCTCCACCGCCTTCGCCGACCCCGAGCACCGCCTCGTGGTCGCCTTCGCCACCAACGGCACGCCAGGAGAGGATCTGCACCGCGAGCGGATGCGCCAGGTCACCGCGGCGATCTACGAGGAGGCAGGGCTGGCGGGAGCGGGCGGAAGCGAACCCCCGAGAGGACCTTCGACATGAGACGTCCAGCCGCCACCCTCCTCTTCGCCCTCGCCTTCGCCTCCTCCCTCCCCACCCTCGCCGCCGATCGGACTTCCGAGGCCGTCGCCGCTGCGCGGGCCTTTCGGGCGCAGCATGGAGCCGAGATCCTCGGCGATCTGGCCGAATTCGTGGCCATCCCGAATGTCGATGGGGATACGGACAACATTGGCCGCAATGCGGAGTGGCTCGTTCGGCAGCTTTCCGCCCGGAAGGTCGCGGCTTCGCTGTGGACGACCGATGGGGTGTCGCCGATCGTTTGGGGGGAACTGAACGTACCAGGTGCCACTCGGACGCTCGGCATCTACGTCCACTACGACGGGCAGCCGGTGGACCCGTCGGCCTGGAAGGCGACGACGCCCTTCTCGCCCCGGCTCTACACGCGAGCGATCGAAGACGGCGGCATGCCGATCGAGCTGCCGAAGGCGGGGGCGGCGATCGATCCCGAGTGGCGGCTCTATGGCCGTTCGACCGGCGACGACAAGGCGCCGATCCCGGCGCTTCTGGCCGCGCTCGACGCCCTAGCCGAGCACGGCATCGCGCCCACTTCGAACCTGCGGTTCCTGTTCGAGGGCGAAGAAGAAGCGGGTTCCCCGCACCTCGGCGACTACTTTCGCGGCCACCGGCACCTGCTGGACCCGGTCGACCTGTGGCTGATCCTCGACGGCCCGGTCCATCAGAGTCGCAAGCCCCAGCTGGTGTTCGGCGTTCGCGGCGTGGTCGGCCTCGAGATCACCGTCTATGGCGCCACTCGTTCTCTCCACAGCGGCCACTACGGCAACTGGGCGCCGAATCCGGCTCTGGAACTGGCCCAGCTGCTCGCTTCGATGAAGGACGATCGCGGCAAGGTGCTGATCGACGGGTACTACGATTCGACCGAACCGCCGGGACCGGCCGAGCGGGAAGCCCTGGCGAAGCTGCCGGTCTACGACGACGCGCTGGCGGCGGAGCTCGGCCTCGTTGCCACCGAAGCTCCCGGGGTCCTCCTGGCCGATCGCCTGCTGCTGCCGTCCTTGAACATCCGGGGTCTGTCGGCCGCCCAGACGGGGGAACGGGCCGCCAACGTCATCCCCGCGACGGCGGTCGCTAGCCTGGACCTGCGGCTGGTCAAGGGCAACGATCCGGAAGCCATGCTCGACCTCGTCGAGGCCCACGTGCGCAAGCAGGGTTACTCCATCGTTCGCGAGGAACCGGACCGTGCGGCGCGCCTGGCCCATCCCCGAATCGTCCGGATCACTCGCGAAAAGGGCTACCCGGCTGCGCGCACCGCTCTCAACCTGCCCATCGTCCGCCCGGTGGTTGCGGCGGCGACCGCCGCGGCCGGGGCCGAGCCGCCGCTCCTGGTACCGAGCTTGGGCGGTTCCTTGCCGCTCTACCTGTTCACCGAGCTTCTGGGCAAACCGACCGTCATCGCACCGATCGCCAACCACGACGACAATCAGCACGCGCCGGACGAGAATCTCCGCATGGCGAACCTGTGGTTCGGTGTCGACCTGTTCGCGGCACTCCTGGCGATGGACTAACGGCGCTCGAGCCAGTGCTGCACCGGTAGCGACAGTAGCCAATACCGGCCGCGCAGGGCTTCGACCCGCTTGCGTTGGGCCTCCAGGGGCTGGGGACCGAGCACGCGGCTCGCTTCGCGGTAGCGGTGATTGGCCTCGCGGAGCTCGAAGTTGTAGAGGTCGCGCAGCCAGATCCGGACGCGATCGGGCGCGGACTCTGGATGCGGAGCCAGGCCGTGCTCGCCGAGGGCCTCCAGGACCTCGGGTCGGTAACGAGGGGCGGAGCTCACGGCCGATATCATAGGCCCATGACCTTAGAGTCCGAACGCGCCCTGAAAGAGCGTCTCGACGCCTACTACGACTGGCCTTGCGTCTACCTGTTCAAGTTCATCGCCCCGAGGGACCGCGCGGGGGAGGTGTTGGAACTGCTTGCCGCTTCCGGCTCGATCCGGACACGGGAGTCCTCCGGCGGGCGGTATTTGAGCGTGACGGCCGAGCTGCCCATGGCGAACAGCGAAGAGGTGCTGGCGATCTACCGCCGGGCCGGCGCCATCGAAGGCGTGGTCTCTCTGTAGCGGTCCGCTCGACCGGTTCCCCGCCACGAGGTCGGCGTGTTATCCTCCGCGCCTCATGCCTCGACGGACTCGGCTCGTCGCCACCTGGGCGATCCTAGGGGGACTCTTCTCCCCTCTCGTCAACGCGAACGTGGAAACCTCTCGTTTGCGCCTATTCCACACCCACACCGGCGAGCACATCGACATCGTCTTCAAAAAGGGCGGGGAGTACCTTCCGGAGGCGGTCGCACAGCTCGAGGATTTCCTCAAGGACTTCCGCACGGGTGATCGGGGCACGTTCGATCCTGCGCTCTTCGATCTGCTGACCGAGCTCGGTTCAGCGGTGGGCCGCGAGGAGGCCGAGTTCCACGTGATCTCGGCCTACCGCTCGCCCGTGACCAACGCTTACCTGCGCCGCACCCGCAAAGGAGTGGCCGAGAAGAGCCTCCACATCGAGGCCCAGGCGATCGACATCCGGCTGCCCGGCACCGGCACCCAAGCGTTGCGAGACGCTGCCTTGGCCCTCGGCCGCGGCGGCGTCGGCTTCTACCGGCGCTCGAACTTCATCCACGTCGATACCGGCCGCGTCCGCCGCTGGTGACCTGTCGGCCGGGGTGGCCGGGGTGGAACCCGGCCGCTACTGGTCCCAGCCCTCGAGCATGCGGTTCCAACGTACCCGGATCTTCCAGCCTTGGCTCCGGTCGAGAGAGAACGCCACGCCCTCCGACCGGCCCAGAATCAAATCGCGCGGAACCGGGCCGATGGACCGGGAGTCCTTGCTCTCGTCCCGGTTGTCTCCCATCATGAAGTACTGCCCCTCGGGCACCCGATAGGGGCCGAAGTGGCCCGCCCCCATGGTGACGCGGGTCATGATCGGGTGACGCCGTCCGTCGACCGCTTCCCATTCGAACTTTCGCCCGGCCCGGTCCTCCTCGTGGAGCCGAGCCGGGATGGTCTCGTCGATGGGCGCGTACTCCGCGGGTCGGCCATTGACGTAGAGCCGGTTCCTGCGCAGCGACACTTCGTCACCGGGGATTCCGACGACCCGCTTGATCAGGCGGCGACCGTTTTCCGGCGACCGCAGGACCACGATGTCGCCCCGCTCCGGGTCACCCCAGCGGGCGATGCGCCAGAGAGTGAAGGGAACCCGCAGATCGTAGGCGATCTTGTTGACGAAGACGCGGTCGCCTTCGAGGATGGTCGGCTTCATCGAGCCGCTCGGCACGTCGTTCCAGTCGGCCACGGCCGAGCGAAACGAGGTCAGTACGAAGAGCAGGATCAGCAGCGGCCGCGACCAATCCCAAGCGGCCCGCAGGCTGGATACGGGCGGCGCCGCGGGGCCCGCCGGATCGGCGTTCGACTCGGAAGGCGAGGGGAGAGTTTCGTTGGCTTCGCTCATCGGGTTCTCGCGGGGGTGGGCCGGGAAATCGGCCGACCGATTGTACCGCCTCCCGCCGTGCGATCTCCGTGCCCGACTCCGACCGATTCCTCGGTGGTAGAATCGCGACCTCACCCAGGGATCATCCTCACCCCGCCGCCAGGAGATCGAAACATGCTTGCGACCGAGAATCGCCTGACGACCGCCGACTACCTCGCGCTCGAAGACCGCTACGGCGCCCACAACTACCACCCCCTCGACGTCGTCGTGGAGCGCGCCCAGGGCGCCTGGGTCTGGGACGTGGACGGCAACAAGTACCTCGACTGCCTAGCCGCCTACTCGGCGGTCAACCAGGGCCACTGCCATCCCCGAATCGTCGCGGCGCTGGTCGAGCAGGCGGCCAAAGTGACGCTGACCTCCCGTGCCTTCCGCAGTGACCAGCTCGGCCTGTTCTATCGGGAGCTCTCGGAGCTCACCGGCTTTCCCCGGGTCCTGCCCATGAACACCGGCGCCGAGGCGGTGGAGACCGCCATCAAGGCCGCCCGCAAGTGGGCCTACACGGTCAAGGGCGTCGAAGAGGGCCACGCCGAGATCCTCGTCTTTTCGAACAACTTCCACGGCCGCACCACGGCCATCGTCGGTTTCTCCTCCGAGCCCCAGTACCGCTCCGGCTTCGGCCCCTTCCCGCCGGGCTTCCGGATCCTCCCTTACGGCGACGCCGCGGCCGTACGCCGCGCCATGAACGACCGCGTGGCGGCCGTCCTGGTCGAACCGATCCAGGGCGAAGGGGGCATCATCGTGCCGCCGGCCGGTTACCTCGCCGAGTTGCGGGCGATCACTCGCGAGCACCATGCGCTGCTGGTCTGCGACGAAATCCAGGCTGGCCTCGGGCGCACCGGCAAGCTCTTCGCGTACCAGCACGAGGGTGTCGACCCGGACATCGTGATCCTCGGCAAGGCCCTGTCGGGCGGCGTTTACCCGGTTTCGGCCATCGTCGCCACGGAAGAGGTCATGGGCGTCTTCCATCCCGGCGACCACGGCTCCACCTACGGCGGCAACCCGCTGGCGGCCGCCGTCGCCCGCGCGGCGCTGAAAGTGCTGGTGGAAGAGAACCTGGTCGAGCGATCCGCCCAACTCGGCGCGTATCTCCTCGGTCGCCTTCAGACGATCACCTCGCCCCACATCAAAGAAGTGCGCGGCAAGGGACTGTGGATCGGCATCGAGCTTCACCCGGAAGCGGGCGGTGCCCGGCGCTTCTGCGAGGCTCTTCAGAAAGAGGGTGTCCTGTGCAAGGAGACCCACGATCACGTGATCCGCATCGCGCCGCCCCTGGTGATTTCGCAGGAAGATCTCGACTGGGCGATCGTTCGCCTGGAACGGGTCCTGACCACGCTGTGAGCGGCGCCCGGCATTTGGGGAGGGCACGGCATGCCGTGCCCCTACCCCTCGCGGTGGCCCTGTTCGTCCTTTCGTGCCGGGGGAATCCCCCGGCCCTCCCCGAGCACCGCTACACCGTCGCCGCCGAGATCATCCGCGTCTCCGCGCCGGACTCACCGCGCCGCGAAGTCGTCCTCCAGCACGAGGCCGTTCCGGAGTTCGTCGACATCGACGGCAAGAAGGTCGGCATGGAGGCGATGACCATGCCCTTCCCCGTGGCCCCGGGCGTCGACCTGTCCGCGTTCCAGGCTTCCGACGCCGTCCGCGCCACCTTCGTCGTGCGCTTCCACGGCTCCCCCGCCTACGAAGTCATCCAGCTCGAAAAAAATCCGTCCCCACCCTGAAACGTTTCGCGACGCCGCGCCACCCCAGAGTGCGAGGGAAACCTCCGGTCGAACACCGAGGTCCCTGAGTCCTCCATACCGGCAGTCTTTTCGTTCTCCGGACCGAGACTGCCGGTCTTTTTTTGCGCCGGCATGCGCCCGCATGCCGGCGCATGCTCGAACAGTAACTCCCCTTTCTGCTTCACTTTACGCGAATGGCCTCTACGGTGCGAGGAGCACCCCCCAGCTGAAGTCGAACTGGATCGAGCCCTCGAATACCCCGGGGATGGGCGCGCCCGTCGGGTTGTAGGGGAGCATCTGGCCCGCGATCTGGCTCACCGCGCCCGTCGGTCCGAACGAGGCGTAGACGTGGCAGGCGATGCACGACGACGCGACCACGGTGCCATTGCCGACGATCCGCTCGGTGACGGAGTTGCCGAGCGCATACGGGGTGCCGTCGGCGGCGGCGTAGTCGACCATCGAGGCCTTGAGGCAGTAGTGCTGCCAGAACTCCCCGAGGTTGTTCTGCTTCATCCAATCGAGGAGCCGCGGCGTCTTGGTGCAGGCTCCGTACTGGGAGTTGATCTCCTTCCGGTTCGGCGGCAGCGCGGGGACGGTCGCGCCGAAGGTGTCGTAGCAGCCGAGGTCGTCACAGCGTCCGGGGTTCCGTTCGTGCTCGAAGGTGCCCCAAACCCAGTTCGGATTCTGGCGGCTACTGACGTGGAGAGAGACCAGGGCATATTCGACCTTCTCGACGGCGTCGGTGTAGGTCAGGTACTCCTTCCGCACGGTCTCCCGATTGTCGTCGAGGGCGGGAATCCACTCGAGCAGCGTCGAGACCGGGACCCAGTCCCCCTTGACCGAGATCGAAGCGATCGGCATCGTGACCGAGACACCCTTGGCGAAGGCCGCGGCGAGCCCCGCCTTGGTGTTGAAGCCGTTGGTCACGATGTAGTCGAACTGCGGCTTGTTCCGCTTGACCTCCTCGGCGATGCATGGAGTCGGCGATCCCGTGGTCGGAAAGCCACCGACGACGGCGTTGATCCCCTGCGTCGAGGTGGTGGTCGCCGTCTGGCACGGCACGTCCAGAAGCGCCGCCGAGTGCGGTGAATTGCTCGCAAGGAGCGCGCTTCGCTGGAACTTCTTGGGCGCGTCCGCGCTCGGCCACACGGGGTTCTTCGAGAAGGTGTCGGCGTCGGAAGCCCAGGTCTCGAAGACCGCGGGCTTGGGCTGACCCGGAGTCCCGGGGGCCCCGAACTGGGTCAAGAGCTGCCAGAGGAATGCGTCGGAGTTCAAGTCCGAGCCTTCCACGGCGCCCGGCTCGGCGTGGACCACGATCGCAGCCGCGACCGCCACGGGCGGCTGCGGCTCGGGCTTCCGCGTACAGCGAGCGAAGAGCAGAGCGGCAACGACTGCGAGAGCCAGGACGGCGGACTGGTACACGACGGTCTTCTTGGACGGCATGGTGCTCCTCCCCCTCGGTGACAGCGACAGATTTGTCTGGAACAGAGTGGATTCTGTGATCTAGACCGAAGGGAGTCAAGGAAGACGTTCGTCTCCCCCCTGATTGAGGTCCTGGACGGCGTGGGTGCAGCGGACGCCGTAGCCGCGGAGCTCGACCAGCTCCCCTACCGGTTTAAGATCGCCCTTCCACTCGACCGCTCACGAAAGGACTCGATATGCCCGTTCGCAAAGCCGATGCTGTTTGGACTGGGACTCTGAAGGAGGGGGAGGGCCGGATGCGGCTCGGGAGTGGGGCCTACGAGGGCCGCTTCTCGTTCGCTTCGCGCTTCGAGGAGGGTCCCGGCACGAACCCCGAGGAGTTGATCGCGGCCGCCCACGCGGGCTGCTTCTCGATGTTCCTGACCGCCACCCTGGGCAAGGCCGGCCATACCGACACCCAGGTTTCGACCACCGCCCGCATCCACCTCGAGGCCGGCCCCACGATCACCCGCATCGAGCTCGAGACCGAGGCTCGAGTCCCCGGTCTCGACGATGCAGCCTTCCAGGAACTCGCCCGCACCGCCAAGGAGGGCTGCCCGGTGTCGAAGGCTCTGGCGGCGGTGGAGATCACGCTCGCGGCCAAGCTGGTGTGAGCCCCAGGGACCCTGGCTCAATCCTCGCGCGGTGCCTGGCCGGCGCGGGCGCGGGCCAGGGCGCTCGTCACGCGCTTGAATTCCTCCGCCCCGTCGCCGGGGCGGATCTTGGGCCAGCGGACCTCCCGTTTCGCGAGGGCGCGCTCGAGGCGCTCCCAGCCCGCCCGGTTCTGGACCGGCTCGCCGGCCGCGGTGGTCCAGCCGCGGCGGCGCCAGGCGGGGAGCCACTCGCGGGCGCCGTTGCGTAGGTAGTCCGAACCGCTCCAGACGTTGACCGTGATGCCCTCGGGCAGGCTCTCGAGGGCCGCCGCGGCGCCCGCCACGTCGAGGGCGTTGGCACTGCCGGCGACGCGACCGGAGAGGGTACGTTCCCCCATTTCGTGCCGCACCAGGGCCGCCCAGACCCCGCCGCCCGGCCCTCCCGCCACCCGTAGGAAGACCTCCGCCTCGGCCGGTTCCGGTCCCGCTTCCGCGGGGCCGACGGCACCCCCCTGGCCCTGGCGCGTGGCCCGGGTGGCGAGCTGATCGGCGCGTTCGTTGTGCTTGTGGCCGGCGTGACCCTTGAGCCACTTCCAGGTGACCGCACGCTCGGCGATCACCTCGGCAAGAGCGCGCCACAAATCCTCGTTCTGAAGCTCGCCAGTCTTGCGCTTCCAGCCGCGGGCGATCCAGCCCGCCAGCCACTCGGTCACGCCCTTTTGCAGATACTTCGAATCGGTGAAGACCACGACTCGGCTACTCGCCGGCAGGCTTTCGAGCCCGCGCAGGGCCGCGGTCAGCTCCATGCGGTTGTTGGTGGTCTTGGGATCGGCGCCGGACAGCTCGCGGATTTCGCCCGTGGAGTCGTCGATCAGGACCGCGCCCCAGCCCCCGGGGCCGGGGTTGGGATCGGCCCCACCATCGGTGTAAAGGGTGTAGGTCGGCATCGGCGCGCGATCCTATCCGATGCCACCTCGCTTCCCCGTGTCATCCGCCCCTGGCATCCGATAAACTCCCGAACGGTTTCAAGTACCGTCTCGCTCGCTGCTTCGAAGAAAGCGTCCGGGCGATCCCCACGAGGGGCGAGGGGCCCCACCGACAACGATCCCGCGGCCGCAGTCCGACCCCCGAGATGTGCTTCAGCACCCGGTCCGGGCGGGTTTCGCGCACGACTTTCCAAGGAGCGACGATGGAACTTTTCGAACAGATGGCGACGATGGGGCACGAGCGCGTGGTGGTGTGCTCGAACCCGGATATCGGCTTGAAGGCCATCATCGCCGTGCACTCGACCGTCCTCGGACCGGGTCTCGGCGGCTGCCGCATGTGGCCCTACGAGAGCTTCGACGAAGCCTTGACCGACGTCCTGCGGCTGTCCCGGGGCATGACCTACAAGGCCGCCGTGGCGGGCGTCAATCTGGGTGGCGGCAAGGCGGTGATCGTCGGCGACTCGCGCAAGGACAAGACCGAGGAGCTGCTGCGCGGCTTCGGGCGGTACGTCGAATCGCTCTCCGGCGTCTACATCACCGCCGAGGACGTCGGCATGCGGATGCAGGACATGGAGGTGATCCTGGCCGAGACCCGCTGGGTCACCGGCGTCTCCACCGAGCACGGCGGTAGCGGCGACCCCTCGCCGGTCACCGCCCACGGCGTCCACCTGGGGATCAAGTCGACGCTCAAATGGCGCTTCGGTTCGGACTCCTTCGCCGGTCGGACCATCGCCATCCAGGGCCTCGGCAGCGTCGGCCGGTACCTGGCGGAGTACCTGATCAAGGAAGGCGCCAAGGTGTTCGGCTGCGACGTGGATGCCGACGCGGTGGGCCGCGCCCGGGAGGTGGGGGTCGAGATCGTGGGCATCGACGAGATTTTCGCCGTGCCCTGCGACGTGTTCGCGCCCTGCGCCCTCGGCGCCTCGTTGAACCCGGACACCATCCCGCGGCTGACCTGCCAGATCGTCGCCGGCGGCGCCAACAACCAGCTCGCCGACGAGGACCGCGATGGCGCCGCCCTGGCCGCCCGAGGCATCCTTTACGCGCCGGACTACGTGATCAACGCCGGCGGCCTGATCAACGTCTACAACGAGCTGCTCGGCTACAACCGCGACCGCGCCTTGAAGATGACTCAGAAGATCTACGACAACCTGCTGTCGATCTTCGCCACCGCCGAGCGCGAGAAGATCTCCACCGCGGAAGCCGGCGACCGCCTGGCCGAGGCCCGGATCGAGCGCATGCGGCGCCTGGGTACCCGCCAGTGGACCCGATTGATCGACCACCGCCAGCTGTGAGGACGACCCCGGGGACGGCGATCTCGATCGTCGTCCCCAGCCTCGAATCTCCGACCGTGGGGCGCACCCTGGCGAGCCTCGCGGCCGAGGGCGCCCCCGGACCGGGTCGCGAGATCGTCGTGGTCGGCCGCGACTCCCGGGGGCTCGTGCCGCGCGAAACTCCCGGCCTCGTCTTCCTCGAGACCCCCGAGCCCCTGAATCCTGCCGCCGCCCGCAATCTGGGCGTGGCCCACGCCCGCGGCGCCAAGATCCTGTTCGTGGATGCCGATTGCGCGGTCCGCCCGGGCTGGATCGCGGCCCTCTCGGCGGCCCTCGATCAGGCGCCGGTGGCGGGCGGAGCGGTGGACTTTCCCCGCGACGGCAACGTCTGGGCCCTGGCCGACAACATCGCTTCCTTCCACGAGCTGCTGGCCGACCGCCCGGGCGAGGACGACACCCGCGGAGTCCTCGGCAGCTTGAACCTGGGCGTGCGGCGGGAAGTTTGGGACGAGCTCGGCGGCTTCGACCCGGAGCTCACCACCAGCGAGGACTTCGACTGGGTGCTGCGCGCCCGCGCTCGCGGCTTCCCCACCGCCTTCGTGCCGGCGGCCGTCGTCGAGCACGGCGCGGTACGCGACGGCCGCGCCGAGCTCGCCGGCCACGCCCGCTGGTATGGGCGCAACTTCCACGACTTCCGGCGGCGTCACCCCGCGGCCTTCGCGGGCGGCCCCACCTGGCGCTCGCGCGGGCGGCTGGCGGTGTTCGCGCCACTCAAGTCGGTCACCTCGGCCCTCGCGATCTTCCGCGCCCACCCGCGGGCTCTCGCGGCCTGCTGGCGAGCGCTGCCCGGGGTGATTCTGTTCAAGGGACACTGGTACCGGGCGGTGCTCGAAACCTGGCCGGAGAAGCCGTGACCCGCTCCACGGAGCAACGGTTCCTCGCCTCCACGGTGGCCGCCTACGGCAGCCAGCTGGTGCGCGTGGTGCTGCGCTTCGGCACCGACATCGCCCTCGCCCGCCTGGTGCTGGCGGAGGCCCACGGGGTGTTCGATCTGGCCCTCGCCGCCGTCGCCATCGCCTCGGTGGTGCGCGACTTCGGTCTGTCCTACCAGCTGGTGCGGGACGAGCGCGAGCCCTACGGCACGGTGCTCCTGTGGGCAAGCGTCTCGGGACTCGTGACCACGGCGGCATTGTTCGCCGCGGCGCCGCTCTTCGCCACCTTCCACCCGGACCTGCCCGCGGTGATCCGCGGCCTGTCGCCGCTGGTGCTGATCGAGGCGCTGGCGAGCGTGCCGCGGGTCTATTTCGAGCGCCAGCTCGAGGTCGGCCGGCTGGTGCTCCCGGAGATCCTGCGCGGGCTGATCCTGGCCGGCGTCGGGGTCGGCCTGGCCGTGGCGGGGGCCGGGGTGTGGAGCTTCGTGGTGGCGGAGCTCGCGGGGGCCACGCTGGTGGCGGCGATGCTATGGGCCCGGGCCCGCGGTCGCATGCCGCTGGTCTTCGAGCGCCGCCTGCTGCCCGATCTCTTCCGCCAGAGCCTCTGGCTGTGCCTGATCGCGCTCTGCGCCTTCACCCTGCCCCAGGTCGAGCGCTTCGTGGTGGCGCCCTTCGTGACCACCGTGATCCTGGCCGAGTACGGCAAGGCCCGGCAGTGGGGCGTGCGCATGACGACCCTGGTGGTGCCGGCGGTGCAGCGCGTGCTCTACCCCACCCTGGTGGCCTACCGCGCCCACCCGGAGCGGGCCTTCGCGGCCTATCGGATCGGCACGGTGTCGATCCTCGCCGCCGAGGTGCTGGCCGCCTACGGCCTGTTCTGGAATCCCGCCATGGCCCAGCGGCTGCTCCTCGGTCCGGGCTGGGAAGGAGCAGTGCCACTGCTGCGGACCCTCGCCTTCCTGCCCCTGGTGGACCCCTTCACGCGGCTCGGCGGCGAGCTGCTGAAGGCCCACCACCGGGATCGGGTCTGGTTCACCGTGGTGGCCCTCAATCTGTTGTCGCTGCTCGGCTTCGGAGTCTTCTTCGCGCGCGGCAACGGTGCCGCGGGCATGGCCGTGGCCAACTACCTGCTGCTCGGCAACCTGCTCATGACCTGGCAGGTCAAGTCGATCCTGGGGCGGGATTTCTGGCTCCTGTTCCGGGATCTGGCGGTGCTCTACCTGGTTCCACTCGGGCCATTTCTTGGGGTCGCCGCCCTCTTCCCGACCGAGGGCTGGCCCCGCCTGGGGGCGTCGCTCGGGGCCGCGGCCGTGGCCGCCGCGGTCTACCTGTGGCGCTTCGGCCGGCCGTTCCGGGCGTTCTTCCGGCCCGCCGCGGAGAGCCCGTCGTGAGAGTGGCATTCGTCCTGCCCGGTATCGGCGTCGTGCCGCGGGGCGCAGAGGCCTTCGTGCTCGAGTTGGGCCAGGCTCTAGTCGAGCGTCACGGGTTCGAAGTGACGCTCTTCTGCCGTGGCCCGGCGCCGCTGCCGACCGTGCGCATTCGCGCCCTCGATCGCGACACACCGTGGGTCAACCGCATCTACCGCGGTACCTGGCTTGGCAAGAAGATCCTCGACACGCTCTTTCTCGATCCCCTCAATCTCGAATGGGCCACCGCTTCTCTCTCGGCCCTGCCGGGCCTGTGGCGCGGCCGCTTCGACGTGGTCGTGATGGAAGGCGGGCTGGTCGGGGCCTGGGTGGCCCGGTTCCTGCGCTTCTGCGGCCGCGGCGCCTTCGTCGACATCGCCCACGGCAACAGCGTCAAGTGGGAAACCGCCTTCGCCCGCCAACGGCCGGACGCCGTCGTCACGTTTACGGCCGACACTGCGCGCATGCTCGCCCTGCGGGCGCCCCGGGCGCGGGTGGTGGTGATTCCCCACGGCGTCGACCTCGAGGCCTTCACCGCCGAGGGGCCGCGGGCCGAAATCCCCTTGCCGCGCCCGGTGGTCCTCGGGGTGGGCGCCCTCGACGAGAACAAGCGCTTCGCCACCACGGTCGAAGCCGTGGCCCGGCTCGGCCGCGGCAGCCTGGTGCTGCTCGGCGATGGTCCCGAGGCGGCCCGGATCGACGAGCTCGCCCGGCGCCTCCTCGGTCCCGACCGCTACCTGCGCCGGGTGTTGGCCCGCGCCGAGCTGCCGCTCTGGTACCGTTCCGCCGACGTGTTCACCCTGCCCTCGCGCATCGAGTCCTTCGGCTTGACCTACCTCGAGGCCCTGGCCTGCGGCACGCCGGTCGTGGCCACGGAGGACGCGGTGCGCCGCGAGGTGATCGGCGAGGCCGGCGTGCTGGTCGACCCGGCGGACCCGGCCGCCTACGCCGCGGGCCTCGAGCGAGCCCTCGCGACGGACTGGGGCGGCGCCCTGCGAAGGCGGGCCGAGCGGTTTCCGGCGAGCGCCACCGCCGACCGCTATGCCGAGCTGTTCCGGGAGCTGGTCGCATCGTGAGGCTCCCGGAGATCCTGATGCTCCACCACGTGGAACCGCTGCCGCTCGAGCCACCGGCCCGCCACCCGGATAGCTACTTGTCGCCCGCGGAGTTCGCCGGCTACCTCGACCGGCTGGTCGCGCGCGGCTACCGGGGCGTGTCGCTGGCGGAGGCTCTCGCCCGCTGCGGCGAGGACCGCCGGCGAACGGTCGTCCTGACGTTCGACGACGGCTGCCGCTGCTTCGCCGATCACGCCGCGCCGGCCTTGGCCGCCCGCGGCTTCTCGGCCACGCTTTTCGCCGTGTCCGGCGCCCTCGGCGGCACCAACCAATGGGACCGGGCCGCAGGCGAGCGCCGCGAGGACCTGCTCGATGCCGCGGCCCTCCGAGGACTGGCCGAGGCCGGTTTCGAGATCGGCTGCCACGGTCGCGATCACCGAGATCTGACCACTCTCGACGCTGCCGCCCTCGCCGCCGAGACGGCGGGGGCCAAGGCCGACCTCGAGAAGGCCCTGGACCGGCCCGTCACCACCTTCTGCTATCCCTACGGCCACTCCGATGAAGCCTCCCGCCGCGCGGTGCGCGAGTCCGGCTTCGCCGCGGCGGTGGGCATCGTGGACCACGGCATCGCCGCCCGTGGCGACCTCTGGGCGCTGCCCCGATGGCCCCTCGGACCCGGCGAGAGCCCCTTCGAGCTCGGGCTCAAGGTGAGCGGCCGCTACCGCTGGTGGCGCCGGCTGCCCCGGCTCGGGGTTCTTTCTTCCCTCCGGCGCGGAGCTGACCGATGACCCTTCTTCCCCGTCTTTCGCGCGATTTCGGCCGGCTTCGGGCGGTCAAGGGCTGGAGCCTCGGCCGTGCCCTGGTCGACGCCTTTCTGCTCGATTCAGGGTTTCAGGCCCTGGTCGCCTACCGGCTCGGTTCCGCCCTGCGACGAGCCGGGGTGCCGCTGCTGCCCGCCCTGTGCCGGCGCTGGGCGATCGGCGCCTGCGCCATCGACATTCTGCCCGGCGCCGAGATCGGCCCGGGCTGCATCGTCGCCCACGGCATCGGCCTGGTCGTCGGGGGGCGGACGGTGATCGGGACCGAATGCACGCTGCTCCACGGAGTCACCCTCGGCGAGGCCCGCTTCGACGAGCTCGACTGCCCGCGCCTCGGCGACCGCGTCACCGTGGGGGCCGGCGCCATCGTCCTCGGCGCCGTCACCGTCGGTGACGACGCGTTGATCGGGGCGGGCTCGGTGGTTCTCGCCGACGTCCCGGCCGGCGCCCGGGTGGCCGGCGTGCCCGCGCGGGTGCTGGGCGACCAATCCACAAGAACGCCCCGCCCGTAAGTAGGCTCTTGAGCGCGATCGTTCAGGATCGATGCTTCAAAAGGGCGCGGAGATGGGATTGGCCTCCCTCAACTCCGCGCCCTTCGCTTTTGGCGGCTCAGTCGCCGCCGCCCAAGAGGCCCCCACCCAGAAGCGTCTTGCCCAGCACCGAGCCCTCCTCCTTGCGGCCGCCACCGATGCCGGCGGCGGAGATGACCTTGCCGGCCAGCCGGCTGAAGGGCAGGGATTGGATCCAGATCGTGCCCGGGCCGGTCAGGCGGGCGAAGAACAGGCCTTCGCCGCCGAAGAGTGCCGTCTTGATCCCCGGCACGGTCTGGATGTCGTAGTCGACCGTGCGCTCGAAAGCCACCAGGCAGCCGGTGTCGACCCGGAGAGACTCACCCGCCGCCAGCTGGCGAGGGACGATCATGCCGCAGGCGTGGACGAAGGCGAAGCCGTCGCCCTCGAGCTTCTGGAGGATGAAGCCCTCGCCACCGAACAGGCCCACGCCGAGCTTCCGTTGGAACCCGATGCCGATCGAAATGCCCTTGGCGGCGCACAGCAGAGAGTCCTTCTGGCACATCACCATGCCGCCGTGCTTGCGCAAGTCTAGGGGAATGATCTTGCCCGGGTAGGGCGAGGCGAAGGCCACCTTCTGGCGGCCGCCGGCGCCGTTGCCGAACAGCGTCATGAACAGCGACTCGCCGGTCAGCACCCGCTTGCCGGCGGAGAGCAGCTTGCCCATGAAGCCGCCCTGCTCGCTCTGGGCCGAGCCGTCGCCGAAGATGGTCGACATCTCGATGCCGTTGTCCATGTAGAGGAAAGCGCCGGCCTCGGCGACGCAGGCCTCGCCCGGGTCGAGGGTGATTTCGACGAACTGCATCTCCTCGCCGAAGATCTCGTAGTCGATCTCGTGTGCAACCTGACCAGCCGGCGGCGGAGGCGGCACGGCGCCGCCGCCGAACAGGCCGGCGATTTCGGGGTGCTGGCCGGCCTCGACCCAGTTGGCCATGCCCTGCTTGAAGACGTGGGCGCTTCTCGGAATCGAGCCGGAGCGGATGCGGGTGGTGAGCTCTTCGAGGCTGAACGGGCCCTGCTGCTGCCCGGCGATGGCGACGAACCAGATCTTGTCCATGGAGTTCTCCTTCGGGCGGGAGTCTAACCGGACGGGCGCGTCACTCGAAGACGACTTCGAACAGCTTGGGCCACAGCTTGCCGGTGATCAGGAAGGTCCCCGCGTCCGCCCGGTGGGCGATGCCGTTCAGAACGTCGGTGCCCGCCCGTTCCGCCGGGGTGAGGAGCCCGCTGAGGTCCACCACGGCCGAAACCCGGCCGGTGGCGGGGTCGATTCTCACGATCTCGTCGCGCTGCCAGACGTTGGCCCAGATCGCACCGTCGACCCACTCCAACTCGTTCAGATCGTCGACGGGACGGCCCTCGAGCTGGACCTCGAGCCGGCCGAGCTCGGCCAGGGAGCGGGGATCGCGGAACGACAGCGTCGAGCTGCCGTCGGAGAGGATCAACCGCGAGCCGTCCGAAGTCAGCCCCCAACCTTCGCCCGCGATGTCGAGCTCGCCGCGCGGGGCGAAAGTGGCGCGGTCCCAAAAGAACACCTTGCCGTTCTTCCAGCTGAGCTGGACCAGCCGGTCGTCGCCCCCGAGCGCCAGACCCTCGGCGAAGATCCGCGGCGCCAGGGCCTTCTGGCGCAGCACCCGGCCGGTCGCGAGCTCCACCTCGCGCAGTGAGGAGCGGCCTTCGAGGCCGGTCGACTCGTAGAGGTGTCCGTGGGCATACAGCAGGCCCTGGGTGAAGGCGTCGGTGCGGTGGGGGTAGGTCGCCACCACCCGCGCCGTCAGCATTTCGGGGGGAGCGAAGGGCGAGGTCTCGGCCAGCGGAGCCACGACGGGAGCGGGCGGGGCCGCAGCCTGGGGCGCGCCGCCGCAGGCGAAGGCCCAGAGGAAAGGAGCCAGCAGGAGCTTCGGCACGTCGCGGCACCCTCCCCCGCTCAGTGCCCCGGTCCCGCGGGCGCGAGCCGGCAGCCCTCGCCCAGCCAGTCCCGGCTGGCCCAGGCGGGATCGGTCCCGATGGGGCTGCCGGGCGGCGGCTCGGGCGCGGCCGGTAAATCCGGGCCGGTCGCGGCGGGGCGGGCCAGGAAGCGGCCGATCTCGCGGGCGAGCCACCCCCGGTGAGCCCGCTCGGAACCGTCCGTGACGGCCTTGGCGAGGGTCTTCGCCAGCCCGCCCAGGGCGGCCTCCGCCTGGGCGCGGACGGCGGGCGAAGCGTCCGGGTTCCGTGCCAGGGCGATCAAGCCCTCGACCACCACGGTCTGCACCGTCCGGTGGAGCTCGGCGAGCCGAGGCCGGCCGGCCGGCGCGGCCGGGAACGTGCGCCCGAGGAGCGCATGCAGAAGGTCGTCGAAGCTCGGGAGGATCGGATCCCGCCGGTGCAGATCGACCATCCGTGCGGCCCGCTCGGGCTGGAGCAGGCCGTCGACCACGAGACCCGCGGCGGCGCCGGCGGCGGCCAGGGGATCGAAGACCGGCGCCGTGCGAGAGGGAAAGGCCTCGGGCGTCGGGTCGTACTCCGGCGGCCGCGGAACCAGCTCCGCGATCAGCTCGTCGGGCAGGTCGAGGGTGGCCGGATCGAGCAGCGCGACCAGGCCGTCGATCGCCCGCCACTGCTGCTCGGCGCCGACCGGCACGGCCCGCGGCTGGCCGTCCCCGGGGAAGGCGTAACGGTAGTCGATCCCACCCACCTGCTTGACCGCAGCTTCGACCTGATAGCGATGGTAGAAGTAGATCGGCGCCAGCACTTCTTCGAGCAGCGCCTGCGGTCGATCGGCGCCGAGATTGCCGAGGCCGAAGCGGGCCAGGGCGCGGCGACGCACCTCCGCCACATGGGCGAGCTCGGCCACGGGATCCGATCCGTTGTCCCACAGGCTGGCAGCGGCGTTCGCGGCGCCCGGCGGCCGGGCGTCCTGATCGGTCAGGAACACCAGCCCGCGGGCGAGCCCGTCCCGCACCATCTTCTCGAGCTCCGCGGCCTCGTCGGCGCCGGGAGGAAACTGCTGGTACGCGTAGCGCACGGCGTGCATGTCCCAGACACCCGGGCCGACGGCGTAGGCGTTCGACAGGTCGAGCCCGCCGTCCTCCGTCAGCCCCACGAGGGGTGCCGGGTAGTCCATCACCGAGCCGCGGTTGTAGGTCGAGGCGGCGTAGTTGTGGGCGAAGCCCAGGGTGTGGCCGACCTCGTGGGCGGAGAGCTGGCGGATGCGCGCGAGGGCCGCCGCGAGCGGGTCGTTGGGGCCGCCGCGGCCGGTTTCCCCAGCCCCGACCAGCCCCTCGAAGATCAGCCGGTCCTGGCGGATACGCAGGGACCCGAGGCTCACGTGGCCCTTGATCATCTCGCCGGTGCGCGGGTCGATCACGCCGCCGCCGTAGGACCACCCGCGGGTCGACCGGTGGACCCACTGGATCACGTTGTAGCGCACATCGAGGGGATGGGCGCCCGGCGGCAGGAGCTCCACCCGGTAGGCGTCCTCGAACCCCGCCGCCGCGAAGGCCGGCGCCCAGAAACGGGCGCCCTCGAGGAGCGCCGACCGCACCGGCTCGGGAGCCCCCGGGTCCACGTAGTAGACGATCGGCTCCACGACCTTCGAGCGCGCGGCCGTGGGGTCGACCTTCTCGAGCCGGTGGCGCACGATCCAGCGCTTCTCGATCGGCGCCGAGAGGGGCGCGGCGTAGTCCGCGAAGTTCACCGAGAACGAGCCGGCCCGGGGATCGAAGGCGCGGGGCCGGTAGCCGGGATCGGGCAGGCGGACGAAGGAGTGGTGCTGGACGAAGCTCGGCGCCTCGCCCAAGGGCGCCGTGGCGCGGACCAACGGACCGGGCCGACTCGACGAGTAGGTCAGGACGGCCTCGAGCTCGAGGTTGTCGGGAAACGACAGGCAGCCCGTGAAGTCGACCGCGCTGCGGTTGGTATCGAGGGAGTAGTCCCCCTGACCCACCCGCTGCATCTGGCCCACGATGCCATGGGCGTCCCGCACGAGAAAACCGGTCAGATCGACGAGCAGCCGACCATCGGGCTCCGCCGCGGCGATCTCGGCCCCCCACAGCACCGAGGGCGCGAAGGACTCGGCCACCGCGTGGGCCTCCGCCGGGTCGGCGGTGAGGGCTCGGAACTTGAGGTTCGGCACCTCGAACAGCACCCGCGCCCCCACCCGCCGTGCCACCACCAGCCGCGCTTCCCCGAGCTGGCCGCGATCGAGGCCGATCGGGTTCGAGCCCAGGCCGGTGGTGATGCCTTCGACATAGAGAAAGCTGAGCGACTCGCCGCGCGGACCTTGGGGGGCCGGCAGCTCGAGCCAGATCTTGCCCCGCTCGCGGTCCAACCAGTGGCCGAGGAAGCCCTCTCGCCGCTCGAGGCCCTTCGTCTTGGTGGCGATCGTGGGCAACCCCGGGGCCGCCGGCTCCTCGGCCGCGGCCAGGGGCGAGGCGAAGAGCATCGAAGCGGCGAGAACGACGGGCAGCAAGCGGTTCGGATGCATGGGGCTCGAGCTCCGGCGGTGGGTGGGCGGTGGCAGCGGACTGTATCAGGGAGACGCCGGCCGTTCCGCCCGAGGGCTCAGTGCACCAGCTTCCGGTATTTGATCCGGTGGGGCTGGTCGGCGGCAACCCCGAGGCGCTTCTTGCGATCCTCCTCGTAGGCCTGGTAATTGCCCTCGAACCACACCACCTCCGAGTCGCCCTCGAAGGCCAGGATGTGGGTGGCGATGCGATCCAGGAACCAGCGATCGTGGCTGATCACGACGGCGCAGCCGGCGAAGGAGAGCAGAGCTTCCTCGAGCGCCCGCAGAGTGTCGACGTCGAGGTCGTTGGTGGGCTCGTCGAGGAGCAGCAGGTTGCCGCCGGCCTTGAGCGTGCGGGCCAGGTGAACGCGGTTGCGCTCGCCGCCGGAGAGGTCCTTGACCCGCTTCTGCTGGTCCGAGCCCTTGAAATTGAAGCCCGCGGCGTAGGCCCGAGCGGGCACCTCGCGGCTGCCCAGCTTCACGATGTCGGCGCCGTCCGAGATCGTCTCCCACACCGCCTTGTCGCCGTCCAGGCTGTCGCGGCTCTGGTCGACGTAGGCGATCTTGACCGTCTCGCCGACCCGGAGCGTCCCGCCGTCCGGCTGCTCCTGGCCCACGATCATCCGGAACAGCGTCGTCTTGCCCGCCCCGTTCGGGCCGATCACGCCCACCAGGCCGCCGGGCGGCAGGGCGAAGGAGAGCTTGTCGATCAGCAGGTTGTCGCCATAGCCCTTGGTCAGCCCCTGGGACTCGACCACCACGTCGCCGAGGCGCGGGCCGGCGGGAATGTAGATCTCGTTCGAGTCCGAGCGCTGGGCCGCCGACTGGTCCGCCGCCAGCAGCTGTTCGTAGGCCGACAGGCGGGCCTTGCCCTTGGCCTGGCGCGCCCGCGGGGCCATGCGGATCCACTCGAGCTCGCGCTCGAGGGTGCGCTGGCGGGCCGACTGCTGCTTTTCCTCGAGGGCGAGGCGCGCCTGCTTCTGCTCGAGCCACGAGGAGTAGTTGCCCTCCCACGGAATACCCTTGCCGCGGTCGAGCTCGAGAATCCAGCCGGCCACGTTGTCCAGGAAGTAGCGGTCGTGGGTGATCGCCACCACCGTCCCGGGGTACTCGGCCAGATGCCGCTCGAGCCAGGCCACGGATTCGGCGTCCAGGTGGTTGGTGGGCTCGTCGAGGAGCAGCAGATCCGGCTTCTGGAGCAACAGCCGGCACAACGCCACCCGCCGCCGCTCGCCGCCCGAGAGCACCGTCACGTCGGCATCCGCCGGCGGCAACCGCAGGGCGTCCATGGCGATCTCGAGCTGGCGGTCGAGCTCCCAAGCGTTGACCGCATCGATCTGGTCCTGCACCCGCGCCTGCTCGGCCAGGAGCTTGTCCATCTCCTCCGGCGTCAGCTCCTCGCCGAACCGGGCGTTGATGGCGTCGAAGCGGTCGAGGAGTGCCCGGGTCTCGCTCACCCCCTCCTCCACGATCTCCACCACCCGCTTGCCGGGATCGAGCTGAGGCTCCTGGGACAGATACCCCACCTTCACCCCCTTGGCCGGCCAGGCTTCCCCCCCGAACTCCGTGATCACCCCGGCCATGATCTTGAGGAGAGTGGACTTGCCGGCCCCATTGCCGCCCAGCACCCCGATCTTCGCCCCGGGCAGAAACGACAGCCAGATCCCCGACAAAACCTCCCGGCTCGGCGGGTAGATCTTGCGGAGATCCTTCATGACATAGATGTACTCGGACATGGAAGCTCCAGGGCCCGGAGGGCCGCGAGTAGGTCAGTGGGTAGGGGAAGCGGAAACTACGGCCGCTTGTCCGGCTCATCCAGCGCCGCGAGCAAGTACGACGTCAGCTCGACGGCCATCATCTGGATGGCGTGATTGTAGTGGATCATCCGGTCGTTGAAGTCGTCGAAGAGGTAGTAGAGGTCGGAGATGACCTCGTAGTACTTGCGGCGCATGGTGATCATTTCTTGACTCGCGAGGAGTGACTGCCGGGCACCGCGACAGAGTTCCTTCCTGGTCAAGTCGGACTTGCCCCATGCTCGGCCCGAAAGAGCGGCGAGAGAGAGAGTTGACCCCAACTGGAACGGCGTGAAATGAAGCACGCTGGCGTACTGCCTTTCGAGGTGAAGGAGCTCGCCCAAATAGGCGCCGGTGACATCCAAACCGCCTGGGTAGAGCAGATCGTCATCAACCAGCATCTTCAGTCCCATAAGGCGATTGAAGACCGGAAAGCTGTTCCGTTCGAGGTAGAGTTCTAGGCACGAACGGAAATAGGTACGATCGTCCTGTTTTGGATCTCGGGGGAACCACAATTCGAGGAGCGCCTTGAGCCGGCCGATCACGGGCCGTTCCGTACAAGCGGGCCCGGCGGACACCTTTCCCTTCTGCGCGAGGAGGGCCAGGCCCAGACCCGCGGCGTAGACCGCGCTTGAACGAGGGCTTGGAGTGTCCTCCACTTTGCCAGGCGCCTTGCTGGCGCTCACCGCAGCGCTAAGACAAGCCTCTGCGAGCACAGCGAGATCGAGGCAGAGACCGGGGACCCTTCGACTGGGCCGGACAAAGGCTTCGCCCCAGGCTGCCTCGGCGCTCCCCGCTTTGGGATTGCGCGCCTTAAGGAACTGAACCTGTTTTCGCCACCAGAGAAGTTGAGTCGCTGTCGCTGCGATCCGGAGGTATTCGCTGCTCCTGCTCTTCGGATAGCCGCCTCGAGCCTGCAACTGAGAGGCGCCCAAGGCCAAAGCAATTGCGGTAGCGCACCGGTCATCGTCCGGATGACCACCTGCGTTGGAAATCAGTCTTTGCGTCTCTAGGATCTCTGGGAGACCCTTCGTGGGTGGGCAGAGCCACTCGTCGAGCGTCGAAGGATTGAACAGGCCGTGCGGGAAAAGCTTCTGCAGGACGACCGTCCAGCTCGAGGCTTCTTCCTTCCTGTTCTGCGTGGAGTCAAGCCACTGCTGAGTTCGACTCGTTGCCCCTTCCCTGGCCTTATGCAGGGAGAATTCCGAGGCCGGCCAGCTAGGAGTTTCCTCCGCACGCGCCAAGAACCCCGCAAGGGATACCCGCGCCAGAAGAGTCTCAGCGAAGTCGAGCAAGGTCGCCGAAGCCAGCCGCAATGGAAACTCCGCCCACTCGCCAGGCTCAATCGTGGGATGTTCGTTGCCTTCGAAGGAGTTGAACTTGATCCCAGAAGAGATCCTTCGGTACAGGTTGAACCGTCGCAGGTCGTGAAGCCCGACCGCGTAGTGATATTGGGCTTGCAACAATAGCCCCTGCGCTCTGTTTGCGAGCCCTCGCGTTTCAGCCCGCCAGTCCTTCGCAAGGTCAGGCCCGACCAGCTGTCGGCCTTTGAAGAAATAGAGATCTCCTGCCTTGTCGTGCAGGTTCGCTAGCAAAAGTGCAAAGTTTGAATGTTTGATCGTCGAGGGACTCTCGGCTACCAAGTCCTGAACGAAGTCGGCTGGCTTGACAAAGGGCAAACTCGCCCGGAGTTGCCACAGCTCCCCCTCGAGCAATGCGGGGCCAGTGTCAACTCCCGAGGCGACCTTTTCTGAAAGCCAGGCCTCGGCGAAGGCCGGCTCAAAGAGAATATTGAGATGCTTCAGCGTAAAGCTGAACGTCGAATCGGATCCGCCCTCCATCATGGCTTCGATCACCGCCGACGCGAGAGAACGAGCGTTACGGTATTCTACCTGTGCCTGCTCGAGATCGCTCACGCGCTCAAAAGTTAGCCCGATCTGGAGCGTCAACCGCACCCGAGCGACGGCCCAGCTAGCCTGATTGCGAAGAGCTTCTCGGGCCTCCGGCGTTCGGTACAGCGCGGCGAAAGCGGCCGACTTGCTCGCATTGTCTTCAAATCCTTGATCCAGCAACGAGATTGCTCGGCGATAGTGATGCCGAGCTGTCTCGAACTCCTCGTCGAACTCATGGAGCTCGCCGAGCGCTGCCACCAGTTCGAAGTCCTCCGCCTCCGGCTTCTCAGCCAACCGAGCTCGGTACGCCGCCTTAAGTGCCTTCGATTCGTCGAGCGTGAAGTTGAACGCGGCTAACTCGCGCTCGGAGATCCGCGACACGTACTCGATCTCTCGGGCGAATTCGCTTTGGAATCGGTAGTCGTACATGCCGTTGCGAATGCGGTGCAGATAGGTGTCGGACCAAGAAAGTACCAGCTGCTTCAAGACGTGCCGCAGATCCGGCGCTCGATGAATATCGACCAGCTCGTCAACCCGCTCCATGTCGGCCATCGAGAAGGCCCGCCGATGAAACTTGAGGATGTAGTCAGCCAGGTACAACAGCCCCGTAGCAAGTTTGTCGTCTCCCATCTCGACGCGGGCGGACAAAAGCGGTCGAAGCTTGTGGAAGATGTCGTAGGTAAGCTGAATCCGGAAAATGTCGCGATCCTTGAAACGCAGCACCTGGTCACAGTCAAAGAAGCAAGCTCGCACAAACGGACTCTCGACCGCTCGGTCCGTCGACCGAATAAAGCCCTCGAGAAGTTCTTGAGCACGTTTCAGGCTGCCAAGGCTCCGATAGGCCAGGAAGCTCACGAACTCATCGTCGAAGCGAGGCGAGCGCCGTCTCGCAGGTTCCCGTAAGATCTCGGCACTGAAACAAGGACCGTTTTCAGCAGCCGAATTCACTCTAACTATCAAGAACAGGTCCTCGGAAGGTGGAGAGGAGCCCAATCCGCTCGAACTGGGGCCACCTGGCTCGACGAAGCTCGATCGGCGCCGCCGTTCGAGCTCAAGTGCCGGCCACGGAATCATCGTCCGGCGCCGGGCCATTCGGTTAAGGGCCTCCGCGCGCTGCCGCACGCTCGCGAGGTAGAGGCGGATTCCCTCGGTAACCGTAGTTCCGGGCGAAGCATCTGTAAGTAGGGACGGCAGGTAGATTTCGGACTCGAAGATGTGGGTGAGCAAGGGATAGCGGGCACTCTGGTCCGCCAGCCATTCGTCGTGCAAGTTGCGCCCGCCGATGAAGACGAATCGTGCATCCCCGGAAGAGAGCAAGTTCTTAAAGTCCGCAAGTAGTCTGTGGAGCTCCCGAGACCGGCGATCGGTCAAGTCCGTCGGTGGGTGCCTGGTGGTACCGCGCTGCTCGCCATTCTCACCGGTTGGTACCCCCTCAGGCTCCAAGTGCGTTGGCGCAAGCCCAATCTTGTCGAGCTCATCGAAGACGAAGACAACCTCCGGAACCGGCGGGGACGCCCGGTGGAATGCCGGCATGAGAATCTGCGTCGAAGGATCTTGAAGATCCGACAGGATCTCTAGGAAGGTAAGTTCGATAGTCCGAGGGTCGAAGGGGCCGCCTTCGCGCTTCTCGAGGGTCTCGGGCTGGCGCCAGAAGGGAACGATGTCCGAAAGTCTGAAGCCTTCCGGGCGATCTTCGTGCGAGACCCTATGTGACAGCCCTTCGAGAAGTTTGGACATGCGTCGGTCGAGCTGACGATACGGGAAGATATCGAGCCAAGCCAGAAATCTCCTCCCAAGCCAGACGAATCCCAAAAAGAGGAGGAAGTGGTAGAGGTGGAAATGTAGAGGACTCTGGCGCAAGCGTCCGATGCGAATAACCCGGTCAACAAGCGACTGGCGCCCTGTGTGGAGAACGTCTATGAGCGCCAAGCGGCTCCCCTGGATCTCGGCGGCTGTACGCCCAGTTTGCGCGCTACTCTGGCTGCGCAGCCCCAAGCTTGAACGCAGGACGCCGGATTTTGACTCGGCCGGACCAAGTGGCGACCAGTACAAGGCACGAGCTACGGCTTCTCCTCCGCTCTCCCACTCGCAGATCAATCTCAACCCTGCATTGGCAGGGCTGGAGCAGAGGTTGGCACCACGGTTGCCCAATTCCAGGCCCAGCCAAAGATCTCCTAGGACGAGGGCAAGGACTGCGCAAGAGCCATAGCAGAGGACCCGGCGGACTGCGGTATACGGACTGCGCCATTTAAGGAAGAATCCTCGGAATTCTTGACGCAGGCCTAGCACCATCGCCTCGATGACGCGTCGATAGTGAAGGTTGTCAAAGCCAAGATTGACGCGAACTGTCAATACGGGCAGCCAGGCCGAGAGGAGTCGCCAAACCAGAGTTTGCTCGAGGAGTCGGCGATTGTAGAATCGGAAGCCCGAAGGTAAGTTGTGGTTGTCGGTGCCGCCCTCTGAGGCGCGCTCATGAATCACTGCCTCATCGTGAAGTTGCGCGAGCGGTCGCAGGGTCCACTCTGATTCGAGCGCCACGATGACAAGGAACAATGCGACGATACCGAAGACCCACACGAGTTCATCGGAATTATTGTGAAACAGCAGAGCGGGAGGAGAGTGGGGATATAGACCGCAGCGATACAGGACAGGGAAGAGCAACTGGACACCGACGGTCACAAGCGCGAATGCCTTGAGGAACAGCAGCGGCCGAGGCCGTGGATGAAGTCGAAACGGAAGCTCGATCCACTCACCTCTACCAGCCTTCAGGGCGAGCGGATTGAGGCACCGCTTCATGAACGGTAGTCGCTGCAACTGGTGGCCAAATCGTACGTTCCTGCCGCTTTGCAAGGAGAGCCGCTGCAGGTCGAACCATCGCCAGAGCTCTCCGCCGAGCATCAATAACGCAAATGCATCTACACCAACCCACCAGGCTATCCACAGTCGAATTGAACCTTGCACCGCTAGGTGGCCACCGACCAACGAGCTCACGATCAAGAAGGCGCCCGTGTATAGATAGCGGCGCTGAGCTGAAACCAAAGACCGCTGAGTCACAGCCATGTTCACGAGGAATTCCACTTTGGAGATGCTGCGAACATCGAGCCCTCTGCGAAGCCAAGCGCCGCCGACTACAAGTGCGGCAAGACATACGTTGACAACAGAGAAGTACACAACGGCGCTCGGACTCTCGGGGTTTGGCCAGAGCCATACATAAAGACAAGCAAACAGGAGCAAGGCAAGCATCGGAACCCAGCGTCGTGAGGGCTCAGGACTACTCAGGTCAAACGAAATATCATCTCCAAGCAAAGGAGCAGAAAGGTCGACCTTTCGAGTTCGCGAGCTATAGCCGAATAGAGCGACAAACAGGGCACAGCTTCCGATCAATAGTACTAGCTCGCCGACTACAATGCCAGCAGCGTCGAACTTGGTGAAGACCGGCTCAGACCATGCCAAGATCAACAATCCAAGACAATAGACAAAGGCGGTCAGCCGGTTCTTCGCCTCCGGCCGAGCCGCTTCGGAGCGGTCCGCCTCGGAGCCAGGGGTTTCTAGACTCAGCCCGCAACGGAGCGTGTACGGTCCCCACTGGCCTCTGGTGGCAACGCGAATCAGTTGCTTTCTCAGCCACAGCCGCGAGACCGGTTGATCGCCCCACCATTCAGGGACTTTGTTAGCGGACCACGGCTGCCGCTCAACTGCAACAACCAAGAACTCATAGGCCGCTATAAGGGTCCAACTAAGGACCAGCGTCAATATCCCGCAAGCGATCAGATTGCTGAAATGCTCTGGCCTCAGATCATGGCCAGGAAGAAGGATCGCCAGGAGCTCAGAGCCCACCATTGCTGAGCACGCCACCAGGCTACCGAAGAACAAGAGAAGCGCCCGGTCCCAGAAGAACGACCGACCAACGTCGCTTGCTTGGAATCGCCGGTAGACGTTGTGCTGGTATTCGTCCAGGCAGTGGCGAACGAAGGTCGTCTTTCCCGAGCCGCGGTTGCCGGTGATCAAAAATGCTCCGCGGCGGCCGAGATTGAGCAGGAGGTTCAGGAATGCGGCCCGCTCTCGCTCGCGGCCAATGAAGACTTCATTCGCCGGGTACTCTGCTGGCTGCGTTGCCTTGTAAGTGCCCAGCTTCGCGGCATAGGTTGCATCGGAGAAAGGTCGCTTCTCCATTTCCTCAGTCTCCTGAAGAGAACAGGCTCAAGGGCGTCCGCGACAGCGGCTCTCATTGAGGCATGTTCGGCATTTTCGGGAGACTACATACTTTATCGCGAGGATGATAGGAAATAGGCTTGTTGGTATATTCCCAAAATGATACTTCGATAAATCTCATTGTTAACGCCAAAAAAAGAGGCCGCCCGTTGCCGGGCGGCCGGAGGGGAATCAGGCGAGGGTGCGAGCGGTCAGATGACGACGGGGTCGCCCGCGAAGTTGGTGAACTGGTAGCTGCCGCCTTCGTTGAAGCCGGCCTTGTGGTCCTGGAGCACCGCGATGGCGATCTGCTCGCCGATGCGGAGGGATTCGATGGCGTCGGTGCGCCAGTGGACGCCGGCCTGGTTGCGGCCGGTGGCAACGTTCGAGGCGAGCTTGTTGAGCTCGCCGCCGACGGTGAGGGTGTCCGGGCCCTCGTAGGCGAGGAGGGAGAGGCCGTTGTTGGCGGCCACGACCGGCTTCTTGATCTCGAAGGTCTCGTCGAAGTAGGCCTTCAGGATCGTGACGCAGGCGCCCGCCACGGTGGCGTGACCCGCGCCGTAGGCCGGATGGGTGGGCGAGCCCTCGGGGAAGACCATGGGCAGCAGGTAGCTGCCGGTCTTCGCCTTGACGCGGGCGAGGGCCTCGGAACCGAGGACGTCCGGGTGGATCGGGTAGCTCGCGAGGGCATTCTTGTGGACGTGGACGCGGCCGCCGAACGTTTCCGGGCGGAGGCGCCGGTGGACGAACCACTTCTGGAACCACACCGCCTTGAGCGCCCGGCTGGCGACCTCGCAGAGGACCGCCTTGATGCCCGGCGGGCCCCAGGTGCCGAAGCCATCCTGCGTCGCCGAGCCGTTGTACGGATTCCCGGGGTTCAACGGGCAGCCGATGCCGCCGCCGGTGTCCGAGCCGTCGGGCGGCGTGCCGAGGACCAGGCAGGCGTTGAAATAGGCCTGGAACAAGACATCGATGTGGACCCACTGGGCGAGGTCGCGGCCGTTGCGGATGTAGCGCCGCCGGGTGTCGAACTGGGCCGTGCCCGGCACGTTGCCGTTCTGGACATCGAGCCATTCGGCGAAGTTCTTCATGTGGTCGGTGCCGGGAAGGAGCGTCCACATCTTGCGTTCGACGAATTCCGCGCCGAAGGGCGTCGGCAGGAGCATGAACTGGGAGATGTAGGGACCGGCGGTGGCGCCCGGCAGGTCGTCGCGGAAGAGCGTCTGGAGGGTGACCTCACCGCCCTGCTTCGGCCCGCGGAAGTCGGACAGGTCGGAGAGCTCCTTGGCCGCGGCCGAGGCCAGGGCCACGCTGCCGTAGCGGTTGAACTGGGTGTCGCGAAGGAGCGCCATCCAGTAGAGCTCGACCATTTCGCCGGCCTCTTCCGCGCTCGCGAAGGCCGGTGCGGGCGGCTGGACGAACTGGTGGGGGTCGTTGCCCTCGGTGTCGAAGGCGAGGCCGGCCTGGGGGTTGGTCAGGTGACGGGCGCCACCGAGCGGGATGGCTTCGAAATCCGCCGGGTCCCCGGAGGTCAGAGCGGCCAGCCAGGCAGAGTAGGCGGCCAGGTCCACTTCACCGATGGCGTTGTGGGGAAGGCCCTTGGAGTAGCTACCGATGCGATTGGCATAGAGGGTCTCGTCGCCGTTGCAGGGATGCGCCGGCATGCCGGCGGCGAGCATCCGGTCCGCCGCGTCGATCCGTTTCTGGTACGCCGAATTCAACCGGGCCGAGCCGATCTCGGGACCGACTTCGGCTGCTTCGGCGGCATCGGTGCTCACCACCGACTCCACCGCCAGGGCCGCGGCCACCGTCCCGAGGCCGCCGAGGAATCCTCGGCGACTCAGGCTCAGGGCCGCTTCGGGACCCGACCCGTTCGATTCAGAATTCTCAACCATACTGCTTTTCAGAGACGTTTCCATTCCGAGCTCCTTTCAACAAGACAAGGTTCTCGCCAGATGGATGCGGCCACACCCCGTTGTGACCGTAGGACTCCGCGGCGGTCTGACGGGACCGTCATGGAGTTGATGAGGAGGGATCCTCAATCGAGGTAGGTGCGCGGGCTTGGAAAACGGGGACGGCCGCGGTGACGAAACTTCACGAAGCGGGACGAGGGGATTCGCGCGAGGGTGAATCCGACACTCGAAGGTCGTCCGTACCATGGTCCGGATTGGTGGGGTGAGGGCTGCTCAAAAGGGGATCCGTCTCCTCTCGAGTCGAAAGCGGTACATCGCCAGCCGTTACAGCACGAACCTCGACGATCTACGCCGGGGCCGGCCTGACGGGGTCGGCCCCGGTACTTTTGACAGCGTCCTTCTTCGAACGGAAGTGCGCGGTTCGACCCGATTTGGGGCGTTGCCCCAAGCCGCAGATCTCGCCTTTTCTCGGCCGCGACCAATCCACAACTCCCAATCGGACGTATAAATGCCCTTGAAGCCAGCCGTGTGGGACGTTCATGCTTGATGCATTGAGCCCCCGTTACTCATTCGCAGGCTGGTGAGCCTTCACGGGCTCACCGACGAAAAACACGCGGTTTGTTTCATCCGGGGCCGGTCTGGCGGGATCGGCCCCGGGCCTTTTTGGGACCTCCCCAGCGGCTACCCTTCTCCTCATGCCTTCGTTGCGTGTCTCCGCGCGGACCGCGGGACCCAACGCGTCCCCTCGCCGTTGTCCCTGCCTCCCCGCGGCTCCGCACCGAAAGAGACATCATGATCACGACTTCTCCGCCGCCCCCCGTCGTCGAAGACGGCTCCACCCTTCAGGCCCTGCGCAACGTGCCGCGCACGGGCGTCGTCTACGTGACCAACGAAGCTCGGGCGCGGGGCTACACCCGCAATCGGGAGGCTTGGTGCAACCTTGGCCAGGGTCAGCCCGAGACCGGCCCGCTGCCTGGTTCGCCGCCGCGGCTGTCCGAGGTGGTGATCGATCCGAGCGATCTCGAGTACGCGCCCGTGCCGGGAGTCCTCGAGCTGCGCGAGGCGGTCGCGAGCCTCTACAACCGGCTGTTTCGGCGCGGCATGAAGTCCCAGTACTCGGTCGAGAACGTGGCCATCTCGGGCGGCGGTCGGGCGGCTCTGACCCGGGCTGTGGCGGCCCTCGACCGCATCAACCTCGGCCACTTCCTGCCCGACTACACGGCCTACGAAGAGCTGATCGACATCTTCCGGCTGGTCTCGCCGATCCCGATCCTGCTCTCGCGCGAGCACGCCTACCGCTTCGGCTCCGAGGAGCTGCGACGCGAGGTGCTCGGCCGCGGCCTGTCGGCGCTGCTGCTGTCGAACCCGTCGAACCCCATGGGCAAGCTGATCTCGGGCTCCGAACTGGCGAGCTGGGTCGACGTCGCCCGGGAGCTCGACTGCCTGCTGCTTCTGGACGAGTTCTACTCCCACTACGTGTGGCACGCGGCGCCGGGCGAAGGCACCATCGTCTCCGCGGCGCGCTATGTCGAGGACGTGGACCGCGACCCGGTGGTGATCTTCGACGGACTGACCAAGAACTGGCGCTACCCGGGCTTCCGCGTGACCTGGACGGTCGGACCGAAACGGGTGATCGAGGCCGTCGAGAGCGCCGGGTCGTTTCTGGACGGCGGCGGCTCCCACCCCCTCCAGCGGGCCGCGGTGCCGCTGCTCGACCCTGAGCTGGTCCAGGCCGAGACCGAGGCCATCCGCGCCGCCTTCCTGCCCAAGCGGGACCTCATGCTGCGCCGCGTCGCGGAACTCGGCATGGGCATCGATCGCGAGCCCGACGGTACGTTCTACGCTTTCGTGTCCCTCGCCCAGCTGCCGCAATCGATCTCTGACGGCATGGCCTTCTTCCGCGCCGCCCTCGACCACCAGGTGATCTGCGTTCCCGGCGTCTTCTTCGACGTCAACCCCGGTCGGCGTCGCTCCGAGCGGCGCTCCCGGTTCCACCAATACGTGCGGCTGTCCTTCGGGCCCAGCTACGAAGAGGTGGAGCGCGGCCTGGACCGCCTGGAAGAGATGATCCGAGAAGAGAAGCGGCGAGGGCTCTGCTAGACTTCCCCGATCATGTGCGCGATGGCGGGCGACCGGCGGCGAATTCTGATTGCGAAGCCGGGCCTCGACGGGCACGACCGAGGCGCCAAGGTGGTCGCTCGGGCCTTGCGGGATGCGGGCTTCGAGGTGATCTACACCGGCCTTCGGCAATCCCCCGAGCAAATCGCCGTCGCCGCCGTGCAGGAAGACGTGGACGCCGTGGGGCTGTCCATCCTGTCGGGAGCGCACAATCGCCTGCTGCCCGAGATCGCGCGGTTGCTCGCGGAACGGGAAGCGGGAGACATTCTGGTCTTCGCCGGGGGGATCATCCCGGAAGCGGATATCCCGGGGCTCAAGGCCTCGGGCATCGACGAGATCTTTCCGCCCGGCACGGCGACGGCGGACATCGTGCGTTACCTGAACGGTCGCCTGGCCGCCTGAAGACAACCTCGAGGAGAATCCATGACCCGTACGATTCTGTTGGCCGACGACAGCGTGACGATCCAGAAAGTCATCGAGCTGACCTTCATGGACGACGACTACCGGGTGATCGCGGCCAGCAACGGCGACGAAGCCCTCGTGAAGCTGGAGCACGGTCGGCCAGACATCGTCATCGCCGACATCCACATGCCCGGCACGAACGGCTACGGCGTGGCCAAGAAGGCCAAGGAACGCTGGCCCGGAGTGCCGGTCCTGCTGCTCGTCGGCACCTTCGAGCCCTTCGATGAGGCCGAAGCCCAGGCCTGCGGCGCCGACGGACATATGAAGAAGCCCTTCGATTCCCAGGAGCTCCAGCGCCGGGTCGAGGAGCTGGTCGGCTCGGGCGGTGCGAGCGC